>Ga0268386_10003954_pt1 | contig 10862 bp, 13 predicted proteins | sample RVTome_15_FD_200260 | JGI IMG/M metagenome (GOLD analysis project Ga0268386, IMG submission 200260) | Soil microbial communities from uranium-contaminated site in the Upper Colorado River Basin, Wyoming, United States - RVT150D86... ... | reverse complement strand
CCAGCTCGATCTCCTCGGCGGCGAGGATCCGCGTTCCTTTGGGAACCAGCGCTGCGACAACGGGCGTCTTGTCCGCCTTGCGGCGGAGGAGGCGCATCGGCTTGGGGCTCAGATACTGGTCTCCCCACTGCCGGATCGCGTTCAGCGCGGTGAACAGATCGGATCCCTTCCGGGTGAGCCGGTACTCGTACCGCGCCGGACGTTCGCTGTAGAGCACCTTCTCGAAGATGCCCTCGTCGACGAGCCGGTTGAGGCGTTCGCTGAGCACGTTCCGAGCGATGCCGAGGCTCTCCTGAAACGCGTCGAACCTGGTCAGGCCGAGGAACGCGTCGCGGATGATCAGCCAGGTCCACCGCTCGCCGATGATCTCCAGCACCCGCGCGACCGAGCACGACTCCTGCCCCGCGTAGTTCCGTCCGAGCATGGACACAGGGTAGCGTGCGAGTTGCATGAAGCTACGCACTCGGCTAGGGTCGGTTGCTTCAAGCAACGCACCAACGGGAGGCGATCGTGAGCAGCAACGGAACACCGCCGGACACCATTGTGCTGATCCACGGGTTCTGGGTGACCCCGCGCAGCTGGGAGCACTGGATCACCCGTTACGAGGGTCAGGGTTACCGGGTGTTGGCGCCCACGTATCCGGGCTTCGAGGTGGAGGTCGAGGCGCTGAACGCCGATCCCGCCCCGATCGAGGAGGTGACCGTACCTGCGATCGTCGCGCATCTCGAGTCGGTGGTCGGCGAGCTCGACACGGCTCCGATCCTGATCGGCCATTCAGCCGGGGGCGTGTTCACGCAGATCCTGCTCGACCGTGGCTTCGGCGCGGCGGGGGTGGCGATCAACTCGGCCCCGACGGAGGGCGTCAAGGTGGTCCCCCTCTCGCAGATCAGGTCGACGTTCCCCGTGCTCAGGAATCCCGCCAACCGTCACAAGGCCGTCGGCTTCACCCACGAGCAGTGGCAGTACGCGTTCACGAACACCTTCAGCGAGAAGGAGTCGCGGAAGCTCTACGAGCGCTACCACATCCCGGCCTCGGGCCGCATCTTCTGGGGCAGCGCGCTCGCGAACATCCACCCCGGCCACGACGACACGTACGTGAACTACCGAAACCCCGATCGGGCCCCGCTCCTCTTCATCGCGGGAAGTGAGGACAACCTCATGCCCCCCAAGATCCAGCGCTCGAACGCGAAGCACTACAAGGCCGAAGGGACGATCACGGAGATCAAGGAGTTCGAGGGCCGCGCCCACCTGCTGCCCGCGCAGGAGGGCTGGGAGGAGGTCGCCGACTACGTGCTGGACTGGGCCGTCGAGCACGCCGTCTCGTGGTCGTCCGGACGGGCGGTCCCGCGGACCGCCTGACCGGGGGCCGACACGGCGGTGCCTCGGGCGGAGAGGCCTTCAGCGATATCCGGCCGGGTCGGCCGGCAGCCCCGGGTCTTGCACCTCGACCATGTAGCGCCAGCAGTCGGGCTGCGAGCCGTCGACGTCGGTGAAGCCGTACTCGCGCGCCAGCTCGCCGGAGGAGAAGGAGCCGCCGTTGCGGAGGGCGAGATCCGGGTCGGCCGCAAGAGCGACGACCGCGCGGCCCACGAACCGCGGGCTCTCCGAGATGGCGGCGAAGTGCGGGTTGATCGCGGCTCCGTCGCGCCAGTTCTCCTCGGTGACGCCGTAGTTGTCGAGCATCATCTCCGACCTCATCCAGCCCGGCGTCAGCGCGACCGCCGTGCAGCCATGCGGGGCCAGCTCCTTGCTCTGCGCGAAGGCGAGCCGGATGACCGCCGTCTTGGCCAGGTCGTAGAAGGCTGAATTCCGGTAGTGCTCGGCGTTGTACTCGCGCGTCCCGTCGGTCATCTCGACGACCAGCCCGCCGGGCTCCCGGATCAAGAGCGGCAGCGCGAAGTGGCTCGTGATCAGATGGGTGTCGACCGCGAGGCGCAGCATTCTCAGCCCGTTCTCGAGATCGTGCTCCCACACGGGGGCGTTCCACTCGAAGAGACGCTCGCCGCCCCAGATGTCGTTGACCAGGATGTCCAGCCGCCCGCTCTCGGCGTCGATCCTCTGCACGAGCGCCTCGACCTGGCCCGCCTCGAGATGGTCGACGGCGACGGCGATCCCGGTGCCGCCGGCCTCGCCGACGAGCTCGGCCGTCTCCTGGATCGTCTCCGGGCGGTCGTATTCGGAGCGGTGGCCGTGGGTGCTGCGTCCGGTGCAGTACACGGTCGCGCCTGCCTCTCCGAGCGCCACGGCCGTGCCGCGACCGGCACCACGCGTGGCGCCGGTCACGAGGGCGACCTTGCCGTCGAGGGGCCCGGGCACGACGGAGACGTTACGGAACCACGTGTCGGCTTGACATATACCGATATAGGAATATTATTCGGCGATGGCACGAGCAGCGACCACGGCGGATGCGTTCAACGCGGTGGCGGAGCCCCGGCGGCGGCAGATCCTCGACGCCCTCGCCGGCGGAGAGCGACCCGTGAACGACCTCGTACGCCTGCTCGGCCTGGCCCAGCCTCAGGTGTCGAAGCACCTGCGGGTCCTCCGAGAAGTGGGGGCGGTCGACGTACGCGAGGAAGGAAGGCAGCGGTTGTACCGGCTGAACGGCCACGCGCTGAAGCCCATCCACGACTGGGTGAAGGACTACGAGCGCTCGTGGTCGGAGCGCTTCGGCGAGCTGGATGCCGTACTGGAGGAGCTCAAGCAGAAGGAGGAAGGAGATGGCGGTGACGAGCGGAACGGCGACGGTCACGCTTCCCACGGATGAGCAGATCCTCATCACGCGGGAGTTCGACGCGCCCAGGCACCTGGTGTACGAGGCCTGGACCACGCCCGAGCTGGTCAGGCGCTGGTGGCACGCGAACCGCGGGGAGGTGACCCTCGTCGAGATCGACCTGCGGGTCGGCGGCGCCTGGCGGTACGTGATGGTGGCGGACGGCGGCTTCGAAGTCGGCTTCCACGGCGAGTACCGCGAGATCGTCCCGAACGAGCGGATCGTCTCGACCGAGGTCTACGAGGGCATGCCGGAGGGGGAAGCGCTGAACACGTTGACGTTCACGGAGGTGGACGGGCGTACGACCCTGACGCTCCTCGTGCAGCACACGAGCAAGGAGCACCGCGACGGGCACATCCAGTCCGGGATGGAGGACGGGATGCAGGACGCCTTCGACCTCATGGAGCAGGTTGCGGTCTCGCTTCGCTGAGCAAGCGAGTCACGAAGCCCGCCGGCGCACGGCCGGCGGGCTTCGCGCGTTGCCGGCTCAGGCGTAGAGCAGCGAGCCCGGCGTGGTCAGCAGCTTGCCGGTCTCGAGCCAGGTCTTCAGGCCGGAGAGGATCATCGGCCAGCCGCCGTAGAGCTCGTCGTTGGCACCCTCGCGCAGCTGGTCGTGGGTCACGGTCAGGCGGCACGAGTCCTCGACGGGCTCGATCTCCCACGTGACCCTCGAGGTCCCCTCGCTCTTGACGTCGTCGCTCCACAGGGCGTTGAAGCTCTGGACGAGCCGGCGTGGGGGGTCGACCTCGAGGTTCTCGCCCTCGGCGATCGCGACGCCGGAGGGATGGGACGACTCGTAGCGCGAGCCGGTCGTCCAGTCGGAGTCGACCCGGACGCCGAAGGAGTACTTGCTCCGCAGGTCGCCGTCCGTGATCGCCTCCCAGAGGCGCTCCGGGGTCGTCTTGATGTAGATCTCGAACACCTTCTCCATGGGTTCCTCCAGTCGGTTCTTGAGCCCGCTGAGCGCAGCGGCCCAGGGCTCGGCGTACTTGCTCACCCAGCGGTCGTGGACGAGCCGGATCGGGACCGGATTCAGGAAGTGGAGCTTCTCGCGCCCTCGCCGCCTGGTCACCACCAGGCCCGCCTCCTCGAGTTGCTTGAGGTGCTTCATGACCCCGAAGCGCGTCATCGGCAGGCGCGCCTCGAGCGCGCTCAACGTCTGCCCGTCCTCGCGGAAGAGCTCGTCGAGGAGGCTCCGGCGTGCGGGGGCGGCGAGGGCTCTGAATACCGCGTCCATGGCGAGAGATCATAGGTGACGTTTTGGTCACATGTCAAGCAGCACGGCGGGAAGCCTGGAGGTTCCGGGCCAGGGCGCGTCAGGGGCTCGGCGGCGGACCCTCGCGGAGCGCGCTCCAGCCGAGGACGCCGGTGATGTCCTCGAGCTCGTCCCCGACGGAGATGCCGTTGCCGCAGACGCTGTACTGCCGTAGGCCCTTCTCGTGGTCGGAGTCGCGCATCTTGAGCACGGTGACGGCGCGGCGCAGCTGCGAGTCCATCTCGAGGAAGCGGAGCAGGACGACGTTGTGGAAGAGGAAGGAGAGGCCGCCGAGCGGGGCCGTCATCGGCCCGAGCGTGGCGGTTTCGCTCGTGATCAGCGACGTCGCGCCGGCGGCCCGGAGGAAGGCCGCGAGCGTGCGCGCGTAGGCCGGGAAGCGCTCCGCCTCTCGCGCCGCGAACACGAGCTCGGCCAGGCTGTCGATTGCGACCCGGCGGACGGAGCCGTCGGCGACACCCGCGCGCACGGCGGTGCCGAGGATGTCGAGGTCGAGGCTTCCCTGTGGGACGTGGTAGATCGCGAGCTGACCCGAGGCGCGCGCACTCTCGAGCTCCCAGCCGAACGAGGCGGCCTTCTGCAGGAGCTGGTCGCCGTCTTCCTGGAACGAGACGTAGAGGCAGCGCTCGTCCTCCTCGATGCCCTGTGCGACGAAGTGGAGCGCGGCAGCCGTCTTCCCGACGCCGGAGGGTCCCAGGACCGCGGTCACGTCGCCGGACGGGATGCCGCCCCCCATCATCTCGTCCAGGCCGGGGATCCCGCTCGTGATCCGCCCGCCGTCGAGGTCGGCCCCCTCCGGCCGCAGCGACTCCAGACGCGGCGACACGCGGATGCCGGTCCGGTCGATCGTGACCGAGTGCTTGCCGCCGAGGTGGTTCGCGCCCCGCAGTTTCAGTACGCGGAGCCACCGCCGGTCGACCGGCTCGTGCGCCACGTAGGCCAGCCGCAGGATCCCGTCGGCCAGCGAGAACTCGGGATCGCCCTCCATCTCCTCGGGGGCGTACTCGCCTAGGAAGAGCAGGACGGTGTCGGTGTGGGCGACCCGGCCGCTCAGGTCGTGGAACATCCTCCGCACCGCGTGCGCGTCGGCGAAGTCACGGAGCGCCTTCGCGCTGTCGACTACGACCACGGACGGCCGCCGTTCGAAGCAGGTGCGGACGATCTCCGTCACCGCGGGCGCAAGAGCGTCGCCGTCGCGACCTCCCTCGTCCAGCAGGAGAGATTCGAGGTTGACGAACTCGACGCGTTCCTCGAGCGCGCCCGCGTCGAAGAAGTCGAACGGCTCGAGGTAACGGACGAGCTTGGCGTGCGGCTCCGAGAAGGTCGTGTAGTAGATCGCCTTGCGCTCCGGGGTCGCGTTCGCGAAGCAGATCTGCTGGGCGAGGATCGTCTTGCCGGTGCCCGGGCCGCCCGCGACGACGACGAGCGAGCCCGCGGGCAGCCCGCCGTCGAGGACGAGATCGAGCTCGGCGATCCCGGTCGTCCAGCGCTCCATCTCAGGCCGCCTCGCTGTTCGAGAGCGAGCGCGCTGCCTCCAGGAGCGCATCCGGGTCGAACGGCTTGCCGATCACGGCGTCGACCGCATCCAGGACCGCAGTCGGATTGGCGCTGACGACGACGATCGGGATCGACGCGGTTCCGGGATCGGCGCGCAGGCGCTCGATCAGCTCGCGCCCGGTCATCACCGGCATCATCAGATCGGTGACCAGAAGATCCGGAGGCGACTCGGTCGCGCGCTTCAGCGCGGCGGCGCCGTGCGGCGCCTCCACGACCTCGTAACCGGCGCCCTCGAGGATCATTCGGAGGAGAAAGCGCATATTCGACTCGTCGTCGACGATCAGGATCGTTTTCACGAGGCAGACCCCATACGTGGGCCGCGGAAGCAGGATTCGGGGCGAGACTACCGGGGCACCGTCCTCCTGCCAAGATGAACGGACAACGCGGGCCAAGGAGGGTCGCCGTGGCCTCCAGCCGATCGGAGCGTCATTCCGCCGAACGAGGCCCAGCGGCTCGCGGCGGTCAGGCGCTATGAGATCCTCGACACGCCGCCCGACGGCGCCTTCGACCGCGTCACTCGGCTCGCCGCGCGCATCTTCGACGTGCCGATCGCGATCGTAAGCATCGTCGACCACGACCGGATCTGGTTCAAGTCCCACCACGCGCTCGACGCCGAGCAGATCGACCGCGAGCCGGGCCTCTGCGCCTCGGCGATCCTGAATCACGCGCCCTGGATCGTGGCGGATGCCGAGCTCGACCCCCGGAAGCTGGCGAACCCGCTCGTCCGCGGCGAGCTGGGCCTGCGCTTCTACGCCGGCGTCCCGCTCAAGACCGAGGACGGCTACAACCTCGGCACCCTCAACGTGATCGACGTCAAGCCGCGCGAGGTCACGGAGGAGGAGCTGGCGACGCTCGAGGACCTGGCCGCGATCGTGGTCGACGAGCTCGAGGTGCGCCTCGCGGCGCGCGGCGAGGCCGAGCGGCTGACTCGGGCTCGGGCTGACTTCGTCGTCACCGCCTCTCACGAGCTACGCACGCCGCTCGCCGCCGTCTACGGTGCGGCCAAGCTGCTCGAGAAGTCGGGCCTCGGGACGACCCCCAGCGCACGAAGCTCCTCGCCGTGATCGCCGAGGAGTCGGAGCGGCTCTCCGCCGTCGTCGGCGAGATCCTGACCGGCGCCCAGCTCGAGCGGGGCGCGTTCAGATCGTCCGAGAGCGCCTCGATCCCGTAGAGATCGCCGAGAAGGCGATCGAGGCGGCCCGCTCCCACCTGCCAGGAAGCCACTCGCTCGAGCTCGTCGCCGCTACCGTGCCCGAGATCGACTCGGACCCTGGACCGGTCCGACAGATACTGGCCAGCCTGATCGGAAACGCCGTCAAATACTCGCCCGGCGGCGGCCGGATCGAGGTCGGGGTCGAGGCGCGCGATAGCGACGTTCGGTTCCGGGTCAGCGACGAGGGCATCGGGATTCCGCCGGCGGAAGCGGAACGCATCTTCGAGCGCTTCGTCCGGCTGGATGCCCAGCAGGTTCACGGCGTCGGCGGCACCGGCCTCGGCCTCTTCATCGCACGCGAGCTCTCCCGCGAGCTCGGCGGATCGGTCGAGTGCCTCCCCGGCGGCGAGCAGGGCTCGACATTCGTCCTCGACCTTCCTCTCCGTCCTCCGCCGGCCACCAGGGTGCCCACGTAGGCTGAGCGCGCCGCCGAGCGCCTGGACCCAGCGGCGCGATCTCGAGCCGGGCTCGATGGTGTCCGATGCCGCGCGGCGTCACCCATCCAGCACGAGCGCCTGACCGTGAGGCGAGCCCGGACAGATTCGGACAGAGGCTCTTGAGTGTCCGGATCCGTCCGGTCGGAAGCACCTGCGGCCGGTATACCTGTCGGCGTGGAAGCGTTCTCGGCGGTTGTCACGACCGGTATCTACTGCAGGCCTGGATGCCCGGCCAGCCCTCGGCCCGAGAACGTGACCAAGTTCCCGTTCGCCGCCGCGGCCGAGGCCGCCGGCTACCGAGCCTGCCTTCGCTGCCGGCCCTACCGGTCGCCGCAGGCCCTGGCCTGGAACGGCCCGGAGCTGGTCTGCCGGGCGGTAGGACTGATCCTCGACGGCGCGCTCGACGGCGGAACCGAGGCTGAGCTGGGCGCGCGGCTGGGGGTGTCGGCCCGGCACCTGCGGCGCCTCTTCGCGACCCACGTGGGGGTGACGCCGGACGGGCTGGCGCGGTCGGCAAGGACGCACTTCGCGCGCCGCCTGCTCGACGACACCGACCTCACCGTGCTCGAGATCGCCTTCGCGGCGGGCTTCGGGAGCGTCCGCCAGCTGAACCGCGCCTGTCAGGACGTCTTCCGGATCTCGCCTCGCCTGCTGCGGGCCCGGCGGCGCGTCACGGACCGCCTCGCGGCCGACGGCGGTCTCCTCCTGCGGCTTCCGTTCCACGGTCCGCTCGACTGGGGGAGGATGGTCGCGTACTTCGCCGCTCGGGCGATCCCGGGCGTCGAGCACGTCGACGGGAGCACCTACCGGCGGACGATCGTGATCGGCGGCGACCCGGGCGTGCTCGAGCTCTTTCCCGGCGGCGACGACTACCTGGTGCTCCGCGCCCATCTCCCGCACTGGGAGGAGCTGATCCACATCGTGGAGCGGGCCCGCCGCATCGCGAGCCTCGATCTCGACCTGGAGGAGCCCGCGTGTCAGCTCGCCGACGACCCGATCATCGGGCCGCTGCTGAGAGCGCAACCGGGTCTTCGCGTGCCGGGGACCTGGGACCCCTTCGAGACGGGGGTACGCGCGATCATCGGGCAGCAAGTGACCGTCGCGGGCGCCAACACCATCGCCGGACGGCTCGTGGAGCAGCTCGGCACAGCCGTACCCGGACTCCGGCCGCTCGGCCTGACGCACACGTTTCCCTCGCCGGACGCGCTCGCGGAGGCCGACCTCGCCGGCCTCGGGCTGACGCGGGCGCGGGCGGACGCGATTCGCTCGTTCGCTCGCGCCGTCGCCGAGGATGCCATCCGCCTCGACCGCAGCGTGAGCCTCGACGGGCTCGTCGCCTCGATCACCGCGATCGACGGTCTCGGAGCGTGGACCGCGAACTACCTCGCCCTCCGGCTCGGAGAGCGCGACGCCTGCCCGACCGGCGACCGCGGCCTGCAGCGGGCCCTCGCCCGGCACGTCCGTCGCTCGGCGGCCGGTTTCGGCGACCTCGCCGAGCGGTGGCGGCCCTGGCGCGCGCTCGCGGCGACGCACCTGTGGCTGGCCGACAGCTCGGCGCGACCGGCGACCTGAGGCACCCGTGAGCGGGCCCGCCGTCGCCGCACGGCATCGCTGCGCGGTCGAGACGCTGGATCCGGAGCCGTCCGAGCGCCTGCTCGAGATCGGCTGCGGACCGGGCGTGGCCGTCTCGCTGATCTGCGAGCTGTCTGACGGGACGATCGTCGGGCTCGACAGGTCGCGGCCGATGATCGCCCAGGCCACGCGCCGAAACCGCGCGCACGTCGACGCGGGCAGGGCCGCGTTCGAGGCAGTCGCGCTGGCCGATGCAGACCTCGGCGACGAGGCGTTCGACAAGGCCTTCGCCGTCAATGTCCGCTTGTTCCGCACGGACGCCCGGCGAGAGGCCGACGTCCTTCGCCGCGCGCTGGCTCCGGAAGGCGCGTTCTACCTGTTCCAGCACCACCCGTCCGCGGAGCGGACGCGAGCAATCACCGAGGAGCTGACAGCCGCTTTGAAGCGCGACGGGTTCGCCGTTCGCAACGTCACGACGAGGGGCGCGGGCGCCTCCACCATGACCTGCATCGTCGCCGGCTGATCCGCTCAGCGCCCGCCGGACGCGGCGGCGCTCCGACCAGTCGTCCGCCGGAGGAACGGGCGCACGCCGCGCCGCTCGCGGGCGAGCTCCTCGGTCGCGCGGCGCGCGGCCTCGCCGAGCTGCTGGCAGCCGTACTCGGGGATGAGCTCGCGGCGGCGGTTCCAGACCCAGAGAAAGCGGTCCGGGTCCGTGGCCTCCGGGCAGACCTCGTCGAGCCGTTCCGCGTGGATCGCCTCGATCGTGGGCAGGTAGACGGAGGCGTACCAGTCCTCGGCGATCTCGGCACGGGGAAGGGCCTGCTGGGCCTCGAGCATGCGGTGGTAGCCGTGGAGCTGAACCGTCTCGAGTAGCTCGACGTAGCCGACCGGCCGGCTGAACCGCATACGGGCGTCCGGTTTGGCCTCCGCGAGACCGCTCTCGTCCATGAAGACCCGCTCCTGCTCGGCGTGGATCAGCTCCACGACGTCGGCGTCGGCGGGCAGGTGCCAGCGTGCCCTCAGCTCGGTCACCTCCGCGTCGATCGTCTCCATGCGCTGCCGGCGGGCGATCGCGACGCGGTGGTGCCCGTCGATGACGAAGTAGGCGTCGCCGAGCTGGTAGGCGACGATCGGGGGGAAGCCCGAGTCGGGGAACGCCTGCGCCACCCGTCGCCACCGCTCGCGGACGTCCGGCCGACGCGGACTGAAGTCGCGGTCGAAATCGCTGCCGCGGCTGTCCGTTCCGACGATCTGGCTCACCGGGATGGGCCGGACGCCGAGATACCGGCGCGTGAACGGCCGCAGGCGCTCGATCGCCTGGTCGAGCGGCAGCAGGTCGCGCGACCCGCCTCGGCCGACGATGCGGGCGAGGCGCGCGTAGGCGCTTCGGCGGCGGGCTCGATCGAAGGTCGTGGGCGTGATCGTCATGTCCTTCTCAACGTGGAGCACGGCCGGGCGATTCCGCGCGAGGAGGAGCAGGCTCCAAGCGCGCCAGCCCTTTGCGGGCCGGCCGAGGGCGTTCACTATGTGGGCATGGAGCAAGCCAAGCCCGTAGCGCGGCAGCGGGGCGACGCCTGGAGCCTGCGGATCCGAGGCGGCGGCCTCCGGCACCGGCTCTCGGACCCGATCGTCATCGCCGCGCTCGTCTCGGGAGCCGCGACGGCGGCGGTCGTCTTCGTTCCGGCGCTCCGCTTCGCCTACCGGCTGCCCGAGGTCCACGTCGCGCTGGAGACGACGGCCGCGCTGATCGGCCTGCTCGCCGCGTACCTCGTCTTCGGCCGCTTCCGCCGGAGCGGTCACCTGGCCGACTTCGTCCTCTGCTACTCGCTGTGCGTGCTGGCCTTCTCGAACCTGTTCTTCGCCGTGACACCGGCGCTCCTCGACAGCGGCACCGACAGCCTCGGGACATGGGCCAGGCTCTGCGGCCAGCTGCTCGGGACATCCCTCTTCGCCGTGGCCGCGGTCATCCCGCGGCGGCGGGGTCTCCGGCTGAGCAGGCTCCAGACGATCGCGGCGGCGCTCTCGCTTCCGGCGGCCCTC
>Ga0268386_10003953_pt1 | contig 10862 bp, 4 predicted proteins | sample RVTome_15_FD_200260 | JGI IMG/M metagenome (GOLD analysis project Ga0268386, IMG submission 200260) | Soil microbial communities from uranium-contaminated site in the Upper Colorado River Basin, Wyoming, United States - RVT150D86... ... | reverse complement strand
ACCTTGGCCTCGGTGTGATGCACGCAACGCCCGATGCTGCCCAGTTTGCGATGGTGCACATTGTTGACGGCGCCTGAGGCCGTCGATTCGGAAAGTCCGTAGCCTTCGAACACCCGCGAGCCGGTGCGGCGCTCCCAGGCCTCGGCAACCTCCGGCACCAGCGGCGCGCCGCCGGCGATGATCCCCATTGTTTTGGAAAAGTCGACTTCGTCCAGCCTGGGATGCTGCAGGAGCGCGATCAGCAGGGTGTTGACACTCGCCATCCAGGTGAACGGCTGCTCCACCATGGCATCGATGAGGCTGTCGATGTTCCTCGGATCGGGCACCAGCACCGAAGTCGCGCCCCGTAACACCATGCCGATGGCGTTCACCGCAAAGCCGTACACGTGATACAACGGCATCGGCGCAATCACGACCTCGCGCTCGCCCTCTTCCAACTCGAGCGGGAACGACGCCTTGCTGATGCGGCAAGCGGCGAAAAGATTGCCCTGGGTCAGGATCGCGCCCTTGGCGACGCCCGTGGTGCCGCCGGTGTACTGCAAAGCGGCGATATCCGACATGCTCATCGGCGCATCCTTGAAGTCGTGCCTGCCGCCGCGCGCCAGAGCCTCCGAAAACGCCATCAGGTTTGGCAGCTTCGAATCCGGCGCCGGCCGCGGTTTGGCGAGGTCGGCGGGATGGACGCTGATGACATGGTCCAGCCCGGCGGAGGCGATCACCGTTTCGTGGTTGGCCAGCAGCGATTCCAGGATCACGATGGCCCTCGCGCCGGAATCATCGAGCTGGTGCGCCAGCTCGCGACGGGTGTACATCGGGTTGGTGTTGACCAGGATCAGGCCGGCGCGCAGCGCGCCCCAGGCGGCGATTGGATACTGGAGGACGTTGGGAAGCTGGATGGCGATCCGATCGCCGGGTTCGAGATCGGTCTCGCTGTGCAAATAGCCGGCGAAAGCGCGACTGGTCGCCTCCAGCTGCGCGAAAGTCAGGGGTTGACCCATGCACTTGAACGCGGCCTCCTCCGCGTTATCGACACAGGAGGCAAGGAATGCGTCGATCAGGCTGGCGTGGCCCTCCGGATTGAGTGCCTCGAACTGTTCGGTGACGAAGGTCGCGGTGTCTTTGGCCATGGCCTTGAGAATACCCGATCCCGGCCGTCAATTCTCCGCCATATCGCGCACCTGCGGCCGCGGCGCTGACCTGGAAACAAAAGGTTCCAACCGGTACCACCCGCTCCCCCGAAATCCCCGACTGGCGCCGCTTTCGTCGCGTTTTGCTTTGACGCAAAAGGGCTTCGAATGTATCCTGCGTTTGCGTCGATAACAAACGCTTATGTGGGGTACGCCATGTTCAGCCGAATTTCGTTCGCTGGTGGATCGATTCGTGGGCTTTGCGATTCCGCGGTCGCAAAATTCTTCACTCTCTCATTCACCCTCGCAGCAATTTCTCTTTCCGGTCAGGCATTTGGGCAAGACCAGGACGCAGATGAGCCGCGCAGGGGAACGGCTTCCGCCCTGATGGAGGAGGTCATCGTCACGGCCCGGAAACGCGAGGAAGAGTCCCAGGACGTGCCCATCGCCATCTCCGCGTATTCCGCGAACCAGCTCGAGGCGCTCAAGGTGCGAGACCTGCGGGGGCTCTCGGTCGCCATGCCCAACGTCGCCATGGACGACATCGCCACCTCCCGCGGCGTCGCCAACTTCTCGATCCGCGGCCTCGGCATCAATAGCTCCATTCCGGGTATCGACCCGACGGTGGGCGTTTTTATCGACGGCGTCTACCTCGCCCAGAACGCCGGCGTGGTGTTCGACATGTTCGACATCGCCAGCATCGAGGTTTTGCGCGGCCCGCAGGGCACCCTCTTTGGACGCAACGTGACGGGCGGCGCGGTGCTGGTCAATACCAAACTTCCAGGCGATGAATTCGCTGTTTCGTTCCGCGGCGCCGTCGACGGTAATTCCAATGGCGACGGCGGCACCAATTATTACCTGATGGGCGCGGTCGACGTGCCCATGGGAGATGCCTTCCGCGGCCGCCTGAGCATTTACCACAACGAGGACGACGGCTGGTTCGAGAACCTCGCCACCGGCGAGGACCATGGCGCGGCCAGCACGACCATTTTCCGTCCGGTATTTGTCTGGCAGCCCGCGGATACCGTTCAGCTTGCCGTACGATGGGAGCACATGGAAACGGACGGCGACGGCCCGGCATCGCAATCACATCCTAACGGCCTCGGTATACCAGGCACTTTCGTTCAATCGTTCTACCCCGGCGCCTTCGAACGTGACAGTTTCGATTTCGCCATTGACGAGCGCGGTTTCCTCGACGCCGATTTGGATCATGTGAGTGCGCGGCTTGACTGGGACGTCGGCGGGGGCACGATCACCAACATCCTGGCCTTTCGCGATTATTACGCCACCACCTACGGCGACATCGACGCCCAGCCGGTCTGGCTGTTCCACGCCGGCTCCATCAACGACTCGGAACAATGGTCCAACGAAATCCGCTATAGCGTGCCGTATGCGGACGCTTCCAACCTGACAGTCGGCTTCTACTGGCTCGACAACGAAATCAAGTACTCCGAGCACCGCGACTTGCTGGGCATCGCGACCGGCGGTGTCGCTCCGGCATTGACCCAGAGCGGCGGTGGCATACTCGGCGTGGATTCGAAGGCCGGCTTCGCCGCGCTCGACCACGCGCTCGACGACCAGTGGACCATCAACGCCGGCGTGCGTTACACGGTGGAGGAAAAGGACGCGCAGATCGCGACGCTGACCCGCAACGTCAACATGCCCTGCTCCATCACGCCAAGCCCCTTGTATCCGCGCATCTGCGGTTTCGATTTCATCGACAGCGACGACTGGTCGGCATGGTCCGGCAAGTTGGGCTTCACCTATGCCATCGCCGACGACCGGCGTCTTTACGGCTACTGGACCCAAGGGCACCGCTCGGGCGGCTACAACCTGCGCAACACGGCTCTCGACACCGCCAACTTGGGGCCGCCCGGTCCTTTCGACCAAGAGGACGTGACGACCTACGAGCTGGGCTACAAGTCCGATCTGGGCGGCCGCGGGCGCTTCAACGCGGCGGTTTTCTGGACCGAAGTCGAAGACATGCAGCGCGAACTCAACCTCGCCGATCCCTTCGCGGGAGTCGTGCAGTTGATCCGCAACACCGCGGACGCCCAGATTCCGGGCTTCGAAGTCGACGGCGCCTTCGCGCTGGCCGACAACACGGTGCTGCTGGCATCATTGGGCTGGATCGAACCGCAGTACACGCGGGTGATTTTCGACCTCAACGGTGACGGCCAGATCAACCAGGCTGACAAGGAGCTGGAACTGCCGCGTGCCGCGGAGTGGACCTACTCGATCGGTATCAACCACGATTGGTTCTGGAGCGGCGGACAAGTCATGTCCTTCCGCGTGAACTACGCCTATCGCGACGATTCCCTCTACACCGACAACAACCTCGGTTTCCTGCTCGACCAGGAAATCCTCGACGCCGGCATCGACTTCAGCACCCCGGACGGCAATTGGGTGTTCTCGCTGTATGGCAAGAACCTCACCGACTCCGTAAATCACGGCGGCGACACCCAGTTGCCCGCCCTGCTCGGTCCGGTGCCCACCGGCGGTACTTTCTCGCCGCTGCTCAAGGGCCGCGTGGTCGGCTTCGAAGTCACCTTCACCATGGGTGATTGACTGTTGTAGGAGCGACGCTTGCGTCGCGACGGTCGCGGCGGGGGCACGCGCAGCGGCCATTTGCAGGCACTTCTTTCAAAAAGAAGAAAGCCGTACCTGCAAATGAAGCCTGCGCTGCTCCTACAAGCTCTTCGAAACGCTACGAGAACCTTGTAGGAGCGGCGCCCTCGCCGCGACTGTTTTGCGCTAAGATCCCTTTCAACAGCGGTCGGCGCGAGATTGGGTGTTGTCATTCCTTAATGAATTGAAGCGGCGCAATGTGTTTCGAGTGGGCGCTGCCTACATCGTGGTCGCCTGGCTGATCATCCAGGTCGCCGAAACGCTTTTTCCGCTATTCGGCTACGACGAAACCCCGGCGCGCATAACGGTCATCGTACTCGCCATCGGATTTATCCCCGCGCTGGTACTTTCCTGGGCCTTCGAGCTGACGGCAGAGGGCTTGAAGCGCACGCACGAAGCCGATCTTGCGCAATCCATCACCCCTGCCACCGGCAAGAAACTGGACCGCATGATCGTCGTGGTACTGGCTCTGGCACTGGGGTATTTCGCCTTCGACAAGTTTGTGCTGGACCCGCAGCGGGATACTGCATCGGAGGAACAGAAGGCCGTGGAAGTCGAGCAGGCCCGTCTCCAAGGCCGCAGCGAAGCGCTGGTAGAATCCTATGGGGATCAGTCGATTGCCGTTTTGGCCTTCGAGGACATGTCTCCCGACAAGGACCATGAATACCTGTCCGACGGCATCGCCGAGGAACTGCTCAATCTGCTGGCGAAGATTTCGGAACTGAGGGTGATCTCGCGCTCCTCGGCGTTTTCTTTCAAAGGCCAGAACCTGGAGATTCCCGAAATTGCCAGGCGGCTCAACGTAGCGCACGTGCTCGAAGGCTCGGTGCGCAAGGCCGGCGACCGAGTGCGCATCACCGCACAGTTGATCGAGGCCCGCTCGGACACCCACCTCTGGTCCGAAACCTATGACCGGACCCTCGACGACATCTTCGCCATCCAGGACGAGATCGCAGCCAAGGTCGTCGATCAACTCAAGATCACGCTGTTGGGCGAGGCACCGGCCTTGGCAGAAACAGACGCCGAGCTTTACACCTTGTTCCTGCAGGGACGGTACCTGCGGCGGCAGAATTCGGCCGACAGTCTGGCCCAGTCCCAGCAACTGCTGGAGCGGGTGGTGGCAGCGGACCCGGACTACGTACCGGCATTAGATGACCTGATCACGGTGTACATCAACCAGGTTCATACCGACGGCCGTGACTTCGACGACGGCTACCGCCTGGCCAGGGATCTGACGCTGCAGGGGCTCGAACGAAACCCAGAGGTGGGACGCCTGTACGCACAACTCGGGTGGATCGAGATGTATTACAAAGGTGATCTGCAGGCAGCCGCCAGCAGCTTTGAGCGCGGTTTGGGACTGGCGCCGGATGACTCGTCCCTGCTGGCCGACACTGTAACCCTGCTGTTTCTTCTGGGGCGTCTCGAAGACGCCGCGAAGCTCAGCAGTTTTGTGCTGGAGAAGGATCCGCTTCATCCGGTGGCGTGGTCCAACCGGGGCCAGTTCCTGGCCGCCGCACACCAATGGGAAGAATCGGTGTCGGCCTTACAGACCGCGCTGCGCCTGAGCCCGGAAATGGGCGGCGGGCACTTTTACCTGGCCCTGTCCCTGCTCAGCTCGGGTGATCCCGAAAGCGCCCTGGAGCAGATCGGGCGCGAATCAAATCTTCAAAGTCAATTGCTCGGAAAGGCCATGATTTACCCGGCTCTGGGCCGGGAAGATGAAGCCGACGCCGCGCTGGCGGAGGTGATCGAATCGGGTGAAATGCCGCTCAGCGTCGCTGAAGTCTTCGCCATGCGGGGGATGAATGACGAGGCTTTTGCGTGGATCGAAAAGGCCGCGGCCTCCGGAAGCTTCGAAGTCGCCGAGATCCACGTTAATCCGCGCCTGAGCAATCTGTGGCCGGATCCCCGCTGGGCGCAATTGTTGCAGCGCCTTGGAAAGTCGCCCGCGCAGCTCGACGCCGTTCGGTTCGAGGTTGCACTGCCGGACCGGTAGCAAGCATCGCGGCGGGGGCGCCGCGACGATTGGCACATGGATGTGCCAACGGGCGAAGCCCGCGAGCCTTTGAAAACCGCGCTTTTCAAAGGCGAGATGCAAGTGGGCCAGGATGGCCCATCTTGCTCATTCACGTAGGAGCGGTGCCCTCGCCGCGACTATTTTGCGCTAACATCTGCCGCAGCAACAATGAGCTGAAGACACGCCTTGCCAAGAACCCTTCCACAAGCCGACCGCGAGCTACGCCTGGCCTTTCCGGATGCCGAGGAGACCACCTCGCACGGCGAGCCCGATTTCAAGGTTGCCTACCGGGTGGAAACCCCGCGCCTCGTCCTGCGCCGTTGGTCGCCGGCGGACGCGCCGGCCCTGCGCGCCGCGCTCGACAAGTCGGACAAGCACCTTCGTCCCTGGATTCCCTTCATGAAGGACGAGCCGCGCTCGATGGAAGGCACTGTCGCCTGGCTGCGCGGGCACCGAGCGGCTTTCGAGCGCAGTGAGAATTTCCGCTTTGCTGTGTTCTCGAAAGACGGCCGGCTCGCCGGCGAGAACATGCTGCTGCGTCGGGTCGGCCCCAACGCCCTGGAAATCGGCTACCTCACCCACCTGGGCTTCGAAGGCCGCGGTTACGCCACCGAGGCGAGCGCCGCCCTGGTGAAGGTGGCTTTCGAACTCTATGACGCCCAGCGGGTGGAGATCCACCACGCCGCCGCCAACCGGGCCAGCGGGAGGATTCCCGAACGGCTCGGATTTACGCTAAGGGAAACTCTGCGCGACCACATCGAGGACACCGAGGGCCGCCTGCACGACGCCGTGATCTGGTGCCTGCACGCGCCGGACTATCCCGCCACGCCGCCGGCCAGGGCGGAGATCACAGCGTTCGACGCGCTCAGCGAGCCCTTGCTCTAATCCTGGCCTTGCAATGGGGCTGCCAGCTTAGATCTGACGTAATCAGGCAGTTCGTGCTCCGGCGGCAAAGGCGCCGGCTGGCCGTTTTCGTCCAGCGCGACGAAGGTGAACTTTCCTTCGGTCACCCTCTCGCGGTTGCCGATCCGCTCGCGCCGCACCCAGGCCTCCGCATGCACGGTCACCGAAGTCGTACCCACCTTTTCGACCAAGGTGTAGACCCCCAGGATATCGCCCACCCGGACCGGGCGAATGAAGTTCATGCTGTCCAGCGCCACGGTCACCACCCGGCGCTGGGCGCGCTGGCCGGCGCAGATGCTGGCAGCGTTGTCCATCTGCGACAGCACCCAGCCGCCAAAGATGTCGCCCGCTGGGTTGGTGTCGGCCGGCATCGCCAACACCCGCGTTGTCAGATTGCCCTTGGTTTTCTCCACCATCGCCGGACCGATTCCGCCTCAACGCTTCGGGAATGACGATGTGTTGTTACGGCGGGCTGACAAACTCCAGCCAATCCTCCATCGCGCCCAGGCTGCAACCAAACTTCGTGTGCCCGGAGCCCAGGTCCAGTTCCTCGATGATCTGCTCGCAGGAGCACCCCGCGGTATCCCAGACATCGAAGGCCGCCATCGGGCCCATCCCGTCGAGCGCAGTGGTGTCGAAGACGCCGTCATCGTCCACCAGTGCGAAGCGGTTTGCCTTCAGCGTGTCCGTCGGCACAGATTCAGGAATGACGGTGCCGGGACAGAAATCGACCTCGTCCCACACGCCGTCCCCGTCGGCGTCGATGAACAGCCCGGCCACAATCGCATCATGGTCGGACGACTTGAACGGATCGGGGTTGAACAGGCCCGGCTGGTTGAAATCGTTGTAGTCCAGTCCGGCGGGTTCGTCGGCATTGATGTGCCAGGGGGCCGCGCCGGAGATGTTGCTCAGCAGGTCCGGGCTGGCCAGAGCGTGGTCGAGATACCCCGCCTGTCCGTCGAAGCTGAAAGAATAGGCGCCATCCGCGTAACCCGTGCCTGCAAATGCAGCGATCAGGTCCGTGTAACCGCCGTCCTGGATGGCTACGATGGGATCTTCCATGGCGTAGGCATTGAGATCGCCGATGATGATCGAACGCCCGCTGCCACTGCCGGTCGGGTCTGTCGCCAGCCAGTCGACCAAAGCCGTCGCCGCCGCCGTGCGGGTCAGGTTGCAGTTGCCCTGGCCGTCGCCGGTGTCGGGGTCGCCGACATCGTCACAGATCGAGCCCTTCGACTTGAGGTGATTGACGGCCACGGTGAAGACCTCGCCCGTCGTGTTCTCGCTGAACGATTGCGCCAGCGTGGGGCGATTGAGCAGATCGTTGAACAGCGGATCATCAGAGCTGTCGAGGATTTCAAAGCCGCCGACAAGGCTGACGGTTTCCGGCTTGTAGATCAGCCCCTGGCGGATGGCGTCGCCGCCGATCGCGGCCGTGGGTACGTAGGCGTAAGTGCCGTCGCCCAGGACGTCGTTGAGGGCGGCCACGAGGTCGGCAATCGGCGTGTCGTCCGGCGCGTTCTCGAGCTCGATCAGGCCCACCACGTCGGCATCCAGAATGCTCAGAGCCGCCACGATCTTCACCTTTTGTCGCTCGAACTCGAAGGCATTGTCGGCGCCGCGGCAACCCTGGTTTTCCAGCGGCCCGCAGATCGGGCCGGCGTTATCGAGCGTGGTGAAGTAATTCAACACGTTGAAGCCTGCCACTTTCACCAGCGATCCGCCCGTGTCCGGGGGATCGATTGGCCGCGGGTTCTCCGTCACGAAGTTCACCGGCCCGGTCGGCTGGATCTCGTACTCGCCGAAACCGAATCCGAGCACACCGCTCAGCCCGGTGACGCTATCGCCGACACGCAGGGTACCCTCCGGGTTCAGGTACGGCGGTAGCGGCAGGGGGTTCTGAACCGTGCTGCCGTCATCGAGCTGGATGCGACTCAGATCGTTCTGCGCCTGCAAGGCAATCGCAGGATCACCCGGTGGCACCACGTTGGTGGGGATGTCCAGGGGCCCATCGACGGACAGGCCGACCTCGCCGAATCGTCCCAGCGTGAAGTTGTCGGTCGCATACAGCGTCTGCGGGAAGTGGACGGACATGCCCTCGAAGGCCTCGAAATCATCGACCGCCGTGACCGGCAGATTCACGGTGCTGGCGCTCGCCACTCCGCCGGAACCGCAGACCGCCAGGTTGATGACGCCGGTAATCTCGGTCAGGTCGAAAAACTCGGTGACCGTGCCCTGAACGCGAACCACGTCGCCCACCGACACGTCGGGGCCAAAGCCGTCATCGAAGATGAACAGGCCTTCAGAGGTCAGCGGGTCGCCGTCGGCGTCGGCGTCCTCTTCCTGCAGGAAGAATCCGCCGAGTTGGTCACCGGCCTGGAAGTCACCGACCACGACGCCCTCGACGATCACTCCGGGCATGCCCGCCAGCGGGCTTGCGAGCCCGGCGCCCTGGACGTCATGGATGAGCGTGGCCGAGTCACCGCAAGCGCCGAAATCCGGGATCACGATTTCGCAGACATTGGCTTGCCCGGGCGTACCACGGTCGCCGTCTCCGAAAGTCGTAATGGACTCGCACCAGTTGGAGCCCACGCCGTTGTCCAGCGCGAGATCCCTGAGCGACATCGACGCGCCCGTCGGATCGGGGAACGCCGGCCCGCCGTCGTAGGCGACGCTGTCGACGAGGTTCATTGAGGCGTCGAACAGCAGAACTTCGTCGTCACCATTCGCGAGGAACCAGCTGCCCCCGTAGTCGTAGGCCACCGGGGCGCCGCCGTTGGTCGTCATGTCGGCGTTGTTGCCGAGCACGATGTAACCACCGGCTGGCATGATCAGCGGGCCGCCGTTGTCGATGAGGTGGGAATCGATGCCGAGGTCGGCAATCGTCCAGCCGTTGATGTCGATGTCCGCGTCGGTAGAGTTGTGGAGTTCGAACCATTCGCCGTCCCCATCGCCGACCGCGCCGGGGTTCTGCATGATCTCGGTGATGATGACGTCAGTGATCACCACGCCCGCCGGGCTCGGCGCCACCTCGTCCCAGGTCACGCTGAGATTTTCGGACGTTTCGTCGTCACCGCCGATTCCGTTGCCGCCGGCCTGGATTTCCGTACCCTCGGTCAGGTCGACCCGGGTGAAGGAATTGCCGAAAGCATGCGAACCCGTCGCGATCACGTCCTGGCTGGTAATGGCTGTATCCGGCAGGTACGCGCTGGTATCCGTACCAGCGTCCGGGCCGTCGATGGCGACGCCCGTCTTGTCCACCGCTTCGTCCTTGTCACCCCACAGCGCGTAATCGAGGTCCTGCACGAGATCACTCGTGCCATCCCAGGAATAGAGGATAACGACCTCGCCGGCGTTGGTCAGCCCGCCCTGGTTGTTGATGCTGCCCGGGAAGGCTTCGCGCATGTCGGGGATCGCATCCGCGGCTCCGTCTTCGTAAAGCTCATAGGTCGGGACCACACCGTATTCGCTGGAAAAATTGTCCGAGCCGTTGAGGGCAATGCTCTGGAATTCGCCAGGCTGGATGATGGCGCCGTCCGGGAACCGGGCGTGGAAATCGCCGAAGCCGCCGCCGCCGGCGTTGGAGCCTGTGACGATGTTGTAGTAGAAGGTGCCGCCCGGCGCAAACGTCGCGTCGGTGAGGTAGACATCGGAAAGGTCGATTGGCAGCGTGCCCGGATTGTGGATCTCGATGAACTCGCCCGAGGTGGGCGTGACAACCAGTTCGCTGAGCAGCAGCTCGGCCGCCGGTGGCGGCGGGGGAGCCGTGCATAGACTTTGGCCGGTGTTGACTGCGCCGAAGGTATTGGCCATCGGGCTCTGCCAGGTGAAATCGGCATAAACCAAGCCGGTTCCGCTGAGTTGCAGCGAGTCGCCGAGGGGCGTGCTGGATCCTTCGGAGACGCCGATATCGGTGCTCATAATACCGTCGGCTGGGCCGCCCACGGCGGTGAATGTGCCTTCGTAACTGAGGAACTGGATGACCGTCGAACCCGCGTCCACCAGGGCCAGGCCATCGGGCGCGCCATTCTGGATGCCGGCGCGATCGAAGGAGAGCGTTCCACAGCCTTCATCCTGATCCGGGATGGTGCCGTCCAGGTTGATCGTGTCGTAAACCGCGCCGCCGCTGCCGTTGTAGAACACGATGCTCCAGCCGGAGAGGTCGCTGCCGGCCGGGCCGGCCACCT
>Ga0268386_10003952_pt1 | contig 10862 bp, 7 predicted proteins | sample RVTome_15_FD_200260 | JGI IMG/M metagenome (GOLD analysis project Ga0268386, IMG submission 200260) | Soil microbial communities from uranium-contaminated site in the Upper Colorado River Basin, Wyoming, United States - RVT150D86... ... | reverse complement strand
ACCGCGGCGGTGAGCCCGGCCGTCTCCGAGCGCGCGCGGGTCAGCTCCTCCTGGGCGACGAGCTCGTTCTCGGCGAGGGCCTCGCGGCGCGCGAGGTCGGCGCGGGCGCGCTCGAGGTCGGCGCTCGCCTCCTCGAGCACGGCGCGGGCGCGCTCGGCCTCGAGCCCGTAGCGGTCGGGGTCGATCCGGAGGAGCACGGTGTCGGGCGTGACGCGGTCGCCCTCGCGGAACCGCACGTCCGTCACCACGCCCTCGACCTGGGCGGTGACGTGGACCAGGTCCTCGGGCTCGAGCGAGCCCAGAGCGTTGATCCGGTAGACGACGTCCTGAACGGCCACCGTCGTGACGCGCACCGGGACGGCGGTCCGGCGGGGACCCTGGGCGGTGGCGCCCCCCGCTCCGCCGCAGCCCGACGCGACCAGGCCGGCAGCGGCGGCGACGAGGGCGGAAGCGGCGGAGCGGGTGGTCACGAGGGCCTCGAGCTGCTTTCGGCGGTGTCCTTCTCCGCGGGAGGCGCGCCCTCGCGGGGCGGGACCGGCGACTTCATTCTTGGCCGAAACAGGACGAAAAGCCAATGGGCCGGACGGCCCCGAGCCCGCGACGGCGGGCGCCGCCGAGACGGCGGGCCCGACGTGACCACCGTCACCGGCCGCGTCGGCCCCGGAGCGGATAGACTGGTCCGGATCGGGGGCAGGCGGAGGGAGAGCCATGGTCCGGTGGCCCGACGCTCGCGTCGCGGCGCTCGTTCTCGCGGCGGGTCCGCTCAGCGCGTGCGGCGGCGAGGACGGCCCGGGACCTTCGCCCATGCCGACGCCCACGCCGCCCGCGGCGTGCGCGGCGGGGTCCCCCGTGTCGGGGATCCCCACCCTCTCCGCGCGGAGGGTCGTCTCCGGTCTGAGCCAGCCTCTCGACCTGCAGTCCGTGCCCGAAGACCCCGAGCGGCTCTACGTGGTCGAGCAGGGCGGACGCATACGCGTCGTGCGCAACGGGCAGCTCCAGCCCGCGCCCTTTCTCGACATCTCGGTCCAGCTCTCCTCGGGCGGGGAGCGGGGCCTTCTCGGTCTCGCCTTCCATCCGCAGTTCGCGACGAACCGCCGCTTCTTCGTGAACTACACGAGGAGGGCCAGCGGGGCGACCGTCATCGCGGAGTTCCGGGCGGCGTCCGCGGACGAGGCCGACGCGGGCAGCGAGAGGCAGCTCCTCCTCGTCCCCCAGCCGTTCGCCAACCACAACGGGGGCGGGGTCGTCTTCGGCGACGACGGGTTCCTCTACGTCGCCCTCGGCGACGGCGGGTCGGGAGGCGACCCGCTCGGCAACGGCCAGAGCCTCGACACCTTCCTCGGCAAGATCCTGCGGATCGACGTGGACGCGGGCGCGCCCTACGCGGTCCCGTTCGACAACCCGTTCGTCTCCACCCCGGGCGCCCTCCCCGAGATCTGGGCCTACGGCCTTCGCAACCCGTTCCGGATCGCGTTCCACCGGGCGACCGGCGACCTGTACATCGGGGACGTCGGCCAGGGGAGCTTCGAGGAGATCGACATAGGCCTCGCCTCCCGGGGAGGCGGGGAGAACTACGGCTGGAACGTCACCGAGGGCTTCGCCTGCTACAGCCCCGCCTCCGGGTGCGACGCGACCGGCCTCACCCCGCCCGTGCTCGCGTACTCCCACGCCGAGGGCTGCTCGGTCACCGGCGGGGTCGTCTACGCCGGCTGCCGCATGCCCGACCTCGTGGGAACGTACTTCTACGGGGACTTCTGCACCGCGTTCGTGCGCTCGTTCCGGCTCGTGGGCGGCGAGGCCGCGGAGCATCGGGACTGGACGTCCGGGCTCGGCGGCATCGACCAGATCACGTCGTTCGGCACCGACGCCGGGGGCGAGGTGTACGTCGTCGACCGCGACGGCGAGGTCTACCGGCTCGAGCCCGCGGGCTGAAGCGGCAAAGCAGGGAACGCGAGGCCGGCCCGGGCCGCGACGGCCTTCCCGGGATGGGACAGAATGCGGGGGACTCGCTTGGGAGCGCAGGCTGCTCCCGGAAAGGCCCGGTGATGGACCTCCCCGCCCTCTACTCGAGGCACGTCGCGCGGCTGCGGGCGGAGACCGAGAGAGCGCTCGACGCGAGCGGCCACGACTCGCTCGTCGTCTCGAGCGGCGAGCCCTTCACGTACTTCGCCGACGATCGCGACGCCCCGTTCGAGCCCGTGCCCCACTTCGCTCACTGGTGCCCGCTCCTCGGCCCGCACCACGTCCTCCACGTGGTACCCGGTCGAAAGCCGCGGCTCGTCCGCTGCGCCCCCGAAGACTACTGGTACGAGCAGGGCGGCGTCACCGACCCGTTCTGGCTGGGCGAGTTCGACTTCGAGGATGCCGGCTCGGCCGACGCCGCGTGGGCGCGCCTCGGACGGCCCGCCCGGGCGGGCTACGTGGGCAACGAGACCCGGAGAGCCGAGGCGGCCGGACTCGACCCCAATCCCCGCGGGCTCGTGGCCCGGCTCGACTGGACGCGCAGCTACAAGGACGACTACGAGGTCCGCTGCATCGAGGAGGCGACGCGGCTCGGGGCCCGGGGCCACGACGCCGCGCGCGAGGCCTTCGCCGGCGGAGCCTCCGAGCTGGAGATCCATCACGCCTTCCTGCGGGCGGTCGGCGCCACCGAGGCGTCGCTCCCCTACACCACGATCGTGGCGCTCGACGAGAAGGGAGCCACGCTCCACTACGAGAACAAGAGGAGCGAGCGCGGCGGCAGGGTCCTTCTCCTCGACGCCGGCGCCCAGGTCCGCCGCTACGCCTGCGACATCACGCGCACGACGGCGGCGCCGGCGTGCGACCCGCGCTTCGCCGCCCTCGTGAGCGCCCTCGACGCCCTCGAGCGTGACCTGGTCGGCGGCGTGGCGGTCGGGCGTCCCTACCTCGATGTCCACCTCGACGCCCACCGGGGCATCGCCCGCATCCTGAGCGAGGAGGGCCTCCTCAAGGTCGGGGCCGAGGAGGCGTTCGAGCGGGGCCTGACCCACCCGTTCTTCCCGCACGGGGTGGGCCACCACCTCGGTATCCAGGTCCACGACGTCGCCGGGCACCAGGCCGACCCGGCGGGGGCAAAGGCGCCGCCGCCGGAGCGCCACCCCTACCTCCGCAACACCCGGACGATCGAGGCGGGCCACGTGTTCACGATCGAGCCGGGGCTGTACTTCATCCCCATGCTCCTGCGTCCCTTCCGAAGCGGAAAGGACGCCGCCTCGTTCGACTGGGACACGATCGACGCGCTCACGCCGCTCGGCGGCGTGCGGGTGGAGGACAACGTCCACGTCACGGAGTCGGGCCCCCGCAACCTGACCCGCGAGCACCTGCCGGACTGAGCGCCCGGTGCGCGCGCGCATCGTCCACTCGATGATGTTTCCGGCGGAGAGATCCGCGGGTTCCTGGAGCCGATTCCGGAGCCGACCACGCTCCTGCTGATGGGCACCGGCCTCGGGGCCGCGGCGCTGCGGGCGCGGAGGCGCCGGTCGCAGCCGACGCGGGCCGCAGAGGCCTCGCGCAGCGAGCGGTGGGCGGGCGAGCACGGAGCGAGGCTCGCCCTCCAGAGCCATCGGCCGCCTGCGCCTCGCTCAGCGGCCCGACGAGGCGCTCGGAGGCTTCGTCACGTCCGGACCGGGCCCGGCGATCGCCGCGCGCAGACCCCGCAGCAGCTGCTCGGCCGTCCAGTCGTTGCCGCGGCGCAGGCTGAAGAGCCGCCCGTCCGGGTCGATCACGGCCGTGCGCAGGTTGTGCGTGAAGCTGCGCTCCTCTTCCACGTAGTCGAGGCCGAGGGCGCCGCCCAGGGTCCGGATGGCTTCCTCGGAGCCGGTGGCGAGCGTCCAGTGCGTGAACGGAGGCTCGGTCCGCTGGAACGGGCGCCCGTACGCCTTCAGGACGGCGGGGGTGTCGTGGGCGGGGTCGAAGCTGACGGTGACGAGGTGCGTCCGCTCCAGAAGGCGCGGATCGGCCACCGCCGCCTCGTGCACCTGCCGGAAGCGCCTCATCATCAGGGGACAGAAGTCGGGAAGCGGACACCGCGTGAAGACGAACGTCAGCGCCACCGCGCGCCCGCGGAAATCCGAAAGGCGGACCTCCCGGCCGTCCTGGTCGACGAGGACGACGTCGGGCACGGCGTCGCCGGGCTGCGGCATCCGCGCGGTCGGACGGGGGGTGCGGTCCGGGTCGGGGACGGCCGTCTTCACCACGACGAGGTCCTCGATCCAGTACCTCGAGTCCGGCACCACGAGGCTCGCGCTCACCTCGTCGCCGGGCGAAACGCCCTGCAGGAGGACGGCGTCCTTCTCGAGGACGACGAAAGGCATGGTCATCGCCGGCATGAAGCCCGGGATCTCCTCGTGATCGAGCGTGAGCTCGCGCGCGGCGGCGTCGACCGCGACGACCCGCCCCTTGATCGGATAGCGCGCCGCGCCGGCGCCGGGCTCCGGCGCCTCCCGGCGGCACGCGGTGCCGAGGAGGCCCGGGGCGAGAAGCAGTATGGAGAGAACACGAGAGAGCGACATGCGGATGCTCCACTCTAGATGCCCGGCGTCGCCGGGTGCAAGCCGGCTCCGCGGGCGACCTTCCAGCGTCGTATCACCGAAGTCGTGCTCGCTCGTTTGGGACGCGGCGACCGGCACACCCGTCGGAATGCGACCGCCACGACGAAGGGGCGGCCGGCGCCGGGGGGGGGCGACGTTCGCTCGATCCTCGTGCATGCGGGCGGCGGACGGAGCCTCCGTCACCGGCGACCCTAGAATGGAGGAGGAGGCGAGATGACGGACGCGGGACTCGAGTCCGCCGAGGCCGGCGGCGACGGGGGAGACGGGCGAGGAGCGGACGAGGCCACACGGGGGCTTCATCCGGTCGTCCGGGTCGGGTGGATGCTGCGGGCCGCCGTCAACGCGCTCGTCCTCGGGTCGCTCGCGGCCTTCGCCGGTTCGGGCGCGGCGAAGCGGCTCCCGCACCTGCCCCTGCGGCCGGCGGCGATCGCCCTGGCGGTGGCGGCGGTCGCGCTCGTGCTCGGCATCCTCCATGCCTGGCGGCTGTTCGCCACGTGGCGGTGGGCGGTGCGTCCCGACGACGTCTTCGCGAGCTACGGAGTGCTCTGGCGGACCCGGCGCTCGATCCCGCGGGTGCGGGTCCAGCACGTGGACGTGAGCTCGGGACCCGTCGACCGCGCGCTCGGGATCGTCCACGTGTCGCTCCACGTGGCGGGGGCGCTCGGGCCCGTCCTCACCATCCCCGGCCTCGCCCCCGCGGAGGCCGAGCAGGTCCGGGAGGCTCTCCTCGAGTCCGCGAGGCGGCATTGACCCAGGAAGAGGAGCCGCGCCTTCCGGCCGAGGGGACGGAGGCGCAGCGCCTGCACCCCCTCACCGTCCTCCTCGAGCTCGTCCGCATCCTCGGACGCGTCGCCTGGGCCCTCATCCTGATCGTGGTGGTCGGCTACCTGGGCGGGAGGCGGACCGACGCCGCGCCGGCGCTGTTCCTGCTCGCGGGCTCGGGCGTCCTCGTGGCGCTCGTGCGCTACCTGAGCCTGCGCTACTGGATCGAGGAGGGGCGGCTCGTCATCCGCAGCGGCGTGGTTTCGCAGCAGCTGCGGACGATCCCCCTCGACAAGATCCAGAACGTCGAGCTGCGGCAGAGCGCGATCCACCAGCTCGCCGGGGTGGTGGACCTCCGCATCGAGACCGCGGCCGGCCCCGGCGCCGAGGCCCACCTCGCGGTGCTCTCCCGCGAGGCGGCCGAACGGCTGAAGTCCCGCCTTCTCGCCGGCCGGGACGGGGCCGGCGACGCGAAGGTCGGGGCGGCGCCGCAGGTGGTGTGGCAGGCCGGCACGCGGCAGCTCCTCCTCCTGGGGGCGACCTCGAACCGCGCAGGGGCGATCCTGGGAGCGGTCGCCGGGCTGCTGCTGTTCATCGGTCGCGAGCTCCCCCGGTACCTGGAGACGATCCAGCGCGGGCTCTCCGGGGTCGCGGGAACGGTGAGCCCGCTCGCCGCCGCCGGCGCCTCGCTGGCCGCGCTCCTCCTCCTCGGCTGGCTGCTCGCGATCGGCCTCACCGTCGTCGGCTACCACGGCTTCCGGCTGACCCGCGAGCCCGACGGGCGGCTGCGCCGCAGCTACGGGCTCGTGTCGCGCTTCGAGACCGTGGTCGCGCCCGCCCGCATCCAGCTCCTGCGGATCGAGTCGTCCTGGCTGCGGCGGCGTCTCGGGTTCTGGGAGGTGAAGGCCCACACCGCGGGCTCGCCCCTCGAGGGCCAGGGTGCTTCGTCCTCTCTCCTGTGTCCCCTGCTCGACGGAGGCGACCTCGCCGCGTTCTGCCAGCGGCTGCTGCCGCGGCTGGACCTTCGCGGGATCGAGTGGCGTCCAGTCAGCCGGGCGGCGATCCGCCGGGGCTTCATCCGGTACGGCGCGGCCGGCGTCGCGCTGTGCGCGCTCGCCGCCGCCGCCGTGGGCCGGTGGGCCTGGACGGGCGTCCCCATCGTCCTCGCCGCTTCCTGGCTCCTCGCCCGGCACCGCTACCGCGTGCTCGCCTACACGAGACACGGCGGGCACCTGCTGGTCCGCACCGGCCTCCTGCGACGGCGGCTGACGGTCATTCCCGAAGGCAAGGTGCAGTGGCTGGGCATGACCGAGAGCCCTCCGCAGCGGCGTTTCGGGATCGCCACCCTCGTCGTCGCCACCGCGAGCGGAGCCGGACGGATCCCCGACATGTCCGAAGGAGAGGCGGCCGCGCTCCAGGCGGCGCTGACGGCGGCCGCGTCCACGGTGGGAGCATGGCTCCCCGACGCGGTCTGAAGACGCTCGCTGGAACGCGTCGGCGTCGCGAGCGACGGGCGCGCTCTTGACGGCGCTCGTCGCCGGCCGCACGATGCCGCCGGGCCGCGCCCGGGCGCGGCGACGAGGGACCGGACGGGCCGCATGGAGCCGCTGAAGATCGGCATCACCGGCGTGCGGGGCGTGGTCGGCGAGACGCTCACCCCCGAGCTCGTGGTGCGCTTCGCCGAGGCGTTCGGCTCCTACGCCGACGGCGGGCGGATGCTCGTCTGCCGCGACCCCCGGCCGTCGGGCCCGATGGTCCAGGCCGCGGTGACGGCGGGGCTCCTCGCCGTGGGCTGCGAGGTGGTGGACCTGGGCGTCTGCCCGACGCCGAGCCTCCAGCTCGCCGTGCCCTGGCTCGGCGCCCGGGGGGGGGTGTCGATCACCGGAGGTCACAACCCCCCCGAGTGGAACGCGCTCAAGTTCGTCCGCGGGGACGGGCTCTACCTCAGCGCGGAGCAGGGCGAGGAGCTGCTCGACGTCTTCCACCAGGGCGCGGCCGGGCGCGTGGGATGGGAGCGCATCCGGAACGGGGTCGAGGACGCCGACGCCATCGGCCACCATCTCGACGCGCTGGCCGCCGCCTTCGACACGGCCGCGATCGGGTCGCGACGCCTGCGGGTCGCGGTGGACTGCGGCAACGGCTCGTGCGCCCGGCTCACGCCCCGGTGGCTCGAGCGGCTCGGGTGCGAGGTGCTGCCGATCAACGACGACCCCTCGCTTCCCTTCCCCCGCCTTCCCGAGCCCTCGGTCGCGGCGGCGGCCCAGGCCCGCGCCCTGGTTCTCGCCGGGCGAGCGGACCTCGGGCTCGTCCTCGACGCCGACGGCGAGCGCCTCAGCCTCGTCGACGAGACGGGCCGGGCGCTGTCCGAGGAGATGACGCTTCCCCTCGCGGTCGAGGCCGCTCTCTCGCGCGAGCGGGGACCGGTGGTCACCAACGTCTCGACGACGGGGCTCGTCGAGCGCGTCGCCGCCCGGTATGGAGCCATGGTAGTCCGCACCCCCGTCGGCCAGGCCTACGTCTCCGAGGCCATCCTGGAGCACGGCGCGGTCGTCGGCGGCGAGGGCAACGGGGGCGTGGCGGTGCCCCGCGTCCAGGCGACTCACGACAGCGCGGCGTCGGCGGCGCTGCTGCTCCGGCACCTCGCCGAGACCGCGGAGCCCCTCTCCGCCCAGGTGGCGGCGCTGCCGACGCTCGTGGTGCGCAAGCTCGCGGTGCCCGTACCGCCGAGCGTCCTGTACTCGGCGCTCGCCGAGTTCCGCGAGGCCGTCGGGGCGGTCGAGGGCGCCACCGTCGACCAGACCGACGGGGTGAAGATCTCGTGGCCCGACGGCTGGGTCCACGTCCGGGCCTCCAACACGCAGTCGCTCGTGCGCATCATCGCGGAGGCGGAGAGCGACGAGCGGGCCGGGGAGAGGCTCGAGTGGGCCCGGGAGAGGCTGCGCACGTGAGGCGGTCGCGGGAGCGGGGGCGGAGGAGCGCGTGAGGGCCATCCCGACTCTCAAGATCAGCGTCTCCGGAGTCCGCGGAGTCGTGGGCGAGTCGCTGACTCCCGAGATGGTGACCCGCTTCGCGCAGGCGTTCGGGACCTACGTGGGCGGGGGCCGGATCGTGGTGGGCCGCGACCCCCGGACGTCGGGCGAGATGGTCCGGCAGGCGGTCCTCGCCGGCCTCGTGTCGAGCGGATGCCGGGTCGCCGATCTCGGGGTGTGTCCCACCCCCACCGTCCAGCTCCTCGTCCGCCAGCTCGGCGCCGCGGGCGGAGTGGCGATCACGGCGAGCCACAACCCTCCCGAATGGAACGCGCTGAAGTTCGTGGGCGGGGACGGCCTCTTCCTCGGACCCGCGCGCGGGCGCGAGCTCCTCGACATCTATCACCAGGGGAACTACGCGAAGATCCCGGGCGCGGCGCAGCGCTCTCCCGAGCGGATCGCCGACGCCGTCGAGCGCCACGTGCGGACCGTCGTGGACGCGCTCGGCCGGCTCCCGGCCGGGCCGCGGCGCCTCGAGGTCGTGGTCGATCCCGGCGGAGGGGCGGCCAGCCGGGCCGCCGGCCTGCTCGTGCGCGAGATCGGCGCGGAGGTCTTCGCCATCCACACCGACGCCGACGGGCGCTTCCCGCGCCCGGCCGAGCCCGTGCCCGAGAACCTCGGCGCGCTCGGCGACGCCGTGCGCGCCCACGGGGCCGACGTCGGCTTCGCCCAGGACATGGACGGCGACCGGCTCGCCCTGGTCGACGAGACCGGTCGGCCGATCGGCGAGGAGCTCACGCTCGTCCTCGCCGCCGAGCCGGTCCTCGCCCGCGAGCCGGGTCCGGTGGTCACGAACGTCGCCACGACCGACGCCGTCGAGGCCGTGGCCTCGCGCTACGGCTGCGTGGTCCACCGCACGCGCGTGGGCGAGGCGAACGTGGCCGAGGGCATGAGGAGCCACCGGGCCGTGATCGGCGGCGAGGGCAACGGCGGCGTCATCTACCCGCGGGTCAACTTCGCGCGGGACAGCCTCGTCGGGATGGCCCTCGTCCTGCACCGTCTCGCCGCGAGCGGCGAGACGGTGTCCGCCCTCGCCGCCGCCTACGACCGCTTTCGCGTCGTGAAGCTCCAGCGCCACTGCCCCGCCGACCAGGTGCGGCCGGTCCTGCGCCACGTGCGCGAGACCTGGGCCGGCCGCCCGGTGGACCTCGCCGACGGCATCAAGGTGCGCCTCGACGACAGCTGGTTCATCCTCCGCGGCTCGAACACGGAGCCGATCGTCCGGGTGATCGCCGAGGCCCCGACGACCGAGGCCGCCCGGGCGCTGGCCGAGCGCGTGATGGCCGACGTGGCGGCGTGTCTGGGCGCCGAGCAGTCATCGACCCCCCACCCCTAGCCCCTCCCCACGTAGGGGGAGGGGAAGCCCTGTGGGCTCGGCCCCTGTCGCGATTGTTTCATCGACCCCCCACCCCTAGCCCCTCCCCACGTAGGGGGAGGGGAACCCCTGTGGGCTCGGTCCCTGTCGCGATTGTTCATCGACCCCCCACCCCTAGCCCCTCCCCACGTAGGGGGAGGGGAACCCCTGTGGGCTCGGTCCCTGTCGCTCCCGCGGAGGGGATCGACAGGGACCGCCGGCTCCAGCCTTTCCGTCTGTTCCCCTGTCCGTCCCACGCGCCCGCCCGGTCGACTCGACTCCTGCGGTCAGATGAAGGACCGGATCTGCGGCCACAGCCGGTCGACCGGCACCTCGAGGCCCCGGGCGATCCAGATCGGGCGATCGTTCTCGTACGGCATGCAGTCGCGGCACGCGGTGCGCCCGGCGAGCTCCACCGACTCGAACAGCTCTTCGAGCCTCTCGCGCCGGTCGCCGATCACCACGAGCACTTCGCCGGTGCAGCCGCGAGGACCCCAGAGCCAATAGCTGTTGTGGGCCGAGATCGCCGGGGGAAGGCCGAGCCCGGGGCCGAAGTACTCCATCGCCCCCGCTTCGCCGTAGTTCTGGGCGAAGACGCACGCGCGAGCCCGCTCCCCGGCAGGGAGGTCTCGCGTGACCTCGGCCACGGCCTCCGCCACCGCGCGCCAGCCGTGCATGTCGGCGTAGAACTGGGGCAGGCGCCCGAGGTCGTGGCGCTCGTCGGTTCCGGGCTCGATGCCGAGCGCCGCCGCGTAGCGGACGTAGGCGTCCACCGGCAGGACCGGACGGCCGAACGGGGAAAGGGCGAGACCGCTCGCCACCACGAGGACGGCCACCGTCGGCCGCAGCCAGCGCAGGCTCGCCGTCCACCGCTCGAGAGCGACCGCTCCCGCCGCGAAGCCGAGCGAGTAACCGGCGGCGAGGTAGTAGGGCTTGCCGCCGGTCGAGGCGAGGACCGCCAGGACCGTGAGGAAGGCGAACCCCAGGGCCCGAACGGCCCTCGCCTCGCGCGCGAGGAGCAGCCAGGCGACTCCCGCCGGCCAGAGCCAGGCCGCGGGGGCGGCCTGAAGGAGAGCCTCGCGCAGGAAGCCGACCGCGGGCAGGGCCGCCATCTTGTCGCGGCGCGCGTTCGCCATGAACTCGAGC
>Ga0268386_10003951_pt1 | contig 10863 bp, 10 predicted proteins | sample RVTome_15_FD_200260 | JGI IMG/M metagenome (GOLD analysis project Ga0268386, IMG submission 200260) | Soil microbial communities from uranium-contaminated site in the Upper Colorado River Basin, Wyoming, United States - RVT150D86... ... | reverse complement strand
CAGGACGGGAGGAGGAGCCGTGGAGCAATCGAGGGAGCGTTATTACCGAGGCTTGTTCCTTGTGGCGGCGGTCTACGACGTGGTGCTCGGTATCACGTTCACTTTCTTCTACCAGCCGGCCTTCGACATGCTCGAGGTCACACCGCCTGAGGGCGGCTACATACCGCTGCTCGGAAGCTTCCTGTTCGTCATCGGTGTCGCCTACTACCTGATCTGGCGAGGTGATCTGGGCCGAAACCGGGACATGATCTTCGTGGGAACCATCTACAAACTCGCCTACGCCTCGGTGGCCTTGACCTTCTGGGCCATGGGTGACGTCCCTCACGTTGCCTTCGCTGCGGTGTTCGGCATCGCCGATGTCATCTTCTTCTTGTTGATGCTGGAGTGTTGGCTGTATCTGGGACGAGGTCAGCCGGAGGGTGTCCAAGCGACCACCTGAGGTTCGACTCGCGGCCGCCCCGGACTCAGATGTAGAAGCCCAGTGCTACTAGGACGAGACCAGCAACGATCATCAGCACATGGACGCCGATCAGCGCCCATCGCCCTGATGCGAAGGGGACGTCGAGAGAGGCCGGCACAGGTAGCCACCGGAACCAGAACCACCCGCCGAGGAAACCCCCGAACAGGATGCCAGCGGTGACGAGAAGCCAACCGGAAACAATCAGCGAATCGGTGGGCAGCGCGGTGAGACACAAGGCTACGAGACCGAGGGTGATCAGAGTCGAAGGAAGGAAGACCCATGGCCGGGTCTCGGGTCGGCGAATACTGGTCCAGAGCACCGTCGGCATCAGGATCCACCCCGCAAAAAGCGCTCCGTCGATGGCCACGTTGTGGGACTCGGTCGTTTGCATTGCCAGCAGCCAGATGATCCCCAGGGCAATCGAGCTGACACCGGCGAGACGACGCACACGCGGCAGGAACGAGGGGTCGTTCGACATCTCGACGCGGGTCCGCGCCAACGGTGTGACCTTCAAACCACGGTCTCCTTTGACTCGGGGGCACGAGCTGCCCTCCTCCCATCGCGCCATTGATCCATGAATCCCTTGCGTCGACGGCGCGTGGCGTCCTCGGAGTAGAGACGACTGCCCAGGTCGATCAGTCCGCGCTCTAACTCTTGGGCTGTCATCCCTGTCGGCCGGTAGGTCACGTCGAACAGCGTGCATTTCTCCCATGCCCCTTCCTCGAGGAGCCTGCCTTCGTCGCGCAAACGCTGATACAGGGGAGTACCCGGGAATGGAGTCTGAACGGTGATCTGAACGTCGAATGGGTTTGTCTCCTCGACGAACGACTCAACGGCCTCGAAGATCTCAGGGCCGTCGCCGTCTAGCCCGAGAATAAAGCAAGCGTTGACAGCTACCCCATGCGCCTGGATCCGCCGTATTGCTTCTCGATACCCGTCTATCCGTTGCAGCTTCCAGTTGCGTTTGAGCTCGACGCCATCGAGACCGGCAACACTGGGGCTCTCCAATCCAATCAGGACCTCCGCACACCCCGCCTCTCGGAGCATCTCCAGGAGATCAGGATCATCGGCGACCGAGATGTCGGTCTCGGTGAACCAGCGGACACCTTCGCCGGCCATGGCCCCCACTAACTCTCGTGAGCGTCGCTTGTTGACGAAGGAATTGTCGTCGGCGAATTCGATATACGGCCGTGGCCACAAAGCCTTGACCGCACGGACCTCTTCAATGACCTTGGCTACTGGTTTCATCTTGTAGCGGGGAGTCAGCAGGATCGAGCTAGCACAGAACTCGCATCGCCAGGGACACCCCCGGTTGGTCTGAACGGTTATCCGGTTGTAATGGTCGGTGTCGAGGAGGTCGAAACGCGGTACTGGTGCGTCGGCCAGGGCGTACTCGCAACCTCTGGCGTCGTAGGTGGCTTCGGCCCGTCCCATCTCGACGTCCTCGAGAAGCCGCGGCCAAACCCCTTCCCCCTCTCCGATGACGATGATGTCGGAGTGCTGAAGCGCCTCCTCGGGGCATGAAGTGATATGCAGGCCACCCATGACCGTGGCGACACCTCTTCGGCGGTAAAGGTGAGCCACTTGATAGGCCTCCTTCACCTGAGCGGTAAAGGTGGAGATGGCGACCAGATCCGCTTCCGGTAGCTCGTCAGCCTCGTCGAAGTCTGAGATCTCGTGATACGACAGTGTGTGCCGTTCGGGGGTCAATGCCGCCAACGTGAGCAGCGAGAGACTGGGCAATGAGGCAATGGCGCGGCCACGCTCCACGAATCCGGGGAGCGTCATTCCCATCTCGGTCAAGTCCGGGTTGTGAGCGCGGATGCCGCTCATCGCGATCAATGCGATGTCCATTGGTCCCCCAGTTCACTGGTCTTCAGCTTTGACATAAGTTCCCACGCACGTCCGGTGGCGGGTCGTCCCGTTTACAGACTTGACCCTGTCAGATGAGGAGAGCCTACGGAATCAGGGTTTACCCCAATACCTCGAGCGCGCCGTTCAAACCTGTCCTCTGGGGAGCTCGGCGATGGAACGAAGAAGTGGCTCCACACAATCACTGTGCCGCTCCTCCGACACCAGGCGACCGAACCAGGCTGTCGCGCAACACCAACAAAACGTGCCTGATAGCGGGTACTTCCTGAAACGCTCGTTATCCGCTCGAGAATGTCGATTCAGTGCAGCTCCCATCACGTTTGTGTCGACCTGGGCTGGGTCGGCCCTCTTGGTTCCGCACGGGTTAGAAAGGTCATCACCCACGAGTGAAGAACATCGCGCGTAGTCTCGATCTAGTGCCGATCGGTCTCGACCACACCATCCTCGAAGTTCACGATCTAGCCGAGTCACTCAGCTTCTATCGGGACGTCGTCGGCCTCGAGCACAAAGGTAAGGATGGACCGTTCGAGGGGTTGCTCATCACTCCGGACCTTGCACTCGAGCTGTATGACGAGTGGCCCGTAGGGGGGCCGCGTCATCTCGCATTTGCTATGGACCGAGCCACCTTCGAAGCCACCTTCGAGCGTGTTCGCAACGCCGGCATCGCATACGGTGACGGTCCGAGCCAGACCGAGAACATGAAAGGGCCCGGTCCGTCCTCTGGGGTGCACGGGTCTACCGATTCGGTCTACTTCAAGGATCCCAACGGCCACATCCTCGAAATCCTGACCTACGACCGATTCCCGCGGACCTAGATCTGAGCATCCACTCATGAGCGGGGCTCATTCACAGCCGGAACGACCGCACGCCGAGGTGCCGATGGCGCGCACCTTCTGAAATGCTCGTTATCCGCTCAGAATCGCCGTTCTAGTGCGGATCCTCGCCGTTTGTCGTGGCCCCCTAGTCGACCGGCATCCCATTCGATCGTGATTGTCACCTCAGCCGGTGGGAGAAGGCCTGAATCGAGGCCCTCGCCCACGTAGCTGTCGATTCTCGACTAGGCGATTTGGGCGAGTCAACTGCCGAAGTCTGACACCTTCGCATGCCACCAATACCCGATCTATACGTGCCGTTCTGCTCGCGTTCCGGATGTGCGTGCTATCTCTCGGGATCAGAGTGATCTAGCTCAATCCTGATCGGCGTTTCTCGGGATTCCGAGTGAGTCGAGGATCTCATTGAAGTGGGTGGCCATTACCGGGTGGCCGATACCCGGCAGCACATGAAGCTCTGCTTGCGGCATCAGGTGGGCCATGGCATGGGCGTGGACGGGGAAGGTGTTGCGATCTTCTTCGCCCTGCCAGATGTGCACTGGGACGGAGATCTCGCCCAGTTCGAAACCCCAATTCTCCCTCTTGCTGAACATCCGATACTCATTCACGCCGGCCGCGGGACCCTGTTCGAGGGCCTCAGCGATTGATCTGATGAACATTGGACCGAATACCTCAAACAACTCTCGTTCCTGTGCCGATACCTGGCGGCTCATGAGGTATTGCGTTAGCCGTGGCGCATAACGCGCCGCTGCGCCCATGACCTTGAACATTCGGCCGGCTGCGGCTTCGTTTCCTTCATCGATGAGGCGAAGAATGCGCTGATCGGCCGATGCCATCTCCCCCTTGACGGCTGGATTGTCGAGAGGACCTACGCCAGCCACGGTCGCCACTGCCGTGACTCGATCAGGCAAGATCGCTCCGCAGGCCAGCGCAAACGGCCCACCACCCGAATGGCCCATGATCGCAAACCTGCCCATGTCGAGGCGATCAGCGAGGTCAGCCACATCATCGGCGTAGCTTGACACGAGCGGCAACGGATGAGGATCAGAACCTCCTATACCGGGACGGTTCGGGGCCAATACTCGAACCCCTCTTATGCGGGCTGGTTCATCAACTATGGCCCAGTAAGCGTTCGAAGTCGGCGACCCGTGGAAAGCGAACATGGGAATCCCGTCCTCGTCGCCGAAGTTGCCTACCTCGACCGTCCGACCATCGAGCAGATCAACTTCGAAGTCGCGCATGTCCTCCTCCTTGCCGCCACAGTTCGGAGAGCCGCCTCCCCGAACTCAGTCGCGGGAGCGCATAACAACGCTAGCGAAGCCCGATATCCACGACCTATCCCACCCGATAACCGGCTGGATGCAGCGGCCTCATAGCACGTCGAGGGTCTCCCAGAAGATGTTGACTTTGGCCATTGCCACCGTTCGACGGCCAGCCGAGGTGGCGCGGTCTTCAGCAGCCTGACCGGTATGGGATCACGCGCGACCACTGCGCGGCGGCTCGACCAACAGCGGGGCGATGACGAACGAACACATAGATGCCGTTATGCACTTGCTGTGTCGTCGGGAATTGTGACAATCACAACAAGCACCTCCTCGGTGCCGGTTACTCGGGTCTTATGACCTTTCCCGGTTGTGTCATCTACGAGCAGGATCGTCCCTGGATCTAGTGGCCGGATCGTGCCGTCGCTGGCTTCGATTTCGCCCTGACCGCTGAGATACACGGCAAGTTCCCGCACCGGAGCCGCATGCCAGTCCAATTCCAATCCAGGTGGGACACGAGCTAGGAAGTAGCCGGATGCCTTCTCTTGTGGAGTTAGGAGCATCGGAAGCGCTGATGGCAGAAAATCTGACTCCTCGAAGCGGAGGTCAACGTCTTCCAAGTGGGACTCGCCATCCTCGCTTGCCCAGATCCGCAGTGCTGAGGCCATAAACCCGAACCTACCGGGCGCACGTATGTGCCGTTATGTGCGCCTTCGTATCGGTTTGGTAACTGTGGGCAGGCATGGTGGTAGTTGTGTAGGTTTGCCTATGAGTCCGACACAAATGTCGGCGCGCTGAGGAGGGTAGAGGTATGAGCGACGGAGAACGTACCAGGCACGGGTCTCTTCAGATTCTGGGGCTGACGATGATGTCTTTGGCGGTGGTGGCCCTGATCGTGGTCTCGTTGTTGGTTCTGGGTGACACCGAGGACATTGGGTTCTTTTTGGTGGTCGGTGTTGTCTCAATTGTGGTCACATTCGTTGTTTGGAGGTTCGATGCAACGTGGGCCAGGATCGTTGGTCTGATCGGCACCCTTGCTGTTGGAGCGACCGTGTGGTGGCTGGCGTTTGGGGTGCTTCAGATTTTCAGCCCAATCGAGTTCATCGTGGGTTTGGTCATGCTCCTCGGAATCTTGCTGGCCCTTATCTGGGGGATCATGGCCTTGGTTTCTGGAATTAGGGGCCGTATCGGTCCAACCAAGACCGACAGCTTGCTCCGCACCTGGGTACCCGGCATAGTCGGCGTGCTTGCGGTCGTGTCGATCGTTGGTTTCTTCTTCACTCGAGACACTGTGAGCGAAGCTGAGGCTGCCGGTGCCACACCTTTGAACATGGTCGATTTCGAGTTCGACCCCCAGGACACCGCGACCGACGGCAAGCTGGTGATCCACAATGCCGATCCCTTTGCCCACGATCTCACCATCGACGATCTCGACGTCTATGTGTACGTGGGGCCCGGCTCCGACGCCATCTTGGATCTGAACTCCGCTGCGCCAGGCACCTATGACTACTTCTGCTCACTTCACACCAATACTGACACCGGAGAGGGCATGACCGGTCGGCTCACAATCGAGGGATAACAGACACCAGTAGAAAGCCAGACCGCCGCCCATAACCGGCAAATGCGCCATCAGATCGGTGGCGTGTTCGACGATTGCCTTCGGCTGACCGGACCCCCGTTTGCGCGTCGACGACTACGGGTAACCGTGTCTCTCATGAGGAGCCGTCGTCGACACTGAGGCCACCCTCGATCTCGAGCGAGGGGTCTCGCTCAACGCAATCATCGGTGAGCCGAGCCGGCAGCCCCTGGGGACGGTGTTGTTCGCTCACGGCAGCGGCAGCAGCAGGCACAGCCCGCGCAACCAAAGCGTTGCGGGCGTTCTCCACGACGCCGGGATGAGAACTGTTCTGATCGACCTGCTCACCGAGCGTGAGGAGCGCGAGGATCAGCAGACTCGCGAACATCGCTTCGACATCGACCTTCTCTCGGAACGAGTCGGTGGAGCCGTCTCCTGGTTGAGAGAGCAGCCGGAGATGGCGGGCGATCCAATTGGCGTGCTCGGCGCGTCGACGGGCGCCGCCGCTGCCCTGGTGGCGGCAGCCGACCTACCCAGGGACGTCTCCGCTGTCGTGTCTCGTGGGGGGCGGCCGGACCTGGCCGGAGACGCCCTGACCCGAGTGCAGGCGCCAGCACTCCTGATCGTGGGAGGGAACGATTCCGTGGTGGAGCGGCTCAACCGTGAGGCCATGACTCGGATGACGAGCGAGACGCGTCTCGAGATCGTTCCCGGAGCCTCCCATCTCTTCGAGGAGCCCGGTGCACTCGACCAAGTCGCCCGCCTGGCCTCTGACTGGTTCCGGACCACCCTGGGGGGGCGAACGACGACCTCCTCCCAGCGGCCAGGACGGACTCCTCCCGGCTGACGGCTCATGCCGGCCGCTCGTCTCGGGATGAAGTCGATCCCGCCCTTACCCTGACCCAGTGCCCCGTCGCCCGCCAATCGCTTTCCTGTTCACGGTCACCCTCACCGGCATCCTCAACAACACACTCGTCACGCCGGCCATCCCCGACATCCTCTCCGAGTTTGGGGCCCCTCGCGATCGGGCCGGCCTCCTGGTTGCCGCCGGTTCGATGGCCGGGGTGGTGGTTGCCCCGATAGCCGGCTTCCTCGCCGATCGGTTCGGGAGACGCATCGTCCTCACCGTGTGCCTCGGCATCTTCGGGATCTTCGGCGGGCTCGGCGCCTTCGCCCCCACACTCGAGGTGCTCATCATCGCCCGTTTCCTCCAAGGGGTGGGCTCGGCCAGCCTGATCAATTTGGCCGTGGTACTGATCGGCGACCACTGGACCGGGATCGAACGGACCCGGCTCATCGGCCGCAACTCGGCCGTCCTCACGGTGGGCCTGGCCGCAGTCCCCCTCCTCTCCGGATTCATCACCGAGTCCGCCGGCTGGAGGGTTGCATTCGGCATCTACACGGTGGCGCTGGCGACGGCGGCGGCCTCCTGGCTCATCCTCGATGATCATCGGAGGGCCGACCCACCGCAGGTGATGGATCAGTTCCGGGAGGCGCTGATCGTGCTGAAGCGTCCTGTCCTCCGAGCCAGCATCGTGGCCGGCTTCCTGGTCTTCATCGCCATCTTCGGGCTGTTCCTGACGGTCCTCCCCGTCCATCTCGCCGAAGTTTTCGGCCTCGAGGCGGGAGGGCGCGGGTTGATGATCTCACTGCCTGCCATCACCGCCACCCTCGCCTCATACAACCTCGGGCGGATGCGCATGTGGACCTCGGCCCGGACCGTGGTCATCGTCTCGGCCATGGCCTTGATGGTTGCGTACGTCACCCTCGGGCTGACGACGACGTTGACGGTCGCCGTGATCGCCACCCTGGTGTATGGGGCGTCCGAGGGCTTCTTCATCCCCATGCTCCAAGACCTGAACGTCGAGGACGCCCCGGATGAGCATCGGGCCGTCGTCATCGCGGTGTGGGTGGGCGCCGCCCGTCTGGGACAGACCATCGGGCCCCTCCTCGCTGGTTTGTCGATGGGGCTGGTCGGCACCGGGACCACATTCGTGATCGGGTCGAGCATCGCCGGGCTGATCCTGATGATGGGGCTGTTCGGCCCATTCCCCAGCGCCAGTCGGAGGAAGGCGCCGGTAGGGTACCCCCCTTCGGTGTAGCAACACATGTCTCCGGGAGACGACAAACCTGGTCTTTGCGCCCCAGGAGTGTAAGGATTTGCGGGGACACGCGACTGTCCCACACTTATGGCCGTCTACTCCGACTTCACCGATGCCCAACTGGTCACCGCTCTCCGGGCGGGGGACCAGGTTGCGTTTGCGGGCATCTACGACCGTTACGCCGATCGCATCTACTCGTATTTCCTGGCCATGCTGCGCAATCGGGATGCCGCCGTCGACGCTGCTCACGACGCGTTCTTGAAGGCGGCGACACGCCTCGATCAGTTGCATGGCTCCGACAGGCTCCGCCCGTGGCTATTCGCGATCGCCCGTGACGAGGCACACGGCTCGGGCCGTCACATGGCTGGAGTCGCCGTATCGGGTGACCTGACCGCGTCGGTCGGCGACGATCCCGATCTCGCCATGCGGGTCAAGCACGACGAGCTGCGCGAGCTCGTCCTGTCAGCGGCCGGCGGTCTGGCTGAGAGAGATCGACAGATGATGTTGCTGCGTCTGGTGGAGGGGCTGGAGGGAGAGGACCTCGCCCAGGCGATGGGTGTGGAAGTGTCCCAGCTCGAGACTTTGCTTTCCCGGATGAGGGATCGGGTCGAGAAGGCCCTGGGTCCTCTGCTGATCGCGCGCTTGGGCAGTGAAGACTGCACCGAGCTTCCCGGTGTGTTGAGAGACGTGGCCGGGAAGTCCAACATCGATGTGACCTCCCCGGTCAGCACACATGTCGAAGGTTGTGAGGTCTGTCGCGAGAGGCGTGCCTTCCTACTGGCACCGGAGAATGTGCTGCCGGTGATCATGGTGGTCCCGGCGCCGTCGGGCCTTCGGGAGCGAGTTCTCGGCTCGGTGGCCAGCGTGACCGGCGTGGAGGGCTCTCGAACCGGGCTGGATTGGGCGAAGATGGGGATATTCGCCGCAGTCGCCTTGGTGGTCGGGCTGATCGGGATAGCGGTGTCCGCCCAGTTCACACCGATGTTGGCCACCACCACGATTCCGGCGGCCGCGCCCGCCAATGACGAACCGGCCGTCACATCGACCACGTCGACCACCGAGGCCGCCTCGACAACGACCGTGGCCGGGTCGACCACGAGCGGCGCCACGGCATCCGCCACACTTCAGGTGTCGGACGAGACCGTGGACTTCGGGACCGATGGGACCACCAACGAAGTCGGCCTCACCAATGGGGGCGGTCAGTCATCGTCCTGGACGATCGCATCCTCCACGCCTGCCATCTCGTTCTCACCAGCCGGCGGAGAGCTGGCTGGCGGTGCGACGGTTCCGATCCAGCTGACGCTCGATCGAGCACAGATCCCCGAGGGTGACCTCGGCGAGACGCTGACGATCAGCTGGGAGGGCGGGAATGTCCAGGTCGCGGTGGTGGGGACCCACGAGGACCTCCCGGTGATCCACAACCCGCAAGCTTCGCCCGCTCAAGTCCAGATGAGCGGCGGCGCGTCATGTGTCAACACGCAGACCACCGTCTCGGCGCGGGTCAGGGACACGTCGCCGCTGGGGTCCGTCGTCGTTCGGTGGAGCCCCACCGGGTCGGGTGGCCAGGAGACGGCGATGAGCCATGTGGGCAACGACATCTACGAGGCTGTCATCGGGCCGTTCACGACAGCCCACACCGCATCGGTGAGGATCGTCGGTTTCGACGAGCGGGGCAACGCCGGAGGTGCCACCATCACGGTCGAGGTCGTCCCCTGCCCCTAGTGCCCAAGTAGTGCGACCACTGGACGTTTTACATCGATCCACACATCGGCCATCGTTCCGCCGATGAAGGTGGTGCTCGCCTACTCGGGCGGTCTCGACACCTCGGTCATCCTGGCGTGGCTCCGCGAGGAGCACGACGCCGAGGTGATCACCTACACGGCAGACGTCGGCCAGGGCGAGGAGGTTGAGAGCGCCCGGGCCAAGGCGCTGGAGACCGGTGCGGCCCGGGCGGTAGTCGCCGACCTGCGCGAGGCGTTCGTGACCGGGGCCGTCTTCCCGGCGCTGCGAGCGGCCGCAGTCTACGAGTCGGAGTACCTGTTGGGGACCGCGCTGGCCCGGCCCATCATCACACGGGGATTGGTGGAGACCGCACGTCAAGAGGGCGCCGACGCAATTGCCCACGGGGCGACCGGTAAGGGAAATGACCAGGTGCGCTTCGAGCTGGCCTCGGCAGCCCTGGCGCCGGACTTGAGAGTCATGGCCCCTTGGCGGGAGTGGAAGCTCAAGGGACGCTCCGACCTGATCAACTATGCCGAGGCGCGTGGGATTCCGGTCCCGGTCACCAGGGAATCCCCCTACTCGATGGATGCCAACCTGTTCCACGTGTCATACGAGGGCGGTGTGCTGGAAGACCCTTGGGCCGCACCGCCCCAAGGCATGTTCAGGATGACGGTGAATCCCGAGGATGCTCCCGACCGTCCCGAGGAGGTTGTCATCTCACTCGAGGCGGGCGACCCGGTCGCGGTCGACGGTGAGGAGTTGGGACCGGTCGAGTTGCTCACTCTCCTCAACGAGAAGGCGGGAGCCCAGGGGGTGGGGCGGATCGACATCGTCGAGAACCGCTTCATCGGCGTCAAGAGCAGGGGTGTCTACGAGACGCCCGGGGGCACGGTCCTCCACGCCGCCCGCCGGGCGGTCGAGTCGCTCGTCCTCGACCGGGAGGTCCTCCACCTCAGGGACGCACTCTCCCTTCGTTATGCGGAGATCGCGTACAACGGCTTCTGGTTCTCACCCGAGCGCTTCGAGTTGCAGGCGACGA
>Ga0268386_10003950_pt1 | contig 10864 bp, 7 predicted proteins | sample RVTome_15_FD_200260 | JGI IMG/M metagenome (GOLD analysis project Ga0268386, IMG submission 200260) | Soil microbial communities from uranium-contaminated site in the Upper Colorado River Basin, Wyoming, United States - RVT150D86... ... | reverse complement strand
CAGAAGTGGCAGCCGCCGCGCCGATAACGCTACAATAACGCCGTTGATAACCGGTTTTTCGCGACAGGGACATGATCTCAGATGCACGCGGCCAATGCCTCTCATTCTCCGGCGCCAGCCCCTCGTGTACGTTGGCGTTTTTGGTTGACCCTCTTGCTACTACTGAGCTTGGTATGGTTCTTGGGCAGCCGTTACAACCGTCAGTTGCACGATCCGAACGCCGCACCGCGCACCATCACGCCACGGGCGGATCTGGCCGCTGACGAGCAAGCCACGATCTCCCTTTTCCGCCTTACCTCTCCCTCAGTCGTCTATATCACGACCGTGGCGTTGCGCCGTGACTTCTTCAATTTAAATTTGTTTGAAATTCCGCAAGGCAGCGGTTCGGGCTTTATCTGGGACCAGGATGGGCACATCATCACCAACTATCACGTCATTCAGGGCGCCAGCAGCGCCAAAGTCACTCTGGCCGATCAGTCCGTTTGGGACGCCGAACTCGTGGGCGTCGATCCCTCTCAAGATCTGGCCGTACTCGCCATTAAGGCACCCCAACACCAACTTACACCTCTGGCGATCGGGTCCTCACAGGATCTGCAGGTCGGGCAAAATGTGTTTGCCATCGGCAACCCCTTTGGCCTGGACCAAACCTTGACAACCGGGATCATTAGCGCCCTCGGACGGGAAATCAAAGCCGAAAACGGGCGCACCATCACGGGCGTGATCCAAACCGACGCTGCTATCAATCCGGGCAATTCCGGCGGCCCGTTGCTCGATAGCGCCGGCCGGCTGATTGGGGTCAACACTGCGATCTATAGCCCATCCGGCTCCAGTGCCGGCATCGGCTTTGCCGTCCCGGTCGATACGGTGAATCGAGTGGTGCCGCAGCTCATCCGCTATGGCCGCGTGATTCGTCCCGGTCTCGGCATTCGCATTGCCGACGACGCCACGGCGCGACGCATGAACCTGCCCGGCGTTCTCATCATCCAAAACGAAGCCGGCGGTGCGGCCGAAGCAGCCGGGCTGCAAGGCACCCGATGGGATGCCCAGGGCCGTTTAATCCTCGGCGATATTATCGTCGGGCTCGCTTCCACCCCTGTACGCACGGCTGACGATCTTCTCAATGCTTTGGAAAAACAACAGATTGGCGACACCGTGCAGATCGACATTATCCGGGGTCAACAACACAAACGCCTCCCCATCACCCTACAAGCCGTCCGTTGACGCGAATCGCCTACTGGCAAAATCGAGCCCAACGACCCACGGGCGCGTCTATAGCATGAAACGACATACGCGAATTAAGGGGTGGCGGACGGCGAAAAACAAAGCAACACCTACGCTAACACCGCATTCTACCTTTTTTTCGGCGGCAGAGATGCAGAAGGCGACTGGCTGTCAGGCACCTCAGTAAAGACTTGCCGTAGCCGTTTCAACGACCTGAGCAAACGCTTGCGCACTGCAGCTTCTGACTTCCCCAGCAATTCTGCGATCTCAGCAACTGGCAGTTCGCGGTAATATCGCAAGGTCAATAATAGACGCTCATCGTCGCGGAGTTGGGAAAGCCCTTGTGCCAGATCGTCAAACTTCACCCGGTCCACCATCATGTGCTCGGGCGAGTCGGTTTCCTCAGTGTGACTTTGGTGGCGAATATCCTCCACAAAAGTCGTAGTAATGATCTGGCGGCGGGACCGGTTTCGGAACGCCTGGCTACATTTATTCTTGGCGATCCCGGTCAGCCATGTGCCAACGGTCGACTCTTGACGGAACTTGGCGAGATTCTCCCACGCCGTCAAAAAGACCTCCTGCGCAATCTCCTCGCCTTGACCTTCGCCGACCCGCATCACGCAGTAGCGAAAAATGCGATCCTGGTACTCCTGCACCAATAGCGTAAAGACCTGTGAGCGATACGTTTCATCACGCAGTTTCTGAGGATCAATCTCCATGCTCTTCTCACAACCTTGCGATAGCCTCAACTCCTCTTATACAAAGATGCATCATAGCAAGGTGTGAGGATCTAGAAAAGCGAAAAACCCACCTGCGAACGCGCACACGCTATCCGTTAGGCGTTGCGCGCCACCCATCTCGCCCTCCTGAATGACATTGACCTCATTGGCCTTCCAATATATTGCATACCGGCAGACAGGATTATGTTATCGAGGACGGGGAAATAGACGGGGACAAAATCCGATCCCGCAGAGGCCCGAGTAATCGACATATTGATTCAATTTGGCAGGCACGTCCAAGACTGTCAAGTCCAACGGGGTCGCCGCAGAGGTTGCCGCGGGCACAATAGGGGAAGCAGGGCTCAAGCGGGTAAAGCGAAGGTCAAGGGTGGCACCGACGAGCCACATGAGGCGGCCTGCGACGTTGCCTGCACGCCTCTGGACGAGGGCGTGCGGTAGGCATGCATCGATATTCGGTCCCTAAAACAACAACCAAGACACGACCTTGCCATTGCGAATCTGGAACGAGATACCATAATCATCGTAGACCCAGCTCTCACCCTGTGTCATGTCCAAGGTGCGGGAGGGAATGCGATACTGATCCAGTACGGCCTCCTCCGAACTCCCGATCGCAATACCCATGGCGCTTTTCCCACGATACTCTTCCAGGGCGAGAATCATGACGATCTCCTCCTCCTGCGAGAAGGTGGTGATGCCTTGCGGGTAGCGGGTCACGGTTAACGGTTTTTCCTCAAGCAAAATACGATGCCGCCCCCTCGGCTGCCCCCATCTCTGGGGTATTTCGTCCTCAAACGCTGCCACGGTGATTCCCATGACATGTTCGGCCTGCCGGGAAACGATCTTGGCCCGGACGACTGGCGCGGGCAAGTGCTCATCCTGTCCCCGAAGCAACTCAGCCCAGGAACTCACCGCATCCAAGCGCAAATAATCGCGCCAGTAGCGCCGCGCCGCAGCATGACGCTGCGCTCCATGCGCGATTTTACCGAGGTTGAATAGCGGGGCATCATAGCGCCCATCACGCTCACGGGCTCGTTGCAGGTAAGTATGGGCCTGCTGCGGCAAATTTGCCAGATAAAATGCCACTCCCAGATTATTGAGAATATCCGGAGCATCGGGTTGCATCTTGTGGGCCTTTTGCAGGGTGGCAATCGCCTCAAACGCCCCTTCCGGCCCCTTGACGATCAGGGCACAGCCCAAATTGTTAAAAGACAAAGCATACTCCGAATCGAGCGAGATTGCCGTCTTATAAAACTCAATCGCCTTATCAATATGCTCGTGAAACAACGCCATAGGTCCACGGCGCTCAGCTGGAAATCCTCGCAGGGTAATGCCGCGTGCCCGTGTCGTGGGGTCAATGCCTACGGTCAGTTTAAACGGCAAAGCGTCGGGTTGTGCCTGGCGGTAGTAGCGTAAGGCGAGTTGGTGGTGACTGGCTGCGAGATTGTGATACACTTCGCGGCTGTGGAAAAATTCCAAGAAATGCTCAAAAGCTCGAACCGCTTTGCTATAATCGCCTACCTGGTAATAGCGCAACCCGAGATCGAAGATCTCTGCCTTGTCCAACACTTGCCGCAGACGGGCTTTAATCGCCGCCGCACGGTGTTGCGGTTCAGGGTGAGAGGGACTCTGATAGGCCTGGCTAATGCGCTGCGGATCTAGGGTCTCCACCCACTCCCGAAAGAAGTTGATGCGGTCATCTTCGGTTACGATCGCGCTGGTGTTGAACCCGGCCATGGCCGCGTAGATAATACCCCGCTCGTCAGCCTGCAACTCTTTAGCCCAAATTTCATCCGTCGCCATGATGATACGGCGAATTTCCTGCAAGCTTTGGCGCTGCTCGGCGTTGTTTATTTTCGACGCTTCAAGAGCTTGAAAAAAATGCATGTGCCAAAAGTCGCCCTTGAGCTGATGCGCAATTTCGTGGGCCAAGACGAACGCCAGACGATCCTCTCCCAAGTGCGGTTCACGGTAACAAAGGTCGAGCGTACCTTTGGATAAGATGACCCACCCATCCGGGATGGCGATCGGCAACGACACGTTCAGCGGATCCCGTTTGATAATAAATAACCGTGGCACCACACCGGGCTGCTTACCGGCAGTATCGACAATGCGTTTAAAAATCTCATGCGCTCGCTCCGCTCGCGGGTCGTCAGCCCCCGTCAGTTCCGCATAATTGCTGCGCCAATAGTCAATGCGTTCCTTTAAATTCGCGACTGCTGGGGAGCTGACAATGGTCAGCATCAGGATGGCTACCACTCCCCCTACCATGCGAGATAAACAGATTCTGCGCATGCCGCACTCCTTCCTGCTTCCCTCAGCCTAACAATTCCTGCACCCGTTTCACCAACTTGAACATCATTTTAACATCCTGGTCGGCGAGCCTGTCCTGCTCCACCACGCGGCCCATGTGAGCGAGCGCATCGAGAACCCCTTTGGGCGCCTCTAAGCGACGCATCTCATTCAGGAAATACCGCACCGTTGCCGGCGTTTGCAGCGCTATTTTGTCGCCAATTGCCGCCGCCAAACGCATATTCGTCAACCATGTTCCGGCCCGAAATAGCAGCAGCGTCTGCGCCGTACGATCACCCGCGTAGTCCTCATACAAAGGCTCAAACAGCGCCATGAAGGCAACCAACTTTGTGGCGCTATCCGCAGTTTGTTCATCTGCTGACGCCGTCAACAGAGTCTCCATCTGGCGGGCATACACGGTGAGCGGCTGGGCGATGGGTTCGACTTCCTTGCGAATCGCGGCCCAATGCTCGGCGGCCGATGTAGTGTCTCCACCGCGCGTATAGGCCAAGGCTTCCGCATACAACGTGCCCAAAAAGTAAGACCGTGCGGGCACGGGTTTTGACGCGAAGCCAAAGGCGACCATCTGTTCTTCGACGGTAGAATTGGCGGCGACCAATGCACCCAAATCAGTGCTAACGGCCAGGTTGGCCTGGAAGTAATAAGCCGAAGCGGGACGCTCCTGACCTGGGGGGGCAAGAGGGCGGCTGGCCGTTTGCTGCACGGCTGGGTCGGGCGTCCACCAGGCCCGAGCCACGAACCAGGTATTGATTCCCAACGATAGGACCAACAGCGCCGTTAAGGCCGGAACGACGGCCGCCTGCCACCAGCCCGCCGTCCAGGCAAAGGCGCGAGGGCGGTCGCGCCTCTCGGCGATTTTCCGCATCACCTTGAGCCGAAAATCCGATGGCGCCCGGACCTCATGCACGGGCTGGGCAGCTTTAAATAAGCGCAAAACGTCCTGCGCTTCCGTGCGCTCATATTGTTCGAGTTCATCAGCGCTCGACATTGTCCCCACCTCCTGACCGACTTCCTGAAATCCCGTTTCCACACCCGACGCGCCCCTGTCGCGCCGGTGTTTTGTTCCTTGCCTGACGTTGATCATCCAGCAGTTGGCCAGTTAGCCCCATGTACATGGCAGTGTGCAACGAGCAACTGATCTTACTGATCTCATCTCGCCTTGCTGCCTAATAGGTTCCGCCATACCATCCTTTTGGGACATGTGGGCCAGCAAATTCCTGCGGCTGCTCTCCATGTCTTCTACGCCCTGGCCTCTGCCTGACGAGGCGAACCGTATTTTGACAACCCCCCTAAATCATGGTAGAAAAACAGAGTCAGGCTCCTGAATATCCGTCCCGGTACAGATCAGGTGCTTACGGTTCTCGGTTCGGGCACTTAAACGTATCAAAGCTCACAGATTACCCATAGCTGCCAACGCGTCCGAAGACATGCCGTCCGCGTCGCAAAGGGGTACACGCGTGGCACACGCTTGCACCGTTCTCCGTTCCCTACTCGTCACGGCCATCGTCTATTTCATGCTAGCCAGCGCCGTGCGGGCCGACGCTCCTACTGACCCTTCCGGCCAGATGCAGCAGGGCTTACAGGCGTTCCAACGGGGGCACTTCGCCCAAGCCGTACAAAGCTGGCGTCACGCCGTCAATCAATACACCGCGATGCATCAATCCGCTGCCCAGTGCAACGCCCTCACGCATCTGGCCCAGGCATATCAGGCTCTGGGCCATTATAAGAGAGCCCAAGTCAGTCTCCAGCGCGCCCACGCCTTGGCCCTGCAGGCTAACGATCGGACGCAGTTGGCGGTGATCCTGGGCAGTTTGTGCAACATTTACGTAGCCATCGGTCCGCCGGAGAATGCCGAGAAGCCCTTACAATCAGCGGAGCAGTGTTTTCGGTACACCTCTTCCCTCGCCGTAGAGTTGGGGCAAGTGGCGCTGGCCGCCACACTGTCGAACAATCTCGGCAATTGGTGGATTTCTCAGGCCCAACCCCGGGCCGCGCTCGCCACCTACCTTGAGAGCGCCCAACTTGCGCAACAAGCTAGCCGGCCCGATTTAGCTGCCCGCGCTCGCATCAATGCAGCAGTAGCCGCGACCCAGACCGGGCAATACGCGCAGGCCGAAGCCTTACTCGATGCAGCCCAAACGCAGATGGACGATATCCCGCTAAATCACCAGAAAGCCGAAGACTTGAACAAAATGGGCATCGCCTATCATGACCTGTGCCAACAGGTGTATCTGTGTCGAGATGAGCTCATTGTACACGCTTCCGATGCATTAACCAAGGCGGCTAACATCGCGCAACGCCTCGACGACGCGCGGACCCTCTCCTATGCCTGGGGCTATTTGGGCCATGTGTATGAAACACAACACCATTATGCCGAAGCCTTGCTCCTGACCCGACGCGCGATGACCGCGGCTCAAGGCGTACATGCGCCGGAATCCCTATATCGCTGGCAGTGGCAAGCTGGCAGACTCCTCAACGCTCAGGGCGATGTCGAAGCAGCAGTGACCATCTATCGACATGCGATTGCTACCCTACATGGCATTCGTCAAGAACTCTCACACAGCTATGGCCAATCTCCCACGACATTCCGTCATGCGACCGGCCGCTTGTACTTCGAATTCGTCGATCTCTTGCTCCAGGCATCGGGGATGCAGGACGCACACCATAAGACCGCATATCTCCGGGAAGCACGTGACACGGTTGAACTCTTCAAGGCAGCCGAACTACGGGATTACTTTCGCGATGAATGTGTCGACGCAGCCCAGGCCAATCCCACTCCGTTGGATCAATTTACCCATACTGCCATCATCATCTACCCCATTATCTTGCCGGACCGCTTGGAACTCCTCGTCAGCTTGCCACACGGCTTGCAACGCTATACGGTTGCGGTGCCGTCGCAGCGCCTAGAGCGCGTCGTGCGCAGCTTTCGAGTGTCTCTGCAAGGCGGTAGAGTACAGCGCTATATGCGCCATGCGCAGCGCTTATATGACTGGCTAGTCAAACCGCTGGAAGCCGACCTCGCCCGCACCGAGATCAAAACATTGGTGTTTGTCCCCGATGGCGCCTTGCGGTTGATTCCGCTAGCCGCTTTGCACGATGGCGAGCAGTTTATCATCCATCGCTACGCGCTGGCCATTACACCCGCTCTCGCCCTGACCGATCCCAAACCTTTACAGAGCCGCAACCTACAGGTGCTCACCATGGGATTAACCGAGGCGGTACAAGGCTTTGCCCCTCTGCCTCATGTCTCGGAGGAAGTCGCCACCATTCAAAAGCTATACGATGGCACCCAACTGCTCAACGAAAACTTTCTCGTCGATCGCATCGAGCACGCGCTGCAAACCGGAGATTTCGGCATCGTACACATTGCGTCACATAGCAAGTTTGCCAGCGATGTGGACCAATCGTTTATTCTCACCTTTGATGATAAATTGACTATGGACCGGCTCGAAACCTTCATTGGCCGCTTACGCTACCGCGAAACGCCGCTCGAACTCCTGACCTTAAGTGCGTGTGAAACTGCATTGGGCGACGACCAGGCCGCATTAGGACTAGCCGGGATAGCCATCAAAGCTGGCGCCCGCAGTGCTCTGGCAACCCTCTGGCAAGTTGCCGACGACGCGACGTCCGTACTGATCCAAGAGTTTTACCGCCAACTCCAACAGCAATCGATTTCTCGTGCCCAAGCCTTACAGCAAGCTCAACTTAAACTGTTAGCGGATTCCCGCTACCAATCGCCCTTCTTTTGGTCCCCATTCCTGTTAATCAACAATTGGTTCTAAGGGTGATACACGGCAAGACACGACTCTCTTGCCTAGTCTTTTATTCCACCTCATTTAGTATAGGTTCCCTCAATCGTGCGTTTGGGACGTCCGCTGCTGCGCTCAATTTATCTCCACCCATAACACGTTGATTTCAAATTAGAAATTTCACACTTCTGTTTCATGACCGCATAACGGGTACAATAACAACAAGTTCGGAACACATTTAGACGCGCTTGCAGTTCGTATCGGAACGCGGCTAACAGAGGGGTCCGTACCGATACTGCAATGCCGCCGTATGGCGTCATTGCCGCCGGGTGTGTGGGATTTGTTTTCCAGTGCCCGGTCTGTCCAATAAGGAGTTCGCTTATGCTATCTACCAAAACAATCCTGGTTGTGCTGGGCCTGTTCACGTGGCTTTGCGGGTATGACCCAATGCATACCCAAGCTCAAACCGGACAAGAGCTGTTCGCGAATCAATTGTCCATGCCTGAGGGCCTAACCACCGATCTACAGGGCAGGATTGTGGCCCATTCGAGCGGCGTGTCCACAACCTTGCTCACCCAATTCACCCCGGACGGCATGGTATTGGCTCAAGTACCTGTTGGCATTTCGGGTCCCATCGATTCATTGCGCTTCATAGGCAGTCAATTGGATACGGATCCAGTGAGCGGCCGCATCTATTTGTTATCACCCAATGGGGATATCCTCATCATAGGGCCGGACACTTTGCAGGAAATCGCCGAACGCATCAGTATTAGAGGACTCAAGGTGGACACCTCTGCCGTGTTTGACGTCAATGCAGAATCATTCAATTCCTTCGACCTCACGTCAGAGACCCTCTTCGGCGATATCGCCGTGTTCCATTCTCGAGCGGGAAATACATCGGAGCAACTTAAGTTATTTCTGACCGGCCTATCAGACGGCTTCCCCTTCGTACTGCAGTTGCAGCTCGACCCTACTACGGGCAATGTGCTCAGCACCCGCGCTATCCTCACCTCGACTGCGATTGCGCCGGACAGCTTAAGCTTGCCGCGTGGTATTGCGGTCAATACACAGGGCAGCGTCCTCACCACGTTACCGGTTTCCACTGCGGACGCCGTGATCGACTGTCCAGATGCCGTGGTCACGTTCACCCACAATTTTTCCGATACTGAGGTCAATCTGCCACAGGTTCTCCCGGCCTCGAGCGGTATTCCCAGTTGGGGCATGACGACTGATGCAAATGGCAATTTTTACTTGGCCACCGGCGGCGTGGGCAATATGGCCTGTCTGCGATCCGGCGTGGGCGCCTTGGTATTCGTCCCGTTCCCCTTAGCGCCCTTCACCTTTTCCATCGTCCCGATCACGGTCTTTCCCGCTTCGATCTCTCATCCACAAGATACTGCCGTCAGTCGGCTCTCCGATCGCAGCGTGTATGTGACCATCGGCAATTTCAATGCCATTGTGCGCTTCCCGGCCACGGATTTTCTCGCGCAATGAGCCGCAAGTCTACGCGGCCATACAGATCGGATGCGCTAGTTTTTCACCTCTTGCGCCGGTTTTGCCGGCTCGTTCGGCTGTTTTGCAAAACGGCTTTTTAGAAGGATGATAGCGCGAACCGGAGATGCAATCCCTTATCTTGCAAATCCCCGCCTGGAGTGCTCACCTCCACCAGCTTCTGTCCCCAGAATACTTCAAATTGCAACTGCACGGGGACGACCGCCGTCCACCGCGCGGCCCATCGTACCCCCACTCCCACACTGGCTAGGGCATCGGGAGACGGGGTGAACACGTCCCGATTTTGGCCCCAGCCAAAATCGACAAAGGGCACGATTTGTAGAAATTCCGCCCAACGGCGTCGGCGAATTAAGGGGAAACGGGACTCCAACGAGATCAGCAAGGCATTATCCCGCACCAGTTGATTCTCACGGTAGCCGCGCACGCTGAAGCGTCCCCCAATGGCGATCTGTTCCAAGGGAAACAAAGGGTCGTTTGACACCTGCGCATCTAAACGAAACAGCAGTTGAATATCGTGAGGCATCAATCGGCGCACCCATTGCGCCTGCCCCAACCAGACGAGAAATCGGCCGGTCGGCACTATGGATTCATCCTGCTCAGGGGTGGTCGGATCGTCCTCAACCGTATTGATCGTAGCGCCAAACAGATCCACCCCCAGAGAAAATTGCGAGCGTAAGGCAAGCACCTGATTCAGGGTGCGAGCCGTCCACTCTGTCGTCAAGCGTAACGCGGTAATCGTGGCTTTACCATCTTCAGCTCCGGGCGTGGGCACGGCAGCACCACCAAAAAATGTCGTCTTACTGTTCAGATGCTCACCGCTCAGGGTCAGGGCAAACTCGTGCTGCAACGTACGGTAGATGGGATGCCGCAACGCCAACGTGAAAATCTCCGAATGGCCCTGCAAATCCAACCGGTCAAAGGGTGCTTCGGTGACTAATGAGTGGTTGTGTTGATACCGCACACTCGCCGTCGTCTCCTGAGGGTTGAGCGGCAAGCTATAGATAGCGTCAAGTCGCAGATTTTGATCCGACGCCCCTTCGACGAGGACGCTCAAGGTGTCCCCATATCCGGTCAGATTACGGTGCGCTACAGTGAGCTGCCCACGCTCTGCCTGCACCGTGGGCGACTGATAATTATTGACCTCGAGAGCGGCCGTGAACGGCAGCGCCTCTTCCACCCGCACGTGCAACTCGCTTTCGCCCAGCCGCACACCCGGACGCAGTTGCGCCTGAAAGCGGGCGATGCGCTCATCTTGCTGTAAGAGTTGCAAGCGCTCTTGCAAGGCACCGAGATGCAGCGGCTTAATAATGCCCAAGCGCAGCCGCTGGCTGA
>Ga0268386_10003949_pt1 | contig 10865 bp, 13 predicted proteins | sample RVTome_15_FD_200260 | JGI IMG/M metagenome (GOLD analysis project Ga0268386, IMG submission 200260) | Soil microbial communities from uranium-contaminated site in the Upper Colorado River Basin, Wyoming, United States - RVT150D86... ... | reverse complement strand
CCAGGGCAGACCGGCCCGAACTTCCTCGGGGCATTGTGGAGTCGATGAGGTTCCGCTTCGAGTCATGAACCTCAAATCCGAGTTCAGCGCCTTCCTCGCATCGCATCCCGACAGACTCCATTTCGCCGCCCACTCCCATCACCCCTGGCCGGACGTGTCCTACCAGGCCCACCAGAGAGCATGGCTTGACGCCGCCGAGATGGTCGATGACAAGTGGAGTCACATCTACGGGACTGTCATTCCCCGGACCCAGGCCCGGATCGCTTCGATCCTCAGACTCGCCCGAGACGAAACTCTGGTGTTCGCTCCCAACACCCACGAATTCGTGGTACGCCTGATCTCCTGCTTCGAACCGCCCGTACGCATTCTCTCCACCGACGCCGAATTTCATTCGTTCACCCGCCAATCGCGACGGTGGGAAGAGGAAGGCCTCGTCATCGTCGATCGAGTGCCCGCTGAGCCATTCGACACCTTCGCCGAGCGTTTCACCGCGTATGCCCGATCCGCGGCCCATGACGTGATCTTCCTGTCCCAGGTCTTTTTCGACTCGGGCTTCGTCGTCCCCGAGATCGACCGGATCGTCTCGTCTGTATCCGAAGAGCGGGTCTTCATCGTCATCGACGGCTACCACGCTTTCATGGCCTTGCCCGTCGACTTGTCCACGGTTCAGGATCGGGTCTTCTTCATCGCCGGTGGTTACAAGTACGCCATGTCGGGAGAAGGCGTGTGTTTCATGCACTGCCCACCGGGCTATGGGCAGCGACCGGTGAACACCGGCTGGTATGCCAGCTTCGAGCACCTGGAGAAGGGATTGGACTCGAAGGTGCGATTCACACCCGACGCGACCAGGTTCGCCGGTGCCACCTTCGATCCTTCCGGGATCTATCGGTTGGATGCCGTGCTCACCTGGCTCGAGTCCCGGGGAATCGACTCGATGCTGATCCACACCCACGTGAAAGGGCTTCAGGATTTGTTTCTCGACAGCTCGAGAACGTGGCCGGGTCGACTCATGCCAGAGCGAAATACAGAACGCGGCAACTTCCTGACCTTCCAATCCGACAGTGCCGAGAGCTACTACCGAACACTTCACGCCAGGAAGGTGATTGCCGACTACAGGGGCGATCGGCTGCGAATCGGCTTCGGGATCTACCACGATAAGGACGATGTGGCTCGGCTCGTCGAGATCGTCGACACGCTCGACCCGTCGTGATCAGCTCCACGAAGAGGGCATCGCCGGTCCGATCACTACAGTGATCGCATGCCTCACCTGCCGCTGCTTCGTGTGGTCCCCCTGGAGAGCATTCGCCGGCATGAGGAGATCGATCCTCTTCGAGTAGAGCGTCTGGTCGGACGGATTGAGGCCGAGGGGGTCCAGGTCAACCCAATGGTCTGCACACCGGCGGACGGAGGGGAAATGATCCTGCTCGACGGCGCGACCAGGACCGAATCGCTGAAGACGCTTGGTCTGGAGCATGCCGTCGTGCAGGTGGTCGAACCGGCCAAGGTGAGGTTGCAAACATGGCACCACGTAGTGAGGGGTTGTGATCCCGCGGAACTGATGGAAGCTGTCGATCTGAATTCCGAACTGATCCTCAGTGGGGAGAAGGGCGCCCCCGGCATACACCTCAAGGATGACGGTTCCTGGTTGGTGCTTGGCGAGGGGATCAGTCCCAATGCCACCCTCTCCACTCTGGTGGGATCGTATGTCGGGAAGTGGAGGGTCTCTCGGGTGGCCGACACCGGGATGGGGCCCTGGAGTTTCCCCGACTGGTCGGCATTAGTCGAATTCCCGACTCTGAGCCTCGACGATGTCATGAAGGCTGCGATGACCGACGACTTGCTTCCTGCTGGAATCACCAGGTTCTTGGTTGAGGAACGGGCCCTCCTACTCAACGCGCCCCTGGATCTGCTCGCCGGGACCGAGCCCATTGAGGACAAGCAGCGGGCGCTGCAAGAGTTGATCGCGGATCGCGCCCAGGACGGACGTGTCCGTCGCTACGACGAGACGGTGTTCATCCTCGACGAGTGAGCCGTCAATCCGGCACCACCGCCACACACACCAGCTCAACCAAGGCAGCCGGATCGAACAATTCCGCGATCCCGAACAGGGCCATCGGCGGGTAGTGATGGCCGAAAACTGAGCGATATCGCTCTCCTATAGGGCTCAGCTGGTCTCGATAGGTGGTGACGTCTGTGGCGAAGATCGTCATCGAGACCATGTCGGTGGGCTCGCCACCGGCCCTTTCGATCACCCTCACCACCGACGCACAAGCGGCCCCGAACTGATCAGCGAGACCTTCGTCGATGGAACCATCCTCTCGGTGCCCAGTGATTCCGGCGATGTACAGGGTTCGCCCCCCGGCGGGCATGGCGCCATAGGAGAAACCCACTGCGGGAGCCATCCCCTCAGGATCGAACAGGTGGTGCCGACTCATCGACCGGTCCAGTTCGGTGGCAGTTTCCCGGTGAACGCCCGGTAGAACTCGGCGTGATCTTCGCTCGTCATCAGCAAAGCCTGAGTGAACGCCTCCAGCTCGATCGATGATCCGAGATCCATATCCAACTCCCGGCCGAGGAGAACCTTGGTGGCACCCAGCGCCAGGGTGGGACCGTCGGCGAGTCGGCGGGCCAGAGCCTTCGTCTCAGCAACGAGCTGGTCGTCGGTGACGACTCTTGAGGCGAGGCCGATGGCCACAGCGTCGATCGCCGAGATCTTCTCCCCGAGGAGGAGGATTTCCGAGGCGCGCCCCAACCCGACCACCCGGGGAAGGAGATACGCCGACCCCATGTCAGCTCCGGCCAGACCGACCTTGGTAAATAGGAAGTGGAACGACGCCGAGGTCGACAACAGTCTGAGGTCGGCGGCGAGGGCGATCACTGCCCCAGCACCTGCGGCTACGCCGTTCACTGAAGCGACGATCGGGATGGGGAGACGTCGCATTCGCTCGACGACGGCACCCGTCATTCGCGTGAACTCGAGGAGACCCCTGCTGTCCATTTCGAGAAGCGGGCCGATGATCTCGTTGACATCTCCACCGGAACAGAACCCGTCACCCTCTCCCGCGATCACGAGGACGTTCACGTCTTCGCGCTGCTCCAACTCACCGAGCATGTCACGGAGATCGGCATAAACCTCGAAGGTGAGGGCGTTGAGTCGCTCGGGGCGTCGGAATACAACATTGGCTACACCGTCGTCGACGGAGAAGTGGAAATGGTCCCAGTCCTCGGTTGGCCGGGCGGACGCACGAAAAGGGCTCACGGCTGGGGAGGGTAACGCCGGGCGACCGTCGGGAGCCGACATCGCCGATGTGCGGGGGTTAACTTCGCATTGATGGCCAACCCGATCCAGAAGGATTCTCGTGAAGGGGCGTGAGCTTGTCTCAGATGCAGAGAATCTTGGAGCCACCCTCGTTCCGATTGCGGAGACCGGAACGGCCGGTCGGGTCAACCGGGACCTGCTGGAAGCCCTCGGCCGTGCCGGGGTGTTTGATCGGGTCTTCGGGGACGACAAGGTCACAGCCACGGAGCTTTGTCAGATCCGACAGGGACTGGCCCGAGCGTGTCCAGAGGCGGAGACGGCGTTCGCCGTCCAGGGGTTGGGCGGTGCCCCCATCCACCTCGCAGGGACGGAGCCGTTGCGCCGGCGATGGAGTCCAGCCATCCGCAGTGGTGAAGCGGTGGCTGCATTCGCCCTCACCGAGGAAGGTGCCGGATCTGATGCGGCGGCGTTGGCCACGAGAGCCGAGCGCGACGGGGACGGCTTTCGGATAACCGGTGAGAAGATGTACATCTCCAACGCGCCCGATGCCGACGTGGCGGTGGTCTTCGCACGAACCACGCCGGACGCGGGGGCCAAAGGAGTGACCGCGTTCGTGGTCTCGATCGACTCCGAAGGTGTCTCCGGAGAGCCCATCAACATGATCTCGCCCCACCCGATCGGGCGTTGGACCTTCGACGGCGTCTATGTGACCCCCGACATGGTGCTCGGCGACCTCGACGCCGGTTTCCAGGTGGCGATGCAGACGCTCGACCTCTTTCGGCCGAGTGTGGGTGCCTTCACACTGGGTATGGCGGAGGCCGCCTTGCGGATCGCGGTGGAGCACGCCGGGACAAGGGAGGCGTTTGGGACGAAGCTCTCAGAGTTTCAGGGGGTCGCCCACCAACTCGCCGACGTCCGGGTCGGCATCGAGGCGGCACAGCACCTCGTCTACGGGGCGGCACGGGCCTACGACGCCGGAGACGATGACGGGCTGACCGGCAAGGCCGCAATGGCCAAGCTGTTCTCGACGGAGACAGCGCAGAGGGCGGTCGACGTAGCGATCCAGGTGCTGGGGGCACGCGGTCTCGAAGCGGACTCGACTCTGGCCCACCTCTACAAGGAGGTGCGTGCGCCGCGCATCTACGAGGGAACCTCCGAGATCCAGCGCAACATCATCTCCCGGGAGCTGTTCCGGGGCCGGATCTGAGTCGGTGTCGTCGAATGAGACGTCTTAGGGACCATATGTGGGCCCTACAGCATTAGGAACGAGTTACCGCGGCGACCCGGGCGCGGACCATGACGCAGGCTTCCGCGATCCAGTCGAAGTCGCCGGATTCGAGAGCCTCGCGGAGTTGAGGTGAGAAGGCACCGGGTTGGATCCAGATGTTGCGGAAACCCATCTCGGCGCAATCCTCGAGTACCTTGAATCCCTCGCGGGCCGGAACCACAAACACCACGATGGTGGGTTCCTCCGGGAGGTCCTTCACTGTCGGCCAGCACGGATCGCCATCCACTGTGTCGCGGTTGGGATTGACCGCGAACACGGGAAAGCCTTTCGCCTTCATATCCCGGTAGATGATCCCCCCGTACTTGGCAGGATGGTCGGTCGCTCCAATCACCGCGATCGAGGTGCCAGGCTCGGAGAGGAGAGGGGTCAGATCCTTCATGAATTACTGAACGGCCATTCCACCGTCGTGATTCCCGCCCAGCCTGTCCCACACCACCTCCGGAACGGTGGTTGGTCGAAAATTCTCGGTGTCTACGAAGACCAACACTTCCCTGCCTTCGGTCACCACCGTGTCGTCCGAGAGACGTTTGGTGGTGAAGGCAACGGTCAGCGATGTGTTGCCGATCCGTTCTACCGAGATGCCGGTCTCCAGAGTGTCGCCCAGCCCGGCCGATGCACGAAAGTCCATCTCGATTCGCGCCGCGACCACGTCCGCACCCGCTCCACCCAGTTGTCCCCCGCCGAGCCCGGCCTCTTCGAACCAGTCGGTTAGCGCGTCGTCCCAGTACCTGGCGTAGTTCCCGTTGAAGACGATTCCCTGAGGGTCGCAATCGGAGTATCGGATTTTCTGCGTCGTCGGCATGGGGAGAAGCTAGCGACGGACCGCTACCGTGACCGACCGTGGAGACTGTGATCATCGACGGAGGCCCGCTCACGCCCGAACAGGTGGTCGCCGTCGCATTCGGCCAGGCCGTGGCGATCGCGGCCGACGACCTGGAAGCCCGGCTGGCGCCGGCGAGACGCGTCGTCGAGGCGGCTGTCACGTCCGACGAGGTGGTCTACGGAATCACCACCGGCTTCGGTGCCCTGGCCACGACACACATCGGAAAGAGCGAGACCGAGACCCTGCAATACAACCTGGTCAGGTCTCATGCCACCGGTGTCGGCGATCCTCTTCCCGACGAGGTGGTGAGGGCGGTGCTCCTGCTCCGGGCACGTACCCTCGCCCAGGGTCATTCCGGGGTTCGCCCGGTAGTCGTCCAGAAGTTGCTCGAGCTCCTCGCCAGAGGAATTCTGCCCGTGGTGCCGTCCCAGGGCTCGGTAGGTGCCTCGGGAGACCTGGCACCGTTCGCACACCTCGCGTTGCCGCTCATCGGCGAAGGGGAGGTTGGCGTCAACGGTGCGGTCATGTCTACCTCGGAGGCCGGCTTCGAGTCCATCGAGCTACTCACCAAGGAAGGACTGTCACTTCTCAACGGCACCGAAGGCATGTCGGCGATGGGTGCCCTCGGCCACCACCACGCTCACAACCTGACCCTGACCGCCGACGCTGCAGCTGCACTGTCGGTGGAAGCCCTGCTGGGGAGTGCCCGCCCTTTTCGCGCTGAGATCCACGCACTCCGCCCTCATCGTGGTCAGATCGGGTCGGCGAAGCGGATCGCCGGACTCATCGACGGCTCGGAGATCATTGCCAGCCACAGTGACGACTTCAGTCACGCCGTGCAGGATGCATACTCGCTGCGCTGCGCACCACAAGTCCACGGGGCAGTTGCCGACACCCTGGACCACATGCATCGGGTCCTGAGCATCGAGATGGGATCCGTGGTCGACAACCCGATCGTTTTTGCCGACACCGGCGACGTCATCTCTGGTGGAAACTTCCATGGCGAGCCTCTCGCCCTTGTCTGTGACTTCGCGACGATCGCCGTCTCCGAGCTGGCCTCGATCTCCGAACGCCGCACCGACCGCATCCTCGACCCCGCGCGCTCGGAGGGTCTGCCCCCGTTCCTCGCCGTCAACCCCGGGGTGGAGTCCGGCTTCATGATCACCCAGTACATCCAGGCTGCCCTGGTCGCCGAGAACAAGGTCCTGGCGCATCCCGCTTCGGTGGACTCAGTGCCCACCTCAGGTGGTCAGGAAGACCATGTCTCGATGGGATGGGGTGCGGCCCGAAAACTGCTCACGGTCATCGAGAACGTGCGCCGGGTCCTTGCCATCGAGATCCTGTGTGCGGTGCAGGCGATCGAGTACCGGGCGCCGCTCACGTCAGCCCCTGGAACCGGTCGGCTGGTCGCCGCGGTGAGGGACCGCGTGCCCTCGCTAACCGGGGACCGTTCGCTGGCCCGTGACGTCGAGTCGGTCGCAGACATGATCAAAAGCGGTCAAATCGCCGAGCTCGTATAGATGACGGAACTCCTGCTAACGGGGATCGGCCAACTCACCACCAACACAGGTCGACCCATCGCCGATGCCGTGGTCGCGGTTGAAGACGGAACGATCACCTTCGCCGGGTCTTCCCAGGACGCTCCTGACCAGACCGGTGAACGGTATGACTGCGGGGGCATGGCAGTCATCCCGGGCTTCGTCGATTCGCACACCCATCTCGTGTTCTCTGGAGACAGATCCGACGAGTTCGCCCGACGACTGGCCGGAGAGTCGTATGCCGATATCGCCGCCGCCGGAGGTGGAATCCTCTCCACCGTTGCTGCCACACGTGCGTCGTCCGAAGATGAGCTTTTCGACCTGGCCGCGGCCCGGGTGTGGCGCATGATCCGTACCGGCACCACGACGGTTGAGATCAAATCCGGCTACGGGCTCGACCTGGAGACCGAGCTCCGCCAACTGGTCGTCGCCCGTCGAATTGCTGATGTGCTGCCGGTCACCGTGAAGACCACGTTCCTGGGCGGCCATTCGGTGCCGCCGGAGTTCGCAGACGACCGCGGCGACTATATCGATCAGCTCGTCGAGGACATCATGCCTGCGGCTTCCCCACTCGCCGATTACTGCGACGTTTTCGTCGAGGAGGGCATCTTCACTGTCGACGAGGCTCGACGGATCTTCACCCGCGGTGCCGAACTGGGACTGGGGGCTCGGGTACACGCCGAGCAGCTCAGCCATACCGGAGGCGCCGACCTGGCTGCGGAACTCGGCGCGGTCTCCGCCGACCACCTCGACCACGCCACCGAGGACGACGCCCGCGTCCTGTCCGCGGCCGGAGTTTCGGCCGTGTTGGTCCCCGGGGCTTCCTATACGTTGCGCTCCCCACAGGCTCCAGGCCCGATGCTGTTGGAACATGGTTGTAATCTGGCTCTGGCCACCGACTGCAACCCGGGAACATCGTATTTCGAGTCGATGGCGCCGATTCTCTCGCTTGCCGTGGTGCATATGGGTCTCACCGTCGATCAGGCCATCACCGCCGCCACTCTCGGCGGGGCCCGGTCCCTCGGCTTCGACGACCGCGGCTACATCGCACCCGGTGCGGTGGCCGATCTCATCGTCCTCGATGCTCCTTCAGCCGCCCATCTCGTCTACCGACCTGGGTCTGACCTGGTGCGTCAAGTCTTCAAAGATGGCGTGGCGGTAGGTTGAAACGATGGACCGTCAGCGGATAGGCGAGTTTCTCGACCGCTTCGTCAGCTATGCCTCCGGCGCTACGACGATCGGGCTGCTCGCCGTGGCCGACCGATCCGGGCTCCTTGCGTGGCTCGGCGAGCATGTTTCTGGCACCGTCGAAGAAATCGCCGAGGGAGCGGACCTGGAAGCCCGCTACGTTCAAGAGGTTCTGTCCGGATTGACCGCAGCAGGGTCGTTGGAGTACGACCCCGGGTCTGAGACTTTCACCCTGCCGCCGGAACATGCACTATTTCTTTCCGATGAGTCCAGCCCGTATTTCATGGGTGGCTACTTCGACATGATCCCTGCGGTCATGGGCCAGATCGACGGTGTCGCCCTCGCCACCAGGCACGGCGGTGGCGTCGGGTTCGATGAATTCGGCTTCGACATGATCCGTGGCATCGCCCGCGGCAACACGCCATCTCAAGAAGTGTTTCTGGTCGATCGATGGCTCCCGGCCGTGTCGGGTCTGATCGATCGGCTCGGCGCCGGGATCAGGGTCGCCGATGTGGGTTGCGGTTCGGGGACTGCGGCCATCCTGATAGCGATGGCCTTTTCCAGCTCAGAAGTGACCGGCTTCGATATCTCCGAGGAGGCGCTCATCGTGGCCAGAGGTCGGGCCGAGTCAGTGGAGAATGTGAGCTTCCACAACAGTGCGGCTGACGCGATTCCCCTCGACCCTCCATTCGACCTCATCACGGCGTTCGATGTCATCCATGACCTGGATCAGCCTCTCGCCGGACTGACCCGCATCAGAGATGCGCTTGCGCCGGACGGCCAATTCCTGATGATGGAGCCCAACGCAAGCAGTCATTTGGAGAAGAACCTCAACGATCGGGGAGCGCTGTTGTACGGGATCTCGGCGCTGCACTGCATGACCCAATCGCTGGCGGCGGGTGGTGAGGGTCTGGGCGCTGCCTGGGGACGTGAGATGGCCGAGGACTACGCCCACCGGGCCGGGTTCGCCCGCTTCGAGCCCCTGGAGGACATCGCGAACAAGTTCTCCGCCTTCTACCTACTGAGCCCGTAAGGACCGGTTCAGGAAACCTCAGGTAGTACGACCCGGATATGGGTCTGTCCGTCTCGAGAAAATCTCGAGACGGACAGACCCATCCTTTCTCGAGGTAGTGGGACCCGAATACGGGTCCCACTACCTGAGGAAAGCGTCGGGCGCACCGGCGGTTGGGATTGACACCTGCCTATATAGGCATATGATGTGAGCATGGCTCGGGCCAAGACCACAGCGGATGCGTTCAATGCAATTGCCGAACCCCATCGGCGGACGATCCTCACTCTCCTGAAAGGTGAGGAGCGCGCTGTGTCCGAAATCGCCGAGGCGATGGGGATGAACCAGCCCGCTGTCTCCAAGCACCTCAGAGTGCTCCGGGAAGTGGGGCTCGTCTATGTCCACCCGGAGGGAAAGGAGCGTAGGTACGGGCTAGATGCTCGGGGTCTGGAGCCGGTGTACGGGTGGACTGGTGGCTTCAGCCGGTACTGGAACGAGTCCTTCGACCGGCTCAACACCTATGTCAAGGAGATGGAAGGAGAGAAGGGTGATGGCGCACGCCCTGTCCGATCGTGAACTAGCGGTCTCGAGGTTGATCGAAGGGCGACGCGAGACCGTGTTCCAGGTTTTCACAGAAGTCAGCCACCTGTCGCAGTGGTGGGGCCCGACCGGCTTCACGACGACAACCAGGACCTTCGAATTCTCCGAGGGTGGTGTGTGGGAGTTCACGATGCACGCACCGGACGGAACCGATTATCCGGAATGGATCAAGTGGATCGACATCCGCCCCCCGGAACTGATCGTCCTTGTCCACGGTGAGCGGCCGGATGATCCGGAGCGGTTCACCACCACCATCGAGTTCGATGAGAGACAAGGTGGGACGCAGGTCACGCTGCGCACCGAGTTTCAAACCAAGGCGTTGCGCGACAAGGCGGTCGAGCAGTTCGGAGCCCTGGAGGGTGGGGAACAGACGCTGAGCAGTCTTGCCAGATACGTCGCTACCAGAAAGAAAAAGCTGCCTGATGAGTGACAACGGGAAAGTGTTCGTGAGTGTGACCATGTCCCTCGACGGGTTCATCGCACCCGAAGGAATGGATGGGCGATTGATGCCCGCAGACGACCCTGGGTACAAGGACTGGATGTACAGGTGGATGGAGCTTCAGGCTTGGCTGTTCCCGTTGAAATTCTTGAGGGAGAACCTCGGTCTGGGGGAGGGCGGTGAAACCGGGACGGACAACGACTTGGCCGAGGAGACGTTCAACCGGAGCGGTGTGTCCATCATGGGAAAGCGGATGTTCGATAGTGGAGAACACGCGTGGCCAGAGGAAGCGCCCTTCCACACTCCCGTCTTCGTCGTCACCCATGAGGAGCGTGAGCCGTGGGAGCGGCCGGGTGGCACCACCTTCTACTTCGTGAACAATGGCATCGAGAGCGCACTGAAACAAGCCAAAGCCTCCGCCCACGGTCGGGACATCCGTATTTCGGGAGGTGCGGAAACCATTGTGCAGTTCCTCAATGCCGGCCTCGTGGACGAGCTCGGAATCGATCTGGCACCGGTACTGCTGGGCGGTGGTGCCAGCCTCGCCAGGGAGATCGACCACGAGCATGTTGCCCTGGAGATCGACGAGGCGATTCACTCTTCACGGGTGACCCATCTCAAATACCGGGTCGTGGCGGCGAACCTATCCCGTTCCTGAGACGACCGAGACGCGAACAATGAGAAGCGTGAAACGTCTGATGGTCCTCTTGTCTGTTTTGGC
>Ga0268386_10003948_pt1 | contig 10869 bp, 7 predicted proteins | sample RVTome_15_FD_200260 | JGI IMG/M metagenome (GOLD analysis project Ga0268386, IMG submission 200260) | Soil microbial communities from uranium-contaminated site in the Upper Colorado River Basin, Wyoming, United States - RVT150D86... ... | reverse complement strand
CGGCGATCCCCGTGAGGTCGCCGATGTTCTCCCCGAGGGTGAGCTTTCCGTTCACGTGGAGATCCGGGAGCGCCTCGAACGCGTCGAACTGCTGCACCAGGGTAGAGGCGCTCTCTTCGTAGGCGGCGGCATCGTACTCGCTCCACCAATCCCGGAGGTTTCCATCCCCGTCGAACCGCCGCCCCTGATCGTCGAAGGCATGGCCCATCTCGTGGCCGATCACCACACCGATGGCGCCGTAGTTCACGGCGTCGTCGGCCAGAAGGTTGAAAAACGGCGGCTGGAGTATGCCCCCGGGAAACACGATCTCGTTCTTCGTCGGATCGTGGTAGGCGTTCACCGTCTGGGGCGTCATCTGCCACTCCGAACGATCGATGGGACGGCCGAGCTTCGCGAGATTGCGCCGATACTCGAACTCGTTCGCCCGTTTCACGTTCCCGACGAGGTCGCCGCGATCGATGGTGAGCGCGGAATAGTCGCGCCAGCTTTCGGGATAGCCGATCTTGTACTTGAACTTCTTCCGCTTCTCCTGGGCCTGGGCCTTGGTCTCCGCCGTCATCCAGGGAAGCTCCTCGATGGCTTCGCCGTAGGTATCGATGAGGTTGACCACCAGCTCTTCCATCCGGGCCTTCGCTTCCGGCGGGAAATGCCGGGCGACGTAGAGCTTCCCCACCGCCTCTCCCATGAGCGCGTTCACGTTCCGCACTCCGCGCTGCCATCGCGGCGGTTGCTCTTCCAGGCCGGAGACGAGCCGGCCGGAGAAGTCGAATCTCGCCCGCACGAACGCGTCGGAGAGGTAGGGCGCGGCGGTGTCCAGGAGCCGGAAGGCGAAGTAGCTTTTCCAGTCGCCGAGATCGATTTCCTCGAGAAGATTCGCCAAAGCGGTCACATAGGAGGGCTGCGCTACGACTACCTGGCCCACATCCGCAAGGCGCGAGCTCTCGAGATAGGCGTTCCAGTCGATCCGCTCGAACGTGGAAGCGAGATCGGCGCTGGCGTAGAGGTTGTAGATCTTCTGGACGTCTCGCGTCTCTTCGGCCCGCCACTGAGGCTCAGCGAGACGCCGTTCGACCTCGAGCACCGCGCGCCCGCGGGCCTCGGCGTCCTCCACCCGGGCGAGCCGAAAGAGCTTCGCCGCGTAGCCCGGGAGCGCGGCGCGAAGGGCCTCGTATTTCTCGCCCGTCTCGAAGTAGTAGTCGCGATCCGGAAGCGTGAGCCCGGACTGCGAGAAGTAAACGACGTAGCGGGTCGAGTCCCCGAGGTCGGGAAAAACCTGGAGAGACAGTGGAGAGTCGACGCCGGCGGCGCGATTCTCGGCGCTCAGGCGAAGGAGCGCCCCGGTCGACGGCGCCGAGAGGATTCGCTTCAGATCCTCGTCGATGGGCCGGGTCCCGAGCTTTTCGAGCTCCTCGGTGTTCATGTAGCTTCGATAGAAATCGCCGACGCGCTGGGCGTCCGTTCCCGAGGTCAGGTCCTTGGACTCGGAGAGCTCCTCGACGATGGCGCGCTGGTTCTTCTCGCTCTCCTCGTTCAGGATCTCGAAGCTTCCCCAGGTCTGCTTGTCGGCGGGGATCTCCGTCTCGCGAATCCAGTTCCCGTTCACGTAAGCGTTGAAATCGTCCTGGGGCCGCACGGTGCTCGAGAGCCCCTCGGCATCGATTCCGGATAGCGGCTCCGTCGAGGAGGCGCTCCACCGAACGAGCGAAAAGCCGAACCACAGTGCCAAGAGCCAAGTCTTCATGGTGACCTCGCAGTGTGCGATTCTACTTCGCTCGAGGCGCAGGCGCTTGGACGTCTTCCTTCTCGTTGCTAAACTCCCCCTTTCGAACCCGCGCCCTGGAGGGCGGCTGAGACTCGATGGCCAAGCCGGTAATCCTGGCGGTGGACGACGACCCCGACGTGCTGCGCGCCATCGCGCGCGACCTTCGCCAGCACTACGGGAAAGACTACCGCATCGTGCGGGCGGAGTCCGGGCAGCTCGCGCTCGACGCGCTCAAAGAGCTCACGGTGCGCGATGAGCACGTAGCACTCCTTCTCTCCGATCAGAGGATGCCGCGCATGGACGGCGTCAGTTTCCTGAGCGAAGCGCGAGCCGCGGCACCGAGCGCGAAGCGGGCGCTGCTCACGGCGTACGCCGACACCGACGCCGCCATCGGCGCCATCAACCAGTCCCAGGTCGACTACTACCTGCTCAAGCCCTGGGATCCGCCGGAGGAAAAGCTCTATCCGGTGCTCGACGATCTTCTCGACGACTGGCGCGCCTCGTACCGGCCGGGGTACGAGGGGATTCGGGTGATCGGCGATCGCTGGTCGAGGCGGTCGCACGAGATCCGGGACTTCCTCGCGCGCAACCAGGTTCCGTATCATTTTCAGGACGTCGAGATGACGGCGCCACCGAGGCCGGAGATGAGCGAGCTGCCGTTCGTCGTGCTCGAAGGCGGTGAGAGCCTCCGGGCGCCCACGGTCTCCGAGCTCGCCGATCGCGTAGGTCTCACGACACGCGCCAAATCGCCTTTCTACGATCTGGCCATCGTGGGCGCGGGACCCGCGGGTCTAGCCGCCGCGGTCTATGGCGGCTCCGAAGGCCTTCGCACCGTGCTCCTGGAGCGCGAAGCTCCCGGCGGACAGGCGGGCACCAGCAGCCGCATCGAGAACTACCTCGGCTTTCCCTCGGGTCTTTCGGGGAGCGACCTCGCGCGGCGCGCCGTCACCCAGGCGAAGAGATTCGAGGTCGAGATCCTCGCCCCCCAGGAGGTGACGTCGCTACGGGTCGAAGGTCCGTACAAGCACCTCACCCTCGGCGACGGAACCGAGATCGCGTGCCACGCGCTGATGCTGGCGACGGGAGTTTCCTGGAGGCGGCTTCCCGCGGAGAACGCGGATTCCCTCACCGGGCGGGGCGTTTTTTATGGCGCTGCGATCTCGGAAGCCGTGAGCTGCCGCGACGAGGTGGTCTATACCGTCGGCGCCGGGAACTCCGCGGGTCAGGCCGCTCTCTACTTCTCCCAATACGCGCGCAAGGTCGTCATGCTTCTCCGAGGCTCGCTCGAGGCCAAGACCTCGCGCTACCTCGTCGATCGCCTCCGTTCGACTTCGAACATCGAGATTCGAACGCCGGTGGAGGTGAAGGCCTGTCAGGGCGCGGAAAGACTCGAGGCCTTGACTCTCGAGAACCCGCAGACCGGCGGGATGGAGACAGTCGAGGCGCGCCATCTCTTCGCGTTCATCGGCGCATCGCCACGGACCCGGTGGCTCGAGGGTGTGGTGGCTCTCGACCCGCAGGGGTTCATTTTCACCGGGCCCGATATCGATCGAGCCGCTCACCTCGCCGCCTGGCCGTTCGCAAGGCCTCCGTACCTTCTCGAGGCGAGCGTTCCCGGCATCTTCGCCGCGGGCGACGTGCGGTACCAATCGGTGAAACGCGTCGCATCCGCGGTCGGCGAGGGGTCGGTCGCCGTGCACTTCATCCACCGTTACCTCGCGACCCTGTGACAAGAGGACGTCGGTGAGCGTTTCAGAGCTAAGAGGGCTCGAGGTGTTCGAGGGGATTGCCGACGAGACGCTCGAGCGGATCGCCTCTCTCGGCGACATCCTCGCTTTCCCGCGTGGCGCCGAGATCATTCGGGACGGGGACCCCGTGGAGCACATGTTCATCATCCTGTCGGGAGCGGTCCAGGTCCTCTTGAACGTCGGCGGACACGAGTCGCTCTACGACACGATGCACAAGGGCCGGATCACCGGGCTTCTTCCGTTCTCCCGCATGACTCACTCCAGAGCTCGGGTGGCGGCGGCTGAGCCGACGCTCGCCTACCGCCTGCACCGCGATCGTTTCCCCGAAGTGTTGGCCCTCGCGCCGGAGCTCGGTCAACGGCTGGTGGGGATCATGTCCGACCGCGTGCGCGAGCAGACCCGGGACCAGCAGCACAACGAGAAGATGGCGGCGCTCGGAAAGCTTTCCGCGGGGCTGGCTCACGAGCTGGGAAACCCCGCGGCCGCCATACGGCGGGCCGCCGCGAGCCTCGAGGACGTCCTCGAGCGCCTCCCGGGGCTCGTGTCCTCGCTCGCGGCGCGGGGGATCGAGGAAGAGCAGATGCGCTCCGCATGCCGCTTGCGGGAGTCGACCCTCGAGCGCGAAGGCGAGCCCCTCACGGCGCTCGCGCGGAGCGAGCGGGAGGACGCCCTTTCCGAATGGCTCGAGGGCCACGGGGTCGTCGACGCCTACCAGCGGGCGGCGACGCTCGTCGACTCCGGAGTCGATGTCGGCGACCTGGAGCAGGCGAAAGCGTCCGTCAGCGCCGACGCCCTCTCCGACGTCCTCGGCTGGATCGAGGCGAGTCTCGCCGCCGACCGACTGCTGGCGGAGATCCGGGGCGCCTCGGCACGCATCTCGGAGATCGTCGCCTCGGTGAAGTCCTACTCCCACATGGACCGTTCCCCGGGCGGCGAGCCCACCGACGTTCGGGACGGAATCGAGAGCACTCTGGTGATGATGGCGCACGAGATCAGAGCGAAGTCCATCCGCGTCGTCCGCGCGGACCCGCCCGAGCTTCCCTCGGTTCTCGCCCACGCCGGCGAGCTCAACCAGGTCTGGACCAACCTCATCGACAACGCCATCGACGCGATGGGAGAAGGGGGCGAGCTTCGAATCGAGACCGCTCGCGAGGGCGAGTACCTCGTGGTGCGTATCATCGACGACGGTCCCGGAATTCCCCCCGACGTCCTCCCGCGGATCTTCGATCCGTTCTTCACCACCAAGCCCGTCGGCGAGGGAAGCGGGCTCGGCCTCGACATCACCCATCGCATCGTGGCCCAGCACCGCGGCCGGTTGACGGTCGAATCGCGCCCGGGTCGGACGGAGCTCGCGGTGCGGCTGCCTCTCTCCTGAGCCTCGGCGCGCATATGTTATGATGCCCGGCGCTCGCAAAGGGGTCCAGCCATGCCAGAGTCGATTCTCGAGAAGCTGAAAAAGGGCGTCGTCCTCGGCGACGGAGGGTACCTCCTGGCGCTCGAAAGCCGAGGGTACGTGCAGGCCGGCCCCTTCACCCCGGAGGTCACCATCGAGCATCCGAACGCTCTCCGGGCGCTCCACCAGGAGTTCGTTCACGCGGGCGCCGAGGTGCTCCAGGTCCTCACGTTCTATGCGAGCGAGAACAAGCTGGCGCAGATCGGCTACGCGAACCGATTGGGGGAGATCAACCGCGCGGCGGTGCGCATCGCCCGCGAGGTCGCGGGACAGGTCGCGGGAAAGGACATCCCCGTCGCCGGCAATCTCTCGCTCACCTGGAAGTACGAGGAAGGCAGCCCGACCGCGGCCGACGAATGCCGCCGTCTGTTCGACGACCAGGTCCGGTTCCAGACGGAAGAGGGCGTCGATTTCTTCATCGGCGAGACCTTCCTTCACCTGGGCGAGGCCTTGATCGCGCTCGAGAGGATGAAGCAGACGGACTTGCCGGTGATGGTCACGCTCGCCTTCGAAGGGCCGCGCACCCGGGACGGGAAGACCCCCGCCGAGGTCGCTCGCGCCCTCGAAGGGGCGGGCGCCGACATCGTGGGCACCAATTGCTTCATGGATCCCGCGCACATGCTGCCCGTCGTCGACGAGATGCGGAAAGCGGTCCAGTGCTACGTCGCCGCCCAACCCGTCGGCTATCGCTGCACCGACGAAGTGCCGTTCTTCCCGGGTCAGAAAGGCTTCCCCGACCGGCTGGACCCGTATCAACTCACGCGCTACGAGCTCGGCGAGTTCGCGAGCCGGGCGCGGGATCTCGGCGTGAGCTACATCGGCGGCTGCTGCGGCTGCCAGGGCGCCCACGTGCGCCAGATGGCCCGGGCCCTCGGCAAGAAGCCGATGGAAGAGCGCGAGTGGAAGATCGACTACGCCCACCCGCAGTCGGCGACGGAAGCCTATAAGAAGGTCCGAGAGGTCTAGCGGCCGGCCCGGTCCCGAGAGCCGGGGCTCTGACCGAGGGCTCCTTCGACACGGGAGATCTGCTCTCGCCTGGCTTCGCGGACCGCGCGCCGTTAGAGCGCGAGGCTTTCCTTGCGCAGGAAGTCCGGGTCGAGAGATTCCCGCCCGAGGCAGAGGAGCTTGGTCTCCAGACTATCGACCACGAACGAGTCGAGAGTGCCTTCGTCCTCGGGTGAAAGCCCCCGGAACTGCACCCCCAGGCGATAGCGGAAGGACTCGTTCGTCCGGCCTCCCTCGGAGCGCCACGCCACGCGTCCTTCCGTCGGGAGGACGCTCTCGTCCCGGGCCACGTTCGCCATGTGCAGCGTGAGTCCGGTATCGACCTCGAACCCGTGGTCGCAGTGCAGAAGCACTCCTCCGCGGCTCAGGTTTTCGACCCGAGCCCGGTGGTACTCAGACTCCTGGGCTACGACGATCTCGAGATCCGTCTGGACCCGCAGCCGCGCGCGCGCCGGAACCTGCTCGCGTATCTGAAGGGGCGTGAAGCGGCCCGCGGGCTGCCGCGCCAGGCCGTCCTGGGCCATCAGCATGTCGTAGAAACGCTTCAACTCGATCCACCGGGCCTCCTGCGCCTTCGGCAGGACGCCCCGGGCGAGGGTCTTGGCCTCGTTTAGAGTCGCGTATTCCTGGATCAGATCGAGGATGGTCTTCACGGCCTTCTCTCATCGTAAAGGACCGATTTGCAACCGGCAAGCCGCCGGCGCGGGAGCTCTCGATCTCCGTCCGTCAACGGTGCTGGTAGACGTAGCGCACCAGCATGTAGAGCCAGTAGATCACCAGAGACAGGGTGAGCGCCCGCCCGAGCTCACGAAAGCGATCGAGCCACCGTCTCTTCTTCTCCGCGGGAGCCAGGGCGTAGATCACGGCGATGATGGCGAGGAGCACCGCGATGTTTCTCACCTTCAGCATGATTCAGCCCCGCGAAGGCTCGAGCCCGAGCCAAATGAGCCGCAGGGAGTCGAGACCGAGCTCCGGCTCCGCCTCGCTCACGAATCGCTGGCCGACGACGTAGGGCGCCATCCGGCGTATGTTATCTTGCGGGAAGTCGCCGGAGCGACGGTAGCGCGCGCCCCGTGCTTTGGTATTCTGAAGCTGATGCGCGCCCTGGCTCCAGCCGTTCTGTTGATTCTCGCCTCGTCGGCCTGCAGCCGCGAGATCGTCCCCGAAGCCTACGCTCCCACGGGCGCTCACGACGCATACCGCCACGCGCTCGCCCAGGCGGGGCTCGATCGAACCGCGCTCGGGCGCGACTGGGCGAAGGCGTCGGAGCTCGCGCTTCGCTTCCCCACCGAAGTCGCCGCGCCTTTCGAAGAGACGTTCTACGCGGATTCCGGCGAGGCTTTCGCGCTCGGCTACCGGTTCAAGGTGAAGTACGGACAGAGGACCGAGGTGAAGCTCGAGATCGACCCGCCGTCGGATTGGCGAATCTTCGTCGATCTGTTCCGCGCGCCCGAAGGTGGCGACGAAGGGCCGGAGCCCGTCGCCAGCGGAGGCGAAGGCGATCTCCGTCTCGCCTTCGAGCCGCGAAAGGACGGTACTTACCTGCTTCGCGTCCAATCCGAGCTCCTTCGCGGCGGGCGCGGCACTCTAGTGATTCGCAACGTGGCATCTCTCGAGTTCCCGGTCGAGGGGCTCGGAAGCCAGGCGATCGGGAGCTCCTTCGGGGCGCCGAGAGAGGGCGGCCGGCGGTCTCACCACGGAGTGGACATCTTCGCTCCGCGGGGCACGGTGGTGCGCGCCACCTCGCGCGCCCGCGTGAGACGGGTGGACGAATGGAGACTCGGGGGCCGCGTCATCTGGCTCGAGGATCCGGAGCGGGACCTCCGTCTGTATTTCGCTCACCTCGAGACTCAGGAGGTCGTCGAGGGAACGTGGGTCGAGCCCGGCGACCGCATCGGAACCGTCGGGAACAGCGGAAACGCGCGGACGACGCCGCCGCACCTGCATTTCGGAATCTACGTCCGAGGCAGAGGGCCGATCGATCCCTACCCCTTCCTTTACCAGCCGCCCCAGAGCCCCTCCGCTATCCGCGCGGATCGAGAGAGGCTCGGCGGCTGGGTTCGAACCCGCAGGAAAGCGGTTCCGCTTCTCGCTGGACCGTACCAACCTCCGGGAGCGGGCGAGGCGCGTCTTCTGGACCTGCCACCGGGAACTCCGCTCCGGGTCTGGGGCGCCATCGGCTCCACTCTCCGCGTGGAGATTCAGGGAGGGATGACGGGGTTCATCGCCTCGGGGGAGACCGAGGTGCTCGAGCCTCCCCTTAGAGGATTTCCCCTCGAAGACCGAAGGGAAAAACCCTCACCCCTTGTCACTAGCGAGTGACCGCCAAGGCTTCTATCCTGGCTTTCATGTTCGGGGCTCAGGCTGGGGCCGACCGGGTAGGAACTTTTACTCCCGTCGTCCTGTCGCGAATTCTGAAGCGGACCTCGGACGAGGGGCGATCGGGCGCGCTCCAGGTGGTCTCCGGACCTTCCCTCAAGACCATCCACTTCGATCACGGATCCGTCCGGTTCGCGGCCAGTAACATCCGCACGGATCGCCTCGGGGAGAGCATGCTCGCCCACGAGTTCATCTCGAAGCAGGACTACGAGCGGGCGGTCGCGAAGATGAAAGACGCCCGCTGCCGATTCGGCGAGGCGCTGATCTCGCTCGGCCGCCTCACCGAGGAGGAGGTGCATCGGGAGCTCGCCATCCAGGTGCAGCGGATCGTGCTCTCCCTCTTCCGGACGCCCGCGGGCACCTACAGCTACGACGACGCTTGCGACGACAGGGCGATCGCATCCGCGCTGCCCTTCGGCCTCCCGGTTCCGCCGCTGATGCTGAAAGGTCTGCGGGCCATCGACGACGGCAAGCTGATACTTTCCGTCCTGCCGCCCGCGAGCGCCCGCGTCCGCGTCGCCCCGACCCCGCCTCGCGGAGTGCCCCTCAAGAAACTCTCGGACGCGGAGCGGGCCGTGCTCCAGATCGCGGGAGAGGGAGCCGAGATCGGAGAAATCGTTCGACGGAGCGAGCTCGGTCGCAGCGCGGCCTTCCGGAGCTGCTTCATCCTGCTCTCTCTTGGGTTGCTCGAGCAGATTCGCGACGACGACGGTGTGGACGCCTCCGCTCTCGAAGCGCCCGCGCCCCTGCCGCCCATGGAGTCCGTGGAATACGACGAGCCCTGCCGCGACCTCATCGTCGCGCAGTTCGACAGACTCTCCATGGTCAGCGAGCACGACCTTCTCGGCATCCGTTCGGACGCGAGCCACGAGCAGGCCTGCGAGGCCTACGAGACGCTGAAAGCCGAGTGGGCGGAGGTCCGGCAGCAGACCCGAGACGAAGAGCTGGTGGACAAGGTGGACGCCATCGAGCTCCAGCTGGCTACCGCTTACGCCCGGGTCCGGCTCGCGCTCGACAGCCGGATTCACGAGAAGCCGGCGCCCGATCCGCGGGATTTCGGTCGCCGCGAGCGCATCGAACAGCTCGCGCGCGACGCACGCCTGCACGTTCAGGTCAGGGACTGGAACGGCGCGGTTCCCCTCCTCCACGAGCTGGTGGCCCTCGAGCCCCAGCGGGCGGAGTTCCAGGCCCTTCTCGGAAAATCGATGCAGCACATTCCGGCGATGAGGAAGAACGCGGAGCAGCATATGCTCGAGGCGGTGATGCTCTCTCCCCAGGACGTCTCGCTCCGGCTCGAGATCGCGCGCTTCTACCTGACGGGCTCCAACCGGTCCCGCGCGCGCGGCGAGATCCAGGCGGTCCTCGCCATGGATCCGGGGAACGAGGAAGCCCAGCGCCTCGCTGCCTCCCTCAAAGACCCCACCACGATGCAGAAGCTCTTCAATAAAGTCTTTCGCTGAAGCAGCTGTCAGCTTTCCTTTCTTGGATTTTCCCGCGGGGACTCGGCTACCATTGCGCCCCATGACGTCGGGAAAGTTGCGGGTGGCGGTTCTGGGCGCGGGCAAATGGGCCGAGCACGCGCACCTTCCGGGATGGAAGCGCGACCCCCGAGTGGACGTCGTGGTTCTCGCCGACGTGGTGCGGGAGCGCGCGGAAGAGCTCGGACGACAGCTCTCGATCTCCGAAGTGACGACCGATTGGCAGGCGGCGGTCTCGCGGGCGGATGTCGACGTCGTCGACGTGGTCACTCCGTCGTCTACCCATTTCGAGCTCGCCATGGCGGCGATCGAGTCGGGAAAGCACGTTCTCTGCGAGAAACCCGTCGCCTACGACTACCGGGAGACGCGAAGGGCTTCGGAGCTCGCCCGGAAGAAGGGTCTGAAGACCAAGCTGGGGTTCACCTTCCGCTATAGCCCCGGCGTGCAGTACGCGAGGTCGCTTCTCGACGAGGGCTTCGTCGGACGGGTGTTCTTCTTCAACGGCTACGAGCAGAACTCCCAGTGGCTCGACCCGAACGAGCCTCTCCGCCAGGCGGATCCCTCGGCCAACCCGGGAGTCCTCCAGACCTCGTCTCTCGAAGGCTACGGGGCTCCGATCATCGACATCGGCCATTGGTGGGTCGGGGCCGACCTCGCGCGGGTGGTCGGCGTCATGACGAACTTCATCCCCGAGAGACGGGTGCGAGGGCTCGACGGGATGAGGCGCATGAACATCGACGACGGCGACATCTTCATCGGAGAGCACGTGAACGGCGCCCTGACGTCGATCCAGACGAGCTTCGTCACCATCGGCAACTACCCCGGAGTCGAAGCTCGCATCTACGGAGAGCGGGGGGCGATCCTCTGCCGCCTCGTCGAGGAACGGGGCGTCGCCGAGACCATCCGGGTCGCGACCAGGGATGAAGTCGAGTTTCGCGAGCTTTCGATCCCCGAGCGCTTCTACCCAGCGGGAGGGCACGCGCGCGAGTCCTGGCGCAGCCTGTTCTACGCGAACCTCATCAAGGACTTCATCGACGAGATCCT
>Ga0268386_10003947_pt1 | contig 10870 bp, 10 predicted proteins | sample RVTome_15_FD_200260 | JGI IMG/M metagenome (GOLD analysis project Ga0268386, IMG submission 200260) | Soil microbial communities from uranium-contaminated site in the Upper Colorado River Basin, Wyoming, United States - RVT150D86... ... | reverse complement strand
CCTGCATCCGCTCAGGGTCGTACGACGCGGTCAACTCCTTTAAGCGCGGATAGACCTCGTCGGTAAACAGCCGCATCGAGGCGAGCGTCTCGTCATAGCTCAAGAAACCGGCCTGTCCCATCATCAACAGATGCCCGAAGCCGCCGGCATACTCCCACAAACTTTTGATTTGCTCAAAGACCTGATCCGGAGTGCCGGCAAAGACATTGCCCCGCGCCATCTGCTCTTCCAGCTTCGGCTGCAGCGGCAGACCGGCGCCGCCGCGCTGACCCGACATAATCTGAGCCGCGACCGCGGGGGGATGATAGCCCGGTGGATTGCTCCATTCCAGGGGCACTTTGTTGGACGTCATATACCACAGGACTTTTTCCGCCCCGTCGCGCGCCGTCTTGGCGTTATCTCCCACATAGACTAGGGCGCAGTAGGCGAGCCGATGAAGCGGGGTGACTGTGCCGTGAGCGGTTTGGTACGCCTTGCGGTAGCCATCGTAAATCTCGCGAATGCGCGGGTAGCCCGCTAGAAACACGGCAGCCGTATGGCCGTGCTGCGCCACCGGAACCGCACTGCCCGCACTGCCAATGGTGATCCAGATCGGCGGGTGCGGCTGTTGATACGGGCGCGGCCAGATATTAATCTGCCGGCTTTGAAACCAGCGGCCCTCGAAATTAAACGGCCCATCATGCGTGGTCCAGGCTTTGACGATCATATCGTGCGCTTCCCACAGCCGTTCCGGACCGCGAAACGACAGCATGTTGGCGGGGGCTGCCTCATACGGCACGCTGCGCACAAAGCCGCATTCCAGGCGGCCACGGGAAATGACGTCAATCATCGCCATCTCTTCGGCCACGCGGATGGGCTGCGTCCGGTTGGCGATGGGATTGCCTAAAATCAATAGCCGCGCCCGCGACGTTTGACGCGCCAGAATACCGAGCATGATCGGTGCCGCCGGCACCACACACGTCGCCGTCTGATGGTGCTCGTTCACCATAATTTCAAGCCCGAGTTCGTCCGCCGCACACCACAAATCGAGATACATGTCGTACAGATCGGCGCCCTTCTCGGGGTCATAATGCTTGTTAGGCAAATTGACGCGAATCGATCGATACGTCTCGGCATCGGGAAGATACGGATAGGCATCTTCGGTAAAAAACCAGGTTTGCATGGCATGGTCCTCAGTGTGCCGCGAACGACAAAACATGATCGAGAAATAACTCGGGCTGTTCCACCTGCGGCAGATGGCCCGCCTCGGGAATGATGACCAAGTTGGACGCCGGAATCATCTGGCGATAGGCCTCGGCATAGGACACGGTAACTAGGCCATCACTGGCACCCCAGATCAGCAGCGTGGGAACGTCAACCCGGTGCAAGCGCTGCGGCAGCTTGGGATTGTGCATATACGGTTCCCAGGTGTAAAGCGCCAGCGCAATGCGGTCACTGGCCAGGATGGTCAGTTGCTCCTCAGTCAACTCAGCGGGATTTGGCGCCTTGGACGGATCGTGAAACAACAAGGGTGGGATATCGGCAGCCGGCAGGCCAAAAAAATCCGCGATGTCACGCGTCTCGCGGTCGCCAGGTTTGATCCCCACGGCATCGACCAGAATCAGTTGGGCCAAGCGGCTCGTATTGCGCACCGCGATTTCAGCCGCCGCCCAACCGCCCATGGAGAACCCGAGCAGGGTGATATCGTGCGCATCCAATGCGTCCATCAGATCGAGGTAGAGATACACCAAATCTTCCATGCCATCGAAATGATCTGGGATCGGGCTGCCGTCAAACCCAGGATGGATCGGCGCGATGACGTCAAAGTGTAGAGTCAATTGGTGGAAGAACGGTAAGCGGTCCTGCGGACCGCCCCCACCGTGCAATAGCAGCAGCAGCGGACCCGAGCCGCGGCGCACGACGGGCAACTCAATCCCCTGCAAGGTCATCGTGCTTACATGTTCCCGAACCGTGTCCATGGTTTCAACCCCTCACAGTAGCCCAAAACAACCGCAGCCAAATCGTCGAGGAATAACACAATGTCCCTTTTACCGCTCATCATAACATGCACCGGGCAGCGCCTCATGATAAGTTTTCCCTTCTGTAGGGTCAATATCTCTTTCATGCCGGATGACTCATCATGGAAAATAGAGCGATCTCCTGCAATCATGCGATTGGAAATATTGTCAACGTGATTGAGCTTGGGTAACATGGACGCAGATCTGCTATCCACAAAGGAGTACCGCGATGCCCGACACGGGCGAAGTCATCAAAATCTTTGTCAGTTATAGCCATCATGATAGCGCTTATCTGGAGGACAATTCCCTGCTGGGCTATCTCAAAGGGCTTGAGAAGGAGCAGATCAAGTTCTGGACAGACCGCCAGATCCGGGTCGGCGAACTCTGGGATGAGGTGATCAAAACCCAGATTCAAGAAGCTCATATCGCGCTGGTATTGGTGAGCCAGAGCTTTTTGGACTCTGCCTACTGCCAGGACGTGGAAATCCGCCGTTTTCTCGCCGCCAAGAGCTATTTGTTTCCTATTATCCTATCGCCCTGCGAGTGGCAACGCCACGAGTGGCTGCGCAGCCGACAATTTTTACCCGGTGGCAGGCAGACGATCGAGGAGCATTATACCGATCCTGGCCAGCTCAAACGGCTCTTTCTTGAGATCCGGCAGCAGCTTCGGGAACGGACGGAACAGCTACGACAGGCGCCGCCATCTGCCGGTTCCGGCCCGGTTTCCTATTCCGGTAAAGCGCAACTGGCATTCGTGCGCCAACTGGGCGATAGCTGGCAGGATCTGGCGATAGTTCTCAATATTCCGGCCTATGACCAGAGCCGATTTGAGCGCGGCGGTGAAGGCCGTGGCATCTGGGTGTGGCTAAAGAACCGCCAGCGGCTGGCGGAATTGCCACAGGCGCTGGACGAGATTGACCGACCGGATCTGGCCGCACTGCTGCGGCACACACCGTGAGAGAAGGCATGGCGGCGCTATGACGCGCATCACTGGCAAACAAAAGGTGACGTTTTCCCGGCGTCTAGGGGATAGTTGGCTGGAACTCGCGACGTATTTGGACATCCCCGATCACGAGGTGCAGCGGTTTAAGAAGGGGTCGGAGGGCCGAGACATTTTAACCTGGCTAGAACAGCGGGATCGTGTGGATGAGTTGCCGGAAGCCTTGAACATCATCGATCGCAACGATCTGGTCGTGATTCTGCAGCCGCCGCCCGCTCTCGATCCCACAACGCCGCGCTGGCCGGGCAGTCCGTATCCCGGCCTGCTGGCGTTTGCATCCGAAGAAGCGCCGATTTTTTGCGGCCGTGACCGCCAGGCGGATGAACTCGTCGATCGGTTCAGAGACTCCGGCCAGCGGTTTATCGCGGTGGTGGGCGACTCCGGCTCCGGCAAGTCGTCCGTGGTTGCCGCCGGGGTGTTGCCGCGCTTGCAGCGGGGTGCGATTCCCGGCAGTCAGGACTGGATCGTGCTGGAATTTACCCTGGCGGAGCCAGCAACGATCCGCTCCACGCGCGTGCGCGCTTTCGCTACGACTACTACCCGGCGTACTGCGGCGACAATATCGGTTTTCGTGTGTGGAGTTCGTCCCCCATCCGTTCCTGACTTACTATCCTCTGTTTGCCACTAAGGCACGGATGGGAGGCGCGAAAGAAAGAGCTGAATTCCGGATTTGCCTTTCAATTTCGGCCATGGGTCGCATCAGGATGGAGGGACTCGCCTTTCACGTTTGAAGCTGTTATCCTGAATTCACCGTGCGGACGACACCGCTGAGAGGTAATCGACGGAGAGGGTCTCGATGGCAGACGAGTATGATAGTCCCTGGAAAGAGATCATCGAGGATTATTTCTCGGAGTTTATGTCCTTTTTCTTTCCGCAAGCTCATTCTGATATCGACTGGTAGCGAGGCTATGAGAGTCTGGATCAAGAGCTGCAACAGGTCGTTCGAGACGCCGCTCTCGGACGGCGCTTGGCCGACAAGCTCATGCGGGTTTGGCGCCGCGATGGTCAGCGTCAGATGGTGCTGGTACACATTGAGATTCAAGGCCAGTACGATGCGGACTTCGCCAAACGCATGTACATTTATAATTACCGGCTCTTTGATCGATACGACGAGTCTGTGGTCAGTCTAGCCATTTTAGGTGATGAGCGATCGAGCTGGCGTCCGAATCAGTACACTCAGGAATTGTGGGGTTGCCGCACCGGGATCACGTTTCCGGTGATTAAATTGTTGGACTATCAAGATGATTGGCCGACGTTAGAAGTAAGTGTCAATCCGTTTGCCGTGGTGGTGATGGCGCATCTGCGCACCCAAATGACGCGGCGTGATGCGGAAGGCCGCTTGCAATGGAAATTGCGATTGGTGCGTCAGCTTTATGAGCGCGGGTTGGCGCGACAGGACATCCTCGATCTGTTCCGGTTTATTGATTGGGTTATGACACTTCCGGAGGCATTAGAGAACCGTTTTCGGGATGATGTGATCCGGTTCGAAGCGGAGATGAGTATGCCGTATATTACCAGTATTGAGCGTCGCGGTATAGAGCAAGGCAAGCGGGCAGTGCTGCGGCGTCTATTAACGCAACGTTTCGGTGTGCTACCGTCCTGGGTTGAGCTCCGCCTGGACACAGCCCGGGCCGAACAACTTGACGCCTGGACGGACCGCCTGATCGAGTCTTCCGACCTTGATGAACTGTTCTCGGATGAGTGATCCAAGACGCACGCGATGCCGTCATCCGATAGGATCAAATGTACGCCATTGGTCCGCAGCTTCAGGCGGAGGCAGACTTTTGAAATAGGTAGCCGCGCCTGGATGCACCAGTATGGCGATGTCCGTGTCAATTATCACCGATATATCGACTCAGCCAATGCGGCCCGGTGCAATCATGCAAAGTATTTCGAAGAGCGCTATGCGCTCTTATGCCGCTGACGCGGCAAACAGAGAGCAGTGAATCAGGAACGGATGGGGGACGAACACCACACACGAAAACCGACGTGGTCATAGCGGCTCGCCGGGAGATAGCGCGCGCGAGCGTTCGCGCGCCCGAAGATCGGAGTGACGCGCCACGACCCGCCGCGCACCACCCGCGCGGACGACTCGTCGCCAGAGGGCGCTTCCCGGCCGTCTGTAGCATCGTAGGGATAAGGTTTGTACAGACTGCTCGTCCAGTCCCAAACGTTACCCGTCATGTCCACAATCCCGGCCGGATCGGGTGTCTCGCCGTCGGGGAATACGCCAATCGGCGCAGTACGGCGAAGATGGGTCTCGAACGTGTTGCAACGGGCCGGATCATGATTATTTCCGTAGGCGTAGCGGCGTCCCTGGATGCCGCGTGCAGCAGCCTCCCACTCCGCTTCCGTAGGCAACCGGAATTCTACGCCCGTCTGGGCGCTCAGCCAGGCGCAGTAAGCCCGTGCCTCATACCAGCAAATCCCGACGACGGGTTGGGCCATATTGTTGTAGGCATCGTCGTTCCAATACGCAGGCTGAGTTTGTCGTCCAGGTGGATATAGTTGCTCTAACGCGGACTCGAATTCTTCTTCCGACATCTGGATGATCGCTTCCCCCTGCTCAATCTCAACAGAAGTGACATTGGGATGTTGACGAAACCCGTCAAAGTCGGCCTTGACCTCATCGCGAAACTCTCGCCACTGCTGCTTTGGTCTCTCGGATGTACTGTCTCCTCGCCGCCAGGCTCGATCCGCCTCGGTCACCCACCAGCGCTCGTCTTCATAGCCGCCCGCCTGCATAAACAAGGCCCATTCCGCATTGGTGACCGGAAACTGCCCAATGTGAAATGTCTCCAGGTAGACAGGATGCGCTGGACTTTCATCATCGAAATACCCCTCGTCGCTGCCGATCGTATACGCGCCTGCCGGGACTTCGACGAGCGGCGGCAGCAAATAATCGCCCTCCGGTCCTGTCCGGCGTTGAAAGCGCGGATCGTCCAACTCGCCCAGCGCCAACCCCGCCGCGATGCGTGCCCGCAAGTCCGCGTCCGCATCCTGAGTCCGCTGCACCAGCGCCTTGCACAGGCGGTCTTTCAGCGCATCCGACACCCGCACATCCGGCTGCGCGGCACAGCGCCCGGCCAGCGGCAAGTTCATCGCCATCAGATCGGCCACAAACGCATCCGGTTCCGCCGCCATCGCCGTGGCCAGTATCGCCGTTTCCTCCCAGCCGGTGGTGGGCAGTGGTGGCAGGGGGTCGGCATCCGCCAGACTCGCCAGCGTGTCCGCCAGCGCGGGCGATACCCGATCGGCACGCCATCCCACCCGCACCAACGCCGGATCGGGGTCGTTAGCGAGTTGCCGCGCGGCAAAGTACTCCTGCATGAGCTGATGCACATAGAGCAATTCTTCGCGCCCTAGGTCTTGATCCAACACGCCAAGCGCCACCCCGGCTTCGATGATGTCCTCATCCCGCGCGTGGTTCACGATCTCCAGGGCATCGTCAATATCGATGCGAATCTGCGCCACATCGCTTGCCGAATGCCACCGTTGCATCTCATACGCCAGAGCGCTCAGCTTGCCAAACAACACGCCGCGTGCAGGCAACTCATAGGGCGTGCGCCAGCGGCCATGGGGCAGCCGGGATAAATCCCGCGCCGTTAATAGCTCGCTCGCCCTGAACAGCGGATGATCGCCGTCTACCTCACGTTTCAACGCCTGGCGCACAAAGCCGGTGAACAGTGCGGCGCGGCCAGCCGGAATTTCGCCTGTGACGGTCTGGTCGACCAGCATTTTGAGGTAATACGGTGTGCGCAAAAGTTCAAGCTACGGCGAACCGTCCAAATTGGACCAGAGCGTTTCGGCATGCTCGGGACAGTACAGCTCGACAAACTGTTGCACCTGGGCATCGGAGAGCGGCTCGATGCGCACCTGCGGTACCGGCCACTCCTTGGAGGACAGAGAGGCGCTATAGTCCAGACTGCGGCAGGAGAAGATCACCCGGTTGTACGGATAATCGCGGCCCAGCATCTGCAAAAAATCCTTCCACAGCCGGATGGGCTCGTCGCCGCTGTGGGGCATCTCATTCAGAGCGTCCAATAACAGCGTCAGCCGTTGCTCCCGCAGCAGGGTGAAGAGCGACGGCAACTCGGGGTTGGCCGTCTGCCAGCGTTCCGTCAGCCAGTCTTCCGGTAGCGGCAGGGGATCGCCCGGACGCCTCGCTTTGTAGTCATTAAGTGAGATCCAAAAAGAGAGCGGCGCGTCAACCAGCTCGGTCTCAGAGGGGCCGTTCAAGACGGCCCTGGCCTGGTCCATGGCGAAATGTCGCAGCAGCGTGCTCTTGCCCGCACCGGGCGGTCCCAGCAGCACCAGCGCCTGATGCGGCACGCGGTCTAACACCTGGGTCAGCTCCTCAAACCGTTCGCTGCCGTGCCAGCGGGGTCCCTGGGTTTCCTCACCTTGATCGAGCAGCAGCGTGAGCTGTACGAAGCGCTTGTCCAGAGCGTAGCGCGGACTCGACCAGCGCTCGATGCAGTCGCGGTAATAGCGGCCGGCGCTCTGGCGCTGCGTCTCGACCCACAAGTCTGCCAGATCGCTGCGTCCGACATAGCGCAGCGCCTCCGGCAACTCGCGCAGACGCGATCTGCTGTCCAGCCACTCCCAGATGGCCTGGGCTTCAAAGCCTTGCCTAAACTGGCGCCGTTCATGGCTGGGAATTTGGGCGTAATCGGCCAGCTCCGGCCAACCATCGCCCAGGCGCCGGCAAATGTCGATCTTCACTTTACCGGGCGCCGCTAATGAAGATGTCTCGGCGGAATGACCACGATCGTTTGACTCCGGCATGGGTGAGCGCTCCGTATCGTCCTCGATTAAAGTGATTACCGAAGCCCCTTCTCTTGCAACAGTGCCTCCGCCCATTCCTCATCGTCTTGACTTAGCGGTGGGATCGGTTTATTGCGGTAGTCGATGGCCAAGTCATAACCGGCTCGGTCGTACAGCTCGTGCAGAATCGCATTCAGATCGAGTATAGGTTCTGTTTCATTACGACGCAGCGGAATGGGGAACGAGGGAATCGGCTGCCGAATCCGAAACAGCCGAACCTCGGCTTTAGGACGTTGATGGACCCGGCTGACGACGATGCTGTAATCAAATGGGGGAGGAACTGACGTACGCATGGGCATAGGCGTGCCGGTGCGTAATAGATCGATTTCGACCAGGTGGTTCATACTGCTCAACACATTGAGCCGTTGTTCTTCGTAGAGCCTCCGGCCTTTGCCACGTTGCTTGTTGGTGGGCGATAGCAAGTCGATGGAGGTAATGACGTCATGGGTGGTGGCGTCGCGAATTTCCAGATACCGTTCGGTGATCTCTTCCGGCATGGGAAGTTCTGCGATGAACACGCCCGGTTCGGGGTTCGTCGGCGAACGTGACGGTTGTGGTGAGCTTGAGGAGGACGTGCCGCCGCCATTGGTCACAGAGACATCCGGTACAATCACAGCCTCGTCGGAAGTCAGCATCGCCAGATAGCTGCGTTGTTCGACCGCCACCCGGTAAGGCGGACGCACCATTGGGCCAAGAACATCGGCGATGGCGACAATGAGACGTGTGTGCACCTCGCGCCACAGCCCTGGCCGTTCAAGATAGGGGTCCATTCCAGGAAATGGCGTGGGCATATCCGCCTCCTCTACTCTATCGGCACCCAACTCCGGAGCTGCGTTGAGAATAGAGGAGATGCAGCGGCGGGTCAACTCATAGTGCCACGCTGACGCGAAGCGCCTCAGCGCACGAGAGCAACAACACACATGGGATAGCATCCCCCCTCCGTCAGCAGCGCAAATACACGACACCAGAGCTTTTGCACCGGCCATCACCCCGAGCCTCGGTCCCACGGTGCTGGCGACTGAACCTCTGGTCAAATGGATTTGTCCCTGGTCAAAGACAGTTTTGCTGGTCAAACGCCGTGTTGAGTGATATCGTCCTGCCATTCCAGTGCGGCTCTAACTTCAGTAGGGAAAGAGATGGCGGCTATACCTCAGGATCAGGCCCATCGCATCTCGCCTCGCGCGGTTCCTCGGGAGGACAGTGCGGCCTACAAGTGGTGGGTTGGGGGCATCATCATCGTCGCGACGATCATTTTCGTCATGTCCTTTGAGGCCATCAGTTTGGCCCTGCCCACGATGATGGTGAGCATGCGGGTGGGTCTCAGGGAGATGTCCTGGACCCTCACGGGCTATATGATCAGCCGCACCCTGCTTGTCGGTGTCGTTGGGTGGTTGGGGAACCGCTTGGGAAATCGCAATTTGTTTGCGTTGAGCCTGGCCACCTTCACTGTCGGCGCCTTCCTGTGTGGCTTGGCGTGGAGTTTTGAATCTCTCGTACTCTTCCGGATTGTGCAAGGGATAGGATCGGGGCCGCTCACGCCTCTGATCATGGTGATCCTGCACGAGACCTTTCCGCCGGAGCAGCGGGGATTGGCGCAAAGCCTCTTTATGGTCGGCGATGCAGCGGGTTCGGTCATCGGGCGGGGTCTCATGGGCTATCTGATCGATGCCGTCGGGTGGCGCGCGGTATTTTATATCAATGTACCGCTGGGACTCGCGACGTTAGCCGCCCTGTTGGTGATCGTCCCCAACCGACGTGAGACGACGGTGCAGAGCTTCGACCCGCTTGGGCTACTGTGTCTTGCCGGCTTTGTCGTGTGCCTGCTCGTGGGCCTACAGAGCGCCCCCCAAGACGGCTGGGAGCACGCACGCGTGCAAACCTTGCTACTGCTTGCCGCAGCGTCCTTGATGGCCTTTATTGTAGCGGAGATGTGGGTCTCAACCCCGCTAGTCGATCTGCGGCTGTTGCGCCAACCGACCTACAGCCTGCTCTGCATCGTGAACTGTGGCAATATCATTGGGTTGATGCTGGCGTTTTTTCTCATGCCGCTGATGCTGCAGCGCTTACTGGGTTTGACGCCGATCCATGCGGGATTGATTCTCATTCCGGGCGCCGTGGCCTGGGGGGTGATCGGCGTGGTGGGGGGCAAGTTGAGCGACCAGGTCGACAGCCGGCTGATTCTGACCGTGAGTTTTGTAACCACGATGTGGATGCTGCTGCAGATGGGCACCGTCACCCTTGAGACCTCTGCCGCAACCCTCACGCTGCACGTCACGTTTCTCTTTTCCACCATGGCGCTGTCGTTTACCCCGATTAATGTCATCGGGATGCGGGCCCTACCGGAGCCCTCGCTGCGCATGGGGATGAGCATGATGACGTTGCTGCGCGGCTTGTCATCCGTGATTGCCGTGGCGGTGTTAGCGCTCGTCCTGGAGCACCGGCAACTCTACCATATCCAGATGCTGGATCAGGAACAGAGCCAGCACATGTTGGAGGTCTCGCCGGTTCTCGATCGCCTGCAAGCCCTGTTTTGGTTTCAGGGTGACGACGGCGAGATGGCGGCGTACAAAGCCATGGCCACCCTCAATAACCAGTTGCAGACGCACGCTGAGGTGCGAGCGTATCAAGAGTGCTACGTCGGCCTCGCCCTGTTATATGTGGTCCTATTGCTCCCGGTATGGGCGCTGCATCGGCGTTACACCGTGCCGGTACCAACGCGCACCCTAGTAGGAGAGACATCCGCATCGCCGTAATCGTTAACAGCCCGGGGCGTGATGCACCCCCATTTTGGTGAGGGCGAGGTGTTGCAACTCTTCAGCCAACTCCAGGGTACGCTGGGCTGCCTGCGTGGCGCGCTCTTGTGCTTCCGGGGTGGTAGCCAAGCGCAGAAGGAGTTGCCGGCCCAACTGGTGATGGTAAGCTTCGTCCTTTTGAATCGTATCGCGATACAGGGCGGCCGTGGCCGTATACCCATGCAGCTCGCAGTAATCGATGAATTGCTGATTTTTCACCACCGCGATAGACTCGCGTGTAAATTGCCCGGCCG
>Ga0268386_10003946_pt1 | contig 10875 bp, 7 predicted proteins | sample RVTome_15_FD_200260 | JGI IMG/M metagenome (GOLD analysis project Ga0268386, IMG submission 200260) | Soil microbial communities from uranium-contaminated site in the Upper Colorado River Basin, Wyoming, United States - RVT150D86... ... | reverse complement strand
CTGGGGGCCGAGGGCTTCCCCCACCCGCACAACGCCTACCTGGAGCTCCTTCTCGACACCGGATGGATCGGCTTCCTTCTCGTCATCCCCTTCTACCTCGTCACGCTGTTCCATGCCCTGCGCCTCTTCCTCTCCCGCCACCCGCCCTGGGTCGCGGGGGCGGGGGTGGCCGTCTCCCTCATGATCGCGTTCCTGGTCGCGGGGTTCGGCAGCCACAGCTTCTATCCTCGGGCGAACACCTTCGGCATGTGGGCTTCGATCGGCCTCGTCTATCGCCTTTCCCGCGAGCGCGCGCGCTCGCGGGCGACGCGGCGCGCGTACGCGCGCGAGCAGTTGTCGCCGGCCGTCTCCGCCTGGCCGGGCCAGGGCCACCCGTCGACGCCGTGATGCCGGCGGCTCGCAGCATCGGGGAGGCAGCCGGGTGGCCGGCCAGGGAGGGGGGCGGGCGGATCCCCTACGTCTTCGTCCTCGCGGCCAGCCACTCCGGATCCACGCTCCTGACCCTGCTGCTCAACTCCCATCCCGAGGTCGCCACGGTCGGCGAGCTGACCTCGGGGGCGGTCCGGAACGTCCCCTCCTACCGCTGCTCCTGCCGGACCCCCATCGAGGAGTGCGCGTTCTGGAGGCGGGTGGCCGAGGCGGTGCGGACGGAGCATCCCGCTTTCGACCTGGCGTCCTTCGGCATCCTGTTCGAGCGCCCGCCGTCGCGGTGGGCGCGGCGGCTCGCCCGGATCGAGCACCGTGGCCGGCTCCTCGAGACCGTGCGCAGCGGTCTCCTCGGCCTGTCCCCGGCCTGGCGGCGGCATCAGCGAGGTCTTGAAAGAGGGTCCGCGGCGGTGGCGCGGGCGGTGCTCCGCCTCGAGGGCGCGCGGGTCTTCGCCGACTCCTCCAAGCTGGCCCACCGGCTTCTCTTCCTGGGGAGGATGGCCGCCTTCGACCTCCGGGTCATCCACGTGGTGAGGGACGGTCGGGCGGTGGCCCTCACCTACACAGACCACGAGAGGCTCGCCGACGCCGCCGAGCCGGATCTTCGGCGCGGTGGCTTGGGAGAGGCTTCCCCCTGGCGGCCGGAGAGCGTGCCCTTCGCGCGGGCGGCCGAGGAGTGGCGGCGGGCCCAGACCTCGGCGGAGCACGCGCTGCGGGGGCTCGATCCCCGGCGATGGATCCGCGTTCGCTACGAAGATCTGTGCACTCGGCCCACCGAGACCCTGGCCGGCCTCTTCACTTTCCTCGGGCTCGACCCCGGCCGGGCCGCCGCGGACTTCCGGAGCGTGCCTCACCACGTGGTCGGCAACGGGATGCGCCTGGACCGGACGTCGACCGTCCGGCTGGACGAGCGGTGGCGCGGCGTCCTGACTGCCCGGGATCTCGCAGCCTTCGAGGCGGTCGCCGGCGAGGCGAACCGTCGCTACGGGTATTCATGAAGGCCGATGCTCGGGAGCGGGAGGCGACGGCCGGCGACCGCGGGCTGCGGATCGCGATCGTGGCCCACCTCGCGTGGGGGGCGATGAGCGGGGGTTCCCGCGGTCACGTCGGGGGAGTGGAGCGCCAGACCACCCTCCTCGCCCGCTGGCTGGCGAGCCGAGGCCACGACGTGTCCCTCCTCACCTGGGACGAGGGACAGGCGGACGGCGTGCGCGTGGACGGGGTGCGGGTGCTCGCGCTGTGCCGGCGCGACGCGGGGATCCCCGGCCTCCGCTTCTTCCATCCCCGCTGGACGAGCCTCCGGGCCGCCCTCGCGCGGTCGGAGGCCGACGTCCTGTACCACAACTGCGCCGAGTACGTGACGGGCCAGGTCGCGCTGTGGGCCCGTGGGCACGGGCGGCGCTTCGTCTACTCGGTGGCGAGCGACATGGACTGCGACCCCGCACTGCCCGACCTGGGGAGCCTGCGCGAACGACTCCTCTACCGCTACGGCCTGAAGCGCGCGGACCGGGTGGTGGTGCAGACGCTCGCCCAGGCGCGGATGCTCGAGCGCGGGTTCGACCGACCCTCGGTCCACATCCCGATGCCTTGCGCGGGCCCGGCCACCCTCGTCCCCCGCGGGCTGCCCGAGGCCCCTCGCGTCCTCTGGGTCGGGCGCATCACCGAGGTGAAGCGGCCCGACCGGCTGCTCGAAGTTGCCGGGGCCTGCCCCGAGGTCCACTTCGACCTCGTGGGCCCGGGCGACGACCCCTACGCCGCTCACATCCGGGAGCGCGCGGCCGGGATGGACAACGTGGCCGTCCACCCCCCGGCCGCCCGGGAGGAGATCGGGCGTTACTACGAGCGGGGCGCGCTCCTGCTCTGCACCTCCGACCGTGAGGGCTTCCCGAACACGTTTCTCGAGGCCTGGAGCCACGGCCTCCCCGTGGTCTCCACCGTCGATCCCGACGGCCTGATCGCGGGGCGAGGCCTGGGGGCCGTGGGGGGGGACGTGGGGACGCTGGCCTCGGCCCTCCGGGACCTGCTGTCGGCGTCCGAGCGGTGGCGGGCGGCATCCGCGGCCGCGCGTCGTTACTGGAAGGAGAACCACGACGCCGAGGTCGTGCTGGCTCGCTTCGAGCGACTGTTCGGCGAAGTGGCCGGTGGCCCGGGGGCGAGGGCGGCGTGAGGTCGGTCGGCTCGCCCGGCAACGGATCCTCCCCGGACCTCGTCCAGCTTCGTCCCTTCCCCTATCCCTATCGCGCCCTCTTCGCCTTCTGCAGCGACCTCGACGAGACCCCGGACCGGCGCGTCTACGGCGACACCCTCCGCTACCTCAACACGACGGAGGAGACCGCCATGGGCCCCGGACTGGGCCTCGAGGTCGGCAACAGCCTCTACTTCGACATGGAGCCCGCCCAGTTCGCCTACTGGAACACCGACGAGCCGGGGCGCGAGATGCTGCGGGCGCTCGTGCGCTCGGGCCACGTGGACTGCCTGCACTCCTACGGCGACCTCGCCACGACCCGCGCCCATGCCGCCCGCGCCCTCGACGAGCTGGCCCGCCACGGCCTGCGGATCGAGGTGTGGACCGATCACGCGGTGGCCCCTTCCAACCTCGGCCACGACATCATGGAGGGCCGGGGCGACCTGCCGGGGTCCGACGCCTACCATGCGGACCTGACCTGTGCGGCCGGCCTGAGGTACGTCTGGCGTGGCCGGGTGACCAGCGTGGTGGGCCAAGACGCGGCCCGGCACCTCGGCGGCATCTTCCGACCCGGTCGCCCCCTCCTCTCCGCACGCACCCTCGCCAAGGAGGTCGCGAAAGGGCTGCTCGCCCGGGGGGGTAGCGTCAAGTACGCGATGCACGGACCCAACCGCGTGCTGCGGCGGGTACGCCTGCGGAGCGGGCACCGACTCCACGAGTTCCTGCGAGCCAACCCCTGCTGGCGGGCGGTCGACCGGGGAGAAACCGCCGAGGGCCTGGCGGAGATCATCGACGCTCCGATGCTCGAGCGGCTGGTGACGAGGGGCGGGGTGATGGTCCTGTACACCCACCTGGGGAAGGTCAAGGACCGGGCGCAGCCGATTCCGGCTCCGGCCCGGCGCGCCCTCTCCCTCCTGGCCGAGGGAAGCCGGTCCGGGCGCATCCTCGTGACGACCACCCGCCGCGCCCTCGGCTACTGCCGGGTCCGCCAGGAGACCCGCTTCGAGGTCTCTTCGAGCCCGGCCGGGCTCACGGTCGATCTCAGACTCGAAGAGCCGGGCCCGGCCCCGCCGGCCGCTTCGGCGGGAGCGCTGCCCGCCGACCTCGCCGGGCTCACGCTCTACGTCCGAGACCCCGAAAGGACGCGGCTGACCCTCAACGGCCGTCCGGTGGTGGAAGCGCGGCCCAACCCTCCCGACCACTCCGGCCGGCGGAGCCTCTCCCTGCCCTGGCGCCCCCTGGAGTTCCCCCGGTGGTGATCCGTCCCGTGTCGGTCCCTCCCCGGTCAGGCTCCGAGCCAGTCGGCGATCGCCCCCGCGACCCGCGCGCCGGCCCGGCCGTCCCACAGCGGGATGTCGCCTCCCGGCGGCCAGCGGCCTTCCAAGACGTCGGTGAAGGCCCCGCGGATGCGGGCGGGATCGTTCCCTACGAGACGGCTCGTCCCCCGGCTGACCGTAACCGGACGCTCGGTGTTCTCGCGGAGGGTGAGGCAGGGAACGTGGAGGACCGAGGTCTCCTCCTGCAGACCGCCGGAATCGGTCAGGACGAGGGACGCCTCCGCGACGAGCGAGAGCGTCTCCAGGTAGGGGGTGGGGCCGAGACAGACGAGGCGAGGGTTCCCCGGAGCGAGGCGCGGCTCCAGCCCAGCGCGATGGGCGGAGGCCAGGGTCCGGGGGTGGACCGGGAAAACGAGGGGAAGCCTCGAGGAAAGCTCGTCGAGGAGGTCGAGGAGGCGGCCGAGGGTGGCCGGGTCGTCGACGTTGGAGGGACGGTGCAGGGTCACGAACCCGTAGGGACGGCCCTCGAGGCCGAGCGGTCGCGTCGCCCGGCGCGCTCGAGCGGCCGGAAGCCGCTGGAGGAGCGTGTCGATCATCACGTTGCCGACCAGCCGCACCTTGTCGGCGGCGATCCCCTCACGCTCGAGGTGCTCGAGACCGCTCGGCTCGGAGACGAGCAGGAGGTCGGCGATCGCGTCCGTGAGGAGGCGGTTGATCTCCTCGGGCATGGAGCGGTCGAGGCTGCGCAGGCCCGCCTCCACGTGCACCACCCCCACCCCGAGCTTGACTGCGGCGAGCGCGCAGGCGACCGTGCTGTTGACGTCCCCGAACACCACGGTCGCCCGCGGAGGGTCGGTGAGCAGGCGGGCCTCGTAGCGCTCCAGGATGCGGGCGGTCTGGGCGCCGTGGCTCCCCGAGCCCACGTCGAGGTGGACGTCGGGGGCCGGGATCCCCAGCTCCTGGAAGAAGACGTCGGTCATCGAGGGATCGTAGTGCTGCCCGGTGTGGACGATGCGGAAGGCGAGCCGGTCCTGGGCGACGAGCGCTCGGACCACCGGCGCCAGCTTCATCAAGTTGGGCCGGGCACCGGCCACGAGATCGAGGGTGAGCTTCATGCCGAGCGAGGGAAGATACCACGGCGGCCCCCACCGACCAGGCCGGCCGGCCCAGGACGCCTGATCCTCGTCACGCGAGGAGCGGCCGTCCTCGCCGGGGCGGTCCTTCTCGCGACGTCCCTCTCGGCCTGTCGACGAACGAAGTCCTACGCCAAGCGCCTGCTCGGGCGCGGCGAGCCGGTGGAAGTCACGCCCCTTCCGTGCTCTGGTCCCCCGGTCGTCCGCGCGAGCGTCGCCTGGTCACCCCCGGCCGGGATTCCCACGCCGCCCTTCGGCATCACCGAGGCAGCCCCGGCGCTCCCCGACCCGTGGGGACGCGAGACCCCCTGTTTCTATCTGGTGGAGCCCGGAAACCCGTCCGCCACCGACGAAGACAACGCGAACGGCACTCCTTCCCGGCCCCGCCTCACGATTCCCCTCACCCTGCCGGCGGGGGCGGTGGTCGAGCTGCGGGGGACCTACGACCACAGCCACGAGAGCCCCCGAAGGATCCTGGCCGAGGGCACGGCCGCCCGGCCGGTCTTCATCCGCGGGCACGGCCCGGAGGAGCGGCCCCGGATCACGCGACCCTGGGAGGTCTCGGGCAGCCACCTCGTCCTCGAGAACCTCGAGTTCACCGACCGCGACGGAAACGAAGCGGGGTCGCTGGGGATCCTCGCTCCGGCCGACCACGTGGTGCTGCGGGGGAGCGAGCTGTCGGGCAACCGCCTGACGGGCGGGATGGGAATGGGGAGCGAGGGCGAGGGGGTGGTGTCCCACGCGCTCGTCTACGCCAACCGGATCCACGACAACGGCGACGTCGAGGCCGACCACGACCAGGACGTGCACGGGATCGCGGTCGGGCGGGGGGTCGAGCACCTGTGGGTGCTGGACAACGAGATGTGGGCCAACAGCGGCGACGGGATACAGATCAACGGGGGCAAGGGCGGAGAGGAGGTGACCCACCATCTCTACGTGGGCCGGAATCGCTCGCACCACAACAAGCAGACCGGGTTCTGGACGAAGCAGGCCGCGGACGTGGTCTTCTCGGAGAACGAGTCGTGGGGGCACCGGCCGAGCAACAGCTCGATGGGCCAGGGGATGGGCTTCCAGTACGCTCCCGAGCGGGTCTGGTTCCTCTTCAACCACGTCCACGACTGCGACTACGGGATCGTGGCCGCGAGCGACAACGACCTCGGGACCGGCACCGAGTCCTACTTCATCGGCAACCTCGTCCACGGCATCCACCACTCGGGCGGCTACAATCCGGCCACCGCCTGGTCGAACGCGGCGCTCATGCTCGCGGGGGGAGTCCACCGGTTCGTGGTCCACAACACGATTCACGACGTCGACGCAGGCATCACCTCCCCCGGCCACGGCGGAGGCCTGCACATCGTGAACAACGTGATCTCCGGCGTGACCCAGCCCGAGGGCCGTCACGTCTTCCTCGAGTTCGAGAGCCTGGCCTCGCGCTCCGTCCTGTGGCACAACCTGTTCGAGCCGGGAGCCCGCTTCAACTGGGGAGGCTTCACGGCGGGCAGCCTCGCTGCCCTCAAGGCGCGCTTTCCCGAGCACGCCCGGGGCTCGCTATCCGGGCCGCCCGGCTTCGTGGAGCCGGGCCGCGACTTCCGGCTTCTCGCGGGATCACTCGCGGTGGACGCGGGCACGGACAGCGACGCCTACCTGGCGTTCCGGACCCGATACGGCCTAGACGTGACCCGGGACCGGGCGGGCACCTCGCGCCCGCAGGGGCGAGCCCCCGACGCGGGTGCGTACGAGCTGGTACCGGGACCGATCGGAACCAACCGCCTGGCCACCGAGTCGGACACCGAGGTCATCGTGCACCTCTACGAGGACCACGGCGACATGGGCGCGCGCTGACGACTACCGCGCCTACGGGTACGTGTCAGGGCCGGCTATCATCCGCATGCTCGAGCCAAATCTCCCGCCAGAACATCAGCTCGCCTCGCGGGCAGTCACCCAGTGCATCGTAACACAGACACTCCAATTCACGGGCCACTCTCTTACCGCGCATGCTCCTTAGTGTCACAGTGTTGTTGACGTCTCGCATTGCGCCCGTCCTCTCGTCGATCATCCGGTCGACGCGATCTCGCACCTCTGCCCATCCTCCACAGTATCTTGTCATCTCGTAGCATATGCCCAAGCCTCTATTGCGCCTGTTGCGATCGAGGGTGGCTTCGATCTGAAAACGGTTCTTGACGCGGACGACGTCGCCGCGCTCTAGACCCAGCGACTCCGTGGGCGTTCGCCTGTGGGGTCCGCGAAGCCACTGCTTGCCAAGAGCGACGCGATGCAGCCTTTGCAGGGACCAGAGGACGAACAGCTTCAGAACCTCCGAGACGGAGCGATCTCCGTTCTGGATCTCCCGAATCAGAACCCGAAGCATCCATGGCTTCAGTCTTCCCGGAAACGCTTCGGTCGCTCTGCATAGCTCAGTAGACTGGCACAAGTATCGGTTCTCGTCTGACTTTACCTTCAGGCGAGCACGCGGCTCATTGTCGGGTCCGGCCACGGATCGCTCTGTCGCCGGCTCTGCACCAACGGGCCGTAGCCAATCCTCTTTCCAGAAGATCCGGCAACCGCGTTTGCATCCGTCGTGGCCGCGGCCGTCGCAGCGTGGCCCTTCCAGGAAAACCACGTCGTTGGCGGCAAAACGGCGAATCGGGTGGATGGGAGGTGCTACGTCTACGCAGGTCTTTTCGGCGCGGCGCTGGACGCGAAAAGAACGACCACACCACTCCAGCATCTCCGGCATGAACGGAAGGCCACCCAACGTGCCGTCGGAATCGAGCGTGGATAGGATCTCTTCCGCGGAGCGGACAGTTACCCGGTCCCCAGCGCGGTACCTGTAGTGCTTCATTTCAACCTCGTGCACCGCATTCCGAGCAGGTGCTTTCAACGCTATGGCCTGAATGCCATGCAGGGAGCTACCGCGCTAGAACCCTTTCCCTTGCTGTTCCTGGAATCGCCATGGCCGAGTGGGTAGTGGGCGACCCGCCGCAGGCATCATCTTTTCAGAATCGATGAGCGAATGGAAGCCGCCTACGGTATCCCACCCGGTGCAGAATGGCGTGCTGTCCTTGTTGGCGATGTTCGGCCGTCGCTGCGCGGAAGGGGCGAAGGCCCCGTCGGCGCGGAGTCGTGCATGGGCCGCTGCGGGGAGGCGCTGGCCTCGCAGCTCGACCGGCGTAAGAGGGAAGACTCGACGCCCATACTACCTGGGTCGATGCGGTTTGCGAGCGAAGAAGACAAGAGTGTCGTCGTCCTGGACGACGTTCCATTCGATGAGGTGTGCTCGGTGGACAGCTCTCTTCCACCAGGATAGCGAAGGGTAGGCTGTGCTGTGAACATCGTGGTGGCGGCCTCCCGTTCGGACGGCGAGCTGGTGGTTGGACATGCAGAAGAGGGAGTTGACGAGGCCGAAGGCGTGGAGGAGACGGCTTCTGAGCCGGGGCTCTCCGCGGACGCACTGACTGAGGCCAAATCGAAAGGACTCCACCTGGGCCCAGAGCACTCCCCCCGGCCTCAAGATTGCGGCGACCTTGGAGAGGGTGGTGGCGATTGGCACGTGATTGAGGACGAGCCGGGAAAAGACCAGATCCGCCGAGGATGGCTCCAGGAGCCGATCGATGTGTTCGGCCGATCCCTGGATGATCTCGGGAGGCGACAAGCCCTCGCGGAGCGCAAGGAGGCGCCCCATTTCTATGTACTCGGGCTTGAGCTCGACGCCTCTGACGGAGCGCGCAGTGGTCTGGAACTCCCACAGCCAGCGCCCGATGCCGCAGCCAATATCGACGACGTCCTTGGAGTGGATGAGCGCGGGAGGGGGGCGAGGAGAGGGCATCGAACGGCCCTGCGCGACCCAATGGCAGTACTCCTTCGCGACGTTTGCGAGGATGTAGCCGAGGTCCGTGAGGGCGGTACCCGCGGTCGATGGGGTGAGGAGGCCAAGGGCCTCGGCCGCGCGGGCGAGATCGGGATCCTCCCGTGCCGCTTGACTGCGATCGAGCTTTTCGGAGAGCAGCTGGAGCAGGGGAAAGCCCTGGGTTTCCAGGAGCAACTCGCTCACGACAGCCAATGAAGGCAACGACGACTCCTCGGTAAGGCTGATTCCTACCATGGAAATAGGACCGGCGGAAGCGGGGAGGGGGTACGGTATGGGCGGCTCGAGCCCGGCCCTTCGTCCGACGACCAGCGCGCCGTATCAGGGCATCCCCGGGATGGTGTGACGTGGGTCACGCCTGACGGTGCGCAATTTACGGATAATCATCGCGCGTCGCGGGAAGGTGCAAGACCTCCCGCCCACGAACCGACGCGGCGGACCTTCCCCCCCGCCAGTGGCGGACCCGGGGAGGGGCGGAGATGACAGGCAGGGGGTGGATGCGACCTCGCCGCCCTCGTGCCGCACCAGCGACTGCCCGGCCGCCTTCGGGGGACTCCAGATCCCCAAGCCCCGGAACGCGATGAGTTCCTCCCGCTAGAGCGGCTCCTACTCGAGAAAGAACCCGGAATGTCCCTCCCATCGTCGAACGGCCGAGGTGTGCTCGGCCTCGCCCTGAGTATTCTCGCCGCCACCCAGGTCTTTGCGCAGGGCTCCTGGACACCGCCCCGAGGCATCCCGGTGCCACCCTTCGGGATCGTGGAGGAGGCACCCTCGGCGCCCAGTCCTTGGACCGAGCCCATCGCGGGCTTCTACTATGTCGAGCCTGGCAAGCCGGGCGCCACCGACTCGGGCAATCCCTACGGGACCCCCGGCCGGCCGCGGCTGACCATTCCGAACACGCTGCCCGCAGGCTCCGTCGTGGAGCTGCGCGGCACGTACGACCGGGGGCACACAAGTCCCCAGGGCCTCGTGGTCCAGGGCACTGCGGCGAGCCCGGTCTTCATCCGGGGGGCGTCGCCGTCGCTCCGTCCGCGCATCACCCGCCCCTGGGAGCTGTCCGGGAGCCACGCGATCCTCGAGAACCTGCACTTTGCCGACCGCGACGGATCCACGGCGGGCAGCCTGATGATCCTCGCCCCGACGGACCGGGTCGCCGTGCGTCGCTCCGAGTTCTCGGGCAACCGGAACGACGGCGGAGTCGGGGTCGGGAGCTGGAACGGCCAGATCACGTCCTACGTGGTGCTCCACGCCAACAGCATCCACGACAACGGCGACGTGAACGCGAGCTACGACCAGGACGTCCATGGCATATGGGTCGGGGCGCGTGTGCATCACCTGTGGGTCGTGGACAACGAGATTTACCGCAACAGCGGCGACGGGATCCAGATCAATGCGGGCAGCGCCTCGAACCAGGCCAGCACCCACCACATCTACGTCGGACGCAACCGCTCCCATCACAACAAGCAGACGGGCTTCTGGGCAAAGCAGGCGACCGACGTGGTGTTCTCGGAGAACGAATCCTTCGGTCACCGCTCGAGCGACAGCTCCATGGGCCAGGGGATGGGCTACCAGTACGCCAGCGAGCGGATCTGGTTCCTCTTCAACACGGTCCACGACTGCGAATACGGAATCGCAGTGATGTCCGACAGCGGTCTCGGCAACGGGAAGGACTCCTACTACGTGGGGAACGTGATCTACGACATCCATCACGCGGGCTCCTACAACCCCAACACCGCGTGGTCCAACGCAGCGTTCATGCTCGCGGGAGGAGTGAACCGGTACGTGGTGCACAACACCCTGCACGACGTGGACGCCGGCGTGAACGTTCCCTCATCGACCGGTTTCGTGGACGTGGTCGACAACGTGATCGCCGAGGTCACCGAGCCCCAGGGCAGCCACGTCTTCATCGAGTCGAGCGGGACGGCCTCGCGATCGAGGGTGGCTTACGACCTCTTCTCGCCGGGGCCCCGGTTCAACTGGGGGGGGGCA
>Ga0268386_10003945_pt1 | contig 10876 bp, 9 predicted proteins | sample RVTome_15_FD_200260 | JGI IMG/M metagenome (GOLD analysis project Ga0268386, IMG submission 200260) | Soil microbial communities from uranium-contaminated site in the Upper Colorado River Basin, Wyoming, United States - RVT150D86... ... | reverse complement strand
GCGCGAACGTCGCGGCCGTCCACCCGCAGCGCGTCGTTCGCCTTGTCGCCGACCTCGAGATGGGACTCGGTCGACGCCTTCACGAACGTGCCGATGCCCCCGTTCCAGAGCAGGTCGACCTCGGCGGTGAGGATCGCCCTGATCAGCTCGTTCGGCGTCAGGGTCTCCGCCTCGACGCCCAGAGCGGCCCGTGCCTGCGGCGAGAGCTCGATCGACTTGGCGGTGCGCGGGAAGACGCCGCCTCCCCCGGAGACCGTCGCAGGATCGTAGTCCGCCCAGCTCGAGCGCGGCAGCGCGAAGAGACGCTCACGCTCGAGGTAGCTCGCCTCGGGGTCCGGGTCGGGATCGAGGAAGACGTGCTCGTGGTTGAAGGCGGCGACGAGCTTCAAATGACGCGAGAGGAGCATGCCGTTGCCGAAGACGTCGCCGGCCATGTCGCCGATCCCGACCGCCGTGAAGTCCGACGTCTGGAGGTCGACGCCGAGCTCACGGAAGTGGCGCTTGACCGACTCCCAGGCTCCGCGCGCCGTGATCCCCATCGCCTTGTGGTCGTAACCGGCCGAGCCGCCCGAGGCGAACGCGTCTCCCAGCCAGAACCCGTACTCGGCGGCGATCGCGTTCGCCACGTCTGAGAACGTCGCCGTGCCCTTGTCCGCCGCCACCACGAGGTAGGGGTCGTCGTCGTAGCTGACGACGTCGGGAGGCGGGACGATCTCGCCCCCGACGATGTTGTCGGTGAGGTCGAGCAGCCCGCGCATGAGCGTCGAATAGCAATCGACGCACTCGCCCCGGAGCGCATCCCGGTCCGGCGGCGGGCGCTTGACCACGAACCCGCCCTTGGCGCCGACGGGGACGATGACCGCGTTCTTCACCATCTGCGCCTTCATCAGCCCGAGCACCTCGGTGCGGAAGTCCTCGCGGCGATCCGACCAGCGGATGCCGCCTCGAGCCACCTTGCCCCCGCGCAGGTGCACGCCCTCGGTGCGCGGTGAGTACACCCAGATCTCGTACTCGGGCCTCGGCAGGGGCAGGTCGGGCACGAGCGTCGGGTCGAGCTTGAAGGAGAGGTACGGCTTCGGCCGGCCGCCGGCGTCGACCTGGAAGTAGTTCGTCCGCACCGTGGCCTGGACCAGCCGGAGGAAGCCGCGCAGGATGCGGTCCTGGTCGAGGCTCGGCACGGCGTCGATCTCCTGCTCGATCAATCTCGCGAGCCCCTCTCCGTCGGCCGCGCGCCCGTCGGCGCCCTCCGGCTCGAAGCGGATCTGGAAGAGCTCGACGAGCTTGCGGACGACGCTCGCGTGGTTGCCCAGCGTCTCCTCCATGTACCGCTGGCTGAACGTGGTGCCCGTCTGGCGCATGTACTTCGCGTACGCGCGCAGCATGGCGACCTCTCGCCACGTCAACCCCGCTCGGAGCACGAGCCGGTTGAACCCGTCGACCTCGATCTCGCCGCGCCAGGCCTGGCTGAAGGCGTCCTTGAACGCCTCGCCGATCTCGTCCAGGTCGATGGGGCCGTCCCTGCTCGTGAGCCCGAAGTCGTAGATCCAGGCGTCGGCGGGGCCTGCCCGGTCGATCTCGTACGGCCTCTCGTCGTAGACCTTCACGCCCAGGTCCTCGAGGAGGGGGAGCACGTCGGAGAGGAGGATCGGCCGGCCCGAGCGGAGCAGCTTCAGGACGAAGAAGTCGTCGGACGCCTCGAGCGGGCGGTAGAGGGCGAGCTCGAGGTCGCCGGCCGGGTCGAGCCGCTCCATGCGCTGGATGTCGAGCACCGCCGCCGCCGGCGTGAAGTCCTCGCGGTACGCGGCCGGGAAGGCCTCCCGGTACTGGGCGAAGAGCTCGGTCCCCTGCTCCTCCCCGAGCTGCTCCACGAGCGCGTCCAGGAGATCGTCGACCCACGAGCGGGTCACCTCCACCAACCGCGCTTCGATCTCGCGGACGTCGAAGTCGGGAACCTCCTCGTCGGGCTTCGTGTGGATCACGTAGTGGAGCCGCGCCAGCACGGACTCGGACAGCCGCACGTCGTAGTGGGCGCAGGTGCCGGCGAAGGTCTCCTGGAGGACGTCCTGGATCCCCTCCCGTACCTGTGTGTTGAAACGGTCGCGAGGCACGAAGACGAGGCAGGACAGGAACCGTCCGAAGCGGTCGCGGCGGACGAAGAGGCGAACGCGCGGGCGCTCGCCGAGGTGAAGGATGCCCATGGCGATCTCGAACAGCTCGTCGTCGGAGACCTGGAAGAGCTCGTCGCGCGGGAAGGTCTCGAGGATCTCGACGAGCGCCTTGTCCGCGTGACTTCCGGGCGGGAGGCCCGAGCGCTCGCGAACCATGCGGACCTTGCGGCGCAGGAGCGGGATCTCGTCGGGCCTGGCGCTGTAGGCCGACGACGTGTAGAGCCCGAGGAAGCGGCGCTCGCCGACGACCTCGCCGGCCTCGTCGAAGCGCTTGACGCCGACGTAGTCGAGGAACGACGGCCGGTGCACGGTCGCCCGCGAGTTCGCTTTCGTGAGGACGAGGATGGTCTTCTCGCGCGCGAGCTCCCTCGCCTGACGCCCGAGCTTGACGATCGCCGGGTCGGGATCGGTGTCCCGGAGGATGCCGAGGCCCGTGCCCGGCACGCGCTGCAGCCCGTCCTCGCCCTCCTCCTTCACCAGGTCGTACTCGTGGTAGCCGAGGAATGTGAAGTGGTGGTCGAGGATCCACTCGAGCAGGGCTGTCGCCTCCGCCAGCTCCTCGGCCTCGACGGGAGGCGGGTGCTCGACGAGGTCCGCGATGACCTCGCGACCGCGTTCGACCATCGCCGGCCAATCCTCGACCGCCGCCCTGACGTCGGCGAGGACGCGTTCGAGCCCAGTGCGAACCTGCTGGAGGTGAGCCGGATCCGTCTCCCTGACGATCTCCGCGTGGATGAATGACTCGAGCCCGCAGGCCACGGCCTCGGCGTCGTGCGGCAGGACCTCGAGCAGGCGTCCCTCGTCGTCCCGGCGCACCCGGACGACCGGGTGGATGATCACGTGGATGCCGCTCCCGAGCCGGTTCAGCTCCATGCTCACCGAATCGACGAGGAAGGGCATGTCGTCGTTGACGATCTCGACCACGGTGTGCGTCGAGGTCCAGCCGTGCTCCTCGAGCTGCGGCGTGTAGACGCGCACCTTGGGCGTGCCCGGAGTGCGCCACGAGCCGAAGTTCAGGTGGCCGAGCGCGGCGCCGTAGAGGTCGGCGACGCTGCGTTCGAGCAGGTCGTCGGCCGCTACGGCGCCGTAGTACATGCGGATGAAGGCTTCGAGCCGCTCCGCCTGCTCGGCCGGCAGCTTCGCGCGCGCGTGCTCGACCGTCTTCTCGATCAGACCGGCCTTCGCCTCGTCGGGCTTCGAGCTCATCGGGTCTCACCCGACAGTCTGTCCGAGGCGGGGCGGTCTGTCGACCGTGAAGCCCGCTAGCCGGCGACGACCACGGTCCCCTTCATCCCCGGGTGGAGCGCGCAGATGTAGCGGTACTCGCCCGGGCTGTCGAAGGACGTCCTGAAGGTCCCGCCCCGGCGCATCGTGCCGGAGTCGAACGCTCCGTCCTCCCCGGTGACGGTGTGGTCCGCCGGATCGTGATTTTTCCAGACGACCTCCTGGCCGGTTGCCACCTCGACGGTCGCCGGCGTGAAGGCGAAGGCCTCGATGGACACGGCCGCCTTCTGCTCCTTCCCGGCCGCCGGCTTCGCGGCGAGCGGCGCGTCCGGGCTCACTTCCAGGAGCATCTCCATGCCCATGTCGTCGTGGCCCTCGACGTTGCACTCGAGCTTGTAGACGCCGGCCTCGAGGTCGAGCTCCACCTCGACGCTTTCGCCGGGCTCGAGGATCCGCGTCTCGACCTTGCTGGCGTCGTCGTCCACGTCCTCCCGCTCGATCTCGAACCCGTGCGGCATCGTGCCGCGGTTCACGATCACGAACGTCGCGTGACCGGGCCGGATGGCCTTCGCCTCCGGGGTGACGGCCCACTCGCCGAGGGCGACCTCGAAGCCGCCGTCGCGCGGGTCGGCTCCTTCCGCCCCGCCCTCCGGAGTTGTCGTCGCCCCGCCGGTCTCCGTTCCGGAGGACGCCGAGGGTGCGGGCGAGGAGGCGCGGTCGGGCTCCCCGCCGCCGCAGGCCGCCGCGAGCGCGGCGAGCGCCGCGGCAAGGGCTGTGACGAGCGCGGCGCGCCTCATCGGTCGTCCTCGCCGTCGCCGTGGCCGCTGCGATCGTCGTCGTCATGGCCGCGGCCGTCGTCGTCGTCATCGTCGTCGCCGTCGTGGCGCGGCCCGGAGCTCGACGACCCCGGGCCCGAGTTGTCGTCGTCGTCGCGCACGACGGCACCCGTGCAGCGCGGGTCGTTCGCGTGCTCGGCCTCGTCGCACGGGCCGCTCACGTCGACGCCGGTCGTCGTTTCGCCGGTCGTCGTTTCGGCGGTCGTCGTCTCCAGGGTGGAGGTCGACGGAGCTACCTGGGCGAGCGGGCTGCTGTCGTCGCCGCCGCCGCTCGCCGCGATCGCGACGCCGACGCTGAAGGCGACGACGAGCGCGGGGACGAGCAGGATCTTCGTGAAGGTGGACATCGAGCCCTCCTTGTCTCGTTTCGTGTACGTCTTCGAGGCTAGGAAGGGCCGGGAAAAGCACGCCCCCGGGCGAGGTGAAGACTTGCCCGGACGAGGTAAAGAAGCGGTAGGGCCTAGTCGTCGCCCGAGCCGTGGCCGCTCGAGTCGTCGTCGCCCGAGCCGGGACCGCTCGAATCGTCGTCGTCTTCGCCGGAGCCCGGGCCGCTCGAGTCGTCGTCGTCCTCCGCGGTGCGCGGGTCGCAGTCCGGGTCGAGGCGGTTCTCCGGCTTCCGGCACTTCCCCGGAAGGTCGTCGTCGACCGGCACGGTCGTCTGCGTCTCGGAGTCGGTGGTCGCCGCCGCGCGGGCGATCCTCGTCGGCGGCTCGACGACCGTGGGCACGGCCGCGAGCGAGCCCGCCGAGGCGAGGTAGACGCCGAGGGCGAGGCCCACGGGCAGCGCCAGGCCCACGAGGGCCAGGAGAAGCGCTCGTCCTCGGCTCATGGTCTCGACGCTAGCAAGGCGTCTCTTCAGGAATGGTTAGCCGGAAGTGAGGAGTCGGCAGGCGCCGCCGGGAAGCTGGCACGCACCCGCGTTCCCGGCCCCTCGAGGAGCTCCACGCGGCCGTCCCAGCGCTCGGCCAGCTCGGCGACGATGGCGAGCCCGAGCCCGGTGCCGGGCCCCGCGCTCCTACCCTCGGCGCCGCGGTAGAAGCGGTCGAACACGTGCGCCCGCTCCGCAGGGGGAATCCCGGGGCCGGTGTCCGACACGACGAACGCCGGGCGCTCGCCGTTCCGGTCGAGCCCCACCTGGATCCGTGCTCCGCGCGTCGAGTACCGGATCGCGTTCTCGAGCAGGTTGTCGAGGATGTGGGCGAGATCGTCGGGGGCGGCCCAGACACGGCCGCCGTCGGCGTCGGCCACGGTGAGGACGTGCCCCGCCTCGGCGGCGGGCTGCGCCCAGCGCCGCCCGGCGGCGCGCACAGCTTCGCCCAGCTCGACCGTCTCGCCGGGGCTCCGGTCGGCCGCGGCCCGCGCCAGCTCGAGCAGGTCGTCGGCGAGGGCGCTCAGGCGATCCAGCTCGGCCTCGGCCTTCGCCGCCTGCTCGGCCGCCGTCCCGCCCTCGGCCCTGATCGCCTCCAGCCGGAGCTTGATCCCGGTGAGCGGCGTGCGCAGCTGGTGGGAGGCGTTGGCGACGAAGTCGCGCTGTGCCGCGAGGTTCTCCGAGAGCTCGCCCGCCATGCGGTTGAACGACCGGCCGAGCTCGTCGATCTCGCGCGGCCCCTCCGGCTCCACGCGGGCGTCGAGGTCACCGCGGCCGAGGCGGCCGGCCGCCGCGCGCAGCTTCTCCACCGGCCGAGCCAGCGAGCCGGCGAGCAGCCACGCGAGGACGAGGCCGGCCGCCACGACGGCCAGGCCGATCAGCGCCAGCGCCAACCAGCTCGAGCGGACGCTCGCGTCGACCTCGCCGAGCGGAGCCGAGACGCGCAGCGCGCCGATCGCGTCGCCGCGATCCGTGACCGGCACGGTCACAAGCAGCAGGTCCTCGCCCAGCGTCTCGCTGTGGCGCTCGCGAACGTCGATGCGCCCGTCGAGGGCCGGCTCGAACTCCGGCCGCGCGCCGGTCGCGAACGCCTCCCCGGCGGCCGTGGCGCCGGCGGAATCGGCGAGCACCGCCCCGCTCGCGTCGACGACGACGGTGCGCGCGCCGTCGCCGACCGTGGCCGCGTCGACGACCGCGGTGAGCTGATCCGTGGCGCCGAGCCTGACGAGGTCGGCGACCCGCCCGGAGAGCGCCGTCGCGTCCGCGACGACATCGGACTCGAGCTCGGAGGTCGCCCGCCGGTCGACGCTGAGCGCGAGCGGCACGGCGAGGGCGACGACGACGGCGGCGAGCAGGTACGCCGCCGCGAGGACGAGTCGCGCCCGGAAGCTCACGACGTGTCGAAGCGGAAGCCGACGCCGCGCACCGTATGGATGTAGCGCGGCGCTGCGGGATCGTCCCCGAGCTTCTTGCGCAGCGCGCTGACGTGGACGTCGAGCGTCTTCGTCGAGCCGAACCAGGCGGGATCCCAGACCTCGTGCACGAGGTCGTCCCGCTTGACCAGCTTGCCGGCATGCTCGAGCAGGACGCGCAGGAGCTCGAACTCCTTCACGGTGAGCTCGAGCGGCTCGCCGGCGCGCGTCGCCTCGTGCGTGTCGAGGTTCATGCGGACGTCGCCGGCTTCGAGCACGGTCGCGCCCGGCCCGGCAGTCTCGCCGGCGCGGCGGAGGACCGCCCGGATTCGCGCGGCGAGCTCGGCGGCGCTGAACGGTTTCGTGACGTAGTCGTCGGCGCCCAGCTCGAGCCCGAGCACCCGATCCATCTCCTCGCCGCGTGCGGTGAGCATCACGACCGGCGTCCGCGACGTCTCGCGGATGCGCCGCAGGAGGTCGCGCCCGTCCCCGTCCGGGAGCATGACGTCGAGGAGGACGAGGTCCGGCGCTCGGCGCTCGAAGAGCTCGAGCCCCTGGGCGGCCGTCGCGGCCACGACTGGCGCGAATCCCTCGCGCGCGAGGGCCGCCGCGAGCGGCTCCGAGATCGCCTCCTCGTCCTCGACCAGCAGGATCGTCCGCTTCTTCATCCAGGACGAAAGGGTAGGGGGATAGAATCGCCGCCGCCATGGAGCGGATTCGGCGCGGATGGCGCCTGGCCAGGGAGAGCCTCGTCGTGGTTCGGAGCGATCCGGCGCTCGCCCTCCTCGTCGTGATCGGCGCCGTGCTCGCAGCCCTGCTCGCCATGCCCCTGCTCGCCGCCGCCGCCGTCGTGAGCGAGGGCGACGAGCCGTCCGCTGTCGCGTGGATCTTGCTCGCGATCGGCGGCTACCTCGGGTACGTCGCGACGGTCTTCTTCGGAGTCGCGCTCGTTCACGCCGCGGGCCTCGTCCTCGACGGCCAGGATGCGACCGTCGGCGAGTCGATCGGCTTCGCGTTCACCCGGCTCGGGCCGATCCTCGGCTGGTCGGTCGTCGGGGCGGCGGTTACGCTCCTGCTCTCCTTCCTCCGCAGCCGCGGTGTCGCGGGGAGCGTCATCGCGGGCGTCGGCGGAGCCGCGTGGTCGCTCGTCACCTTTCTCGCCGTCCCGGTGATCGCCTTCGAGGGCCTGGGGCCGATCGCGACGCTCAAGCGCTCGGCTTCGCTCTTCCGCCAGCGCTGGGGCGAGCAGATCACGGGCTCGATCGGAATCGGCTTCGTGTTCTTCCTGCTCTCGCTGCCGGGGCTCCTGGTCGCGGGCATCGGGCTCGCGGTGGCGTCGGGCTCGGCGAGCGCCGTCGGCTGGGCCCTCGTCGTCATCGGCGTCCTCGCCGTCCTCGCGGTTGCCGTCGTCGGCCGCGCCGCCTCGGCGGCGTTCGGCGCCGTCCTCTATCGCTACGCGGCGACGGGCGAGACCTCGGCGCACTTCGCCGAGGGCGACCTTAGATCGGTCGCCCGGCCTGTGTAGGGGCGACTAGGCGCATCCCTCCGGGCGAACGACCTCAGTCTGGCGCTGGGCCTCCTCCCGGACCGCCTTCTGAATGGTCTCCGCCATCAGCGCGGCGCCCTCCGGGTTGAGGTGGATGGCGTCGTACGTGAGGCCGCGGCGGTCGGAGACGAGGTCCCAGCGGGCGAGCACGAGATCGTCGCGCATCCGGTCGAGGCGGCGCAGGCGCTCGTTGACGTACGGGAAGTACCACGCGTAGCGGTCGTGCTGCCAGAGTGCCGACGCGGGAACGACCGAGCGGCGAGCGTCGCGGAGCGTCACCCAGACGAACTGCCGGGCGCCCTTCTCGCGGAGGGTCGCCAGGAGCGCCTTCGCCTCGGAGGTGAACTTCCGCGCCCACGTCGAGTAGTTCCGGCGCCGGCGCTCCCAGATCGAGTTGTAGCCGATGCCGAGCACGACCAGACGCGCGACGCCCTGCCGCCCGGCGATGCGCTCCTCCATCGCCGGCAGCATGATCGCCGGCTCGCCCAGGAAGCGGAGCCTCCAGGCGCCGAACGTCTCGCGCAGCGCCGCCTTGCCGCCGAGCAGGACCGAGTCCACGAGCACCGTCCCGTGGCGCGCCGTCCACCATCTCGGCCTCACAACCTCCGGCGGCTCCGTCGGCTCGCAGACGGTGGACGAGCCGAGCCGCTCCTGCTCCGAGGCCTGGACGGGATCGCCGCCGAAGACGAAGCCGGCGAGGAGCGCTCCCACGGCGACCAGCCCCGCGAGGACCGCGGCGAGCGCGGTCAGGCGCCGCCGGCGGTAGCGACGGCGGAGCTGGGCGCGCCGCGCCGCCCGCTCCTCGGATGTGCGCGGTAGCTCGGCCATCTCGCTGCTCGTGCCGCTCCCTCCGGGAGGCGGTCCACCTTAGCGCCGGAGCCGAACGACCGTCAGACTTCGACTCGTGAACCTGTTCCCGTTCGTGCCCGGCTACGAGACCTCGGTCTACGAGGCCGGCCGCGAGCCGATCTTCGTCGCGCTGCTCGCGTTCCTCATCTGCTTCGCGATCACGCGCGGGTACACGCGGATCGCGAGGATCCGGGGGTGGGGCAGCGGGAGCGTCCACGGCGTCCACCTCCACCACATCGTGGTCGGCATCGTCCTCGCCCTCGTCTCGGGCACGCTGATCATCGGCTTCGAGCCCGTCGACAACATCTTCGAGCTCCTCCTCTGCGCCGTCTTCGGGTCGGGCGCCGCTCTCATCCTCGACGAGTTCGCGCTCGTCTTCCGGCTGCAGGACGTCTACTGGTCGGAGGAGGGGCGGTCCTCGATCGACGCCGTCATCGTCGCGATCACCGTCGGCGTCCTCGTCCTCCTCCATGTCGTCCCGTTCGACGAGAAGACGAGCGCGGACGGCGGCCGCTGGACGCTGATGACGATCATCGCGATCCACATCGCGCTGGTTGTCGTCGCCCTGCTCAAGGGGAAGATCTGGCTGGGGCTCCTCAGCATCTTCGTCGTCTTCGTCGCCGTGGTGTGCGCCGTCAGGCTCGCCAAGCCGGGCTCGCCCTGGGCGCGGCGCTTCTACAAGCCGGGAAGCGAGCGGCTGCGCCGGGCGGAGGAGCGCCAACGGCGGCACGACGAGCGCTGGGGCGCAAAGACCAGGAAGCTGCTCGACCTGATCGGCGGCGCGCCGAGCGCGCCCGAGACCGATTAGGCTCGCGGCGTGCGGATCCTCTACGGGGCCGTCGGGGAAGGGCTCGGGCACGCCACCCGCTCGCGGGTGGTCGCCTCGCACCTGCTCGACCAGGGCCACGAGGTGAAGATGGCCGCTTCGGGTAGAGCGCTGCCGTACCTGCGCGAGCACCTGCCCGACGTCGAGGAGATCTGGGGCACCTCGTTCGTGCTCGAGCAGGGGACGGTCAACACCTGGAAGACGCTGAGCGCGAACGTCCGTGGTGGGCTTCGGGGCATCCCCGACGATTGGCAGCGCGGCTCCGCGATCGCCCGCGAGTTCGGGCCGGACCTGGTGGTCACCGACTTCGACGGGTTCGCCTACCTCTTCGCGAAGGCGCACCGAAAGCCGGTGATCTCGGTCGACAACATCCAGATGGTCGATCGCTGCGCCCACGACGCGGAGATCAGGCGCGGCGTGGAGCGTGACTACCTCGCCGCGCGCGCCTTCGTCGGCGCGAAGATCCCGCGGGCCGATCGCTACTTGATCACGACGTTCTTCAGGCCGCCGGTGCGGAAGAAGCGAACGACACTCGTCCCCTCGCTCCTCCGGCCCGAGATCCTCTCGGCGAACCCGGAGCGCGGCGACCACCTGCTCGTCTACGGGCGGATCTCGGAGGCCTCGATCGCGGCGCTCGAGAAAAGCGGCGTCCCCTGCCACGTCTACGGCGCGCGTGACGGGCTCACGGCCGAGGTGCGCGAGGGCCACCTCAGCTACCGGCCGTTTGCCAACGAGGCATTCATCGAGGACCTGCGCACGGCCCGCGGCGTCGTCGGCTCGGCGGGCTACTCGTTGATGAGCGAGGCCGTCTACCTGCGCAAGCCGATGCTCGCGCTTCCCCTCGCCGGCCAGTTCGAGCAGGAGATGAACGCGCGGTACCTCGAGCGGCTCGGCTTCGGCACCGGCGCGGCGGCCCTGGACGAGCCGGCACTCGAGCGCTTCCTCGAGCGCGAGCCCGTCCACGAGGAGGCGCTGGCGGGCTACCAGCAGAACGGGAACCGAGATGCGCTCGCCACGGTGGACGAGCTCGTGGAAGAGCTGGGCGCCGGGCGGCGCGGGTGAGCGAGCTCGAGCTCGGGCGCACGCTCCTCCTCTTCGTGTGGGCCTTCGGCCTCGCGGCGATCGAGATCGAGATCGAGGGGGGCTG
>Ga0268386_10003944_pt1 | contig 10877 bp, 9 predicted proteins | sample RVTome_15_FD_200260 | JGI IMG/M metagenome (GOLD analysis project Ga0268386, IMG submission 200260) | Soil microbial communities from uranium-contaminated site in the Upper Colorado River Basin, Wyoming, United States - RVT150D86... ... | reverse complement strand
TCCTGCGCGAGCGACTTCGTCCCGTCCAGTGGGCAGCGGTCGGGCTCGCGGCGATCGCCGTGCTGATCCTGACGGTCGACTATGGCCGCCCGCCGTGGATCGCGCTCGTCCTCGCGTTCTCGTTCGGTACTTACGGACTAATCAAGAAGAAGGTCAACGTCGGCGCGGTAGAGAGCCTGGGTGTCGAGACTGGCATCCTGCTCGTGCCAGCGGTGGCGTTCCTGATGATTCTTGAGGTCAACGGGACAGGATCGTTCACCCACGCCGGACTTCGAACCGACCTGCTCCTCGTCGGCGCCGGTGTGATCACCGCGGTGCCATTGCTGTTCTTCGGCGCCGCCGCGATCCGAGTCCCGCTGACGACGCTCGGACTGCTGCAGTACCTGGCTCCGATCATCCAGTTCGCGCTGGGCGTCATCGTGTTCCGGGAGGCCGTCCCTCCGGTGCGGCTCGTCGGGTTCGCGCTCGTCTGGACGGCGCTCGCGGTCCTCACTGCCGAGACGCTCGCGCATCGCCGGAAGGTGCGTGTGCTGGCCGCTGCGCAGGTGACGCCGGTATCAGCCGCGGCCGAACGGTGATTCGCAGCTCATGTGGTGGCGACCGCAGCTGGTCGTCGGCGGGGTCGCGGTTGGCCGCTTCGGTGACAGGGCATGGCTGGGCAATGCGGAGTTACGCCGCTCGGTCGACGGCCTGGTCGCAGACGGCCTCGAGTGCCCTGCGCGCAGGGATGTCCGGCAGCGGAGCCAACACCGCGCGAGCCTCATCCGCCCAATGCCGTACCTCGTCGCGAGCCTTGTCCATGGCGGGATGCGCGCGCAGCAGCTCGAGCGCCTCGGCATGATCGCCGTCGTCGGTTATGGGACCGGACAGCAACGTCTGAAGTCGCTCGTCGGCGGGATCGGTCGATTGGCGGGCGTACAAGATCGGCAGCGTCGCCACGCCCTCGCGCAGGTCGGTCCCCGGCGTCTTGCCTGACACGATCGACTCGCTGGCGATGTCGAGCAGGTCGTCGGCAAGCTGGAAGGCCATTCCGACCCGCTCGCCGTAACGCGCCAGCACTTCGACGACGTCGGCTGGTGCGCCGGAGTGCAGCGCGCCGAGGCGGGCAGAGGTGGCGATCAGGGATGCCGTCTTGTCCGACAGCACCGACAGGTAGTGCGCGACGGGGTCCTCACCTGGCCGCGGGCCAATGGTCTCCCTGAGCTGGCCCTGGACGAGCCGCTCGAACGTCCGGGCCTGGATCCGGACCGACTCGGTGCCGAGGTCGGCGGCGATCTGGGAGGCCCGCGCGAACAGGAAGTCACCTGTCAGGATGGCCACGCTGTTGCCCCAGCGGGCGTTCGCACTTGGAGCACCACGCCGCACCAGCGCCTCGTCCATGACGTCATCGTGGTACAGCGTCGCGACGTGGGTGAGCTCGACGACAACGGCCGAGCGCACGACGCCGGGCGCGTCCGGGTCGCCGAACTGGCCGGCCACGAGCGCGAGCATTGGGCGGAACCGCTTGCCGCCGGCGACCACCAGGTGGCGCAGGGCGGGTCCGACGAGCTCGTCGTCGGACTTGACCGCTTCGCCGAGGCGCGTTTCGACCTCTTCGAGCCCGGCGAGTAAGGCTGCCTGAAAGGCCGGGTCCACCGCTGGCAGGCCTAGACCGGACGGTCTCACCTCGGCGCCTCCTCGATCGGCTTCGGGTCGACGCGGAGAACCACGCCCTACCTGCCCTGTTTCTTCGCAGGATACCCGCATGTCAGACCAGCGTCCGGCGTGGGCCAGCCCCTCACGTGCGCTGATCATGCAAGAGTGGGACGACACGCCGAATGTCTGCGGGCTTGATTCGGCCCGGATGCAACCCGCCAGGCGGGTCGTCCCACTCTTGCATGATCAGCGGGTCGGCTAGCGGACGAAGGTGGCGGCCTGCTCGGCGAGTTCGAGGAGGGGTCCGGGAAGGATGCCCAGCACAACCGTCAAGGCCACCGTGACGGCGACCCCGATCGTGGTCCACGCGCTCGGGATCGCCACCGTCGGGCCGTCGGCGGCAGGCTCGGAGAAGAACATCAGCACGATCACCCGGACGTAGAAGAACACCGCGATCGCGCTCGCTACCAGCGCCACGATGACCAGTGGCAGCGCGCCGCCTTCGATGGCCGCGGCGAACACCACCAGCTTGCCGACGAATCCGCTGGTGAGTGGAATACCGGCCAGCGCCAGCAGGAAGACGGCGAACGTCCCAGCCACGACCGGCGACCGCTTGCCCAGGCCGGCCCACTTGGACAGGTGGGTGGCCTCGCCACCGGCGTCGCGAACCAGGGTGAGCACAGCGAAGGAGCCGAGTGTCGCGAACGCGTACGTGGCCAGGTAGAACAGCACACTCGCGGTGCCTGCTTCGTTGGCGACGACCATGCCGGTCAGGATGAACCCGGCGTGTGCGATCGACGAGTACGCGAGCATCCGCTTGACGTCGGTCTGGGTCAGGGCGAGCACCACCCCGAGCAGCATCGTGATGATCGCGATGGCCCAGAACAGCGGTTGCCAATCGGTCCGCAAACCTCCGAATGCTACGTAGAAGATCCGCAGCAGGGCACCGAAGGCCGCCAGCTTGACGCCTGCGGCCATGAATCCGGTCACCGGTGTGGGCGCGCCCTGGTAGACGTCCGGCGTCCAGGAGTGGAACGGGGCCGCGGCGATCTTGAATAGCAGGCCGACCGCGATGAGCGCGACGCCGGCCAGCAGCAGGCCTTCCTGGCCGACCCGGGAAGCCAGCGCCGCGTCGATGTCGGAGAACCGAATCGAACCGGAGTAGCCGTAGATCAACGCTGCACCGAACAAGAAGAACGCCGAGGCGTACGCCCCGAGCAGGAAGTACTTAAGCGCCGCCTCTTGCGACAGCAGCCGGCGGCGCCGGGCCATCGCGCACAGTACGTACAGCGGCAGCGACAGCACCTCGAGGGCGATGAACAGCATCAACAGGTCGTTCGCGGCAGGGAAGAGCAGCATGCCGCCGGTGGCGAACAGGGCCAGCGGGTACACCTCGGTCTGCTGGATGCCCGCCTTGACCAGGGTCTGTTCGGCCTTGCTGCCGGGTAGCGCGGCCGCCGACGGTGCGAACGGGTCGCCCGCCGGGTCGACCTGTCGTTCGGCGAAGAACATCAGCCCGACGATCGCGCTCACGCACACCACGCCCTGGATGAACAGCGCCGGCCCGTCGACGCTGATGGATCCTTGTGCGGCGACGATCTGCGTGCCTGCCTGTGTGATCACGGCGGCAAGCGCGCCCACGAGTGCCGCCATCGACAGCACCAGCTGAGACACGCGACGAGCGCCTCGCGGTACGAAAGCCTCGATGAGCACACCGATCACCGCCGCCGCGAGCACGATGATGATCGGGAGCAACTCGGTGTACTCCATGGACGGCGCGGTCACGACATGGTCCTTTCACGCGGCGCGGCTGCACCGACTCCACTAGGCGTGACGGCGCCCCAACAGGCGCGTGCGCCTGGTGGAGCACCTACCGGCATGCTGAACGTGATCATTCGGAACCACCTTCAACGAGCGGGGTGGGATCGGGCTCCCCGACCTCGGAAAGGATCGGCTGGACACCGTCATCGATCACGTCGATCAGCGGCTTCGGGAAGACCCCGATCGCGATGATCGCCGCGGCCAGCGGTGCCACGATGGCTCGCTCGCGGCGGCGCAGGTCGGCGAAGCCCTGCGTCTCGGCCCGCACCGGCCCGGTCATCGTCCGCTGGTACAGCAGCAGGATGTACAGGGCGGCCAGGATGATGCCGACCGTCGCGAACACAGCGGCCACCCGATACCGGCTGAACGTTCCGACCAGCACCATGAACTCGCTGACGAACGTAGCCAGCCCGGGCAGCGCGAGCCCGGCCAGGCCGAAGAACAGCAGGCTCCCGGATAGCACCGGCGCCGGCTTCTGCACCCCGCCGTAGTCCGACCACAGCCGCGAGCCGCGCCGCGAGATCATGAAGCCGGCGACCAAGAACAGCGCGACCGTCGCCAGCGCGTGGTTGACCATGTACAGCGTCGCGCCGGTGCCCGCCTGTGAGGTCAACGCGAAGATGCCCAGCACGATGAAGCCGAAGTGCGAGATCGACGTGTAGGCGATGAGCCGCTTGATGTCGGTCTGGCCGATGGCCAGCAGCGCGCCGTACAGGATGCTGATGACTGCCAGGACGACGATGGCCGGGGCAAACTCCTGCACCGCCGCCGGGAACAGCGGCAGGCATAGCGCGATCATGCCGAAGGTACCCACCTTGTCGACGATGCCGGACAGGTACGCGGCGTTGGACGGGGTGGCCTCGGCGGCGGCATCGGGTAGCCAGGTGTGGAACGGCCACAGCGGCGCCTTTATCGCGAACGCGAACATGAAGCCGAGGAACAGCCAGCGCTGGGTGTCCGGCGCGATGTCCAGGGCGATCAGGTCGGACAGCAGGAACGTCCCCTCGCCGGCCTGCACCGACTGGACGTAGATTCCGATGACCGCGGCGAGCATGATGAGTCCGCCGAGCAGGTTGTACAGCAGGAACTTGACCGCCGCGTACTGGCGCTTCGGCCCGCCGTACATCCCGATCAGGAAGTACATCGGGATCAGCATGGCCTCGAACAGGATGTAGAACAGCAGCAGGTCCTGCGCCGCGAACGCGCCGATCACCATCGCCTCGAGCAACAGCAACATGGCGAAGAACGGCTTGGGGCTTCGCCCTTCTGGTTCGGCCTCGCGCCACATGCCCAGCAGGACGATCGGTGTGACGACCGCTGTCAGCATCACCATCGTGATGCGGATGCCGTCGGCGCCCAGCGCCCAATGCACGCCGAAGGACTCGATCCAGGTGTACTGCTCGGTGAACTGCGCTGCCGCGCCGTCCACTACGAAGGCGACTCCGGCCACGATGGCGAGTGCGGCAGTGACGATGCCAACGCCGAGCGCCAGTCTCTTGGCCACCCGCTCCAGACCTACCGGCACGAGCGCGGTCAGTATGGCGCCGAGCGCCGGCAGCACGATCAGCGTGGTCAACCAGGGAAAGCTCACGGCAGCCTCACCAGCAACATGGCCACAACGACGACCGCCGCTCCGGCGAGCATCGACAGGGCGTACGAGCGGACGAAACCGGTCTGGATCCGGCGCATCCGAGCCGACAGGCCACCGAACGCGGCCGCTGTGCCGCCTACCGCGCCGTCCAGGCCCTTGTTCTCGACGTAAACCAGCGACCGGGTGAGGTACTGGCCGGGGCGCATCAAGACAGCTTCGTTGATCGCGTCCCCGTAAAGGTCCTTGCGCGCGGCGACCGTGACGAAGGATCCGGCCGGGGCCGTCGTGGGCACCGGCTGCCGGCCGAAGATCAGCCAGGCGATGGCGATGCCGGCCGCTACCACGGCGATGATGATCGCCGTCAGCGCCGCCGCCGGGATCGCGAGTTCGTGGTGCTCCTCCCCCGTCACCGGCTCGAGCCAGTCGACGATGCCGCCGCCGAGGTACAGCAGCCCCAAACCGCCGACGACGGACAGCCCGCCCAGGATCCACAGCGGAATCGTCATGACCGGAGGCGACTCGTGTGGGTGGGCGTCGTCGGCCCACCGCTTGCGCCCGGCGAAGGTCATCAGCATGACCCGGGTCATGTAGAAGGCGGTGATGCCCGCACCGATCAGCGCTGCGAGACCGTACATGAAGTGCTCGCCGAACGCGGCCTCGATGATCCGATCCTTGGAGAAGAACCCGGCGAACGGCGGGACGCCGATGATCGCGAGGTAGCCCGCGGCAAATGTGATGAACGTGACCGGCATGACCGTGCGCAGGGCGCCGTACCGCCGCATGTCGACCTCGTCGTTCATGCCGTGCATGACCGACCCCGCACCCAGGAACAGGTTGGCCTTGAAGAACCCGTGGGTCAGCAGATGGAAGATGGCGAACGCGTAACCCGCCGGACCGAGCCCGGCCGCGAGCATCATGTAGCCGATCTGGCTCATCGTCGAACCGGCCAAGGCCTTTTTTATGTCGTCCTTCGCGGTACCGATGATCGCACCCATCAGCAGGGTGATCGTGCCCACGATCACCACCGCCGTCCGCGCGGCGGGCGCGAGGTTGTAGATCTCCGCGGCGCGGACTATCAGGTAGACGCCGGCCGTCACCATCGTCGCCGCATGGATCAGCGCGGACACCGGCGTCGGGCCTTCCATCGCGTCCAGCAACCAGGACTGCAGCGGGAACTGCGCCGACTTGCCGCACGCGCCGAGCAGCAGGAACAGCCCTATCGCGATGAGCCAACCTTCGGAGGCCTCGGCCGCCGCGGGGAAGACCCCGGCGAAAGCCGTGGTGCCGAAGACCACGAACATCGACATGATCGCCAGGGACATGCCGGCATCGCCGACGCGGTTGGCCACGAAGGCCTTCTTGGCGGCCACGGCGGCGGAGTTCTTGTGCTGCCAGAATCCGATCAGCAGATACGACGCCAGGCCGACGCCTTCCCAGCCGACGTAGAGGATGAGGAAGTCGTCGGCCAGGACCAGCAGCAGCATGGCGGCGACGAACAGGTTCAGGTACCCGAAGAACCGCCCCTGCCGGTCGTCCTCGGCCATGTAACCGATGGAGTAGAGGTGGATCACCGAGCCGACGCCGGTGATAAGCAGCACGAAGGCCATCGACAGCTGGTCCAGCAGCAGGCCGACCGAGACCTCGTAGCCGCCGACGGCGAACCAGTCCCACAGCGGTACGGAGACGGCCCGCTCGTCCGCGCCTCGGCCGACCATGGCGGCGAACAGCACAACCGCGTAACCGAACGAGAGCGCGGGCATTACCGTGCCGAACACCGGCGCGATCCGGTCCAGCCGGCGACCGCCGAGCAGCAGCACCGCTGCACCGACCAGTGGTAGCAAGATCAGCAGCCAGGTCGCGGCGAAGACACCCTCGGCCGGCTGCACGGATTCCATTTGAGTCAGCACACTCTGTCCTTACCTGCCTCTACCAGCCCTACAGCTTCAGCAGGCTCTCGTCGTCAACGGACGCCGACCTGCGGGTGCGGAAGATCGTGACGATGATCGCCAGTCCGACGACCACCTCGGCCGCGGCGATCACCATGACGAAGAACGCGATGATCTGGCCGTCGATGTTTCCGTGCATCCTGGCGAACGTCACGAACGCCAGGTTGCACGCGTTGAGCATCAGCTCGATGCTCATGAACGCGATCAGCGCGTTGCGCCGGACGAGCACACCCACGCCGCCGATGGCGAACAGAAGTGAGGCGAGAACGAGGTACGCGGTCGGGCTCACTGCTGGTCACCTTCCAGCTCGCCGGGCTCGTGCTTGGTGAATTCGTCCGAGGGACGGACCGCGCCGCGGGCGACCAGGGAGGTCGGCACCGACTCGTCGCTCGTCGTGCCGTCCGGCAGCAGCGCCGGTGTATCGACCGCGTTGTGCCGGGCGTACACACCCGGGCTGGGCAGCTGCGAGGCCGCTACCCCACTGCCCGATGCGAAACGCTGCTCGGCCAGTTCCCGTTGCCCGGGCCGGCGAGTCAGCCGTTCCTGGTGGGTGAGCACCATTGCGCCGAGCGCCGCGGTGATCAGCGTCGCGGCCACGATCTCGAACGCCCAGACGTACCGGGAGAAGATCGCGTCGGCGATGGCCGGGACGCTGCCCTCCGGGGCCGCGCCGGCGAGCCCGACCCAGTCCGAGAAGACCGCTCGGCTCACGACGGCGACGAGCAGGACCCCGAGGCCGAGACCGGCCAGGATCGCCGCGACCCGCTGCCCACGGATCGTCTCGACCCGCGAGTCACTGGCGTCGACGCCGACCAGCATGATGACGAACAGGAACAACATCATGATGGCGCCGGTGTAGACGACGATCTGGACCACACCCAGGAAGGGCGCTTCCAGGGCGATGAAGAACACCGCCAGCGAGATCATGACCAGGGCAAGGAACAGCGCGCCGTTGACCGCTCTGCGGGAAATGACCAGGCCCAGGGCCGAGAGCACGGAGACGGGGGCCAGGATCCAGAACAGCACGGCTTCGCCGGTGCCACCACCCGTCGACTCGACGGCCTGGGCAAGCACGTCCGCGATCACGACGCACTCCCACCGGCCCGCGCGCCCGAGCGGACGTAGTAGTCACGCTCGTCGTCGCCGAGCCGCATCGGGTGCGGCGGGGCTTCCATGCCCGGCAGCAGCGGGGCGAGCAGATCCTGCTTCTCGTAGATGAGACTCTCCCGCGTGTAGTCGGCCAGCTCGTACTCGTTTGTCATGGTGAGGGCCCGGGTCGGGCACGCCTCGATGCACAGCCCGCAGAGGATACAGCGCAGGTAGTTGATCTGGTACACCCGGCCATACCGCTCACCGGGCGAGTAGCGTTCCTGGTCGGTGTTCGCCGCACCCTCGACGTAAATGGCATCCGCAGGGCACGCCCATGCGCACAGCTCACACCCGATGCACTTCTCCAGGCCGTCCGGATGACGGTTCAGCTGGTGCCGGCCGTGGAACCGCGGCGCCACCTGATGTGGCTTCTCGGGGTACTCCTCGGTCACCACCTTCTTGAACATCGTCCGGAAGGTGACTCCGAAGCCTGCGACGGAGTCGAGGAACTTAGGCACGGGTGCCCTCCTTACTCGGGTGGTCCGAGCCGGGGCTTTCGGACGCACGAGCGCCCTCCGACTGGACATGTGCGTCCGGCTCTTGACCCGGCATGGGCGGCACTGGGAACGAAGTGCTAGCCGGCGCGGATGGTCGGCTGGACGTGTCCTGCTCTTCTCGCTTCCGCTCAGGCCAGAACAACGTGATGATCAGCAGGACGGCCAGCGCACCACCGCCCCAGGTGAGGATCTGCTGGCGGGTGATGCCCTCGTTGAAGGCCAGCCGCATTCCTGCCACTGCCACGATCCAGGCCAGCGAGATGGGCAGCAGGACCCGCCAGCCCAACTTCATGAACTGGTCGTATCGCATCCGGGGCAAGGTGCCGCGCAACCAGACGAACAAGAAGATCATCAACAGCAGCTTGGCCATGAACCACAGCAGCGGCCACCAGCCTTCGTTGAACATGCCGTCGCCAATGGCCGACAGCGGCCACGGAGCCCGCCACCCGCCCAGGAACAGCGTCGTGGCCAGGGCGGACACGTTGACCATGTTGATGTACTCGGCCAGGAAGAACACCGCGTACTTCATCGAGGAGTACTCGGTGGCGTAGCCGGCGACCAACTCACCTTCGGCCTCCGGGAGGTCGAAGGGCGCGCGGTTGGTCTCACCCACCATCGAGATCAGGTAGATCGCGAACGACGGGGCGAGGATGATGCCGAACCACAGCCGTTGCTGTTCGGCGACGATCTGCGAGGTCGACATCGAGCCGGCGAACAGGAACACGCCGACGAACGACAAGCCCATGACAAGTTCGTACGAGATCACCTGGGCGGTTGAGCGCACTCCACCGAGCAGCGGGTACGTCGAGCCGCTGGCCCAGCCGGCCAGCACGAAGCCGTAGACGCCGATCGAGGCGACCGCGAGCACGAACAGCACGGCCACCGGGAAGTCGGTGAGCTGCAAAGGCGTGGTTTGGCCGAAGATCGAGACCTCCGGGCCGAGCGGAATCACCCCGAAGATCACGAAGGCGGGGATCACCGCGATCATCGGTGCCAGGATGTATACGGTCTTGTGGACGTTCTTCGGTATCACGTCCTCTTTGAGCATGAGCTTCATCGCGTCGGCGAAGCTCTGCAGCGAACCTCGGGGGCCGGCCCGGTTCGGACCGATCCGGTGCTGCATCCGGGCGACGACCCTGCGCTCGAAGACGATGTTGAACAACGTGATGACCAGCAGGAATCCGAAGATCACCAGGATCTTCAGGGCAATCAGCCACCACGGGTCGGTGCCGAAACCCTCGATGGTGTCGTAGTTCTGCGCGACGATGGCGGTCACGCCGCACCTCCCTCAGCAGAACCATCGCTTGCCGGGCCACCGGCGGGCGCCGATCGGCCCTCAGCGCCGCTCAACTCCACGACGTCGCCCGCAGCCGCCCGCAGCATGTCATGTACGTGCGAGCCAGGCGAGTATTGCGGAACCCACACGATCCCGTCCGGCATGTCGGTGATCTCCACCGGCAGCGTGATGGAACCGTGCTCGGTGGCGACCGTTACCCGCCCGGCCACGCCAACCTCGGCGGCAGTGGCGGCAGACAGCCTCGCAACGGGCCGGCGGGCCGTACCGGCCAGGTGCGGCTCACCCGCCTGCAGGCGACCGTCGTCCAGCAGCATGCGCCAGGTGGCGAGCACCGCCTGACCGGCTTGCGGGCGCCGCGGCTCGGCCGGTTGGACGGTCGGGGCTGGCGGACGCTCGCCGTCCCACGCTCCGAGCTCAGCGATCTCCGACCGGATCGCCTCGATCGACGGAAGGCCGAGTCCGACATCGAGCTCGTCCGCGATCTGGGCGAGGACCCTGGCATCGGTCAGCGCGTTCGACGCGTCGAGCGCGGCGGGGAAGGTCCGCTCGCGACCCTCCCAGTTGACGAACGCGCCGGCCTTCTCCGCCACGGGAGCGACCGGGAAGACCACGTCGGCCAGCTCGGTGATCTCGCTGCGCAGCACTTCGAGGCTGACCACGAAACTCGCAGCGCGCAGCGCCTCGCGGGCAGCAGCCGGGTCCGGTAGGTCGGCGAGTTCGACACCCGCGACGACCAACCCGCTGAGCTGGCCGTCGGCCAGCTCAGTGATCATTCTTGCGGTGTTGCGGCCGGGCAAGGGCGGCAGGTGTTCGACGCCCCAGACCGCGCTCACGTCGATCCGCGCCTCCGGGTTCTCCACCAGCCGACCGCCCGGCAGCAGGATCGGCAACACCCCGGCCTCCACCGCCCCGCGGTCACCGGCTCGGCGCGGCACCCACGC
>Ga0268386_10003943_pt1 | contig 10877 bp, 6 predicted proteins | sample RVTome_15_FD_200260 | JGI IMG/M metagenome (GOLD analysis project Ga0268386, IMG submission 200260) | Soil microbial communities from uranium-contaminated site in the Upper Colorado River Basin, Wyoming, United States - RVT150D86... ... | reverse complement strand
CACTCGGGCGTCCGCGCCGAGGTCGTCGAGCGCATGGTCGAGATGTTGAACCGCGATCTGGTGCCCATCGTCCCCGAGCAGGGTTCGCTCGGCGCGTCGGGCGACCTGGCGCCTCTCGCGAACCTCGCGCTCCCGCTCGTCGGCCGCGGCGAGCTGCTCGTCGACGGCGAGCCCAAGCCCGCCGCGGACGTCCTGCGCTCAGCCGGGCTCGAGCCACTGGAGCTCAAGGCGAAGGAAGGACTCGCGCTCGTCAACGGGACCCAGGGCATGCTCGCGATCGGGATCCTCGCGGTCTCGCGCGCCGAACGGCTCGTCCGGACGGCCGACGTCACGGCCGCGATGAGCGTCGAGGCCGCGCTCGGGTCGGACCGCGTGTTCGACGAACGGCTCACGGCGCTCCGAGCGCATCCGGGGGTCGTAGCCTCCGCATCGAACATCCGGCGGTTGCTCGAGGGGAGTCCGATCGTCGCCTCGCATCGCGACAGCACGCACCTGGTGCAGGACGCCTACTCGCTCCGCTGCTCCCCGCAGGTGAACGGGGCGACGCGCGAGGTGCTGCGGTTCGTCCGCGGCGTCCTCGAGGTCGAAGCGAACGCGGTCTCGGACAACCCGATCGTGTTCCCCGACGAGGACGAGGTCCTGTCGGGCGGGAACTTCCACGGCCAGCCGGTCGCGGTCGCGCTCGACGCGCTCGCGGCCGCGCTCGTCCCGCTCGCGAGCATCGCCGAACGCCGGCTGTACCGACTCCTCGACACCACCCGCAACAACGGGTTGCCGGCATTCTTGGTCGCCGAGAGCGGCCTGAACTCGGGCTTCATGCTCGTGCAGTACACGGCGGCGTCGCTCGTGTCCGAATGCAAGACGCTCGCACACCCCGCCTCGGTCGACTCGATCGGTTCGAGCGCGGGCCAGGAGGACCACGTGAGCATGGGGATGACGTCGGCTCGGCACGCCCGCGAGGTGGTCTCGAACGCCGAGGTCGTGATCGCGCTCGAGGCGCTCGTCGCGGCGCAGGCGCTCGATCTGCGGGCGCCGCTCGAACCCGCGTCGGCGACCTCCGCGGCTCGAGACGCGATCCGAGCGCAGGTCGCGTTCCTCGACGTCGACCGCGAGCTGGGGGGCGATATCTCGGCGGTCACGCACCTCGTGCGCGCGGGCGCGCTCCTGGAAGCCTCCGAAACGGAGATCGGACCACTGGCCTAAGGAGCGCGGGAAGGCCGAGACGGGCGCGAACCTGGACAACCTCGTCGCCGCGTGCCGAGAATGCCGCATCAGGTTCAGGGAGGGGACATGAGCGCGCCACGAGGGATCGGCCCGGCGGCGGGGCAAGGAGCAGCGAGGGAGCTCCGCCGGCAGACGCAACGGTTCCAACCGGTGCTCGAGATCAGCCCAACCGCCTTCGTCATCGCCGATATCGAAGGGCGCGTGGTGTCCTGGAACCCGGCAGCGGAGCAGCTCTTCGGGTACTCGGCCGACGAGGCCATGGGGCGCAGCCTCGACGACCTCGTGGCGAGGACCGAGGAGCTCCACACCGACGCAGTGACGATCAGCGAGCGCACGGCCAGGGACCGGGATCCCGTCCATACGATCACCCGCAGGACCCGAAAGGACGGCACCGTCCTCGACGTGGAGCTGCTGGCGGCCCCGCTGGTGGTGAACGGGGAGGCGCTGGGAACCCTTGCCAGCTACCACGACATCACCGAACTCAACCGTCAGCAGCGGTTCCTTGAGGCGTTGCTGGAGGTGAGCCCCGAGGCCATCGTCACCACCGACTTGGAGGACACGGTCACGTCCTGGAACCCTTCTGCCGAGCGGCTGTTCGGCTACACGGCCGACGAGGCCATCGGCCACGACATCGACGAGCTGGTGTCCCGGCGCGCGGACCTGCACGCCGAGGGGAAGCAGCTCAACCGCGGCGCCCTGGACTCGCCGTTGGCCCACCTGGTCACCCAGCGGACCAGGAAGGATGGGTCACTCGTCGACGTGGACATCGTGGGTGGTCCGGTCACCGTCGGGGCCGAGCTCGTCGCGAAGCACGTCTTTTACCACGACGTCTCCGAGCTCCAGGAGCAAAAGCGCTACTTCGAGTCGCTCCTCGAGATCAGCCCGACCGCCGTCGTGATCGTCGACCTCGAGAACAGGATCCTCTCATGGAACCCGGCGGCTGAGCGACTCTTCGGGTACACAGCCGGCGAGACGGTCGGACGCAACCTCGACGACGTCGTGGCCGCGCGACCGGAGCTCCACGAGGAGGCGGTCGGCTACACGGAAGCCGCAACCCGAGGCGAACGGGTGCAGGCCATCACGCGGCGGACGCGACGCGACGGCTCGCTGGCGGACGTTGAGCTCCTCTTGGCCCCGGTGACGGTCGGAGAGCAGCGCGTCGGCTTTTACTGGATCTATCACGACATAACCGAGGTACAACAGCAGAAGCGCTGGCTCGAGTCGGTCCTCAAGCTCAGCCCCACCGCGATCATCACCATCGACCAGGAGACCAAGGTCACCTCGTGGAACCCCGGCGCCGAGCGCTTGTTCGGCTACACCGCCGATGAGGCGATCGGATCACACCTCGACGACCTCGTCGCGAAGACCCCCGAGCTCCACGAGGAGGCCGCTCGCTACGGCGCCGAGCGCGTCGGCGGCCAGGAGCTCCGGGTGATCACGCGTCGGACCCGCAAGGACGGCTCCATGGTGGACGTGGAGCTGCTGGCGGCGCCCGTGCTGGTCGGCGAGGAGCGGGTTGGTCACAGCGTGATCTACCACGACATCGGCGAGATCCAGCGGCAGAAGCGCTACTACGAGGCCCTCGTGCAGTGGAGCCCCAACGCGATCGTGCTGATGGACACGCAAGGCACGGTCACGTCTTGGAACCCCACCGCCGAGCGGCTGTTCGGGTATACGGCGGAGGAAGCGATCGGTCGGAACATCGACGACCTGATCGCCACCGACGAGACCGTCCGGGCTGAGGCCGAGCCGATGACGGAACGCGGTATGAGCGGCGAGCTCGTCCACGCGATCACGAAGCGGACGCGCAAGGATGGGACGCTGGTGGACGTCGAGATCTTCGGCGCGCCGGTCGTCGTAGGAGGCGAGGCCGTCGGTCTGTACGGTCTCTACCACGACATCGGCGAGCTCCAGCGAGCCCGGGAAGAGGCCGAGGCCGCCACCGAAGCGAAGAGCGCGTTCCTGGCGACGATGAGCCATGAGATCCGCACCCCGTTGAACGCAGTGATCGGCATGACTGGGCTGCTCCTCGACACCGAGCTTGCGGCCGAGCAACGGCACTTCGCGGAGGTCATCCGCGGCAGCGGCGATGCCCTGTTGGGCGTGATCAACGACATCCTCGACTTCTCCAAGATCGAGGCCGGCAGGCTCGAGCTCGAGGCGATCGCGCTCGACCTCCGGGGATGCATCGAGTCGGCCCTCGAGCTGGTGGCGCCCGCCGCGGCTCAGAAGGGTCTCGACCTCGCGTACGACCTCGACCGCGGGGCGCCCACCGGCGTGCTGGGAGACCTCACCCGCTTGCGGCAGGTCCTCATCAACCTGCTGAACAACGCGGTGAAGTTCACCGAGCAGGGCGAGGTCGTGGTGACCGTGAGGGTGGAACGGATCGATGCCGGTGACCGGCACCGATTGACGTTCGCCGTCCGTGATACCGGCATCGGGATCGCCGATGACCGCATGAACCTGCTGTTCGAGTCGTTCAGTCAAGTGGACCGTTCGACAACCCGGCGCTACGGAGGCACCGGTCTGGGGCTCGCGATCAGCAGGCGGTTGGTCGAACTCATGGGCGGGACGATGTGGGCCGAGAGCAGCCTCGGCGAAGGCTCGATCTTCTGGTTCACGATCGAGGCCGAGGCCGCACCTCTGCCGCCCCGGCCGTTCGAACGGGCGGACGCGCCGCAACTCCAAGGCAAACGCGCGTTGATCGTGGACGACAACGCGACAAACCTGGACATCCTGACCCGCCAGGCGAACATGTGGGGGATGGTTGCCCGTCAGACCGGGTCGCCGGTAGAAGCCCTCGGTTGGATCCGCGCCGGCGATCCCTTCGACATCGCGATCCTCGACATGCAGATGCCGGAGATGGACGGCCTCAGCCTGGCCGAGGAGATCCGGCGTGCTCGCGCGGACCTGCCGCTCGTGATGCTCACGTCGCTCGACAGGGTCGAAGCTTCATCGAACGCGGCGTTCGCCGCGTTCCTGACCAAGCCGATCAGGCCCTCGCAACTGTACGACGCGTTGATGGGGCTCTTCGACGTGGAGTCCCGCGCCCCGGCCCAACGTCCGGCCTTGGACGCCGACCCGGACGAGCATCTGGCGGAGCGCCTCCCGTTGCGGATCCTCGTGGTCGAGGACAACGCCGTGAACCAGCAACTTGCCCTGCTCCTGCTCCAGAAGCTCGGCTACCGAGCGGATGTGGCCGCCAACGGGGTGGAGGCGCTCGAGGCGCTGCAGCGCCAGCCGTACGACGTCGTCCTCATGGACGTCGAGATGCCCGAGATGGACGGTCTCGAGGCCACGAGGCAGATCCGCCGGACGTCGCCTCAGGAGCCTGGCCCGCGCATCATCGCCGTCACGGCGAACGCCATGCAGGGAGAACGCGAGCTGTGCCTGAGGGCGGGTATGGACGACTACCTCACCAAACCGATCCGCCTGCACGAGCTGATCGAAGCACTGAGCAGCGGCGAGCGTATGACGCACGCGCCGGCACCGACTCCCGCCGTAGACCCCGAGGCGATCCACCGATTCGTCGCGTCCCTCGGCGCGGGGGGACGCGGGTCTGCGGTGACGCTGATCGAGACGTTCCTCGACCACGCGCCCGGGCAGATGGCGTCGCTGCGACAGGCGTTCCAGCTGCATCGGTCCGAAGACGCTCGACGGGAGGCGCACACGCTCAAGTCGAATGCGGCCGCCTTCGGAGCCGCCGCGCTCGAAGCGATGTGTCGAGAGCTCGAGCGCGCGGCGGAGGCCGACGCGCTCGAGCGGGGAGCCGAGCTCGTTCCTCGGATCGCATCGGAGCTCGAACGCGTGACGGGTGAGCTGGAACGGATCCGCGAGGAGCTTGTCCGGTGACGGCTCGAGCCTCGATCCTCGTCGTCGATGACGACCCCGTGAACCGATCGATGCTCACGGCGAGCCTCCAGGCGAGCGGGCATCAGGTAACGACGGCAGAGGGCGGCTCCCAGGCGCTCGACCTCGTGCGCGCCGAGGGCTTCGACGTGATCCTGCTCGATGTGCTGATGCCGCGGATGGACGGCTACCAGGTCCTCGAGCGACTCAAAGAGGATCCGCGACTGCGGCACATCCCGGTCGTCATGGTCACGGCCCTCGATGACGTGGAGAGCGCGGTGCGGTGCATCGAGCTCGGTGCGGACGACTACCTGTCGAAGCCGATCGACCCCGTGCTGCTCGGGGCGAGGATCAACGCCGGTTTGATGAAGAAGCGCCTCCACGACCTTGAGTTGCAGCACCTCGAGGAGGTGGACGGGCTCAACCGTCGGCTGGAGGCACGTGTCGAGGAGCAGATGGCCGAGCTGATCCGGACGGGCGAGCTGAAACGGTTCCTGCCCCAACAGATCGCCGAGGGGTTGATGGCCGGACAGTTGTCGCCGGATGACGGCTTCGAGCGGCGCAAGGTTACGCTCCTGTTCGCGGACATGGTCGGCTTCACCGACCTTTCGGACAAACTCGAGCCGGAGGAGCTCGCGGAAGTGCTGAACGAGTACCTGCGGGAGATGACCGCCGAGGCGGTATCCCAAGGGGGAACCTTGGACAACTACATCGGCGACGGGTTGATGGTGCTCTTCGGAGCACCGAAGCGCGCCGAGGAGTCGGTCCAGGCTTGGCGGGCGCTTCGCACGGCGTTCGGGATGAAGGTGCGAGCCGAGGAGTTGACCACGGCGATCCGACAACGGGGGATCCCCGCCGATATCAAGGTTCGGGTCGGGGTGAACACGGGTCATTGCACCGTGGGGGTCCTCGGCAGCGACATCATGCGCGCCTACAAGGCCGTGGGCTTCGCGGTCAACGTAGCCGCGCGACTCCAGTCCGAAGCCGAGCCCGGCACCGTCCTCGCCGGGTTCCGAACGTACGCGCTGGTGAAGGATCGGGTGGTCGCCGAGCAGCGGGAGCCCCTGACCCTCAAGGGCGCCGCTCGCCCAGTAGAAGCCTGGGAGATCCTTGGACTGGTGGACGGATCGGGTGAGGAGAAACCGCCTCCGCTCTAACCCGGCTCAGTGGTAGATCACGACGCGGGTGCCGTAGTCCGCGAGGCCGTACACCCACTGCGCGTTCCAGTACGGGATCCGGACGCAGCCGTGGCTGGCCGCGTACGTCGGGATCTCGGTCCATCCGTGGAGCGCCCGGTACCCGTCGAAGTAGCTCGGGTAGTAGAGGCGGTTCGGGCTGAAGCCCGCGGTCTTCCCCCAGACGCGGAACCTGCCGTCGCGCGTCGTGCCGCCCGCGCCGGTCGAGACGTGGAGCACGTTCGTGACGTCTCCGTCCTCCACCGTGAAGAGGACCTGCTTCGTCTGGTCGACCTCGAAGTGGAAGCCGCTCCAGTCGTTGCGTGCATGCGGCTTGATCGGGTCGGAGAGCCTGCGCCAGGTCGCCTCGTTCACCGTGAACGATCGATCCATGCGCTGCACCTTGTGGAACGCGACGACCGCGTCGGCGGTTCGGGAGTCGTACCGACCGTCTTTGGTCGCTACGAGACGGTAGTTGAGGTCGACCAGGCGGGCCTCGAGCAGCTTGACGAAGCGGCCGGCGGATCCCGACGAGAGACTGGGGAGCGGAGTGGTGTCGGCGTGCGACCTCGCGGAACCCTTCAGGATGTCGGACGCCGAGAACGAGGCCTTCGCGCGATAGGTGCCGGGTTCGGGGATCGTGAACCTCGCGCGGAACCCGCCTGCGGATCCCATCGCCACGAGACGGGTGTCGACCGTTCGCCTTCCCTTGGTCAAGGCGACCACGACGCTCGTGCCGGGCCGTGCCGGACGGACGGCTCCACGGACCACGACCCGATCGAACAAGCGAACAGGGCTCATCCGAGCCGAGAGCACGGCGCGAACCGCGACCGTCACAGGTTCGCTCGACGTGTCAGCGAGAACCGCGACGTAGGTGTCGGTTCCCTTGGGCTGGATCTTGACGGAGAACGCCCCGGCCGCACGGGTAGTTGCCGATGCGATCGAAGCACCCGCGCCGTTCCTGATCTCGATCGTCGTGCCCGCCACGGCGCTCGGAGCCGTTCCGGAGAGCGTGACCTCGTCACCGAAGTCGATCTTCGTGGCATCCGCCGACAGCGTCGGCGTCGTCTGTGCGGATGCGGGAGCAGCGAGGAGCATCGCGATGGTGAGCGTGAGTGCGGCCGCGACCCTCTTCAACGTCCACCCACCCTTTCGCCGTCGACGAACGTCCGTACCACCGGGTTGTGCCCCGGCCGGTACGGCACCATCCGGAAGGCGTCGCCGTCGAGGACCACGAGGTCGGCGGGCCTGCCGGGCGCAAGCGTACCGCGCTCCGGCGCAAGGCCAAGCGCTGCCGAAGCGTTTTCGGTGGCGGCGGCGAGCGCCTCCAGCGGCCGGAGCCCGTAGAGCGAACAGGCCGTCGCGATCGCCTCGGGCATCGAGAGCACCGGGGACGTCCCCGGGTTGAAGTCGGTCGCGATCGCGACCGCCGCTCCCGCGTCGATCAGCGCTCGGACGTCCGGGGGCGTCGAGCGCAGGAACAGCGTCGACGTCGGGAGCAGGACGGCGACCGTGGCCGGCGCGCCGCCGAGCGCCGAGATCCCGGCCGCCGACACGTGGTTCAGGTGATCGGCGCTCAACGCGTCGAGCGCGACGGCGGCCTCCGCCGCGCCCGAGGGGCCGAGCTGGTCGGCGTGGCATCGAAGGGGGAGTCCGACCTGGGAGGCGCACCGCGCGACCTCTCTCAGGTCGTCGAGCGAGAACGCGATGTCCTCCACGTAGACGTCGACGGCGTCAACGAGGCCCTCCCGCACGGCCTCCGGGATGAGCTCGTCGCAGACGGCGCGGACCCAGTCGGCGCGTTCCATGCCCTCGGGGACCGCGTGACACGCGAGCAACGTCACCGAGCACGTCTGGGGCGCCTCCTCGGCGAGCCGGCGGGCCAGGCGAGCCTGTCGCAGCTCGGCTTCCACCGAGAGGCCGTAGCCCGTCTTGAGCTCGAGCGCCGTCGTCCCGTGGTCGGCCATCTCCTGCACGAGCGAGCGGCAGAACGCGAGCACCTCGTCGTCGCTCGCCTCCGCCAGCATCCGAGCGCTCCGGTAGATGCCGCCCTCGCCATGCAGCTCGCGGTAGGAGACCCCGGACAGCCGAGCCTCGAACTCGTCGGCGCGCCAGCCCGCGAACGGCAGGTGGGTGTGGCAGTCGACGAACCCCGGCGCGATCGTGCAGCCCTCGAACCACTCGGGCTCGAACCCCACGAGGCCGTCGGCCGGGCCGACATAGGTGATCACGCCCTCGTCCCAGGCCACGGCCTGGTCGGACGCTTCGACGGGCCAGGGCCCGTCCCCGCGCACCGGCGCGAGGTCCGCGGCGGGCGTGACGAGGCTGGTCGCGGCGACGGCGCCACGGGCCGTGAGAGGCATGGCGGTCATGAAAGAACAGCTTCCGGGTGCGGCGCAACCTTTCCCGTCGGGGGCTACCGCTCGCGCGTTCGCGCTCGCTCCATCAGCCCCCCGAACCCCGTCCGTAGACTGTGCCGCGTGAGCGAGGCGGAGCGATTCCGGATCGCGGACATCCTCCGCATCCCCGAGATCCGAGCGGCGATGCTCGGGACGTTCGTGATCATGCTCGGGTACGGGATCCTCTCGCCCGTCCTGCCGAACTACGCGAAGAGCTTCGGCGTCGGCTACGACGCGGTGGGCCTGCTGATCTCGTCGTTCTCGTTCGCGCGCCTGGTGGCCGATCCGTTCGTCGGGCGATACATCGACCGGTACGGCGAGCGCGCGATGTCGACGCTCGGCGCCGTGTGGGTGGGGGTGTCGTCGTTCGCGGCGGCCCTCGCGCCGACGTTCCCGCTCCTCGTGTTGTTCCGCGCGCTGGGAGGGATCGGTTCGGCCCTGTTCTTCGCGTCGCTGCTCTCGTTCCTGCTGCGCTCGATCCCGTCACGACGCACCGGTCGCGTGATGAGCGTGTACTACGCGTCCTTCAACATCGGCTTCATCGCCGGCGGCCCCCTAGGAGGGCTGATGGCGAAGTGGTTCGGTCTCGCGAGCCCGCTCTACATCTACGCGGGGGCGTGCTTCCTGTCGGCGGTCCTGTTCTGGCGAACGATCCACGACCCCGAGCGTCACGAGTCCGAGGTGCGCCGCGGCGGCCTGCGACGCCTCCCGTGGAACCGGGCGTTCGTCACCGTGCTCGTCGTGAACGGGGTCTACCTGTGGATGATCGGTGCGATCTTCCAGACGCTGGTACCGCTGTTCGGCACCAGCAAGGACGTCGGACTCACGCTGGAGGGCGTGGGTCTGGGTCTCGCGATCGCCACGGCGACCGAGCTCGCGGTGCTGTACCCGGCCGGCCATGCGACCGATCGGCAGGGACGGCGCGCCGTGCTGATCCCGGCGCTCGCGGGGCTCGCGCTGATCACGGCGGCGTTCGGGTTCGTGACCACGCCGGTCGGGTTCATGATCGCGATGGGGATCCTCGGCGTCGCGAGCGGTTATGCGGGGGTTCCGCCGGCGCCGATGCTCTCCGACGTGACGCCGGAGGAGCTCAAGGGCTCGGCTGTCGCCGTGTTCCGGTTCGTCGGCGACCTCGGGTTCGTGATCGGTCCGCTCGTCGCCGGGTGGTCGGCTCAGGCCTTCGGGTTCACCACGTCGTTCGCGATCAACGCGGTGCCCGCCGTGGTGGCGCTGGCGCTGGTGCTCTCGATCCGGGAAACGATGCACCGCCGACGGCCGAGTGGCGACGCCCCGGGGCTGTAGCGGTGCGCGTCGAGGCGTCGAGGGACCTGCCCGCGACGCCCGAACGCGTGTGGGAGCAGATCCGGCGCTGGGAGGACCAGTCCCGTTGGATCCGCGACGCCGTCTGGGTGCGGGTCCTGACGCCCGAACGCGAGGGCGTGGGCGTCCGGGTCAGGGTCCTGAACCGCGTGCTGCTCGTTCCCCTGTTCACCGAGCAGCTCGAGGTCACCGGGTGGGAGCCGTCCCGGCGCATCGTGATGGCGCACCGGAGCTTCGTCGGAGGCACGGGGGTCTGGTCGCTCGAAGCGACCGACGGCGGCACGAGGTTCACCTGGACCGAGGAGCTTTCCCTGCCGATCCCGCTTCTCGGCGAGCTGGCGCTGCTCGTCTACCGGCCGTTCTTGCGCCGGCTGATGCGGGGCAGCCTCGCCAACCTTCAGCGTCTGGTCGCGTCGACGTAGGCGCGCAGGTCCGGCAGGTGCGCGGATGCGTGCGTGAACCTCCCGTCGTCCGAACCCAGCAGCGAGCCGATCCTCTCGCCGAGCGTGTCGTCGTCCGGATCGAACGCGTACTCGGCCGCCCACTCGCCGTCGCTCATCGCCGCGATCTCCGACGTCAGGCGCCCGTGCAGGTCATCGAACCGCGCCAGCACGACCGTCGCCTCTGCGTCCAGGAACCGCTCGGCCTCTTGCTCGTTGATCTGATCGCCGGTGCGGATCTCGTAGAGCTCCTCGATCGTGGGCCGCTCGCCGCGTCGGAACCCGTCGATCGCCCCGAGCGCGAACTCCTCCCACGAGCCCAGGTGCGCGGCAAGGTCCTTGGCCGACCACTCGCCTCCGCCCATCGTCCCCCTGCGGACGAACGCGTCGGGGTCGAGCTCCTCGAACAGGGTCGCGAGCTCGGCGTGCTGCTCCTCGAGCAGACGAACGGCTTCCTCGCGCGTGATCAC
>Ga0268386_10003942_pt1 | contig 10878 bp, 10 predicted proteins | sample RVTome_15_FD_200260 | JGI IMG/M metagenome (GOLD analysis project Ga0268386, IMG submission 200260) | Soil microbial communities from uranium-contaminated site in the Upper Colorado River Basin, Wyoming, United States - RVT150D86... ... | reverse complement strand
GCTGCGGCCCGCCTTCGTCATCGTCGATTCGATCCAGACGGTGTTCTCGCTCAAGTTCCAGTCCGCCCCCGGCAGCATCGGTCAGGTCCGCGAGTCGGCAGCCCAGCTGCTCTTTGCGGCCAAGGGCCAGAACATCCCGACCTTTCTCGTCGGTCACGTCACCAAGGACGGGAGTCTCGCCGGCCCGAAGGCGCTGGAACACATCGTCGACACCGTCCTGTACTTCGAAGGGGAGAAGCACCACTCGCACCGCGTCGTGCGCGCCGTCAAGAACCGCTTCGGCGCGGTCAGCGAGCTGGGGGTGTTCGAGATGACCGGCACGGGGCTTCGCGCCGTCCCGAATCCGTCGCAGCTGTTTCTCGCCGAACGCGCCGTCAATGCTCCCGGATCGACCGTGCTCTGCTGCATCGAGGGCTCGCGGCCCCTGCTCGTCGAGGTGCAGGCGCTCGTGAGCACCAGCTCGTACGGCAACGCGCGCCGGATGGCCAGTGGCATCGATCAGGGGCGGCTCTCGCTCCTGCTCGCCGTGCTCGAAAAGCGCGCCGGACTCAATCTCGCAGCCGATGATGTGTTCGTGAATGTAGCAGGCGGCATGACCGTCGAGGAGCCTGCTGCCGATCTGGCAATCGTCGCCGCGGTTGCGTCCAGCATCCGCAATCGTCCGCTTCGCCCCGGCACTGCTGTCTTCGGCGAGGTGGGCCTGGCGGGGGAGATCCGTGGCGTCAGCCAGGCCGCTCTCCGGGTGCGCGAAGCCGCACAGATGGGTTTCACGCGCTGCGTGCTGCCGGAGGGAAATTGTGCGCCCGCTGATGCCCCCCAGGGGCTCGAGCTGGCAGGCGTGAAGCACATCTCTGAGGCTCTCGATCAGATGATTGACTGGTAGTTCCGTGGTCCGTGGTCCGGCTCGGACTCCCGGCAGACGATTGCTCCGGAGCAGTATCATAAGATTCACCTAATACCCCGGAGCTCATATATGCCCTGGCACCTCGTAGTTCGTGTTCTGTTCGTGATCGCCGTCACGTACGCGGCTGTTCTGGCCAGACCGTTCAGCTCCGCCGTTTCCGTGAACCTGGTGGTCGGTTCGGCGCTCGGCATCCTGATGGTGATCGTGGAGTCCCGCCTTCGCGAGGCGGAGGTCACCGATCTGCTCGGCGCCCTGATTGGCGGCGCAATCGGCCTCGGCCTCGCGAAGACGATCGGCGCTGCCTTGTTCTGGGCCGACACCACCGACAGTCGCGTGGTGTTCCTGCACAGTTTCATCCTGCTCGTCTTTCCGTACCTCGGGATCGTGATGGGCGCGCGGAAGGGGGAGTGGCTGAAGCCGGCGCGGCTGGTCGGGCTTTTCCGCGACACGGGACCTCAGAAGCGCTATCGGATTCTGGATACCAGCGTGATCATCGATGGCCGGATCGCGGACCTCTGTGAAACGGGGTTTCTCGACGGCACGCTGGTCATCCCGCAGTTCGTTCTGAAGGAGCTGCAGCTCGTCGCCGATTCGCCCGACTCCCTGAAGCGAAACCGCGGCAGGCGTGGCCTGGACATCCTTCAGAAAATACAGAAGATGTCGGGCGTGGACGTGATGATCTCCGACATCGACTTTCCGGAAGTGCGCGAGGTGGACCTGAAGCTGATCGAGCTGGCGCGCTCGCTGCAGGGAAAGATCGTGACGAACGACTTCAACCTGAACAAGGTGGCGCAACTGCGCGGCGTGCAGGTCCTCAACATCAACGAGCTGGCCAACGCGCTCAAACCGGTCGTGCTGCCGGGCGAGTTCATGAAGGTCTTCATCCTCAAGGAAGGCAAGGAGTACAACCAGGGCGTCGCCTATCTCGACGACGGGACCATGGTGGTGGTGGACAACGCGCGCCGCATGATCAGCCGGAACATCGACGTGGTCGTGACGAGCGTGCTCCAGACCACCGCGGGCAAGATGATTTTCGGCCGCTATATCGAAAATGCCTCCACGTCGCCGGTGGCCTCGATGGGCGCGTCTTCGAGTACAGCTTCCGTCCAGGCTTCCGCCGTGGCGGGCGCGCCAGTGTCCGGACCGCGCGCCCAGAGCAAGTGACGTAGTTCTCCAGTGGCGCGGATCCCCCCGTTTCACTGGTGGCGGACGGTCTTCTACCTGATTCCCGCCATCAGCCTCTACACGATTGTGCTCGGGACCGTGTCGATGCTCTCGTCGCTCTTCGACAGCACGGGCGACTTCGGGCACAGGTGTGCGCGGGCGTGGGCATGGCTGGTCCTGAAGACGACCGGGGTTCGCGTGACCGTCCGCGGGGCCGAGCGCCTGGATCGCTCGCGCAGTTACGTCTTCGCCTCGAATCATCAGAGCATCTACGACATCCCGATCGCATTCGCATCCCTGCCGGTGCAGCTGCGGATCATCGCCAAGGATTCGCTCGGAAGGTTTCCGTTCCTCGGCTGGCACCTGCGGCGAACCGGGCACCTGCTGGTCGACCGCCGGAATCCGGGGCCCGGGATCCTCAAGAAGATGGCGCGGCTCGTCAGCGGGGCGCGGTCGCTGATCGTCTTCCCGGAAGGGACGCGGAGCCAGGACGGAGCGGTCGGGCGCTTCAAGGGAGGCAGCTTCCTGCTGGCGATCGACGCCGGTCTGCCGGTGGTGCCCGTCAGCATCGCGGGCAGCCGTTTCGTCATGCTGAAGGGGCGCCTCATGACCTGCCCCGGTGACGTGACCATCACCATCCACGCGCCGCTGTCGACGGCAGGAATCACCCGGGAGCACGCGCGCGAGCTGGCGGAACGCGTGAAGGAGATCGTGCGTCGGGAGGTGGACGAACCGGCTGAGGCGAGGTAGAGCCCGTGGCGGAGGGGGCCGCGGAAGAGGAGGCGGAGGGGCGGAGGAACCGGGGAAAATGCCAACACGGAGAAACGGAGCAACGGAGCGGGTTCTCGGGGCGGGCGTTCGGTGAGTGGGCCGTGCGCCGCGCGTTGCGCATCCTGCCGGCCGAAGGCCGGCAGGCGACGGCCCACCTCCGCTCCCCCGTTCCTCCGTGTCGAGCTCCTCTCCTTTCTCTCCGCCGCCCTCCGATACCGCCCGAAGCCTGTGGCGAAGGCGGTCTATAATGAGAGGTTCACCACATGGCCGATTCCCCATCCATGCACGTCACCGCCATCATCGCCGCAGGTGGGGCCGGCCGGCGCCTCGGCGGCGACGTCCCGAAGCAATTGCTCGAGATCGGCGGGCAGTCCATACTGCAGCGCACCGTGACGGCGTTCCTGGCGCATTCACGCGTGACGGAGGTCATCGTGGCGCTCCCGGCGGGCATCGCCGACTCGCCGCCAGAGTGGCTGCGCGCGGCTCGAGTCGTGGCTGGAGGAGACACGCGCCAGGCGTCAGTCGCCAAGGCCTTCGAGGCAGTAGCGCCGCAGTCGGAGATCGTGCTGGTGCACGATGCAGCCCGTCCCTTCGTTACACCGGAGATCATTTCCCGTTCGATTGATGGTGCGGTGGAGCACGGGGCGGCGATTGCCGCGCTGCGGGTGAGCGACACGGTGAAGCGCGTCGGCGAAGGTGAAATGATCGTCCAGACTCTGCCGCGTGAGGAGATCTTCCTGGCACAGACGCCACAGGCCTTCCGGCGTGCCGTGCTCGACGACGCGATTGCGCTCGGCCGCTCCGGGATCGCCGGCACCGATGAAGCTTCACTGGCCGAACAGGCCGGCCATCCCGTGCACGTGGTGAACGGCGACGCGTCGAACCTCAAGATCACCACCGCGGCGGATCTCGCTCACGCTCGGGCGCACGACGCGGGGTGGGATCGCCGTCCGGTGAACGCGCGAATCGGCGTTGGCTACGATCTGCACCGACTGGCCGACGGCCGGCCGCTCATCCTGGCCGGTGTGACCGTGCCTGCTGAACGTGGCGCGATCGGGCATTCGGATGCCGACGTCGTCTGCCACTCCGTGACGGATGCCATTCTCGGTGCGGCCCGGGCCGGGGACATCGGTCAGCTCTTTCCGGACACCGACCCCAGGTGGAAAGGGGCATCCAGCATCGGGCTGCTCAGCGATGCCGTTGCGCTCGTCCGGCGGGGCGGCTGGGAGATTGAAAACGTCGACGTCGTGGTCCTGCTCGAACGCCCGAAGCTCGCGCCCCACAGGACCGCGATGGAAGAGCAGCTGGCGAACGCCCTGGGCGTTCCGCGCGACACGGTCAGCGTGAAGGCGAAGACCAACGAAGGGGTAGATGCGGTAGGCCGCGGTGAAGCCATCGCGGCTCACGCGGTGGCGCTTCTGGCACGAAGGACGATCGGCTGATACATGCGTGTTCGCTTTGCACCCAGCCCGACCGGGCAGCTGCACGTCGGGAACGCCAGGACGGCTCTGTTCAACTGGCTCGTCGCACACGGCAAGGATGGGACGTTCATCCTGCGCATCGAGGACACCGATGCCGAGCGGTCGACGCGCGAGTCGGAGTCGAGCATCCTGGACGATCTCCGCTGGCTCGGGCTGGACTGGGACGAGGGCCCGGACGTGGGAGGGCCGAGCGGGCCATACCGGCAGTCGGAGCGGCTCCATCTGTACTCGTCGTACTCGACCGAGCTTCTCGCGGCGCGCCACGCCTATCACTGCTTCTGCTCGCCGCAGAAGCTCGATTCGGATCGACAGGCGGATCTCGCCGCCGGCAGGCCGCCCCGCTATCGCGGCGCCTGCCATGACCTGTCGCAGGACGAGGCGCAGGCCCGCATCGACGCGGGCGAGCGTCCGGTGGTCCGCTTCCGCGTGCCGGAGCAGGAAGAGGTGAAGTTCAACGACCTCGTCCGCGGTGAGGTCACCTTTTCGACCGAGGTCATCGGCGACTTCGTGATTCTTCGCTCCGACGGCCGGCCGCAGTACAACTTCGCCGTCGTCGTTGACGATGCGCTGATGGAGGTGACGCACGTGATTCGCGGAGAGGATCACATCTCCAACACGCCTCGGCAGATTCTTCTCTACCAGGCGCTCGGCTTCGCGCCACCCGAGTTCGCGCACCTCTCGCTCGTGATGGGTCCGGATCACACGCCGCTGTCGAAACGGCATGGCGCCACGTCGGTTGCCGAGTTCCGCGCGCGGGGCTACCTGCCAGAGGCCCTGGTCAACTACCTCGCGCTCATCGGCTGGTCGCCCGGCGGCGACGAAGAGCTGCTGGAGATCGGTGAGCTGGCGAAGCGCTTTGCCATCGAGGACGTCGGCCACAGTGCCGGTGTGTTCGATCCGGAAAAGCTGGCCTGGATGAACCGTCACTACATGAAGGTGGCGGCCCCGGGCCGGCTCGCGGCGGAGGTGATGCGCTATTTCGTGCAGAAAGGCTACGTCACGCGGCGCACCGATCAATCCGCAGATTTCGTGGCGTCGCTCCTGCCGATGGCCGTCGGGTCGGTGGACCGTCTGGAGGAAGTGCCCGACCGGCTCCGGTTCCTCTTCCACTTCGATGCTGACGAGGCGCGAGCCGGTTCCGGGGTCGCAGAGGTGCTGCACGAGGCTGGTGCATGGGATGTGATCGTGGTGCTGGCCGAGGAGTTGCGCGACGCGGGCCGGCTGGATCGGGAGGCGTTCCGCGCCGCAGCGAACCGCGTCAAGGCCCGTACCGGCCGGAAGGGACGCGCGCTGTTTCATCCGATTCGCGTGGCGCTGACCGGTGAGGGAGGCGGGCCGGAGCTGGATCTGGCTGTGCCCGCCATCGATCGCGGCGCCGAATTGCCGGCCTCCGCCGGAGTGGCGCGAATCCTGGGATGCCGGGAGCGGGCGGCGGCGTTTGCAGCCGCCATCAACCAATCGCCGTAGTCCGTAGTCCGTAATCCGTGGACCGAAGATCACTGGCGAACCCCGTAGCCTGATCGAGAGCACACGGACCACGGACCACGGACCACGGACCACGGACCACGGACCACGGACATCATGGTCATATATGGCATCAATCCCGTGATCGAGGCGCTGCGTGCCGGCCGGGTCCGACGCCTGCGGGTGGCAAACCGGGCGGATCGGCGCCTGGACCAGGCGCTCGACTCCGCGCGTCATAAGGGAGTAGCTGTCGAACGCGTCGACCCTCCAGCGCTCGACCGCGCGGCCAGGGGCGGCGTGCACCAGGGGATTGTCGCCGAGGTGGACGAGCCGCGCGACTACTCGATCGCCGAGCTCGTTGCCGCAGCGGGACCGGAGCCCCCGCTCATCGTCGTGCTCGACGGCATCGAGGATCCGCACAACGTGGGTGCCATCCTGCGCACAGCAGACGCTGCCGGCGCTCATGGGATCGTCCGGCAGGCGCGGCATGCCGCGGCGCTTGGTGGTGCGACCGCGAAAGCATCGGCAGGCGCCGTCTCGTATGTGCGGGTGGCAACCGTCGTGAACATCGCCAGGGCCGTGGTCGAACTGAAGGAGTCCGGGGTCTGGACGGTGGGGCTGGCTGGCGGAGCACCGGAACCCTATGATCGGGTTGATTTCACGTTGCCCACCGCCATCGTCCTTGGAGCCGAGGGTACGGGACTGCGTCGCCTGGTCCGGGAGCGCTGCGACCGCCTCGCGTCGATTCCCATGCAGGGAAGCGTCGAAAGCCTGAATGTGTCTGTGGCTGCAGGAGTTACGCTCTTCGAAGCGGTGCGGCAGCGAAGGGCCAGGGCCCGGCCGGCCGCCGGATCGGCTTAGCTGGACCGTTCGTGCGATTAGCATTTTACGTGCCCGGGACTTGCCAGCGTGGCACAGGTCGTGCTAAAAATACTCTTTTGTCTGGGCTGGCGTAGCTCAGTCCGGTAGAGCAGCTGATTTGTAATCAGCCGGTCGGGGGTTCAAATCCCTTCGCCAGCTCCAACGATTCCGGCGCGGTCCGGCATCTGATCGGGCCAGACGATTCGCGAGCGGCGCTAATCCTGACAAACGAAACAGCTCTCAACCAGTCAGCCCCCGTGTGTGCTGAAACGTGAGGGCGGGCGTATCGGCGAGGTAGCGAAGCGGTCAAACGCAACAGACTGTAAATCTGTCGCCCCAGTGGCTTCGAAGGTTCGAATCCTTCCCTCGCCACCACCCTTCGCTCGCCTGTGGTCGAGAGCGAGCTACGGGTGGCAAGCCCTGTGGGAGACGCGAGAAACATGCGGCGGGGTTGCCGCCGGACCGAGAGGCGAAGCGGGCGCGTAGGCGGGCCTGCCGCGCCGAAGCGATGGGCGAAGTGGGCGCGTAGGCGGGAGTAACTCAGTGGTAGAGTCACAGCCTTCCAAGCTGTTGGTCGCGGGTTCGATCCCCGTCTCCCGCTCCAGTCTTCGCTCACGCGAGCTCACGCCGAAGCGTGAGCTTCGGCTCGGCGAGCCAGGTGAAGGCTGTCGCGCCGAAGCTCCGAAGGAGCGAAGGCGGACTTCGCCACCGAGTGTTCCCGCGAAAGCTTGGAGGGCCGGGCACGAGGTATTCGACCTGTCGTCCGTAGCGAAAAAGCGGCCGACTTGTCGGCCGTAGCGGCGAGTCGGCGAAGCAGCGCGCCGCGAAGGCCGATGTAGCTCAGTTGGCAGAGCGCGTCCTTGGTAAGGACGAGGTCACCAGTTCAATCCTGGTCATCGGCTCCAGACTTCGCTCGCCTTCGACGAGCTTCGTCCAGGCAGGCGAGCCAAGCGGCAGGCGAAGGCTGTCTCGCCGTAGCCCCGAAGGGGCGACGGCGGACCGCAGAGTCGCCGGGATTAGAGGGCACAGGGGCAGGCGAAAGACAGAGCTGTAGGGCGGACGCAGAGTCCGCCGATTTGCGCGGCGGGGCAGTTACCCCGTCCTCCAACGAGGGCAGGACAAGGACATGGCAAAAGAGAAATTCGATCGTTCCAAACCGCACGTCAACGTGGGCACCATCGGGCACATCGACCACGGCAAGACCACGCTGACCGCTGCGCTGACCAAGGTTGCCGCCGACAAGGGCTGGGCGAAGTTCGTCTCCTACGACGAGGTGGCCAAGGCCTCCGAGTCGCAGGGGCGCCGCGACGCGACGAAGATCCTCACGATCGCGACGAGCCACGTCGAGTACAGCACTCCGAACCGGCATTATGCCCACGTCGACTGCCCGGGCCACGCCGACTACATCAAGAACATGATCACCGGCGCGGCGCAGATGGATGGCGCCATCCTTGTGGTCAGCGCGGTCGACGGCCCGATGCCCCAGACGCGCGAGCACGTGCTGCTGGCCAAGCAGGTCAACGTCCCGTACATGGTCGTGGCACTCAATAAGGTCGATGCGGTGGACGATCCCGAGCTCGTCGATCTCGTGGAGCTCGAGGTGCGCGAGCTCCTGTCGTCCTACGGCTTCCCGGGCAACGACGTGCCGGTGGTGCGCGTGTCCGCGCTCAAGGCGCTCAACGGCGAACCGGACGGCGTCGAGTCGGTCATGAAGCTGATGGAAGCGCTCGACAGCTACATCCCGCTGCCGGAGCGCGAGGTCGACAAGCCGTTCCTGATGCCGATCGAAGACGTCTTCTCCATCTCCGGCCGCGGCACGGTCGTGACCGGGCGCGTGGAGCGCGGCAAGGTGAAGGTCGGCGAGGAAATCGAGATCGTCGGGTTCAAGCCCACCGAGAAGAAGGTGGTCACCGGCGTCGAGATGTTCCGCAAGCTGCTCGACGAGGGCGTGGCCGGGGACAATATCGGCGTGCTGCTCCGCGGTGTGGAAAAAGACGATGTCGAGCGCGGCCAGGTGCTGGCCAAGCCCGGCTCGATCAAGCCGCACACGAAGTTCAAGGGCGAGGTCTACATCCTGTCCAAGGATGAAGGCGGCCGCCATACCCCGTTCTTCAACGGCTACCGCCCGCAGTTCTACATCCGGACGACGGACGTCACCGGATCGCTGAAGCTGCCCGAGGGCGTCGAGATGGTGATGCCCGGCGACAACACCAGCATCACGGCGGAACTGCACGTGCCGGTCGCGCTCGAAAAGGGCGCGCGGTTCGCGATTCGCGAAGGCGGCCGCACGGTCGGCGCGGGCACGATCTCGGAGATCGTCGAATAGGGAACAGCGCCGTGGACCGTGGCTCGCCGTCCGTGGTCCGTCGTTGCGGATCGCGACTACGGACTGCGGACTACGGACTACGGACTACGGACTACGGACTACGGATCCCGAGTAACGACCCATGCGAGACATCATCACGCTGGCGTGCAACGAGTGCAAGCGCCGCAATTACAGCACGACGAAGAACAAGAAGAAGACGACCGAGCGGCTCGAGTTCAGCAAGTTCTGCCGCTTCTGCCGGAAGCACACGGCACACAGGGAAACGAAGTAGATATCAGCTCCCAGCTTTCAGCTGCCAGCTGCCAGCTTCCGAGGTGGCCAGCTCGTTCGCTTCCAGCTCGGAGCTCACTGGAAGCCGGAAGCTGGCAGCTTTTATTAGGACAGTAGCTCAATTGGCAGAGCACCGGTCTCCAAAACCGGGGGTTGGGGGTTCGATTCCCTCCTGTCCTGCCAAGACGCCGGGGCTCGGGACTCGGTGCCCGGTGCTCGGCAGACCAGACGGGACGGGATCGAGACCCGGGTCCCGAATCCCGAGACCCGGCAGCGACAGTCAGGAATGGCGATGAAAACGGCAATGGCGGAACACGAGGACTCGCTTGGAGGCCGCGCCCGCGAGAGCGTGACCGGCTGGTGGGGACGGTCACGGCGCTTCCTCGCCGAAGTGCGGAACGAGATGTCCCGTGTCACCTGGCCGAGCCGCAAGGAAGTGTACGCGACGACGCTCGTGGTGATTCTCACCTCGACTTTCTTCGGCATCTACCTCTACGGCATCGACCTCATCCTGAACGCGATCATGGCCTGGGTGTTCCGTACCTTCGGCGCGGCGTAGCGAGACATGGCGAGCATGACGGACGATCGCACGAAGCAGTGGTACATCGTCCACACGTACTCCGGCTTCGAGAACAAGGTGAAGGAATCGCTGGAGCAGCGCGTAAACGCGTACGGGCTCCAGGAAGAGATTGGCGAGATCCTGATCCCGACCGAGCAGGTCGCGGAGATGCGCGGCGGCAAGAAGGTCGTGAGCTCCAAGCGGTTCTTCCCCGGCTACATCCTTGTCGAGATGCACATGTCCGACAACGCGTGGCATGTGGTGAAGAACACGCCCAAGGTGACCGGGTTCGTCGGCGCGGGCGCCAAGCCCACGCCGCTCTCGCGCGAAGAGGTCGACCAGATTCTCAACCAGGTCACCGAGGCGGCCGAGAAGCCGAAACCGAAGTACACCTTCGAAAAGGGCGATCAGGTACGGATCAACGAAGGGCCGTTCACCAGCTTCAACGGCGTGGTGGACGAGGTCAATGTCGATCGCAACACGTTGAAGGTGATGGTCACGATCTTCGGCCGGGCCACCCCGGTGGAGTTGGATTTTCTGCAGGTCGAGAAGTTGTAGGAGCGCTCGCGAACCGCTCCTGCTCGACGACGGACGCACAACGTAATGGCAAAGAAAATACAGGCAGTGGTGAAGCTCCAGATTGCGGCGGGGAAAGCCACCCCGGCGCCCCCGGTCGGAACCGCGCTCGGTCCGCACGGGCTGAACATCATGGACTTCTGCAAGAACTTCAACGCGAAGACGTCCAAGGACGAAGGGCTCATCATTCCGGTCGTCGTGACGGTCTACGCGGATCGGTCCTACTCCTTCATCACGAAGACCCCGCCGGCCGCCGTGCTGCTCAAGCGCGCCGCGAACCTGGCGAAAGGGTCCAACGAGCCGAACAAGAACAAGGTCGGTACCGTGACGAAGAAGCAGGTCGAGGACATCGCGAAGCTCAAGATGCCCGATCTGAACTGCGAGTCGCCTGAGGCGGCGTTCAAGACCGTCGCGGGTACCGCACGGTCGATGGGGATCGACGTAGTCGGTTGAGCGCCACGGTGTGGGGGGAACCCTGAACCCTGAGAACCCTGAACCCTGA
>Ga0268386_10003941_pt1 | contig 10878 bp, 10 predicted proteins | sample RVTome_15_FD_200260 | JGI IMG/M metagenome (GOLD analysis project Ga0268386, IMG submission 200260) | Soil microbial communities from uranium-contaminated site in the Upper Colorado River Basin, Wyoming, United States - RVT150D86... ... | reverse complement strand
TCACCCCCGAACAGCGCTTCCGTGGCGCGCCGGGCGGCCTCGAGCCCGGTCTCTCCGTGCACCCGTCGCGTGACGTCCGCCGCCAGTGCCTTCTGGCCGGCTCGGGCCTGCGGCTCGGCGACGACGCCGTCGGCGACCTCGGCCCGCTCGCGCTCCGGCAGGAGCGTGAAGAAGTTCAGGTAGCGGACGACGTCCGCGTCCTCGACGTTGATCCAATACTGGTAGAAGCGAAACGGCGACGTCAGGCTGGCGTCGAGCCAGACGTTGCCCGCCTCCGACTTCCCGAACTTGCCGCCCGCCGCGTTCGTGATCAGAGGCAGGACCACGCCGAACGCGCGCGCGCCCTCGGTGCGACGGATGAGATCGATGCCGGCAGTGATGTTGCCCCATTGGTCGCTGCCGCCCATCTGCACGGTGCACCCCTCCCGGCGGTACAGCTCGAGGAAGTCGTAGGACTGCAGCAGCGCGTAGGAGAACTCCGTGTACGAGATCCCCGTCTCCTCGTCGGCGAGGCGACGCTTCACCGACTCCTTGGCCATCAGCTGATTCACCGAGAAGTGCTTGCCGACATCGCGTAGGAAGTCGACCAGGGCGAGGCCACCCAGCCAGTCGTGGTTGTTCCGCATCCGCGCCGCGTTCGACTTCGCATCGAAATCGAGGAAGTGCGCGAGCTGCTCACGAATCGCCTCGGCGTTCTCCGCGGCGATCTCCTTCGTGAGAAGCAGCCGCTCGACGGTCTTGCCCGACGGATCGCCGATGAGTCCGGTCCCGCCGCCCACCAGCGCGATCGGCGTGTGCCCCGCGCGTTGCGCGTGCACCAGGCCCATGATGGGGACGAGGTTGCCCAGGTGGAGGCTCGGCGCCGTCGGATCGAACCCGATGTAGACCGTGCGCGGCGCTTCGGCGAGGTGCTCGGCGGCGCCTTCGGTGGCGTCCTGGAGTAGACCGCGGGCCTCGAACTGCTCGAGCAGCGGCGGGATCACCACCCCTCCCGCTCCCGCAGGCGGGTGATGTGGGCTTCGTGGTGCGGACAGTGCCACCCGTAGATCTCGATCAACAGGTCGACCGCGATCTCGCCCCACTCCGGGTGTCGGACCGTCCGCCGCGCCTGCTCGGGCGTCAACGCGCGCAGGAAGGCCACCCACCGGGCGTGGAGCGCATCCAGGATCGCCAGCGAGCCCTCCACCGGTGCGGTCCTGGCGTCGGGGAGCTCGGACCACGCGCTCTGGTCGTAGGTGATGATCGCCGGATTGTCCTCGGTGACGGCGAGCTTGAATCGTACGTACGAGTTCACGTGCGAGTCGACCACGTGGTGGACGACCTGGCGGACCGTCCACCCGTCCGGGCGGTAGGGCGTGTCGAGCTGCCCGTCGTCGAGGCCCGCGACCGCGGCGCGCATGTTCCGCGGATGCGCGGCGATCGCGTCGATGCGGGACCTGCGCTCTTCGCCCGTGAGCGGCCGGCCGACCGACTCGAACTTGCCGATGGGAAACCGTGGATCACCCATGCCGACACCCCCCTCCGTTTGACCTGTCCGGTGGACCTCGATTGCGCTCTCGCCGACACTCTCGCAGTGTCGGACGTCGATGTCCACGTACGACCGTTTCTACGAGGTGGTGCGTCGCGTGCCCGTCGGGCGCGTGACCACGTACGGCGCGGTGGCACAGGCCGCCGGCCTGCCGGGTCGCGCGCGCCAGGTCGGGTACTCGATGGCGGCACTCCAAGGCGACTCGGATGTCCCGTGGCACCGCGTGATCAACGCGCGGGGGGAGGTGAGCGCGCGCGCCGGGGGTTCGGCGTTCGAGCGGATTCAGCGGGCGATGCTCGAGTCGGAGGGGGTGCGCTTCGACGCGCGGGACCGGGTCGATCTCGATCGCTTCGGGTGGCCGTGAGGCAGCGATCCCAATCGGGGCTCAAGTCGTGGCTCTAGTAACCTTGTGTAGGTCGATTGATCAGTTACCTTGCTGAATCACCTGATTAGATAGTATATAATGGTTACCATGGGACGCAGAGCGCCCGACTCCACGCCCGATCTCGCGTTGAGCTTCGCCAACACGGTCGAGCTGTCGCGCGGCCGGATTCGCGACCGGATCGCCACTCCGCACGATCTTCGGAGCTGGTTGGCCGGGGAGTTTTCGGACAAGGCCTCGATCATCGAATCGCTCCGTTCGCCCCCGGTGGCCCGCACCGTCCATGACGAGGCGCTCCGCCTCCGGTCGGCGATCCGGGAGCTGCTGGAGACGTACTCTGCCGGAACCGCCGCCGGCCCTGGCACGATTCTCGTGATCAACCGCGCCCTCGTCACCTGCACGATCACCCACGAGGTCGTGGTGTCCGGTGGCGTGCTCACGGTTCGCGAGCAGGAGCGTGGCGGGTCACCGCTCGCGCTCCTGGCGCCCATCGCCCGCTCCGCGGGAGTGCTCCTGGCCGGCGTGGATCGCGGGCGCCTGCGGCGGTGCGCCGCGCCGCGATGTCCCGTCTGGTTCGTCGACTCGAGCAAGGGAGGCCGACGCCGTTGGTGCTCCATGGCGCGGTGCGGCAACCGTCGAAAGGCGGCGCGGCACCGCGAGCGCAATCCGCCCGAGTCGTAGGCCCGGAGACGACGCACAGGGCTTTCCCGTCGGTGGATCCAACGGGTAGTGAGGGCGGGCGTCGAGCGGTGGGTCCGTTCCTGAGCGACACGCGCTTGCTCGCTTTGGCTGGTCGCTCCCACTTTGCCCGACCGTACCGTGACCGCGACGCGCCTAGCGTCGCTGGCCCCGGCCCACGAACCCGAGCCCCGCCCGATGATGCGCCCGAAGACCGCCGCGATCGCCCTCCTCGCCGTTTCGGCCCTCCTCGCGGCCAGCCCGGCGGGCGCGCAGAGCCCCGTCGTCGACCCCAGAGTCACCGAGATCCTGGAGGACGTGTCGGCGGAACGCCTCCACGAGTACCTCGACACGCTGACGTCCTTTCGCACGCGGCACTCGCTGTCCTTCTCGGAGCGTCTCGACTTCGGCGTCCTGCCGGCACGGCGGTACATCCGCCGCACGATGGCCGGCTTCAGCGAACGGCTGCGGGTCGACCTCGACTGCTATCGCGTGACGCCGCAGGGGCGGATTCCCGAGGAGGCCGAGCTCTGCAACGTGGTCGCGATCCTGCCTGGTAGGAGCGAACGCCGAGTCTACGTGAGCGGACACTACGACACCGTGGCGCGCCAGGAGAGCGGCGACTTCGATTGGACCCGCTACGACAACCCGGCGCCGGGCGCGAACGACGACGGGAGCGGGACCGTCCTCACGATGGAGGTGGCACGGGTCCTGGCGCAGAGCGGCCTGGAGTTCGACGCCACGCTCGTGTTCGTCGGGTTCGTGGCGGAGGAGGAGGGTCTCGTGGGCGCGAGCCTGCACGCGGCCCGCGCCGAGCGGGAGGGGTGGACGATCGACGCGGTCTTCAACAACGACATCATCGGCAACACGTTGGGGGGCAACGGCATCATCGACGGGCGCACGCTTCGTGTGTTCTCCGAGGACCCGACGGACTCCCCGTCCCGGCAACTCGCCCGCTTCATCCGCAGGCAGGCGGCCGTGTACATGCCGGGCCACGAGGTGCGGCTGATCGCGCGCGAGGACCGCTTCGGTCGTGGAGGCGACCACACGGCGTTCAATCGACGCGGGTTCGCCGGCGTGCGCTTCAGCGAGTCGCGCGAGAACTACAGCCGCCAGCACATGGCGGCCGATACCCTGGGCGGCGTCGACTTCGAGTACCTGGCAAAGAACACGCGGGTCAACGTCGCCGGCGTGGCGACCCTGGCGCTCGCTCCCGTGGCGCCGAACGTGCTCGGGCCCGGCGGTCCGATGCTCGGGCGCGGCGAGTCCGGATACGACGCGGAGCTGCGATGGATCCGTTCGCCCGGCGCGGTGGGATACCGCGTCGTCTGGCGAGACGCCTGGACGCCCGACTGGGAGCACGAGATCCATGTTGGCGACGTCACCGAGCTGACCCTCTCCGACATCTCCATCGACGACTTCGTGTTCGGCGTCGCCGCCATCGGGCCGGACGGACACGAAAGCGTCGTCTCGGCGTATGTTCGGCCACCAAGGGCACGCAGCGACATCGACGAGGTCGGCAGATGAGAACGGCGAGGGGCTCGGCTGGCGACTCGCCCAGGGCGAGCCCGTGGGTCGTCCTCTTGGCGCTGGCCCTGGCGTGCACGTCCCCGTCCATCTCGGGGCAGGAGACGGGCACGATCGGAGGACGCGTGGTCGACAGCGCGTCGCGGGAGCCGGTCGCGGGCGTCGCCATCGAGATCCTGGGCTCGACCTCGGCGCTGACGGACTCCGCCGGGATCTTCCTCTTCAGGGACGTCGCGGTCGGGACGCACGAGCTCGTCCTCGAGCACCTCTCGTACGGGGTGCACGCGCGCAGCGTCTCCCTGCTCCCCAACGAGGAGCTCGCCCTCGAGGTCTCGATCTCGGTCCGCGCGATCGAGTTGGCGCCGCTCGTCGTCGAGGCCCTCACGGAGCTGGAGGCGCGCCGGATCTCGTCGGGGCACTCAATCAACGAGGTCATGGCCGACGAGATCGAGCGAGCGGACCGCGCGGGCTTGACGCTGTCACAGCTCCTCCAGGCGTCCATGCCCGGCGTGCTCGTGCGAGCCGCCTCGGCCGGCCAGACCTGCGTCACGTACCGCGCGATCCGCTCGGACAACGACCGTGGCTGCAACGGGGTCTCCGTGGTCCTCGACGGCGTCCCGATCGCCGACCCGAGCTACGTGTACGGCTCACTCCCGCTGCGCGACATCGAGCGACTCGAGATCATGTCGCCCGGTCAGGCAGGCGTGCGCTACGGGATGCGCTCGGGTCAGGGTGTCCTCCTCGTCGAGACCAAGCAGGGTCGCGAGGAGCGACGCCGCGACGTTTCCCGCCTCCTCACGGGCTTCGACTGGTCGGAGGAGAGCGACCCGTATCCATGGCTCAAGGTGCTCGGCGGCTCCTTCGTCGCGAACGCGCTCGGGGTCGGCGCCGGTCTCGCCATGGCCGATCGATGCTTCTGGACCCCGGATACGAGCTCGTTCGCGCTTCGTACCCGTTGCCATGGCGCCGCCACCGCCGCCGCGAGCATTCTCAGCGTCGTCCTTCCTGCCGTCGGGGGTACTCTGACCGCGCGCTGGGGCGGAGCGACCGACCGCAGTCGCGGGAGGCTCGTCCCGTCGATGGTCACTGCGGGGATGGTGCTGACCGGCGGGTATCTCCTCCTCATCGGAGGCGAGGGACAGAGCGAGATAGCGGGCGCGCTCGTCCTGGGGCTCGCCGTGCCCCTGACGTTCACGCTGTCGGACCGAATCTTCCGAGTGTTGCGATGAGCCGGCCCTGTCACAGCGGCGGCCATCGAACCGTTACACCTTCGAACGAAACCCCGAACGCTGACGTGGATCTCTTGCGACGAATCGACCGCAGGCGTGTTGCCGTCCTGCTGCTGGCCGGGATGACCGCCGGATGCTTCAACTACGTGCCCGCTCAACTCGAAACGACGCCACCCGGAGAGAACGTGCGCGTGCTCGTGACCAGGCAAGGCGCGTCGGAGCTGGCGAGCATCACCACGGTGACCGGCGACGTCCCGAGCATGGACGGCAGCGTGGTGGGCACGGAGGGCACGGACCTCCTCCTGCGGGTCGCCGTGGGCGAGCGGCGGGAGGGCTTCATCGCCTCCAGTCTCAACCAGACCGTGCGCGTGCCGGTCGGGGAGATCCTCTCGTTTCAACGCCGGGAGGTCGACAAGCTGCGCACGGGACTCCTGGTGGGGGTGGCCGCGGGCGTCGCCACCGCGGTCGTGGTGTTCATCCTGGATCCGTTCGGCTCGAGAGACCCGCCCAGCGGTCCCGATCCCGATGAGCTTCGACTGGACATGGGTCTGCTCACCATTCCGATCAGAGAGTGACGACCCCTACATGTGTGGAGATATGAAGAGGAAGAGAGTGATGAGGACGGCGACGGCGATGATCCTTGCCGTGGCCGCCGCGGCCTGCCTGGACGACGTGTCCGGCACGCGGCCGCTGACCCTGGACGTGGACGCGGACGTCTCGACCACGACGGTCGGTGAGGAGGTCACGTTCACGTTCGCCGCGACGGGGACCCAACTCACGAGCGTGACGATCGAGTTCGGGGACGGCGACGCGGAGACCAAGGGCTACGCCGGCCCCGTGGAGGTCAACGACTTCGCCGTCCACGCGTACAGCGCGGCGGGTACCTACGACGTGGTGGGCCGGGCGATCGACTCGCAGGGCGCGGTGGAAGACACGCTGACGATCACGGTCAACTGACCCGCTTGCCGGTCGGGGCGACCGGCCGTATCTCACCGACTGGGGATCGCCACCGCCGGAGGTATGAACATGCCCTCGACCATCACACGAGCGCTGTCCGCGCTCGCGCTCTTCGCTCTTGCGGCGCCACCGTCGCTCCGTGCCCAGACCGAAGATCCCGCGCACGTGCACATCGGCCACGTCGCCGATGGCTTTCGGGGCACGCCCGAGGGACTGGGACTCCTCCCAGCGGCGGTCGCGGAGGCACAGGTCGCGGCGCAACACGCCGGCCTCGCCGCCCGCGACCCGACGAACCTGGACGGAATGAAGCGCCACGCCGGCCACGTGCTGCACGCGCTCGATCCGTCGACCGTCGAGAGCGGACCCGGAGGCGGGTACGGCGTGAAGGCCGGCGCCGACGGCGCGGCGCGCCACATCGAGCTCGCCGCCGCCTCGGAGGGGGCGACGGAGAACGTGAAGCTCCACGCGAACCACGTGGCGACCGCGGCGTCGAACGTGTCCGGATGGACCGACGAGGCGATCGAGCTCGCCCGAGGCATCCAGTCGGCCACGACCGCCGACGAGGCGGCCGAGAAGCTACACGAGCTGATTCAGCTCACGGACGCGATCGCGAACGGGCGGGACACCGACGGCGACGGCCGGATCGGTTGGCAGGAGGGCGAGGGCGGACTCGCGCAGGCCAGCCAGCATCTCACTCTGATGAGGAACGCGGAGGGTCTCGCCGGCTGACCCGCCGACCCGGACTCCGTGGCGTGGTCGTAGACCCAGTCCTCGCCACCATGGTCGAAGGCCTCTCGGACTTCGGCTACGGAGCGGGAGCGGCTAGCACGACACGCAGTTGTGGTTGTTCTTCGAGCCGAGGCTCTCGAGCAGCGCGATCGTCTCGGGGAACGGCGTGATCCGCTGGACCGGGCCGTTGGCCATGTCCGCCGTGGTGTGTCCGCGCCGGCTGACGGCCGTCACGTCCGCGCCTCGCTCGACGAGGTATTCGATCATCTCGTTGTCACCCCGCGACGCCGCCCAGTGCAGCGGAGCAAAGCCGTTCGCGTCACGGGCGTTGACGTCCGCTCCGAGCTCCTCGACGAGATACTGCAGGACGGGTAGCCACGCGTCGGGCGCGTGCGTGTGCGACACACCCGCGAAGCCGGTGCCGTACGCGTGGCCCGTGGCCGCGTGGATGGGATAGACGTCCGGTCCACCCTCGGGCACGGGCGGTAACCCGGACGGATCGGCGTCGGCGCCGGGCCGATCCTCGCCGCCGCCCCCGCCCCCGCCCCGTCGGCGCTCGGGCTGCTTCATCGTCGGGATCGAGGGATCGGCACCGTGCGCGACCAGCATCCGCATGGCGGGCAGGTCGAGCGCGTAGGCGGCGCGCCAGAACGGAGTCGCTCCGCGCGTGTCCACGTCGAGCTGCGTGAACGTGTACTCCATGTACCAGAGGTGCTTGGAAAGGCGCGCGTTCGGGTCGGCACCGGCCTCCAGGAGCGCCTTCATGACGTCGAGATGCGTCGCCTGCTGCTGGAGATACGCCTGCTGCTGAGGATACCGGGCCTTGGGCGCCCAGTTCGTGTTCAGCGTCGCATACAGCGGCGTGGTCCCGGCGTGACTCGCCGGATTGGGGTCCGCGCCCCGATCGAGAAGGTTCAGCGCCAGGTCGAAGTGCCCGTTGATAACCGCCATGAGGATCGGGCTCGTACCGTCGCCTTCGGTCTGTCGATCGATATCGGCGCCGGCGTCGAGCAACGCGAACGTGGTCTCGACCTCGCCCTCGCGCACGGCGTGGTGGAGCGCGCTCAACCCGCCCTGGGCGTTGACCAGAGCCTCGTAGGACGAGTCGTAGGAGTCGCCGGACCCACGCGCTCCCCCCGGCGCTTCACCGAGATCGACGTCGGGCTCGCGTGCGAATGCCGGTGCCTGAGCCTCGGAGGGCGGCCGGGCCGCGGCCGAGTCTCGGGCGGCGTTGGCCGCGCGCACGGCCGCCTGCACCTGGGTCGGTGTCGGCTGCCAGGAGGTCCCCGGTGGCTGGTCGCCACGCAACGCGGCGAGGACCTCGTTGCGCACCTGACCGGCCACGCGGTCCTCGGCGGACTGCTCGCGGATGTCGACCACGTGGGTCGTGAGCGACACGTCGGCGCCGAGCTCGACGAGGGCGCGCACGGCCTGCAGTCGACCCCCGGAGGCCGCGAAGATCAGCGGTGTCTGACCCCGCGACGACTCGCGCGCGTCGACGTCGGCGCCGTGCTCCACGAGCGCGCGAATCGAGCGGGCGCTCCCGGCGCCCGCGGCGAAGTGGAGCGGCAGCGCCCCGCCGGTCGAGGTGGCGGTGCTCGGATCGGCGCCCCCGTCGAGCAGCAGCTCGACGATCTCGTCGCGCGCCAGTCGACTCGCCAGGTGGAGCGGCGTGTAGTCCCCGAGCCGCGTCTCGGCGGCGACGTTCGCCCCCGCCCCAAGCAGCGTCCGGGTGAGCTCCGTGTCGCCACGCTCGGCCGCCCAGTGCAGCGCGGTCATCCCGTCACCCTGCGCGGCGTTGACGTCGGCTCCCTCGCGCAGGAGCGTGCGCACTGCTTCCCGGTCCCCCTGCATCGCGGCATCGGCGACCGGAGACTCCGGAGGCGCGGCCGCCCACAGCAGCAGCGTCGCGAGGAGCGCGCCGAGCACGTTCACCTGCAGCGTCTTGCCCATGCTCACAAGGGCGACGCCGAGGTCGGCATCGTCAGTGGCAGCGCGCCCGTGCTGTCGCCGAAGGTGTCCATGTCGTCGTGACCGAGCGTGTGCAGCATGCTCAGCATCGCGTTCGCCATCGGCGTTCCGTCGGGCGCCTTCAGGTGCAGGTTGCCGTCGAGCTTGCCGTTCGCCCCGCCCGCCACGAAGAGCGGAGCCCTCCGGTGGTTGTGGAGATTTCCGTCGGCCATGGGCGAACCGTATATGATCATCGTCTTGTCGAGCATGTTGCCCTCGCCCTCCTCGACCTCTCTGAGCTTGTCGAAGAAGTAGGGCAGCATGCTCACGTGGTACTTGTTGATCTTGAAGAACTCGAGGACGTTGGCCTCGCGACCCCCGTGATGCGACGCCGGGTGGAACGGCCGATCCGTCCCGCTCTCCGGGTAGACGCGCGCCGAGGAGTCGCGGCCCATCTTGAACGAGAACACGCGCGTCGTGTCCGACGCGAAGGCGAGCGCCTGCAGGTCGAACATCAGCTTCACGTGCTCCTCGAAGGAGTCGGGCACGCCCGCCGGAGCCGCCGGGAGCTCGCGAACCTCGCCCGACGTGTTCTGCGCCTCGACCATCTGGATGCGGCGCTCGATCTCGCGGACGTTCTGCAGGTACCGCTCGAGGCGCTCGCGATCGTTCGGCCCCAGGTCGCGCTGCAACTGGGAGATCCGACCGGTGACGTAGTCGAGGATCGACGCGCTCGTCCGCCTGCGCCGGTTCCGTTCGGCCGCCGTGCCCCCCGCACCGAAGAGCTGCTCGAAGGCGACGCGCGGGTCGCGGATCACCGGAAGCGGCTCGGTCGCCGACGCCCAACTGATCGAGTCGGTGTAGACGCAGGTGTAGCCGTACGCGCAGCCACCCGACTGGTTGATGTTCTCGATGCAGAGCTGCATCGACGGGATCGGCGTGTCCTGCCCGAAGCGCCGCGCGTGGATCTGGTCGAGCGACGCTCCGACGAAGACGTCCGAGCCCTCGGTCTGCTTGGGGTGCTGCTGGGTGAGGAAGACCGCGCTCGAGCGGAAGTGGTCGCCGCCGATCTCGTTCGGCTGGAACGCCTCGGCCATCCGGACGTCGGTGTTGCTGATGATCGTCAGGTGATCCCGCCACGCGTCGAGCGGCTGGAGCGCGCTCGGCGACAGGTCGAAATTGCGCCCCACGTCGGCCGGAGCCCACAGGTTCTGGCTCGCACCCCACTCGTTGCTCCCCGCCGCGCCGTGCACCATCTCGATGGCCACGAGCCGGGTGGGCACGGCGTCCGCGGCGACCCCGCGCAGGCGCCCGGCGGGCACCATCGCGTCCAGGAACGGCAGCGCGAGCGACGCGCCCATCCCGCGGATGAACGTACGGCGCTCCATGTGCTTGCCGGTGATGAATTCCATGATTCCTCGGTCTCCTCAGCTAGAGGCGAGCCCGCCATGCGGCGGGCTCACTCCGTCGGTTCGTCACCCACTGCCGTCCTGCCCATCGGCCACGGCGCCGGCCCGCTGCATCCGGAAGGCGTCGCTCTTCACGACGCCCAGAATGAACGCCGACATCCTGTAGTCCTGCTCCTCGGCCTCGCGCACGATCTCGCGGACCGTCGGCTGGTCGAAATGCTCGACCCGGCGGCCGAGCGCGTACGCCATCAGGTTCTGAGTGAACGTGCGCACCAGCGGGATCGGACGCCGGAGCAGCGCCTGGTTCAACTCCACCGGGCTCGTGATCGGCGTGCCGTCGTACAGCTCGCCCTGCGTATCCAACGGCATGCCGTTCTCCCGGATCCGCCACTGGCCGGTCACGTCGTAGCTGTCGAGCGCGAGCCCGATCGGGTCCATGAACCGGTGGCAGGCGTTGCACGTCGGGTTGGCTCGGTGCTGCTCCATGCG
>Ga0268386_10003940_pt1 | contig 10878 bp, 13 predicted proteins | sample RVTome_15_FD_200260 | JGI IMG/M metagenome (GOLD analysis project Ga0268386, IMG submission 200260) | Soil microbial communities from uranium-contaminated site in the Upper Colorado River Basin, Wyoming, United States - RVT150D86... ... | reverse complement strand
GAGCTCGGTGCGACCGACTACCTCTACAAGCCGGCCAACCGCGAGCTGCTGCGCGCCCGGCTGTCCACCAGCCTGGCCACCAAGCGGCTTCGCGACATGGAGCTCGACCATCTCGAGCAGGTCCAGCGGGTCATCGCGGCGGCGCAGGCGCTGGAGTCGGACACCTACGACCCGTCTGGGCTGGCCCCGGTCGCGGCCCGCACGGACGCACTCGGCACGCTCGCCCGGATGTTCGACCGGATGGCCCGACAGGTGCGGGCCAGAGAGGAGCAGCTGCGACGCGAGGTTGCTGGGCTGCGGATCGAGATGGATCGCAGCCGGGTGGGCGCGCGGGCCGCCGAGGTCACCGAATCGGACTACTACCGGCGGATCGCCGGTGAGGCCGAGTCTCTCAAGCGGATCCTCACCGAGGGTGGGAAGGATCGGCCATGATGGCGGTTGATGGTTAGGCCGGCCGGCTGGGCAGGGGGCTTGGTCGCCGGGCCGTTGAGGATCTCGCCGTCTGGCGTGAAGCGCGTAGACGTGTGCCTGACGGCGCCGTAGGTCGCAGTCGATCCCTTCGGCGGCGAACGATGCGACTTGCTCCTTCGCCGCCTCCATGGTCGCCTGCCCGACAGGGCCAGTTCGCCGATCACGAAGTGGCCAGATCGATGAGAAGAACCGCTCCTAGTAGGCAATCCTCCTCGTCGCGGTCGGCTGGCCCGCTGGCCGCGGGGGAGTCGGGGGCGTCCTGTGGATCAGTGAGTGGCCGATGTCGCTGGTCTTCGCAGGCTTTCTGGCGCCGGTACTTATCTCATCCGGCGTACGGCGGACGTTCTCGCTGTTCTACCTGCCGATGCGCACCGACCAGGCCGCCTCCCGCGACATGCCCGCCCAGGGCGCGGGTGATCCGGTCCAGGTCGGCGACCAGGTGCGCCTGGTCCTCGGACTCGGCCAGCACACCGCGCCAACGCCCCGAGTGCGAGAGCACCCCGACCAGCAGGTGCGCGGTGCCGCCCCAGCCCCACTGCGCGGGTGGGTCGGGCAGCTCCACCCAGTCCCACTGGGTCTCCTCCCCCGGCGGATCCTCGATCACCGCCACCGGGCGGCCCTTGGCCGGTCGGCACGGCTCGCACGCCGGGGCGCAGCCCGCGGGCCCGCAGCTGTCGGGTCAGCGTCGGATACGAGCCGGCGTAGCCCAACTCGACCAGCTCGTCCAGCAGCGTGGACGCCCACAGGTGCGGGTCCTCGGCCAGCCGCGCGGCGCAGTAGGCCACGAACGGCGCGAACGTGTCCGGCCCGGAGTGGACCCGCACCCCCGGGGTGCGCTCACCGGCCAGATACGCGCGGACGGTCTTGCGGTCACGGCCCAGGTGCCTGGCGATCGCGCTGATCGACCAACCCCTCCGCCGCAGTGCGTGAACGTCGATGTCTTCCTCCCATGTGAGCATGGAGATCGGGGCTCCTTCGAGTTGGTGAGCGGTCGCAGGCCGCCAGTCTCGAAGGAGCCCCCCCAACCTCCGGTGGAGCCACACGGGGTGGGGAGATTCAGTGAGCAGATCCGGGGAGAATCACCCGAGCGCCGTCACGCTTCCGCGGCGGGCGGCGAGCATGGGAGCACCGTGGACTTCCTGCTCGGGGTCATCCCGACGTCGCTGCTGTCCGCGCTCACCGGGGGCGAGGTGCTGCAGACGCTGTTCGTCGCGCTGCTGGTGGGCTTCGCCGTCCAGTCGCTGGGAGCGAAGGGCGAGCCCATCCTGCGGGGCGTCGGCCACCCTGCAGCGGCTGGTCTTCAAGATCCTGGCCATGATCATGTGGGCAGCACCGGTCGGGGCTTTCGGCGCCATCGCCGCCGTCGTCGGGTCCACCGGGGTGTACGCGCTGAAGAGCCTTGCTGTGATCATGCTCGGCTTCTATGCCACCTGCTTCCTCTTCGTCGTCGTCGTGCTGGGCGCGCTGCTGCGGCTGACCACGGGAGTGTCGCTCTTCGCGCTGCTGAAGTACCTGGGCCGCGAGTTCCTGCTCATCGTCTCTACGTCCTCGTCCGAGACCGCGCTGCCCAGGCTGATCGCCAAGATGGAGCACCTGGGCGTCAGCAAGCCCGTCGTGGGCATCACGGTGCCGACCGGCTACTCCTTCAACCTCGACGGCACCGCGATCTAGCTGACGATGGCGTCCCTGTTCGTCGCCTCGGCTCTGGGTATGCCACTGTCGATCGGTGGGCAGGTCTCCCTGCTACTCTTCATGATCATCGCCTCGAAGGGCGCCGCCGGTGTGACCGGTGCCGGGCTGGCCACGCTCGCGGGTGGGCTGCAGTCCCACCGTCCGGACCTGGTCGACGGCGTCGGGCTCATCGTGGGGATCGACCGGTCCATGTCCGAGGCGCGAGCGCTCACCAACTTCGCCGGCAACGCAGTGGCCACCGTCGTGATCGGCCGTTGGGTCGGCGAGCTCGACAGTCCCCAGGTCGGGCGGGTGCTGCGCGGGGAGGCGCCGTTCGACGAGTCCACGATGCTGGACGAGGACGACGCCCATGGTGTCCCGACCACCGACCGTGACCGGAGTGTCGCGGTGGCGGCGTGAGCCGCGTACGGGGAAGCGTCGCCTCCCGCGTGACCATCGAGGGCGAAAAGGTCCCCTTCACCCAGTCGGACGGGGTGAAGGGGATCTTTCATGTGATTAGCTCTAGACGCCGAGGCGCTCGAGTGGCTTACTCGGGAGGAAGAGCAGGAGACTCCACCGGTCCTGGTGCGCTCGGGGAGGTGTGCGTCGGGCTCCGCCCCACGGCGGCATCGTCCGCCCCTGACCGGTGGTGGCGCCGCTCGTGCCAGTAAAGGGCCAGCGCAGCGGCGTAGCGAGGCACTCGTGGGGGTGGTGCGAGGGCCGGCTCGGGATGCCGGCAGGGGCGACGTCCACCGTCACTCCCACCACAGGGGGAACCATGCGACGGATCATGCTCGTCCTCGCCGGCTGTGCGCTGCTCTCACTGAGCATCGCTCCGGCGCTGGCGGGCCCGTACACCACCGGCACCGTGGAACAGGTGTCCAGCACGTCACCTTTCGATCCCGACTGCGGGATGACCGAGAACGGCGGAACGGTCTTCCTCAACAGCGAGGTCGAGCCCTGGGTTGACGTCAGCCCCGTCAACCCGGACATCATCGCGGGCATCTGGCAGCAGGACCGCTGGAGCAATGGCGGCGCCCGCGGCAACGTCGCCGGCATCAGCCTGGACGGCGGCACCAGCTGGGAGCTGCTCACCTTCCCCGGCGTCACCGAGTGCACCGGAGGCGACTTCGACCGGGCCTCCGACCCCTGGCTGAGCTTCTCGCCCAACGGCGACCTGCACGTCATGCACCTGGTGCTCGACATCATGCCGCCGCTCGGGCGGCCGGGTGGCTTCGGCCCAAACGGGATGATGGCCCAGAAGATCCCGGCCGCGGCCTTCGCCGGTGGTGTCGACGAGTCCGAGGTCAGCGACCCGATACTCATCGCCTTCGATGACAGGGGCGACCTTCACGACAAGAACACCATGACCGCCGACCCGTTCGACACAGACTTCGTGTATGCGGTCTGGGACTTCCTCGACCTGCCCACCGGCGCGACGATCAACCCCGACCGTGGTGTCTTCGGCGGTGGCCTCGGCTTCAAGGGGGCCGCGCTTTTCTCGCGCACCACGGACGGCGGCGAGACGTGGTCCGAGCCGACGGTCCTCTACAACCCCGGTGGCGTCAACCAGACCATCGGCAACCAGATCGTCGTCGACGACCGCGGCGTGCTGTTCAACTTCTTCAACGAGATCCTCAACTTCCGCAATGACGACGGCGGGTCCCAGTTCGACTTCAATCTGTCGCTCAAGTTCTCGGAGAACCGCGGGGAGACCTGGCTGCCGCGCGGCCGGCCGATCCGGGCTCAGAAGATGTTGCCTGTCGGGATCCGGATCCCGGCCGGTGACGACAACCCGGGCGCACCGGTCCGGGCCGCTGCCGTCCTCTTCGACGTTGCGGTTGACCCGGGGAACGGCAACCTCTACGCCGTCTGGCAGGACGCTCGGTTCAGCGGCTTCGCTCATGACAGCGTGGCGTTCTCGATGTCGACAGATGGTGGCTTCACCTGGTCGGCACCGATCCAGGTGAACCAGACCCCCAACGTCGGACCGGTCGACAACCGCCAGGCGCACACCCCGTCGGTGCACGTCGCTGCCGATGGCACGGTGGGGGTCAGCTACTACGACTTCCGCAACAACGCTGCCGGCAACGGGACGGACACCGACCACTGGCTGGTCCACTGCCATGGCGGATGCTCCATGCCCTCCAGCTGGACCGACGAGGCCCACGTCGCCGGGTCGTTCGACATTCAGCTGGCACCGTTCGCCAACGGATTCTTCCTCGGTGACTACGTGGGATTGGACAACGTGGGCAACGCGTTCGCCCCGTTCTTTACCCAGACCGTGTCGGAGCCCGACGAGGATCCCGCGAACATCTACTACACGACCGTGTCGCCGTGACGCGGCTCTGACCACGGTCGCGACGGTGCGCCGGGTGCCCCCTGCCAAGGGGCACCCGGCTCGCCCGTCACCGGCCCGCGCGGTACGCGCGTCCTCGACGGTCAAGTGTGACTGAAGGGCACACCGCTCGGTGGCAATGCCGGCGGCACAGCCTTCAGCCGGTCGACGACCTCCTGCAGGTGCTGCACCAGAAGGCTGCCGAGCTCCAGACTGAGGGCATCCTTCGATGCAGTGATCAGTCGGTTCGGACTGATGTTCTTCGAGGATCCGGTGGCCGCGTTCGCCAACCTCGCCGGCTCCCTCCGACCGGGCGGAGGGTTGTCTTTCGTGTGCCCGCAGGATCCGCTCAAGAGCGAGTGGGTCGCCTTAGCGCTCGGCGCCGCCGTAGCGACGCTGGGTCGGGCTCCGGATCTCGGCGCCCCGGGCGCTGCCGGCGCGTTCGCGTTGGCCGACGGTGATCGGCTGACCCGACTGCTGGCCGCGGGTGGCTTCCAAGCGGTGCAGCTGGAGACCGTCACCCGGCCGGTGTGTCTCGGTCGCACTACTGATGACACGGCCAGCTTCGTCATGTCGCTGCCAGAGAGCAAGTCTCTCTTCGCCGGCGCCCCGAAGGAGACGGTTGACGCAGCCGTCGCCGCCCTTCGTGCCGCGTTTGCGCCCTACGTCGGATCCCATGGGGTGGTCATGGACGCCACCGCATGGCTCGTGTGGGCCCACCGCTGACTCGCGGTCTCGCTACTGCCGCTCGAGGGCTAGCCGGAAGGAGTGACCTCTTGAAGATCCAGGAGGGCATCATCATCCATCGCCGACCCGAGGACGTGTTCGCCTTTCTGGAGGTCCGATCGAACGACGCCACGTGGATGGCAGCGTTGGTCGAGTCGGAGTGGCTGGACAGTACGGGGACGGACCTGCAAGCACCGATCGGTGTCGGCCGCCGCGGGAGAATGCTCCTGAAGCTGCCGGGCCGTCGGGCCGAGTTCATCGACGAGGTGACCGAGTATGAGCCGGGCAGGGGCATCGCACACCGGACCGTCAAAGGGCCGATCCCGTTGAATACGGCGTGCATCTGCGAGCCAGCAGGTGACGGCTGCCGGGCTACGGTCATGGGCGCTATCGAGCGGCTTCCCGGTGGGCGGCTCGGCCGCGCCGCCGCCCCCTTCGTCACGATGTTCATGCGCCGAAGCTTTAAGGCAGACCTAGTCCGCCTCAAGAGGATCCTCGAATCGGACGTTCACACCAACATCTGACCAGGTGGTTAAGGCACGCTCCGCGCGTCAGGGAACGGTGAGGCGGCTCAAGGTTGCATCGAGCGCCAGGTCTGGAAGCCCCCGACCAGGTCCGTGGCCGATCGAAGGCCCAGCTCGTGAAAGGTGGCGGCCGCAAGGCTCGAGCTGTAGCCCTCGTTGCAGCCGATGACGAACCGGGCCTCGGCATCGGTCGCAATGGGCATCCGGTGCGTGGAGGTGGGGTCGAGCCGCCATTCCAGGACGTTGCGGTCGACCACGATGGCGCCGGGCAGGTCACCGTCGTGCTGGCGTTGCTCGATGGGTCGGACGTGGATGAGGATCGCGCCGCCGGCCAGCTCCTCGGCGAGGCGTTCGGGTCGCACCCGGTCAGCCTGCGGCGTGCGTGAGCCAGCAGCACGTCGATTGCCGGGAGATCGGTCACCGCGCTGCCTCCTGGCGTCGATCCTAGAGGTGCGGATGCCGGCGACGTTGCGACAGTTGGCCCGCGCCCGTGTTGCCGGTCAAGCGCCCCTACGAGGCGCGGACGACCGGCAGACGGGCCGCGGCCCACTCGGGGAAGCCGTCCTCGAGCCGCGCTGCGCTCACGCCCCTTTTCGCCAGCACCCGGACGGCCTCGTCGGCGTAGACGCAGTACGGCCCCCGGCAGTAGGCCACCACCTCGGCGCCGTCGGGGATGTCGCCGAGCCGGGACTTCAGGTCGGCGATCGGGATGGAAACCGCGCCGCGGATGTGGCCGGCGGCGTACTCGGCCTCGGGGCGGACGTCGAGCACGACCACGTCGCGGTCGCGCAACCTCGCCCGGAGATCATCGCGGGTGATGGTGCGGAGCCTGCAGCGGTCTCCGAGGTAGTCGGCCGCCAGCTCTTCGAGCCCCGCGACATGCTCCTGCGCTGCTTGGCGCATGGTCCGCCAAAGGTCACCGACAACCGGGCTGGACAGCGAGTAGTAGATGCGGGTTCCCTCCCGGCGGGACCTGACCAGTCCGGAACGCAGCAGTCGCTGCAGGTGCTGGGAGGTGTTGGCCACGGTCTGGTCGATCTCCTCGGCCAGCTCCTCCACCGACCGCTCGCCCTGGGCGAGCACGTCGACCAGCTCCGCGCGGCGCCCATTGGCCAGCGCCTTGGCCGACTCGGCCAGCGCGTCGTACAGGGCGGCCTTGGCCTTGTGATCCGACATCGCGTCACCTCCACCCACAGTATTCAAGACTTCTCTTGACAAAGCCAGCACCTCAGGAGTTTTATTCAAGAGAACTTTCGAATTCCAACCCGAGAGGTCCCCTGCGATGACGATCCTGGTGAACACCGAAGAGCTCGAGGCCAAGGTCAAGGACATGTACCGGCACGTGGCCCAGCAGCCACAAGACCGGTTCCACTTCGAGCTCGGCGAGCCGGTCGCCCTCCGCGCCGGGTACGACGGCGACCGGCTCGCCGACGTGCCCCCGAGCGCGGTGGAGTCCTTTGCGGGGGTGGGTTACTTCTTCGACCTGGCCGACCTCCAGGCCGGCGAGGCCGTGGTCGACCTCGGCAGTGGCTCCGGGATGGACGCGTTCTACGCGGCCGGCATCGTCGGTCTCTCCGGCCACGTCTACGGGGTCGACTTCACCCAGGAGCAGCTCGACAAGGCCCGTCTGCTCGCCACCGAGGCCAGTCTGACGCAGGTGGAGTTCCGCGAGGCCCGCATCGAGGCACTGCCGCTGGCAGATGCGAGCGTCGACTGCGTGATCTCCAACGGCGTGATCAACCTGTGCCCGGACAAGCAGGCCGTGTTCGCCGAGGCAGCCCGCGTCCTGAAACCGGGAGGACGGCTGGCGATCGCCGACATCATCAGTGAGCAGCAGTTGAAGGACGCCATTGTCTGTAACGCCGACCTGTGGGCCTCCTGCATCGGCGGCGCCGCTCAACAGGAGCTCTACCTCCAGGCGATCGAGTCCGCCGGGTTCACCATCGTCGCGCACCGCGTCAACCCGTATGAGTTCATCTCCGACCAGGCCCGCGACGCCAGCGCCAAGTACGGCGTCAAGAGCATCTCCGTGCTCGCCACCAAGACAGGTTGACCGAGACACACCACACTGGACGGGTGACGACCAGGAGGACGAGCCGATGCTCGAGTTCCAGGTCGCGGACCCGGATGTCCTGCGGCAGCGGCTGATCGACACAGGCCCGAGAGACGTCACCGTGGACACGACCAACCAGGAACGCATCGACGTCCGGACCGGACAGCAGCTGTGGGACTGGACCCTCGGCAGCAACCCAATCCCCAACATGCTCGTCGCCGATCTCACCGACCGGCAACGCGACGACATCATCCAGGTCCTCGACGGCATGGTCCGCGAGCGCGCAGGAGGCAATGGCACCGCCGTGCTGACAGCACCCCTGAACATCGGGGTCGGCACGAAGTAACGCCGGTCACCGTTCGAGGCCGACCACGCACCAACCCAACCCGCGCCAGCGATAGGCATCGCGCAGCCCCGACCCGAGCACCACGTTCAGCATCGCCGCGGGCGGATGTACGAAGGCTCGGAAGGCGTCGCCCTTGAGCCTGCGCATGCCGTTGTCCACCCAGAACACTGCGCGGGTGACGAAATTGTCGGGTGGGTGGCTGAACACCAGTAGCCGCCCGGCCTTGCTGGCCGCGGCGCCGAGCAGCCGCTCGTAGTCCGGGTAGCAGCAGACAACCCGGTGCAGCACGACCACGTCGGCGCGCTCGACCTCGTCGGGCACCTGGGCGATGTCGACGAACCGGCGCTCCACGCGCGGGCCATGCCGGTGCGTTCGAGCAGCTCCGCGGCTTCGGTCTCGTACCTGTTGGAGATCTCCAGGTTGGTCGCCTTGGCTGCCCCCTGACGGAGCAGCTCGACGTGGAGCTCCCCGACCCCTCCCCCGATCTCAAGGATGCTCGCACCGTCGATCCCGCGATCGGTGAGGAAGGAGGCGATCGCTCGCTCGGACCGGCTCAGCCCACGGCGGCGATAACGACGCGCCATCCTCAGCGCGAAATGCTTGCTGAACGTCTCGTCGCACCCGTCGGGTTCGCAGCAGTCGCCCACGCCCCGAGTATCGACCTGACGCAGCGCATATTCAAGAGATCGCTTGACAAGCGTGGCCGGAAGCAGTCAATATTCAATGGTTCTCTTGAACTTATCGGAGGTGTGGTGGTCAGCGCGCGTAAGACCGGCGCTCGAGACGTGGAGTCCGCGTGACCGTCCCCGAGCTCGTCCCCCTCGTGGACAAGGGCCTGGGCAACACGTCCTATCTCGTCGACCTGGGCGACGGCCGCGCGCTCACGGTTGACCCCTCCCGTGACCTGCGCGCGATGCGCGAGGCACTCTCAGCCCGCGGGCTGCGGGCCGCGTTCGCCGCCGACACCCACCTCCATGCCGACTTCCTCTCCGGCGCCCGCCAGCTCGCGTCGGCGGACGCCGCGTCAGTGCTGGCCTCTGCCGCCGGCCGCCGCGAGTTCGACCACACCGGGCTGCACGACGGAGACGAGGTCGATCTCGGCGGCCTGTGGCTACGCGCGCTGGGCACACCGGGGCACACCGACGAGCACCTGTCCTTCCTGCTGCTCGACGGCGACCATCCCGTTGGGGTCTTCACCGGAGGGTCCCTGTTGGTCGGCGCCGTAGCTCGCACCGACCTGGTCGACCCAGCCCGCACCGAGGAGCTGGCCCGCGCCCAGTACCGGTCGGTGCAACGGCTGCTGGAACTGCCCGACGAGGTCGCCGTCTGGCCGACCCACGGCGCCGGCTCGTTCTGCTCGGCCCCGGCCGGGACCGAGCGGACCAGCACCATCGGCGCCGAGCGCGCCAGCAACCCCGCGATGCGGGCTCGCGACGAGGACACCTTCGTCACCGAGCTAATCGACAGCCTCGGGTCCTACCCGCCCTACTTCCACCGACTGGGCGAGGCCAACCGGCGCGGACCCGCCCTACTCCCCCGGGACCTTCACGTCCCGGCGATGACACCGACGGCGGTCGCCGCCGCCCAAGCCGCCGGCGCGACCATCCTCGACGTCAGACCGGTCCCTTCGTTCGCCGCCGCCCACCCCACCGGGGCGCTGTCCATTCCGCTGCGGCCGGCCTTGGTCAGCTGGCTGGGATGGCTCGCCGCCCACGATCGCCCGATCATCGTCGTGCGCGAACCAGACCAGGACCTCGACGAGGTGCTGTGGCAGGCCGCCAAGATCGGCTACGAGAACATCGTCGGAGAGCTCGCCGGCGGCATCGACGCCTGGACCGCGGCCTGGCTGCCAACCACCACCACGGCACTCACCGAAGCAAACGCCGATCCTGGCGTCCGCGTGCTCGACATCCGGCAACAGGCCGAGTATCAGGCCGGGCACGTACCCGGCGCGCTGCACATCGAGCTCGGCGACCTCCCGGCCGCCATCGACCGGCTCGCCGACGTGCCGACGGTGGTGATGTGCGGCCACGGCGAGCGCGCCATGGGCGCCGCAAGCCTCCTGACCGGACACGGACTGACGCAGGTCAGCGTCCTGGCCGGCGGCCCCGAAGACTGGGCCGAGGCCAACGGCCAGCGGCTGGAAACCGGCCCGTGAAGCCGACCTCATGAAGTCGGCACAGAAGGCTGTGGCGCCGGTCCTGGGGCTGCGCGCGAACGCCGCCCAGTTCGTCCTCCTGGTCGCGGTCAACGCTTTGGTGGGCGGAATGCTCGGCCAGGAACGCACCGTCCTGCCCCTGCTGGCCACCGACGTGTTCGGCTTGGCCTCCTACACCGCGGCGCTGACCTACATCCTCGCGTTCGGCCTGGCCAAGGCGTTCACCAACTACCTGGCCGGGAGCTGGTCCGAGCGCTTCGGTCGCAGACCCGTCCTCGTCGCCGGCTGGGTCGTCGCGGTACCCGTCCCACTGCTGCTCATCTAGTGGTCCGCGTTTGAGGTCTTCTTACGGTTTGCTTTGGCGAGGATCTGGGGGGCGGTCTTGGTCCAGGTGAACGGGGTGGCGCGGGCGTTCCAGCCGTCGATGAAGTCGCGGAGCTTGGTGTTGAGGTCGCGCACGCTGCTGTAGCTGCCGCGGTGGATGGCCTGGCGTTCGGCCAGGGAGAACCAGGCCTCGACCAGGTTCATCCAGGAGGCGTGGGTGGGGGTGAAGTGCACGTGGATCCGCGGGTTCGCGCCCAGCCAGGCCTT
>Ga0268386_10003939_pt1 | contig 10883 bp, 9 predicted proteins | sample RVTome_15_FD_200260 | JGI IMG/M metagenome (GOLD analysis project Ga0268386, IMG submission 200260) | Soil microbial communities from uranium-contaminated site in the Upper Colorado River Basin, Wyoming, United States - RVT150D86... ... | reverse complement strand
AGTTGTTTGGGTTGCCGAAGACGGTTCGCTGAAACCGGCCGGTTGGTGGCCGGAAGACCAGCCGCCGGCCGGGGAATCTCGATGGGAAGACCTAGCCGGCCATGTGGTCCCGATCGAGTCACCTCAGGAACGCCTCGGCGCTCTGACTGTCGAGAAACACCGAGGCGACTCGCTGACGCCCACCGAACAGCGGTTGATCGACGATCTAGCCGGATCGGCCGCATCGGTGCTTACGAACCTCGCACTGCAAAACGATCTCAGTGATCGTGCCGAAGAGCTAGCTGTCTCCCGCCGCCGGATGATGGAAGTTCAGAACCTCGAGCGGCGCAGGATGGAGCGTGGGCTGGACGAAGGAGCCCAACAGCTAGTCGTGTCTCTCAAGGTCAAGCTCAACGTGGCTTCCCGCTTGGCGCACGCCGAGTCGTCAGAGCCGCTGTCGCACATGCTGGAAGGCATGAGTGCCGATGCCCAGCAGGCGATCAATCAGATCAAGTCACTAGCCCGGGGCCTCTACCCCGCGCTTCTCGAGGAAGATGGCCTGGTGGCCGCCATTCGCTCGATCGCCGAAGTCGCCCCGATCCCCGTCGAAGTCCGTTCCAACGAGGTTGGTAGGTTCAACGGCGAGCTGGAAGCGGCCGCCTTTTTCTGCATCTCGGAGGCTGTTACCAACGCGGCCAAACATGGAGGCGGAAAACCCGTTGCGGTGCGGATCTCACGATCGGAAGGCGAAGTCGAATTTGAGGTCAGCGATCGAGGGCCGGGCTTTGACCGGTCCACAGCTCAGATGGGCAGCGGTCTCCGGAACATGTCGGACCGCATTGACGCAGTAGGGGGAACCCTGATCATTGACTCAAGTCCGGGCATGGGAACCCGAATCAAAGCCAGACTTCCGCTGGTAGTTCGAGAACTGTCAGCTGAGCCGGTGCCAGCCGGCCAATAGCGTGTCCGGGTCGAGATCGGATTTGGACATGAAGGCCCCCGCCCCGGCCTCAATAGCCCGCTGCTCGTACTCGTCGGGTTCGTACGTCGACATGACTATCACTTTCGCTGAGGGTTGGGCCTGAACAATCTGGCGGGTGGCTTCCAACCCGTCGATTCCCGGGAGGTTGATGTCCATCAGGATCAGATCAGGAGAGAGCTCTTTGGCCATAGTCACAGCGCTCTCCCCGGTGGCGGCCTCACCGGTCACTTCGAAGCCGTCGGTAAGCGAAACGACCAGTCGTGCCGCCGACCGAAACGGTTCTTGATCGTCGACTATGAGAACCCGGACCGTGGCCGTTGTCATCTGCTTCCCACATTCGTGTCGGCCAGATACAAGAGGACTGCTTGCACCCGCCGGTTGCTGTCAGCTTCCTGGGGCAGATCGAGCTTGGTGAAGATCGAGTTGATGTGTTTCTCCACTGCTCTCTCGGATAGGAAGAGTCTCTCGGCGATACCGGAATTCGACATCCCCCCTGCCACCTCCTCGAGTACCTCTCGTTCCCGGTTGGTAAGTCTCATCAGTTTGTTCTGTTTTTGACTAGCCCGCGCTTGCACCAACACGTCGACCACTTGCGGATCGATGACCGACTGACCGGCCCTTACCTGGTTGATGGCGTTGACGAGATGGTCGATGTCGCCGACCCTCTCCTTGAGCAGATAGGCGAGACCGGCGGATCCTTCTGAGAAGAGGTTGATGGCATAGTCGGGTTCGACGTACTGGCTGAGGACCACCACACCGATATCGGGATGTTCGTAGCGGATCTGACGAGCCGCCCTGATCCCCTCATCGGTCCGGGTGGGCGGCATCCGGATGTCGGTGATGACAACGTCGGGGTGATGTTGCTCGACGGCAGCCAGGAGTCCGTCCAGGTCTTCACACACCGCCAGTAGCTCGAAGCCTCCGGCATGTTCGAGGACCAGCTTCACGCCCTCCCGAACGATGAAGCTGTCCTCCGCCAAGACCAACGAAACCGTCACAGGAGCGACGTTAGATGGGCAACGGGCAGATGCTCGCTCCCGAACAGACGTTCGTGTATAGTTGCAAGGCTGTTATTTGTCGGTGCCGGGTCGTAGATTCGTAGACGAGACACAGCATGCATGGGTGAGGACTAGAGAGGAGTTGGACGTGGAGGCGGACAAGGCACTCGAGATGGCGTTGTCACAGATCCATCGCCAGTTTGGCAAAGGCGCCATCATGAAAATGGGGGATGACGCTGACCGCAAGATCGAGGTCATCTCCACCGGAGCTCTGGCGCTCGACTTGGCTTTGGGAGTGGGTGGGGTCCCCCGGGGACGGGTGGTCGAGTTGTACGGGACGGAGAGTTCGGGCAAAACGACGCTCGCCCTCCACATAGTCGCCGAGGCTCAACGCAACGGCGGCATCGCGGCTTTTATCGACGCCGAACATGCCCTCGACCCTGGATATGCCAAAGCCATCGGGGTTGACATCGACGAACTTCTCATCTCCCAACCCGACACGGGTGAACAGGCGCTGGAGATCGCCGACATGTTGATCCGCTCTGGTGCCCTCGACGTGGTGGTCATCGACTCGGTGGCGGCTCTGGTGCCGCGGGCCGAGATCGAAGGGGAGATGGGTGATTCCCACATGGGTCTCCAGGCCCGGCTGATGTCACAGGCTTTGCGCAAACTGACCGGGAGCCTCAGCCGCTCCCGCACCACTGCGATCTTCATCAACCAATTACGGGAAAAAATAGGAGTGATGTTCGGCTCACCAGAGGTGACTCCGGGAGGGCGAGCGCTCAAGTTCTATTCGAGCATTCGCCTGGAGGTGCGACGGGTAGAGACCATCAAAGATGGCGCCGAGAGCGTCGGTAACCGCGTCCGGGTCAAGGTGACGAAGAACAAGTGCGTTGCCGCAGGTACCGAAGTGTTCGATCCAACGACCGGCCTCACCCATCGAATCGAGGACATAGTTGAGAACAACATGGCTGCGGCCGTGGTTGCAGCCGACAAGGCTGGCAAGCTCCACGAGCGGACAATCACGGCACGGATGGTGCAAGGAGAGCAGGAAGTGATCGGGATCAAGTTCCGGTCGGGTACTGCGATCCGAGTAACACCAGACCACAAGGTGCTGACTGATCGAGGTTGGGCACTGGCCGGCGACCTCAAACAAGGCGATCAAGTTGCCCGTCCAAGACGGGTTGGTAGCTTCGGACCTGATCAGCCAATTCCCCGCGAGCATGCGCGGCTTCTCGGTTATCTGGTCGGCGACGGATATGTCGGCGGGAAGACCCCGATTCAATTCTTCAATACCGCTGAGGAACTTCATGACGATGTGACAGCGATCGTTACCGACCTGGGATGCAAGGTGGCCCGTCGGGGGGTCAGTCTCCATGTGTCCCACCGCACAGGTGTGAAGAACGGGGTTCTTGAACTGGTTCGGTGGGCCGGGATCCACGGCCACCTCGCATGGGAGAAGAAGCTCCCTCCAGCCTTTTTTGCCGATGGGATCGATCCGGCCATCGTCGCAGAGGCGCTGTTCGGCTTGTGGGAGACAGATGGTTGGACCAGCCGGGAACAGACAGGGGGAGTCAGGGTTGGTTTCGTGACTACGTCCGAGCAACTGGCTCACCAAATCCACTGGTTGTTGCTTCGCTTCGGCATCGGAAGCAATACCGGAGTCCATCAGCCCGGTTCGCGGCGGAGCATCATCAACGGTCGCGAGGTTCGGGGAAAGCGGACTGCCTGGCAGGTCAGGATCTCCGGCATCGACAACCTCCGCAGGTTCGCCGAGGTGGTGCCGATGTGGGGTCCCCGCGGTCAGATCTTGACCGGTGAGCTCAACTCCATCGACCTGAAAGCGCATCGTGGGTCACAAATGATCTACCTGCCCTACTCCGCCACCGATCCGGTCCTCGCCCATCTCGAAGAGCGGGGAATCACCCCTCGCGAGGTCGGTGGATTGTTGGGTGCCAGAGAAGCCACGATCAGAAGTGGATTCAAGGCTCTCCTGGGAATGGGACGCTTGCGCAGAGATCGACTGGCGAAGGTTGCCGAGGCATTCGACAGCGAGTTTCTGCGCCAGATCCTGGATGAAGACCTCTGGTACGACCGGGTTTGGGAGCTGACCGAGCCTGAAATGGCACTCACGTATGACATCGGTGTCGACGAGTTGGCGAATTTCGTCGCCAACGACCTCGTCGTCCACAACTGCGCGCCCCCATTTCGCCAAGCCGAATTCGATATAGTTTTTGGCGAGGGAATCTCCCGGGAGGGCAGCCTGCTCGATGTCGCGGTCGATCAGGGTGTGGTCAAGAAGAGCGGTGCCTGGTTTACCTTTGATGGCGATCAGCTCGGCCAGGGAAGGGAGAACGCCAAACGGTTCCTCCGTGAGAACGCCGAGGTGGCGATGCAACTCCAGGCCAAGGTGTTTGAACTGGTCGGTCTTGGTCAAAGGCCGGCTTCGGCCACCTCCGAGGAGGAGGAAGCCGAGGTATCTGAGGATTGATCGCTATGTTCGGAATTCGCGTTCTAAGCCGACGCTTCGGGCGGTTACACTGACTCTTCCACACGAGTCAACAACCTGAAACCCACAGTGTCATACTTCAAACTGCCAGCAGATCCGCCAAGGGAAGACCGCCGCTCCGGCTGATCGCCCTCGTCCAAATGTTGGTTCGTGTGCCGGGCTCTAGGGCTCGGCACACGCGTTTGTGAAGTAAAGACACCGGAAGGAAGCCGATTATGGAGAACTTCTGGATCGTCGCAATCGCTGGCCTGGCCGCCGCCCTTGCTGGCGTGGTCGGTTACCTGCTTGCCAAGGACCGGGGACGAAGCCGGATCGTCAGTGACGACGACCCCGTGGCGGGTGCCCGGTTCGAAGCCCAGAGGCTTCTGGCCACAGCGGAAGAGGAAGGTAGAGCACGGGCGGAGACCTACCGCCAGCGAGAAGACGCGGCTCTCGAGCACAAACGCCTGGAACTCGACGCTGTCCAAACCCGTCTGACCCACCGCGAGGAGACCCTCGAACAGCGGGCGGCCAATCTTGCCTCTCGGGAGCAGGTGTCGATCCAACGCGAGAACGACTTGTCGAGCCGGCAGAGCGAGCTCGAGCGGTTGGGGGAACACGCCCGGGGAGAGTTGGAGCGGATCGCCGGCATCGATGCCAAGGCCGCCAAGGAGGAACTCCTCGCCCAGGTTGAGCATGAGGGTCGCCGAGACGCCATGATCCTGGTGCGAGACCTGGAGGTGAAAGCCCGGGAGGAAGCCGATCGCCGCGCCCGGCGAATCCTCGCTACTTCCATCCAGCGTCTGGCTTCGGAGGTCGTCACCGAATCGACCGTGTCGGTCATCACTCTTCCCACCGACGACATGAAGGGCCGCATCATCGGCCGTGAGGGTCGGAACATCAGAACACTGGAAGCCGTCACTGGCGTCAACTTGGTCGTCGACGACACCCCCGAAGCCGTGTCGGTAGTTTCTTTCGACCCGGTCCGGCGCGAGGTGGCCCGGATAACGGTCGAAAAGTTGGTGGCCGACGGCCGCATCCACCCGGCCTCGATCGAGGAGGCCTTCGAGAAGGCCCGCACCGAGGTCGAACAGTCAGTGCGCGACGCGGGCGAGTGGGCCTTACTCGAGGTCGGTCTCACCAAGATGAACCCCGAGTTGGTCACCCTGCTCGGGCGCCTCAAGTATCGGACCAGCTACGGCCAGAACGTCCTCAACCATCTGGTCGAGTCAGCGCACATCGGCTCGATGCTCGCCAGCGAACTGGGAATCGAACCGGGGCCGGTGAAACGGTCGGCTCTGCTTCATGACATCGGTAAAGCCGTGACCCACGAGGTCGAAGGCAGCCATGCCTTGATCGGTGCCGAGATCGCCCGCAGGTTCGGCGAAGACGCCGCGGTTGTTCACGGCATCGAAGCCCACCACAACGAAGTCGAACCCCGCAGCCTCCTGGCTGTGCTGGTCCAGGCCGCCGATGCGGTTTCGGCCGCCCGGCCCGGGGCCCGGCGGGAAGCGCTCGAGTCCTACGTTCGACGCCTGGAGCGACTCGAGGCGCTGGCCGGAGACTTCGTCGGCGTCAAGCAGGTGTTTGCGATGCAAGCGGGACGGGAGGTTCGGGTGGTGGTCGACCCGGGCGAAGTCGACGACCTCGGGGCTGGCGACCTTGCTCGTCGGATCGCCCGGAAGCTGGAAGAAGACCTCCAGTACCCTGGTCAGATACAAGTAACGGTGATACGCGAGTTCCGCGCCTCCGATCACGCCCGCTGAGCAATGGCTGATGAGCGAGACGATTCTTCTTTCTAACCCGTCGCGCCGCACCTTGTCGGAGAGACGTCCGACCAGGTCCGGCCAGCGCTATTTGATCCGCACAATCGGATGCCAGATGAACGAACACGACTCCGAGCGCATCGCCGGGCTCTTGGTCGCCGATGGCATGGTCGAAACGCGCAAGCTTGACGAAGCCGACGTCCTTTTCATCAACACCTGCACGATCCGGGAAAACGCCGACAACCGGTTGTACGGAAACCTGGGACAGCTCAAGGAGTGGAAAGACGCCCGTCCTGGAGGCCTGCTCGTCGTCGGCGGTTGTGCGGCTCAAAAGGATCGTGAGCTCGTGCGGGAACGAGCACCCTGGGTCGACGTCGTGATGGGGACCAACAACCTCGACCGAATTCTCGACCTCCTCGACTACGCCGAGAACTGGGGTGGGATCACCGAGGTGGTAGACGAGCTCCAGGTGATGCCTTCCTCATTGCCGGTACGACGGGAGTTGACCCACTCTGCCTGGGTCTCGATTCAGGTGGGCTGCAACAACTCGTGCACATTTTGCATCGTGCCATCGGTACGGGGTCCTGAGATCAGTCGCCGACCGGGTGACATTCTTCAGGAAGTGAGGAGCCTCGCTGCCAGCGGAGTCGTCGAGATCACCCTCCTCGGCCAGAACGTAGATACCTACGGACGTGATCTCGCCCTTGACGGTCGGCGTCGTCCCCTCTTTGCCGAGCTCCTTCGACAGGTTGGTTCGGTTGATGGAGTGCGGCGAGTCCGGTTCACCAGTCCGCATCCGGCCGATTTCCGGCTCGAGGTGGCGCAGGCGATGGCCGAAACTCCGGCAGTTTGCGAACAGCTTCATCTTCCACTCCAGTCCGGGTCGGATCGGGTGCTGGCGGCCATGCATCGCGGATACAACGTCGACCGCTATCGCCAGAAGCTGGTGATGGCCCGGGAGACGATCCTCGACCTGGCCGTGTCGACCGACATTATCGTCGGATTTCCTGGAGAAACGGAAGAGGACTTTGCCGCCACCCTAGAAATGGTCGAGGCATCCAGGTTCGACCAGGCGTTCATGTTCATCTTTTCGCCCAGGCCGGGAACCAGGGCTGCCGAGATGTCTGATCGGTTTGTGGCACTCGAGGTGATCAAGGAGCGCTTCGATCGCCTGGTCGATCTCCAAGGCCGGATCTCGTTGGAGCGAAACCGCGAACGGGTGGGTCTGGTTGAGGAGATCCTGGTCGAAGGGCCATCGAAGAAACATGAAGACGTGGTGGCCGCCCGCACCCGGGGCGGAAAACTGGTTCATGTCGACGGGTCCTGGCCAGCCGGTGAATTCCTGCAGACGGAGATCATCGGAGCTGCCCCTCATCACCTGACCGGGAGGCTGGCCTGACTCGCATCTTTGCCCTGCTGGGGCCGACGGCGGCCGGCAAGAGCGAAGTCGCCCTGGCACTGGCGGAGACGCTGGGTGCACCGATCATCTCTGTCGATTCGATGCAGGTCTACCTTGGCATGGACATCGGAACCGCCAAACCCACCCAGGTGGACCGACACCGAGTCCCCCACTACATGATCGACCTGGTGCCGCCTGAGGTCGAATACACCGCCGCCGAGTTCCAGCGCGAGGCCCGGCAGATCCTCGACGCGGATGAATACGAAACGGTTCTCATCGTGGGTGGCTCGGGTTTTCACTTCCGGGCAGTCGTCGACCCCCACAACTTTCCTCCCCATGACCCGGCGATCCGGCTCGAAGTTGACGATCTTTCCGACCCGGTGGCGGAGCTGGTGGCGGTGGATCCCACTGCCGGGGGAGTGGTAGACCTGGCCAACCGGCGGCGGGTGGTACGGGCGCTAGAGGTGCACCGGCTGACCGGTCTTACTCCCACGGTTCGGGCGGCCAGTCGCGAGGCCGCCGCCTTGCGGCGATATCAACCCTATTACCCATTCCGGGCAGCAGGAATCGACCCTGGTGCGGGTCTGGAACAACGCATCGCCATCCGGATCGATCAAATGCGCGACCAGGGATTTATGGATGAGGTGCAAGCTCTCCAGAACCGGCTGGGAAGGACCAGTAGCAATGCCGTTGGATACCGTCAGCTGCTCGACCATCTGCAAGGCAGAATCGATGTGGAGACCGCCTGGGCCAGGGTGCACCAGGCCACTCTGGGACTTGCCCGCCGCCAACGGACCTATTTTCGTCGAGATCCTCGGGTCGGTTGGGTGGACTGGAAAGATCCTCTCGAGGCTCGGATCGAGCTAGTTCGTCGGGCCTGGGGTCTCGGGTGAATTTCACGAAGATGGAGGGATTGGGCAACGACTTCGTCGTCCTGGGACCCGAGATTGCGGTCGACGGCGTTTTGGTCCGAACGTTGTGCGATCGCAGGCGCGGGGTTGGAGCCGACGGGGTGTTACAGGTAAGCCTGGCCAACGGAGTGGTGGTGATGGGTTATTGGAACGCCGACGGCTCCACCGCCGAGATGTGTGGCAACGGTCTGCGTTGTGTTGCCCGGTATGCGTTTGACCATGGCTTCGCCTCCTCCGACTCGTTTGAGGTGCTCACGCCAGTTGGCGGTCGCCGGGTGTTTGTCTCGGAAAATCCCCGAGTCGAGACCGGCCCGACCAGCGTGGGGGATGTGGTCGTGTTCGAGGGTCTCGCGCTCACCCGGGTGCTGGTCGGCAATCCCCACGCAGTGGTGATCGTTGAAGATGTCGGTTCGGCGGATGTGGCGGGTGTAGGTGCCCGTCTTGAAAAGGCAACACCGGGAGGAATCAACGTCGAATTTGTGCGAGTGATCGATCGGTCACGCCTCGAGATGCGGGTCTGGGAGCGGGGCGTGGGCGAAACGCTCGCCTGTGGAAGCGGGATGGTGGCCGCGGCGGTGGCGGCTCATCGTCTCGGTCTAACCGAGCAGGAGGTCTTTGTGAAGGTTCGGGGAGGCGAAGCAGAAGTGGCCCTGGCCGGCGACACCTCCTGGCTCACGGGCCCCGCCCGCTATGTGTTCAGTGGTGAGTTCGCCTCATAAACGCCTGAGCACACTCACGACCCGGCCAATCACCTCGACCCCCGACCGGTAGCGAACCGGCGAGAGTGCCGGGTTGGCAGGCTCGAGGACAACTTCGCCGGCCTGGCGACGCAGACGTTTGACGGTGGCCTCTTCGCCGTTGATGAGGGCGGCGATGATCTCCCCGTCGCGGGCATCTCCGCTTCGTTCGATGACGACAAGATCGCCATCGAGAATTCCCGCCTCGATCATCGAATCACCTTTGATTCGCAGCATGAAGACCGGGCCCCGTCCAACCAACGAGGCGGGCAGGTCGTACACATCTTCGATGTCTTCGGTAGCCAGGATCGGTGAACCGGCGGCAATGCGGCCTACCAGCGGAACCTCCCGGGTTTTTGACCGCTCGGAGCTTCGAGCAGGCGCCGCGGCGTCAAGGACTTCGATGGCGCGAGGTTTGGTGGGGTCACGGCGGAGATACCCCGCCTTAACCAGCGTCGAGAGATGGCTATGCACGGTGGAAGGCGACGACAAGCCGATCGCCTCGCCGATCTCACGGACCGACGGGGGATAGCCCCGTTGCGCCACCATCTCTTTGATGTAGTCGAGGACCTGTCGTTGCCGGTCGCTCAGTGCAGCCACTTCAAACACCTCCGAACTGACGTTCCCCAAATCTACCACCTCCCCAAACACCTGTTCGGTATTTCGCCCCACGCTGGTACGACTTGACAGGACGAACAGGTGTTCGCTATTCTCTACGAACGTCAGTTCGGGTTTCTGTCACACCCATCCCGTATGTTTGCGAAGAACCCGAGCCGGGAAACCGGGACGGAAGAGCCGGAGAAAGGAGGAAGACCGAATGTACGCCCGTCATCAGTCGTTTGCCCTCAGACTGCTGATCCTCCTCACCGGGGCGTGCGCGGTCTTCCTCCTTGTCTCTGGTCGGCTCAACGCCTCGACATCGGAGCAGGCCCCGCGTCCATACCAGGTGCAACCGGGCGACACCTTATGGGAGATTGCCTCAGAGATTTCCGAGGAGGACGTCGACGTGCGTGTGGTGATCGCCGAGATCAAACGCCTCAATGATCTCGACACGAGCAGCCTTCGCAGCGGCCAGAGCCTGCTGATCCCTGCTACTTGACTTCCTTTGCCACCTGGCCGCAAGGCCCCATGGGCCGTTACCCTTCCTCCATGCGATGTCCGGGGTGTGGGGCGGACGAAACCAAGGTGATCGACAGCCGTCCTGCCGAGGCGGGCAATTCGATTCGACGTCGTCGTGTGTGCGCAAGGTGCGGCAATCGTTTCACCACCTATGAACGGGGCACCCCGCTGCTGATGGTGCGGAAACGCAACGGTCGGCTGGAGCCGTTCTCGTCCGAGAAGCTGAACAATGGAGTCATGGCTGCCGTGGCCGATCGTCCGGTGCCTAGAGAGGCAGTGGCTGACCTGGTGGAAGAGGTTGAGGTAGCGGTTACCGCTGGTGGTAGCCCGGTTGCCTCAGAAGAGATCGGCCGGTTGGTCCTCGAGGGCCTCCGCCATCTGGATAGCGTCGCCTACCTCCGTTTCGCGTCTGTCTACAAAGACTTCCAGGACGCCGAAGATTTCGGGCGGGAAATGGCCGCCCTGGGCAGAGGTAGCTCAGCCGGCGAGCACGACAAGCTCACT
>Ga0268386_10003938_pt1 | contig 10887 bp, 7 predicted proteins | sample RVTome_15_FD_200260 | JGI IMG/M metagenome (GOLD analysis project Ga0268386, IMG submission 200260) | Soil microbial communities from uranium-contaminated site in the Upper Colorado River Basin, Wyoming, United States - RVT150D86... ... | reverse complement strand
GTGGTGCCCTAATTTGAAAAGTCTTCTCTGCGTATCTCTGCGTCCTCTGCGTCTCTGCGGTGATCTGTCCGTTAAGTGCCAGTAACCGCGGAGGCGCAGAGGACGCAGAGATACGCAGAGATGAAATTAGGTCACTAATAAATGGTCAGTACGGTAGCGTCGGGTCGACGTTTTGCTCCTAAATTCATGGTAGATCCAGCGCAAACCCCAGACCCGACGAACCGCGTTACGGTACTGACGGTGTCCAAAATCGACGCCGAAGTTCAAACTGCACCACTAGTTGCGGCACGTTGGGCGTTGACTATCACTCGAATTGGCGGTATAAGCCCTGCATTCAAATAGATCCTCCACAATCTTCAGTCTCACTACGCTGGAAGCGAATCTAATGCACGAAAGGAGTATCAAAATGAAAACACGCACAATTCGGAGATTGGTGGGATCGGGAACCGCGATCCTGATTCTGGCACTAATGGCAGCAGCCACCATTGACCCTAGCGCGGCCCAGGAACAAAAGCCGTCGCCCAACTGGTCGATGAACGCTACGATTATTGAGGCCTGTAGTTGTCCGATGTTCTGCCAATGCTATTTCAACACTAAGCCGGCTGGTCACGCAGGCCATGGCGGACCATCAGGGATGGCTGAGCACTATTGCCGCTTCAATATGGGTTATAAGGTCAACAACGGAAGTTACGGCGACGTAAACCTGGACGGAGCAATGTTCTGGATAGCCGGAGATCTCGGCAGCGACTTTTCAATGGGCAACACGGAGTGGGCAGAAGTAACCTTCGATCCTTCCGTGACCAAACAACAGCGGGAAGCGGTGGCCACAATCCTGAGCCATGTATATCCCGTTAAGTGGAAACATTTTTCCGTGGCCGAGGATGCCAAAGTTGATTGGCAGGCGACGAAGGATCGCGCAGTCGCGAAGTTAGGCGACGGAAAGAAAGGCGAGATAGTCCTGGTGCGATTTCAGGGCATGAACGACGAGCCCATCGTCATGCGCAACGTCAAATACTTCGGTGCACCGCGCAACGATGGATTTGTGATGATGCCCAACGAGGTCGAGGCATATCGCGTTGGCCCGAAAGCCTTCGAATACAAGGGGAGTAACGGCTTCATGATAACCATCGATATAACCTCGAAAGACATCAAGTAGACTTAGCATTCTAACGCCGAAGGCGTTTGCCAATCTCAGCCCTCGCTGGAATTTGGCCAAACGCCTTCGGCGTTCATCTGTTTAGAAGTCTTTTCAGTGCCCACCACCTGCTCAGTTTTTTTGCCTGCCGCTAGTTCGCGAGTCTCACGATCGTCGCACCGAGTCCTCCGGCATCCGGTGGTGCATCGGTCCAGTCTGAAACAAAGGACGTGCGAGCCAGGATCGAACGCACCATATCGCGTTGCACACCGGTTCCTTTGCCGTGAATTATTCTCACGCACTTAAAACCCTTTTCATGGGCCAACTGTAAATATTCCTCGACGACTCTTTTCACATCGCGCGGAGGGATGGTGTGTAGATCGAAGACGTCGGTGATCTCGATCTCTACTGGTTCAGGGAATGGGTTGTCCAAATCCATATCGTTCATGTGTCAATAGGCAATTCGTTTAGTTGACAGTGACGCATCGCAGGAGTAAATTCCTGCCAGTCTTCTCAGAGACTTGGCCCATCCACGTTCATGCCTACTGCCCAGGAGGTAAACGCCATGAAGCAGCTCACTTTTCCCTTACTCGTAATGCTAACTGTTTGTTTGGCAACCGCAACAGCTTTTGTGGTCCGCCAGCCCCTTTCAAGCGACTCCTCAGATTCGAAAACCGAGGTGATTAGCACCACTGCAGCGCAAGAATCATCGGAACGTGGTCCAGTGCGCATGATCCGGTTTGTTCTTTCGGATGATGGCATATATCCGCATCAGATGAGGGTCGATCACGGCCTACTCAACATTGCACTCGAGGATAGAACCGGCAAAACTGACGGTCTTGTCATCGAGTCCGTGCAAGGGGATCAACGGGTGAAGGTTACTCAAATAAGCCGCGTTGAGAAACATTGGCGTGGTCGGGCTCTAGTCAGATTGGTGCCAGGCCAATATCTCGTTTCAGACGCAAGCCAGCCGAGTCACACGGCGGAGTTAATAGTAAATCCCTGAATCTTAAGATCTCACGGTACCTGAGATCAGTACCGACGTAGCACCGATCCTTTCGTGTTCGCCTTTAAAACTGGGGTCATGTGATGACGATAAGAAACAGCCTCTTTTCTACTCTCTTAATGCTCGCGAGCTTCACCGCTGTTCAGGGACAAGCGCAAAGTCAATACGATAAGGGAACCCCTCCTCAGCTCGCCGCAGGTATTTCATCACTCGGTAGTTACGTGTCTACCGAATTAGGCACGGTAAACCTGAGTAACGGCGGACTAAACTTCAACATTCCACTCGGTGCTATCGGCGGCAGGGGCAACGTTGCGCTGCCGTTGACGCTTAGCTACAGCAGCAAGGTTTGGTCTGCCAGCATGGACGTAGATATTGAGAGGGAGAGTGGTACTGAGCAGTCGGTAGCATATGCAGACTACGACAATCAGAGTTCGTTTGTAGGAGCAGCTGCGCCCGGCTGGACACTCCGCACTGGTATGTATCTCTCGACGAATTTCGTGCGCATAAAGAGAATCATGAGTGGACCGAGTGTCGGGTGCTACACCTACGGCCTCCATAAACTCACATTGAATCTCCCGGACAAAGGTGAGATCGAATTTCGTGATGATGCGACCGATGGGGCACCACTATTACTAAACTGTTCGACGCAGCAAACTGCAAGTCGTGGTACGCGCTGGCACGCAACGGACGGTTCAGGCGCCATCTTTATCAATGATGTTGATAACGGCGTCGGGCTGTTCCCGACTGCGAATCTGAGCGGCACAATCATCTTCGCAGACGGAACGCGTTTTGGCACAACCACGAATGGCGCAATTGTCGACCGCAATGGAAACAAGGTCACCTTCACGGCCAATGGTTATCTCGATCAACTGGGTCGAAATACAACCATTCAATACGGTGTGACTGACCCGGACAGTCCATCCGTCACGCTTGCCGTCTTGATAACCATTCCGGGTTATCAGGGCGCCCCGCGCTACTACAAGATCAAGACGGGGATCATGAGTCAGAACTATCGTAGCGACGTGAACCCGACGCTGCCTGTCATCACCGGCGATTGGGATCCGGAAGGCTGGGGCTACAACTGGGGCACAGCGACAAGACTATACTAAAAGTCTTACGGACTCTACGCGCAGCGGATTGATGATCGCGAGGTGTTGACAGAAGTGGTGTTGCCCGACGGGCGCTCTTTGAAGTTCAGGTACAATGAGTTCGGCGAAGTAGCGGAAGTAGAATTGCCAACGGGCGCGAAGATTCAGTACGACCACGCCTACAGGTCCAGCTTACCATCTGGAAACTCTCCTTCCTGGCAAGTGGGGACGAATGGGGCTGGCAATGAAATCCCCACCGATGTGAAGTCGGTGGACCGCGCGGTTACCGCAAAGCGAACTTATCCAGACGGAGTGAGTCTTGAAGGGGCGTGGAGCTTCGGCTATAGTTCGCAATTAATTGGTAGTGTGACCTATCCCTCTACGACCGTTTCCGTCACATCAAACACTTCTGTGCTGTTGTCCGAACAGAGACATATCTTCCTGCAAGCCGGTCGTTACACAGAGCCCTACAGCAGTCTCAGTCAGCACGACGGTACTCATTACACTTTATGGTCCACCGGAGTTGAATGGCGCACGGAGACCATCGACGCAGCGGGTAATGTGCTGGCCGCGGCAGAACAAGACTGGTCGCAACGTGCACCTGTGTCCTGGTCCACGTATCCGCAGGAGCAGCCCGCAAAAGACAATCGGGTGAATCAAACACGGCGCTATCTCGAAACGGGGATGATGGCCAAAGTCGAGACCTTTTACGATCAATACAACAACCCGATCGAAGTCAAGGAATATGACTACGATCAAACACTGAAACGCCGCACCGTAACTTCTTATCTCAACAACAACAACGGCTACAACTACCAAACTAACGACTCAATTCACTTGCTCGGGCTGCCGGCAACACAGACAGTTTATGACGGCAGCGGCAATCAAGTCGCGAAAACGATCACGGAATACGACGTCTATACCAACGATGGCAATCGCAGTGTGCTAACGAGCTATGCCTCGGTAAGCCAGCATGATTCCAACTACGGCACAGCGAAGACTACGCGCGGCAATCCCACACGCATCGGAACGTGGCTCAACACAACCGGAAGCTATATCTACGTCTATCCGCGCTACGACATCGTGGGAAATGTGGTCTCAATAAAAGACGCGCGCGGGAACGTGAGCACAGTCAGTTTCGCTGACGACTTCGGCGATGGCAGCAATCCTGGCACTCCTAACCAGAATCCTGCGACTCCGACCTATGCACTTCCCACTTTGATTACCAGTCCCCCTCCAGTGCCGGGCGCTCCGGCTCATACAGCGCGTTCTCAATACGATTACTCAACCGGTTTGCTGACCGGTTTTCGTGACCGCAACAACGTAATCACACAAACCATCTACAACGATAAGTTTAATCGCCCAACGTGGGTGAAATCGGCGCTAGGAATCTCAGGCATCGAGAGCCACGTGAAGATATTCTACGCGCCGGCGACGACGCCTTTCGGAATCACTCTGAGCAAAAATGATGTGCTAACGGCAGAGGACCAGACGGCACTTGGTGATGGCAACCTACGGTCCTGGACTGTCACTGATGGCTATGGCAGGACCAAAGAAGGGTGGACACGTGATCCGCAAGGCAACGTAAAAGTCGCGACGATCTATGATGCTCTTGGTCGGACCAAACAGGTTAGCAATCCGTTTCGGCCGTCGCTTGGTGAGACGGCAGTATATTCGGAGACGACTTACGATCTGCTGGGACGCGTGACGGCTGTCACGGCACCCGACAGCTCAGTGGTAAGCACTACTTACAGCGCCAACAGCATCACCGTTACCGATCAGACCTCGAAGAAACGCAAGAGTGTTACCGATGCATTGGGACGGCTGAAAGAGATTTACGAGGATCCGAACGGTTTGAACTATCTCACCAGCTATCAGTACGACACGCTCGATAACCTCGCCGGTGTCACACAGGGGTCGCAAACGCGCACGTTCACTTACAACTCGCTCAAACAACTCCTCTCAGCCACGAACCCGGAGAGTGGAACGATCAGTTACCAGTACGATGCGGCTGCGAATCTGCTGGTAAAGACCGATGCACGGGGAGTTTCTGCGCACTACGCTTACGACGCATTCAACCGGGTCGTGCGGCGCTGGTACAACGCTTCGAGTTCGATTAGTGCTACGACTCATAACAGCCCAGCATTGCCATCGGGTATCGGCGCGAGCAATGAAGCCAATTTCTTCTACGACGTGCAAGCGCTGCCGTCGGGCGCGCCGAGCTTTACGCGCGGTGCCTCGAACGGTCGGTTGGTGGCAGTGACGTACGGTACGAATAGCAGCGCTGGTGACTACACGGGCTACGATGCCGCTGGGCGCAATGTGTTGAAGATTCAACGAACGGGCAGTCTGAATTATCAGATGAGCGCCGTGCTCAATATGGCGGGCGCGCCAACTTCGCTGGTCTATCCTTCGGGACGCACCGTGAACTACGTCTACGACGTAGCTGGGCGGACCTCCAGTATGGTTGGAAATCTCGGTGACGGGACCAGTCGCAACTATGCGACGGAGTTGAACTATTCAGTTTGGGGTGGTGTGGCTAAAGAGAAGTTTGGCACGAGCAGCGCTGTTTATCACAAACTTCACTACAACCTGCGCGGACAGCTCTGCGACGTGCGAGCGTCAAATGTGAATGACGAGTGGGGCGGTGAGCTTGGCGCCCTGGCGAATTACTACAGCGCGAATGGGGTGCAGTGTGGCAGTGGTTCGGACAACAACGGGAACGTGCTAAAGAGTCAGACCATCATCAACAGCTTTTACCTCGAAGACCGCTACACCTACGATGGCTTGAATCGCTTGACCTCCTTCAGTGAGTATCAGAACGGAACCACACAGACTAGCCTCCAGGAATACGACTACGACCGCTGGGGTAATCGCACTATCAAGCCAGCTACCTGGGGCGTGGGTATCAACAATAAACAATTCACGGTGAACCCTGCGAACAACCGGCTCGGTGTGCCTGCCGGGCAATCAGGAGCGATGAGTTACGACGCGGCCGGCAACCTCACCAACGACACTTATACGGGCACCGGCAATCGCACCTATGATGCGGAGAACAAGATCACTTCAGCGTGGGGTGGAAACAACCAGGCGCAACTCTACTCCTACGACGCTAACGGCCAGCGCATCAAGCGCACTGTTGATGGTGTCGAGACGTGGCAGGTCTACGGGTTCGACGGTGAGTTACTGGCTGAATATCCTGCCAATGGCGCGGCTGCGAATCCACAAAAAGAATACGGCTATCGCAATGGACAGTTGCTGATCACGGCTGAGGCCGCCGGTGGTGGCGGTACCGGAGGCAGCAATTCGCTCTCACTGAACGGCTCGACCGCCTACATGGAAGCGCCGCAGAGTGCGAGTCTGGACATCGTGGGGCCAATCACTTTGGAAGCTTGGGTGAAGCTGGACGCAACTGTTGCCGGCTACCGCACTGTTATCGCCAAGCACGCGGGCTGGGCTGAAAGCGAAGCTGGTGGGGGTTACCGCTTGACGGTCACTGATCAGGGTAAAGCCCGTTTTGACATCTTCCAAAGCTACAACAATTACAGTTCCGTGATCGGTGTTACGGCGCTGAGCGCAAGCGTCTGGCATCATCTAGCGGGAGTGTTCGACGGCAGCCAGTTACGCGTGTATGTTGATGGCGTGCTGGATGGAACCGCCTCACTGGGAGTGACGATGACGGCCACCAGTCGCAGTCTGCTGATTGGGCGCATTCACAATGAATACGGCCAAAACCAATTGTTCGCCGGGTTGATCGACGAGGCGCGCGTCTCGAATGCGGCGCTCTACACAAGCAACTTCACACTGCAGACTTCGTTAAGCGCGAGCGGCAGCACCAAAGGCTTATGGAAGTTCGACAGTCAGACGGCGAATGATTCGTCAGGGAATGGCAACAACGGGACGCTGAACGGCGGCGCGACGTATTCGAATGATATTCCCGGAGGTGGTGGCGGAGGCGGGCAGGATGTAAATTGGACCAACGTGGTGGGAGTTTCAGTTTCCGGCAATAACCTGACAAAGACCGCCAGCGACGATTGGTACAATGCGCGTGCTTCGTCAACGCAGGCCATCAACTCGGGTGATGGATACGTCGAGTTCACAGCCAGCGAAACGACGACGAATCGGATGCTCGGCCTGGGTGAATTCGGTAACGGCTATTTCACTTACAGCAACATTCGCTACGCGATTTACCTGGCCGGTAGCGTACTCTATACCTCTGAATACGGGTCGCTCACCAACGTTGGCAGTTACACAAGCGGAGATAAGCTGCGCGTGGCCATCGAAAGCGGTGCAGTGAAATATTACAAGAACGGTACGCTGTTACGTGCGAGTACCCTTGGCGTCATTTATCCGCTTTATGTGGATGTCGCGCTTTACCAGAACGGCAGCACTCTCACGGGCGCAGTAATCAACGATGGCAGCGGTGGCGGTTCCTTGGCGCAGATTAGTTGGCTGGTGACAGATCACCTCGGCACACCGCGCATGATCTTGGACGAGACGGGGAGTCTGGCAAATGTGAAGCGGCATGATTATCTGCCGTTTGGCGAAGAGTTGTTCGCACCCGCAGGCGGTCGCAGCCCCGCGCTAGGTTATGTGAGCGGCGACGGAGTCAGGCAGCAATTCACCCAAAAAGAACGGGATCTTGAGACGGGGCTTGATTACTTCGGGGCGCGGTACTACTCAGCAACACAGGGGAGGTTTACGTCAGTTGACCCATTGATGGCGAGCGCAGTAGCAGTCGATCCACAATCGTGGAACAGATACGCTTACGTTTCCAACAATCCTCTTAGGTTTGTCGATGATGATGGGCGGATAAGAAGGGATCGAAGTGGTAACATCATTTTCGATCCGGTCGGGCGGCCGGTTGTCACAAGGCACCCTAGCGGAGACACAGCAACTGTTCAACGGGGATACATATACGCTGACAATGGAGACAGAATTGAGGCGTTCCGAAATATCAGTAGCGACTCACGTTTTGATTGCGATTGTCATGGACTTACCTTTGGAGATGGCCAGTATTGGATCAACGACAATCAAGTGGATAGATTGCTCGCGGGTGATGGGTACGACAGAATGAATGAACCGGAAATTGGAGATGTGGCTGTTTACAGAGAAAACGGGCAAGTGGTGCATAGCACTACAGTTACCGGTGTAGAAAACGATCAGGTTACTGTCTCTGGACTGGGTGGCCTTGAGCCTGCGTCATCGACGACAACTGCTCAAGCAGCATGGCCAGGCGCTACGGTGACCTACTATCACAAGCGGAATGACAATAGAAGTTCAGGAGAGAGGCAAAGCCATGCGGAGAGCGTGCGAAACCATAATAAAGCTCAGGCAAGAATAGGCGCTGAAATAGAAAGACAACTTGGTCCACCACCACCACCACCACCGCCGCCACCGCCACAACCGAAGCGCGGCAAGAAAGGACAGAACGAGGACTAGACATATGAGCAGGCAAATAGTGAGAATGAATCGGTTGGTAGCCATACTCCCACTGTTACTCTGGGTGTTAAATGGAACGATTGTATTTGGACAGAACGTAAATGAGAGTAAATCAATGCAGAACCTGAAGGACGAGCAGGTCATTGCTGCGTTAAGCTCTCACGATCCCGAAGCTGCGCATCAGGCAGTGGAAGAAATTATGCACCGTAGCGACCGCATGATCCTTTTATTGCGGAGCTGTCGAGGGAATAGAGACTTCTTCTATGGCTACGGGCTCGGGCATCGTTCGTCGGGTTTTATTATTCCACTGCCTGCCTCTGATAAAGAACTTAATGACGGAAGTTTTATCACGGTCGAGGTAGCTGCTTTGTACCTAATCTCAGCCATCTACTACAAGACGGTTGAGTTCGCTGCAGCACCATATTTAACTGACGGTACTCCTGTGGAGTGGCAGAAGTTCAACACACCCAAAAGAGTCGAGAAAGCTTGGGACTCGACTGAGAAATGGATTCACACTTTCAGAAGCGAGGGAATAGAGTCTCTTCGATCCAGACATCAATCCCCGCTATCGGATTCTAAGATTCGCTTCTGGGCGGGCCGATGAGCCGAGCCGTCCGCCAGTAAATCACCCAAAAGGAACGGGACATTGAGACGGGGCTGGATTATTTTCTTGCCAGGTATTACTCATCAACGCAAGGTCGATTCACGAGCCCGGATGAATTTAGTGGTGGACCCAAAGAGCTATTTGACTTTTCAGCCGAAGCCTCGGAGAACCCCACCTTCTATGCCGATCTGACTCAGCCACAATCGCTCAACAAGTATCAATACTGCCTAAATAGCCCATTGGTCTATCTTGATCCAGACGGTCATCAACAAGCACTCACTAAGCGAATTATGTTGGAACAAGGCTATCTTGGTAACCTCTCCAAATCCATTGGTGCAGCATATGATAGAGCCGTTAATGCAGCAACCAATGCGAAGAATGAGATCGTTGGGTTTCGCGCGAAGTTACAGAAGGCACTGGGCACCGATCGTGACTCGTTGATTGAACAAAATATGCGCGGGCCGTTTGCATTACCTAGGGAACGCGCCGAACAAGTGGCTGACCAAGCGATCGCATTTAACGATGGGTTAATGATGGGTTCTTCGCGGTTGACCCAAGTTGGGCAGCAAGGACCTAGTGTTGTTTCCAGAATTGGTTCTGACAAAACACTAACCAAGCTGGCTGAGCAGGCAGGGACAAGTGTACAGAAAAGCATAGACAATCTGACTTCACAACTTGCTAAGGGCAACTTGAATCCAGGACTTGGAAGTAAGAATCTATTTGGAAATATCTCCTATGCGCGGTCAAAGGATGGTGCTCGGGTATTTTTTACTGCTGTTGGCAATCAAATCACCATTCTGGCAAAAGCTAGCAAGGCTAACGAACAAGCAGTAATTGACAGGTTGAAGAAGCTTTATGGTAATTAATGCTAACTAAGAAAATGCCGATCTCGAAGATTGAATACGTTTCTCCGCTGATTGAGAGCCATCCGATGAACGATAACATAGATGTTCTTGTTCATCTCGAAGACGGCCGTGTGTACAGTTTTCTTGTCGCAACACCTAACAACATCTTTTGGTGTATGGAAAATGAAAAGCTTGACCACTATTTCGGTGTTCCCCCAGTCTTCGTGGTCAATCTCACCCGTGACAACATCGAAAGGGCTCTTGAGGCGCTTGTATCAGAGTCTGAGTCTGGCCACAATTGGCTTGACATCTATGGAACTTTGCAACAGAACGAACCCGAAGATTAAATGGCCCACTCGCCCTCCGTTTGTCAGAGTGCGCGTAGCCAGTGCCTCGTAACCGTTCGGCGTTTCTAATTCAACGCCAAGGCTGGACTTTCTTTTGAAAACTTTGCTCTCGTACAGGTGGGTGCGCGGGGAATCGTTACCCGTTCTTAACCTTAAAAGAACGGGATGTTGAAACCGGTCTTGATTACTTTCTCGCGAGGTACTACTCGTCAACGCAAGGCAGATTCACAAGTCCCGATGAATTCACCGGCGGTCCCGATGAGTTGTACTACTTCGTTGACGACGCCTCTGCAAATCCCACCTTCTACGCTGACCTGAGGAAGCCGCAATCACTGAACAAGTATCAGTACAGTTTCAACAACCCTCTGCGTTACGTCGATCCTGACGGCCATGATCCTGAGGAACCTGAACCGCAAGATC
>Ga0268386_10003937_pt1 | contig 10887 bp, 11 predicted proteins | sample RVTome_15_FD_200260 | JGI IMG/M metagenome (GOLD analysis project Ga0268386, IMG submission 200260) | Soil microbial communities from uranium-contaminated site in the Upper Colorado River Basin, Wyoming, United States - RVT150D86... ... | reverse complement strand
CCGCCCACCCCTGAATGGTACGCGGCTTCCCGCGTGGCGATCGACGCGGAATATGATGGCGCAATGACGTCCTCGACGCTGCTGGTCGTCGATGACGAGGACCTCCTGCGCTGGTCCCTGCGGCAGCGACTGGAGGCGGCGGAGCACCGCGTCCTGGAGGCTCCTTCCGGCGCGGACGCCCTGCGCCTCTGCCAGGAGGAGCAGGTCGACCTCGTGCTCCTCGACGTGCGGCTGCCGGACGCCGACGGGCTGGCGCTCATTCAGCGCCTGCGACAGTCCAGCCCGGACACCCTGGTCGTGCTGATGACCGCCTACTCGACGATCGAGAGCGCGGTACAGGCGATCAAGGAGGGGGCGTATCACTACGTCGACAAGCCGTTCGAGCTCGACGAGGTGATGCTGATCGTCGAAAAGGCTCTCGAGACCACCCGGCTGCGGCGTGAGGTACGCGCGCTGCGCGCGCGCGAGTCGGAGCCCTACTCGTTCGACCACGTCATCGGCGGCTCTCCAGCGCTCCAGGAGGTCAAGGCGCTGCTGCGTAAGATCGCGGCGAGCCCCGCCTCTACCGTGCTGCTGACCGGAGAGAGCGGCACAGGCAAGGACCTCGCGGCCAAAGCGGTGCACTACAACAGCGAGCGGGCGGCCGGCCCGTTCATGCACATCGTCTGCTCGGCGCTTCCGGAGGCGCTCCTCGAGAGCGAGCTGTTCGGACACGAACGCGGCGCCTTCACGGACGCGCGCCAGCAGAAGAAGGGCCTGCTGGAGCTGGCCGACCGCGGCACGGTGTTCCTCGACGAGGTCGGCGAGATGAGCCCCGTGCTGCAGGCCAAGCTCCTCCGCTTCCTCGAGGACAAGAAGCTCAAGCGCCTGGGCGGGACGACCGACCTCCGAGTCGACGTGCGCGTGGTGGCGGCCACCAACCGCGACCTGGAGCAGGAGGTGCGCGAGGGGCGCTTCCGCGAGGACCTCTACTACCGCCTGCGGGTGTTGCCGGTGACGCTGCCGCCGCTACGCGAGCGCCGCGGGGACGTTCCGCTCCTCGCCCGCTACTACCTCGACCGGTTCAACCGCGAGTTCCGGCGTAGCGTACGAGGGTTCTCGGAGGCGGCGGAGTCGGCGATCGGCGCGCACCACTGGCCCGGCAACGTCCGCGAGCTGCGCAACGTCGTGGAGCGAGCGGTGCTGCTGGCCGAGGGTGAGCTCATCGAGGCGGCGGACCTGGCGCCGCTGGCGCCGCCAGCGCGCCGGGACAGGACGTTCTGCCTCCCCCCGGAAGGGATCGATCTGGACGCCCTCGAGGCCGAGCTGGTGGCACAGGCCCTGGAGCGAACGGGCGGGAACCAGACCAGGGCGGGCGCGCTCCTGCGCATGAACCGCGACCAGATCCGCTACCGGATGGAGAAGTACGGCCTCGGCGGCAGCCGCGACGACAGACCCCGCTAGCATCGCCGAAAAAGTCCTCACGTCGCCGCGGGAATTCCCCCACCCTTCCAGCGCTCCGCGGTCCCGCCGTGGGCCTCCGCCACGTGGACGGGGGCTCCGCCCGTCTGGCACCGCCCTTGCCAACGGGAACGGCGTCGGGCCGAGGCGGCCCGCTGGAGAGGAGCGGATGCCGGTCAAGGTCAAGGAGATCATGCAGGAGGCCGCGATCGTGGTCGGACAGGACGATACGGTCGAACGTGTCGCCCGCGCGATGTTGGAGCACCAGGTCACGTGCGTGGGCGTCGTCGACGCAGACGGCCGGCTGGTCGGCGTGATCCGGGAGGAAGAGTTCGGTCCCAGGGACCACCTCGTGCCATTCACCACCGACAGGGCCCCGCAGCTCTTCGGCGAGTGGGTGAGCCCGGAGTCCGTGGAGCAGGACTACGCCGCCGCGCGGGTGAAGACCGCACGCGAGATCATGGTCTCGGGAAGCGGCACCATCGGCGAGGAGGCGCGCCTGTCGGAGGCGCTTCCGAGCCTGCAGCAGGGCCACAGCCTGCTGGTGATCCGCGGCGAGCGGCCAGTAGGCATGCTCACGCGGCACGACCTGTTGAAGCTGGTCGTGCGCGACCACGCCCGCTGAAGCCCCGCCTCGGTGCAGGTGAGACCCGAACCATGACGAAACGCAACACGATCCTCTGGACCCTCGGCCTGTTCGGCTTCTGGGTCCTGCTGTCGGGCAAGCTCGACGCCCTCCACCTGAGCATGGGAGCGGTGTGCGCGGCGGCCGTGACGGCGCTGACGCGCCCGCTGCTGGCCCTTCCCCCCCGGATCGGCCCGGGCGTCGACGCACCGGTGGCGGCCGGGCTGGCCGTGCGGACCCTGGAGTTCCTGGCGTGGCTCGCGGCGCAGATCGTGGTCGGCAGCTTCCAGGTTGCCCGTGTCGTCCTCCATCCGCGGCTGCCGATCGATCCGCGCCTGATCAGGCTGCGCCCGGAACTCCCCCATCCGCTCGCCGAGGTGACACTGGCCAACTCCATCACCCTGACCCCCGGCACCGTGACCCTTGACGTCGCCGGCGGCGAGGTCCTCGTGCACGCCCTGACGCAGGAGAGCGCCCGCGGACTCGGGAAGCCGGGCGAGGAGGGCGACATGCCGCGCCGCGTGAGGCGCCTGTTCGCGGCGGGGAGGACCCGGTGAGGCCGTTCCTCGTGTCCGTGACCGCGGCGCTGGCCCTCGCCACGACGCTCTCGCTCTACCGCGTGTTCCGGGGGCCGACCGTGTTCGACCGCCTGACCGGGCTGGGCCTGCTGGGCACCAAGACCATCGTCCTGCTGCTGCTGATGGGCGCGCTCACCCGGCGCCTGGACGCGTTCGTGGACATCGCGCTCTCGTACGGCCTCATCAGCTTCCTGGGCTCGCTGGCCCTGGCCAAGTACTTCGACACCACCGAGGCGGAGCGGCGATGAGCGTGGTCCTCGACCTCGTGGGCGGCGTGCTGATCGCGCTGGGCCTCCTCTTCGTCCTGGCCGGTATCGTGGGCGTCTTGCGCCTGCCCGACTTCTACACGCGGCTCCACGCCATGGGCAAGTGCGACACGCTGGGGGTCGGCCTGATGGTCGTGGGGCTCGCCCTCCAGCAAGCCACGTGGCACCAGTCGCTGAAGATGCTCCTGGTCCTGGTCTTCGTCGGCCTGGCGAACCCGACCGCCACGCATGCCCTCGGGAGGGCGGCGCTGAAGGCCGGCCTCCGGCCGTGGACCCGGCGCGAGGGGGCGGGATGATCGCGCCGCTCGACGTCTTCTTCTTGCTGCTCGTGCTGGTCTCGGGCATCGCGGCCCTGGCGGCCAGGGACCTACTCGCGGGAGTGATCGCGTTCAGCGCGTTCAGCTTGTTCGCGGCCATGCTGTTCGCGAGCCTGGGCGCCCTGGACGTAGCGTTCACCGAGGCCGCGGTGGGCGCCGCGATCACCACGGTCCTGTTCGTCACCGTGATCTTCCGTACCGAGCGGACCGCGGCGCCCACCGCGCGGCGGGCCGGGCGGCTCCCCGCGGCCGCCGCCGGCGTCGCCTGCGTGGTCGCCGGGGCGGCCTTGCTGAAGGGCGTCACCGGCCTGCCGGCGGTGGGGGATCCCGACTCCCCCTCCTCCCGGCACGTCTCGCCGCGCTACATCGAGCGCGGGCCGGCGGAGACCGGTGCCCCCAACATGGTCACGGGCGTCCTGGCCGACTACCGAGGCTACGACACGCTCGGGGAAACGGTCGTGATCTTCACCGGAGGCCTGGCCTGCCTCCTGATCCTGGGCCGCACCCGCCCTCCGGCGGAGCGCCGGTGAAGTTCCGCTTCGGCAGCCCGGTGCTCGACACGGCGGTGCGCCTGCTCACGCCCTTCATCCTGCTGTTCGCCGCCTACGTCGTCGCGCACGGCCACTACAGCCCGGGAGGTGGCTTCCAGGGCGGCGTCATCCTGGCCGCCGCCCTGATCCTCGTGAACCTCGTCCACGGCCGGGACGTCCGCTGGGGACTCCGGCCCTCGACCAGCCTCTCGATCGCGGCGGCGGGCCTGGCCCTCTACGTCGGCATCGGGTTCCTCGCCATCGCCTTCGGCGGGACCTTCCTGGACTACGGGGCGCTCCCGCTGGGCTTGCCCCCCCCGCAGGTACGCGCGGTGGGCACGTTCGGGATCGAGGTGGGTGTCGGCATGGCCGTAATGGGCGTCATGGTGCTCCTGTTCGACGCCCTGATGGCCTGGGAGCAGAGCCGCTGATGGAGCACGCCATCCACGTGCTCGCCACGCTGCTTCTCCTCGTGGGCCTCCACGGCATGCTGACCCGCCGCCACCTGATGCGGAAGCTGATGGCCATGAACCTCCTCCAGGTCGCGGTCATCGTCTTCTTCATAGCTCTGGCCGCCAAGTCGGGCGCCCAGCCGCCGATCACCGCCGTGGGGGATGCCGCGCCCAGGGCGCACGACTACGTCAACCCCCTCCCTCACGCGTTGATGCTGACCGCGATCGTGGTGGGCGTGGCGACGAACGGCGTCGCTCTCGCCCTGCTGATCCGCATCCACCGCCGGTACGGAACCCTCGACGAGCCGGACGTCATCCTGGGGATGCGGGAGTGAGCGCGCACCTGCCGGTACTGATGGTCGTGCTCCCGCTCGCCGGGGCGGTGGTAGTGCCGGTGGTCGGGCTGGCTTCGGCCCGCGCGGCGCGCGCTCTCGCGCTGCTCGCCCTCGTGCTCGCCCACCTGTGCGCCGTCGGCGCCCTGCGCGTGGTACTCGCGAACGGGACCTGGAGGTATCGGCTCGGCGGCTGGGCGCCGCCCTGGGGCATCGAATACGTCGTGGACGCGCTGGCCGGCGGCATGGCGGTCCTGGTCTCGTTCGTGGCGCTCCTGACCGCGCTCCACGCGCGCTACAGCCACGAGGGCCGGAACCCCCTCAACGTCGCTACCTCCCACGCGCTCCACCTGCTGCTGGCGGCCGGCCTTCTGGGGATCGTCGTCACCGGCGACGCCTTCAATCTCTACGTGTTCCTGGAGATCTCCGCGCTCAGCGCTTACGCGCTCCTGGCCGGAGGCGGCGCGCGCGCCGAGGTGGCGGCGTTCCGCTACCTGCTGATCGGGACGGTGGCCGCCTCGTTCTACCTGCTCGGCATCGGCTACCTGTACGCGGCCACCGGCACCCTGAACCTGGCCGATCTCGCGGCGCGGCTGCCGCAGGCGCCGGACGCGGGCGTGGTGGGGACGGGGCTGGCGCTGATCGTGATCGGCCTGGCGGTCAAGATCGCCCTCTTCCCGCTCCACGGGTGGCTTCCGGACGCCTACGCCTATGCGCCGGCGCCGACATCGGCGTTCGTCTCGTCGGTCATGGGGAAGGTGGGCGCCTACGTCGTCCTCCGGTTCCTGTTCTTCGTATTCCCGGCGGGAGGCCAGGCCGGACGTGCGCTCGACCTGCTCGGCCTGGCGGCGGCGGCGGCCATCGTCGCCGGCTCGGTCATGGCCCTCGCCCAGCGCGACCTCCGCCGGATGCTGGCCTACTCGAGCGTGGCACAGACCGGCTACATCATGCTCGGCTTCGGCCTGGGCAACGCAGCCGCGCTGACCGGCGCGCTGCTGCACGTCGTGAACCACGCCGTGATGAAGGCCTGCCTGTTCCTGTCCGCCGGCAACCTGCTCGCGCGCACGGGAGCCGCCGGCGTGGACGAGTGCCGGGGAGTGGGCGCGCGCCTTCCCGTCACCATGGGAGCGTTCGGGGTGGCCGCGGTGTCCATGATCGGTCTACCGCCCGCAGGCGGCTTCTTCAGCAAGTGGTACCTGGTGCAGGGCGCCCTCGAGCGCGGCGCCTGGATCTACGTCGCCGCGATCGTGGCCGGCAGCGCGCTCACGGCCGTCTACATGTTCCGCGTCCTGGAGGCCGCCTACTTCCGCCCGGCCGCGCCGTCCGCCGCCTCGCCGCCGGCCGAGGCCGCCAACGGCCCCCTGTTCGGGCCCGGCGAGGCCCCGGCCGGCATGCTCGTGCCGATGCTGATCCTGGCCCTGGCCGCCCTCGGCCTGGGCGTGTTCAACCAGGCGCTGGTCGACGGCGTGGTGGCCCCGGCCCTCGCCGGGGTGGCGAGCTGAGGTGGCGGCATGGACCCCCGCCCGCTGGTAGCGCCGCTCGTCCCAGCGGCGGCGGCGCTGCTGGCGCTCGCCACCGGACGCTGGCCCAACCTGCGGGACGCCTGGAGCCCGCTCGCCGCGGTGGCGTCCTTCGGCGTCCTCGTCTCGCTGCTGCCGGAGGTGCTGGCGGGCCACGAGCCCTCCGCTTCGGTGCTCGCCCTGGCGCCGGGCTTCCCGCTGCACCTCAGGGCGGACGCCTTCGGTCTGCTCTTCGCGCTGCTCGCCTCGGGGCTGTGGACGGTCGCGTCCGTCTACAACGTCGCCTACATGCGGGCGGCGCGGGAGAAACACCAGACCGGCTACTACGCCTGCTTCGCCCTGTGCGTCTCGGCGGCCCTGGGCGTCGCCCTGGCGGCGAACCTCGTCACCTTCTTCGTCTTCTACGAGGTGCTGACGCTGGCGACCTATCCGCTGGTCGCCCACCGGCGGACGCCCGAGGCGGTGGCCTCGGGCCGCAAGTACCTCGCCTACACCCTGGGCGCGGGCCAGCTCCTCCTGATCGCGGTCGTCGCTGCGGCCACCCTCGCGCCCGGAGCGGAGTTCCGGCCCGGGGGGTTCCTGGCCGGCACGGCATCGAGGCCCGTTCTCGGCCTGCTGTGCGCGATGTTCCTGGCCGGCTGCGGCGTCAAGGCGGCCCTGATGCCGCTCCACGCCTGGCTGCCGGCGGCGATGGTGGCGCCCACACCGGTCAGCGCGCTGCTGCACGCGGTGGCGGTGGTCAAGGCCGGGACCTTCGGCTGCGTCCGCGTGGTCGGCTGGGTGTTCGGCACCGACCTGATGAGGGACCTCGGCGCCGACGTCGCGCTCGCCTCCGCCGCGGCCGCCACGATCCTGCTCGCCTCGCTCCGGGCGCTCGGGGAGCAGAACCTCAAGCGCCGCCTCGCCTACTCGACGGTGAGCCAGCTCTCCTACGTCCTCCTCGGCGCAGGGCTCGGCTCGGCGGCGGCCCTGGCTGGGGCGATGTTTCACATGGCGGCCCACGGCCTGATGAAGATCACGCTGTTCTTCTGCGCCGGCAGCATCTACCTCCGCACCCACAGGGCCGAGATCCCCGAGCTGGCCGGCATCGGGAGGAGCATGCCCGTCACCATGGCCGCCTTCACCGCCGGCATCCTCGGCCTGGCCGGCGTACCCGGTCTGGCCGGCTTCGTGTCCAAGTGGAACCTCGGGCTGGGCTCGCTCGAGGCGGGCCAGGGCGGCTTCATCGCCGTCCTGGTCCTGAGCGGGCTGCTGAACGCCGCCTACTTCTTCCCGATCGCGTACGCCGGGTTCTTCGGCGGCGGGGGCCGCGTCCGCTTCGACGAGGCATCCCCGGCCCTGTGGCTGCCGCTCGCCGCCACCGCCGGGGCGGCCGTCGCGCTGGGCCTCGTGCCTGGCGCGGGTCTGCACCTCCACGAGCTGGCCTGGCAGGCGGCCCGCAACGTCGTGGCGGGAGGGCGGCCGTGAGGGGCCGCGCCTGGGTGCTCGGAGCGACGGCGGCGGCGGCCGGATCCACCATCGTCGTCGAGGCCACCATCCCACCCCACGCGGCCTACCCGTGGCAGGCGCTGCCGGCGTTCGATCTCGTCTACGGCTTCCTGGGGTGTGCGCTGATCGTGGTGGCGTCGAAGGCGCTCGGGCACGCGGGAGTGCAGAAACCGGAGTCGTACTACGGGGACGACGAATGACCGTGCATCCTGCGCTGCCGCTGCTGCTCGCCGCCGCGCTGCAGGGGGTCGTGCGCGGGCGCCGACGGGGCCCGGTCGCGCTCGCCGGCGCCTTCGGCGCCCTCGCCGCGGTGGCGGGCCTGCCCGGTGGCGCGGAGCTGCACGTGAGCCTGCTGGGCTCCGAGCTGCGCCTGGTCCAGGCGGACGCCCTGGCGCGCGTGTTCGCGCTCGTGTTCGCGGCGGTGGCGTGCCTGGCCACGCTCTACGCCCTGCACGTCCGGAGCGCGAGCGAGCACGCGGCGACGCTCCTGTACGCCGGCTCGTCCCTGGGCGTGGTCCTCGCCGGCGACTGGTTGACGCTGCTGCTGTTCTGGGAGCTGATGGCGGTCTCGTCCGGTGTCGTCGTCTGGCACGGCAGCCACCGCCGGACGAGGGCGGCGGGCTTCCGCTACGTCTACGTCCACCTCGGCTCGGGTGCGCTGGTCCTCGCCGGCGTCCTGCTGCTGCACGCGGCCGGCACCAGCGGCCTGGAGGCGGTGCCGGAGGGCACGGCCCGGTGGCTCCTGCTGGCCGGAGTGGCCGTCAACGCTGCCGTTCCTCCAATGCACGCATGGCTCACCGACTCGTACCCGGAAGCCTCGGTGACTGGGAGCGTCTTCCTCTCCGCGTTCACGACCAAGACGGCGGTCTACGTCATGATCCGGGCCTTCCCGGGGCTCGAGCTGCTGGTGTGGGCAGGTGTCGCAATGGCCCTGTACGGCGTCGTGTACGCCGTGCTCGAGAACGACATCCGGCGCCTGCTCGCGTACCACATCGTGAGCCAGGTGGGCTACATGGTCGCCGGCGTGGGCATGGGGACGGCGCTGTCCCTGGACGGTTCGGCCGCGCATGCCTTCTGCCACGTCCTGTACAAGGCGCTGCTGTTCATGGGCGCCGGCGCGGTCCTCGCGGCCACCGGCCGGCGCAAGCTGACCGAGCTGGGAGGGATCGCCCCCCGGATGAAGGTGGTGGTGCTGCTGTACATGGTCGGGGCGCTCTCGATCTCGGGCATGCCCCTGTTCAGCGGCTTCGTCAGCAAGTCCATGGTCGTCTCCGCCGCCGCCGAGGGCGGCCGGCCCGTCGTCGAGATGCTGCTGTTGCTGGCCAGCATCGGCACATTCCTGCACACCGGGCTGAAGCTCCCGTACTTCACCTTCTTCGGGGCTTCGGGCGCGGTCGAGGTGCGGCCGGTCCCACGCAACATGCTGGCTGCGATGGGGCTCGGCGCCGCCCTGTGCACGGCGCTCGGCCTGGCCCCCGGCTGGCTCTACGCGCGTCTGCCGTTCGGGGCGGCTTACGAGCCGTACACGGTGGACCACGTGGTCTCCGCGCTCCAGCTCCTGCTCGGGACGGGCGTGGCGTTTGCGCTCCTCCTGCCCAAGCTGGCGGGCCAGACCACGGTCAGCGTCGACACCGACTGGCTCTACCGTCGGCCGCTGCATCGAGCGCTCGCGTTGGCGGTGGCAACGGCGGAGCGGGGCGGCGCGACCCTCGAGCGAGCCGGACGGACGCTCCTGGGCGGCCTCGCTCCCCTCGCAGACAACCCCCACCGCGTCCTCGAACGGCTTGCGCGCGTTTTCGCAGGGGGGGGGCGGGCGGAGCTTCGGGATGCCCCTTACGACCCCGACCGCTACCGGCCGCCGGTGGGGGTAACGGTCCTCTGGGTGACGGCCGCCCTTGGTGTGACAGCGCTACTGCTGGGATGAGCGGATCGCGCGGGATGGCTTCCGGTGTAGCCCGGCGGCTCACCGGAAAGAGAGGACCGTGGACGTCAAGATAGTCCGCCGCCCGACGAAAGATCGGGTTGACCACGTCGGCGCCGCCGCACGTAATGGGGAGGCGGAGGGCCCACGGTTGCCGGCTTCTCCGGCGCCCATCGGATTCCGACCTTCGAGTGAGAGCTGATTCCCGCAAGACGAGCCTGCGAGTCGTCCTTGCCGCGCTGACCTTCGCCCTGGCAGGGCTCGGCGCATTGATAGCCGTCACGCTGCTGACCCTGACGAGCCGGCTGGCCGCTTCCACCGCCGAGCTCGTCGCCGTGGTCGAGAGCGTGCGGCTGGCGGAGGAGGCGGAGCTGGACCTCCTGCTCCACGACCGCACGATCGACCCGGTCGTGAAGTCTGGCCTGGAGGGTCAGTTGCGGGAGCGCCTCGTCCAGCTGTCGCAGCACGTGACGACGACGCAAGAGGCCAAGGCCCTGCAGGAGGCGGAGGCGGCCATCGACCGCTACTTCGCCGGGCCCTCCCGTCCCCGCGACGGCGGGGCCGGCGCCGCGGCCCTGGTGTCGGAGGCCTACGATGCCCTCGCTGCCGTGGTTTCCGTGAACCTCGAGCAATCCCGAGCGGCTCACCGCGGTTCGGTCCGCTTGAACAGCAGCGCGAAGGCGGTCGGAATGAGCCTGATGGTCACCATGCCGCTGCTCGCCGCAGTGGGGTCGTGGTGGCTCCGGTCCAGGGCGTTGCGGCCGGTGCTGGACCTAACGTCCGCGATCCGCCGGTTCGCGTCCGGCGATCGCGCGGTTCGCGCGGACGAATCCGGCCCGATCGAGCTGCGAGAGGCCGCGCGGCGATTCAACGAGCTGGCGAGGGAGCTGTCCAGGCAGCGGGAGAATCAGACAGCCTTCCTGGCCGGCGTTGCGCACGACCTTCGGAGCCCGCTGCACGGCCTGAAGATGGCCTTCGCCGTCCTCGAGCCGGGCGGTGAGCGCGCGGGGGAGGCGGCCCGGCACAAGGCCGCCGACGTCGCCCGCCGCCAGGTGGAACGACTGGACCGCATGATCGAAGACCTTCTCACCACCACGTTGCTGGAGGCGGGCCAGCTCGAGCTGAACCTGCAGGAGTGGGACCTGCGAAGCACGGCGAGGAGCTGCGTCGACCTCCTCCGGAGCTCCTCGCCCTCGCACGACCTCCGGCTCCGCCTCCCCGATCATCCCGTGCTCGTCCGCTGCGACCCTCTTCGGATCGAACAGGTCCTGGACAACCTCGTGGGCAACGCCGTCAAGTACACGCCGACCGGCGGTGGGATCGAGGTGGCGTTGACCGGAGCGGGCAAAGAGGTGGAGCTGTCGGTCTCGGACGAGGGAGTCGGAATCGCGGCTCCGGAGCAGGGCCACGTGTTCGAC
>Ga0268386_10003934_pt1 | contig 10892 bp, 7 predicted proteins | sample RVTome_15_FD_200260 | JGI IMG/M metagenome (GOLD analysis project Ga0268386, IMG submission 200260) | Soil microbial communities from uranium-contaminated site in the Upper Colorado River Basin, Wyoming, United States - RVT150D86... ... | reverse complement strand
AACGCTACGCGGATCGGCTGGCGCGTGCGCTCTCGACCGTCATCAATCTGCTCGATCCGGACGTCATCGTCCTCGGCGGCGGACTGTCGAACATCGAGGCGCTCTACGCCGAGGTGCCGGCCCGGTGGGGGGGGTTCGTCTTCTCCGATCGAGTCGACACGCCGCTTCGTGCCGCACACCATCGTGATTCGAGCGGCGTCCGGGGCGCGGCGTGGCTGTGGCCGCCTCCCGAGTGCAGGCCATCGTCCAGGTGAGAACCATACGCGCAGGAGACCCTGATGAAGGACACACAGCCCGTAACCGTCGATCTCGAAGCCGACAAGATTGCGTTCCTCGAGCTCATGGCTCGGACCCATGGGCTCCCTGATCTGGGCAAGACCGTTCGTTGTCTGATCGACTACGCTCGGGCCCATCCCGACTTCCACACCGACATCTTCGAAGAGATCCGCTGTCACGATTGCTGACCGCGCCGAAGGTGGTCGGCGTCGGCCCGCCGACAGCGCGCGGGCCGCGTGTTAAGCTTCCGCCCACCGATCGCCTGTTGCACGGAGGTTCCACGTTCATGCACACCAAGTCGCCCGATCACCACGATGCCGAGCTGATGCTCCGCGTGTACGAGCTGCGTCGCGAGTCCGTCATCCGCGAAGCGCGCACCGCGATCAACGGACAGTTCTGGCCGAAGACGTACGATGACGCGATCGCCATCACGCGGGCCGATCATCCGATGAACGCGGCGTTTCGACAGGTGTCGAGCTATTGGGAAATGGTCTACGCGATCGCCCGGCACGGGATCGTCAACGCCGACTACTGGGTTGAGGGCAACAGCGAAGGCCTCTTCCTGTTCGCGAAGTTCGGACCGCACCTCGAGCGGCTGCGGAAGGAGTACTCGGAGGGGGCGTTCAGCAACGCCGAGTGGATCGCGAACGAAAGCGCTCAGGGGCGGCGGATCCACGAGGTGATCTCGGCACGCGTGCAGCGGGTTGTGGCCGGCTGATGACCGTCCGGCGTCAACCGCAAGGGTTGCCCAGACCCATGACACGGGGCGGGCCGACCATCAGGGGTCCAGCCGGCGTCGCGTCACTCCGCGCCCGGCTCCGTGTCGGTGAGGTTCAGCTGCAGTGCCTCCTCCGGCGGTGAGGCATCCGCCGGCAGACTCTCGACTTCTTTCAGATCCCGCTCGATCCGCCGGCTGTCCTGACGCGCGCTCTCGACGCGCCTCGCGGCCTCCTCGAGCTTCCGGCCCACGACGTCGAGCGTGTCGCCGAAGCGGGTGAAGTCGGCCTTCACCCGGCTCAGCATCGACCACACCTCGCCCGCCCGGCGCTGGATCGCGAGCGTCCTGAACCCCATCTGCAGGCTGTTGAGCATCGCCCACAACGTCGTCGGTCCCGCGACGAGCACCCGGCAGTCCCGGTGGAGGTGGCCGACAAGGCCCTCCCGGCGCAGCACCTCGGCGTACAGCCCTTCGGTCGGCAGGAAGAGGATGCCGAAGTCCGTCGTGCCCGGAGGGTGGACGTACTTGTCGCGAATGGCGCGCCCCGACGCCTTGATCCGCGCTTCGAGCTGACGCAGCGCCAGCTCCGCGGCCGCGGCGTCTCCCTGCTCGGCCGCCCCCATGAGCCTCTCGTAGTCGTCGAGCGGGAACTTGGCGTCGATCGGGAGCCACACCGGCTCCGAGCCGCCTTCGGCGCCCGGCAGGCGCACCGCGTACTCGACGCGCTCGCCGGTGCCGGGCCGGATCTCGACGTTCGCGTCGAACTGCTCGGGTGCGAGCACCTGCTCGAGCAGCGACCGGAGCTGCGTCTCCCCCCAGAGCCCGCGGGCCCTGACGTTGGACAGCACCTTCTTGAGATCGCCGACGCCCGACGCGAGCGTCTGCATCTCGCCCAGGCCACGGTGCACCTGCTCGAGCCGCTCACTCACCAGGCGGAACGACTCGCCGAGCTTCGTCTCGAGCGTGCCTTGCAGCCGCTCGTCCACGGTGCGACGCATCTCGTCGAGCTTGCGATTGTTGTCCTCGCCCAGCTCCTTGAGCCGCGCTTCGACGCCGTGCCGCAGCGCCTCGAGGCGGCGCTCGTTGCTCTCGGCGAGCGTGCGCACGCCGGTCACGGTGGACTCGGTCAACTGTCCAACCGCACGGGACACCTCCTCGCGCAGCGACCGGGACAGTTGGCCCGACTCCTGCCGGCTGCGGGCGATCTCGTCACGGATCAGACGATCGGTGCGTTCGTGGAGGCGCTCGAGGGCAGTCACGGCCCCAGCCAGGCGGCCGGCCGCGGCGCGCCGATTCACGGCCAGCCCGACCGCCACGGCAACGACCAGCGCGGCGATGAAGGCGACGGCGATGAGGGGTTCGATGGTCACGAGTGACGCGCGTCGGCGGGCGGCCCGAGGCGGCGCGCCCCTCTCAGCCTACCAGCCCGCGCGAGTGTCCGGGCGGCTGGTCTCATACACGGAGGAGGACACCTCTCACCGGACGCCCGGTCGCGAGCGCGATCCCGCGAGCGTAGAGCTGCACCTGGCGCCGGTGGACGTCCACGTTGGCGTCCCAGTCTGCGTCGGTCTTGAAGTCCACGACCGTCCAGCCATCCTCGGTCTCGTACGCCAGATCGACGATCCCCTCGATCACGGCACCAGCCGAGTCGGTGAACGACACCGGCATCTCGCGGTGGCAACGGCCGCCCCGTGAGACGGCGGCGGCCCGGCGCACGTCGGGGACGTCGAGCGCCCGGCTCACCGCCGCCGCCGCTGCTGCCGCCTCCTCGTCAGTCGCTCCCACGATCCGCCGCTCGACGGCAAGCACCTCGGCGACCCGATCGGACCCGCCGTCGAGCGGAACGGCAGCCAGCGCCGCGTGAACCAGCACGCCGAAGCGACGCCCGCCCGGCCGCGGCGATGCGTCGGGCCCCGCATACACCACTCGCACCTCGACATCGTGCCCTTCCGCCTCACCTCGTTCCAGCGCCCGGTCACGCACGGTGTGGACGACGAGGCTCGGCTCGGCGCCGCGTTCGATCGCCTGGCGGCGGCGCTCCTGCCAGGCACCGTACCGTTGAAGACCCTCGGCAACCACCTGCGGCGACGTGTCCCGATGGATCAGATCTTCGCGACGCAGCCCCTGCCTCCATTCCCGCTCGGCCGGCAGGCATCGCGGATCCCACCATACGACCTCGTGGCTCCCGCCCTCACCGCTGCCGGGGAACCGGATGAGGCGCGCGCCCGCGGACGGCTCGTCAGTGCGGGCCTCGTCGGACGGGGACCAGGCGGCGGCGATGCGGTGCAAACCGGGCGGCACTGTCGTCCTGCCCGGCGGGCGATCGTCCGGCCGCTCCGCGACCGAATCCGGACCGAAGGGCGGGCAGCCCGGCGCCTCGGCCCGATGCCAGTCCCCGGGGCCCGGATACACCGCGCCGTAAAGCGGCGACAGCCAGCGATGCGGCGGAAAGCGATCGTCACCGACGGCGGGCACGACCAGCAGGTCTCTCGCGCGGGTCGCCGCCACGTACGCGACGCGCACACCTTCGGCCTGATCGCGCGCGGCTTCGACGGGACCGTGCTCGATCAACTCCCACGGGGTGCAGCCCCCCAGCCGAATCGCGCACGAGCGACGCTCGGGTTCGATCACCCGGTCCGGCCGTCCCTGCAGCCCCGCGGTGACATCCACGAGGACCACGACCGGGAATTCGAGCCCCTTGGCCTTGTGCACGGTCATCAGACGGACGCCGTCGCTTCCCTCCTCGAGGATCGGCGCTTCGGCGCCGACCGCTTCGTCGGCCTCCTCGCGCAGCCTCTCGACGAATCCCCTGAAGGAAAGGCCGCCGCCGGCCTCGTAGCGGCGGGCCCGCTCGGCCACGAACAGCACGTTGGCGAGCGCCTGTTCGCCCGACGGCCGAAGCACGAACGCGGCGTGCGCCCGCGCGAGCTCCATCAACCTCGAGATCGTGTCGGCAACGGGCCGCCGATTGCGTCGCAGGTGCAGCTCCCTGAGCAGCCGCAGCGCGTCGGCAACGGGCGTGAGCGGGTACGGTATCGCTTCGGGCTGGACGAACGGGTGCAAGGTACCGCACGCCGTGCGATACGTGAACAACATCTCGTCGTCGAGGGCGAAGAACGGACCACGGAGGGCGCCGAAGACCGACAGCTCGTCGTCGGGCCACTCGATGGCGACGAGCGCCGTTCGCATCGCGCTCACTTCTTCCCGGGCGTGGAACGATCGCCCGCCCACGAGCACGTGGGGGACGTCGCGCGCCTCGAGTGCCCGCGTGTACGGCCGCGTCACGTCGCGGCCGTAGGAAACCATGCGCCTGAAGAGGAGGCACACGTGGCGCGCCGCAACCGGAATCCGCGTGCCGGGCGCCGCGGGATCCTCTACGGTCCACCCGCTCTCGCCGAGCAGCCATTCGATGAATCCGCCGACCGCGCCGGGAAGCGAAGCCTCGATGGCCTCGTAGGTCAGGCGGCCGGAGACGCCGTACGGTGCCGGAACCGGGAGGACGACGATCCCCGGCTGACCGTCGGCATCCAGACGGCTCGGCGACAGCGGCACGTATCCCGCCTGCAGCGACGACTCGTCGGACTGCATGATCGGGCCGAAGGCGCCGTTGACGACGGCTTGAATCGCGGGAACGGAGCGGAAGCTCGTCGTGAGGCGGCGGCACACGGCGCCCGCCGCCTCGATCTGCGCCCACACATCCCGATACGTCGAAACGTCGGCCCGCCTGAAGCGATAGATGGCCTGTTTAGGATCGCCGACGACGAACAGCTTCCCGGCCGCGGGCCTGGCGCGTCGCCAGGCCGATTCCGCCGGGTCGTCGGCCGTGAGCAGCAACAGGATCTCGGCCTGCAGCGGGTCGGTGTCCTGGAACTCGTCGACGAAGACGTGCGTGAAGCGCTCCTGGAACGCCCGTCTGACGTCGGGCCGATCGCGGACGAGATCCCGGGCCTTCAGCAGGAGATCGACGAAGTCGAGCCGCCCGAGCGAAGTCTTGCCGGCCTCGTACAACCGGAGGGGCTCGCGGAGGTCCTCTCGAAGCCGGGCGGCGAGGTCCGCCTCCGCGCGCTGGGCGAAGCGCCTGACGGCATCCAGGAAGCCGGCCTGCGCGTCCTTCAAAGCCTGACGACTGACCCCAGGTCCGTACGCCTTGTCCGTGACCCGCACCTCCTTGGCGACGCTCCTGTCGCTGGCGAGCGGGACGAGCCGGGCCTCGACGTCGTCGTGATCGCGGGGTCTGACCCGCTCCGCCGCGCGGATCGCCTCGCACTCCCGCCGCACCGGTTCGCTGGCGCGGTAGATGAAGTCGTGCTTGCTGAACGCGGTCGCCGAGAGATCCGCGAAGCGACACAGCCGTTCGACGACGTCGTCGGCTTCGAGGTCGCGGTCGAACGGCTCGACGCGCCAGGGCGCGGGAAAGTCGCGCCACTCGGCCAGCGACCACGCCGCATGGCGAAGCTGGTCCACGGAACCCGGATCGTCGCTGAACCGCGGGCGACGGCGCAGGAAGCGGCGGACGCCTTCGGGCGGCTCCCTGAGACATGTCTCGATCCACCGATGGAAGACGGCGTCGAAGAGACGGCGTGCGGCTTCGTCGTCGAGCGTCTCGAAGCCCGGATCGATCCCGGCTTCGATCGGCCGCTCCCGAAGGAGGTCGGCACAGAAGCCGTGGATCGTGTTGACGTGCGCTTCTTCGAGACGGGCGAGCGCGCCCTCGAGGCGGTCGCCGACGGCGGCGTCGTCCGACGCCACCCGCACCCGCTCGAGCTGTTCCCGGAGGCGCAGCTTCAGCTCACCGGCCGCCTTCTCGGTAAAGGTCACCGCCACCATCCGGTCCACGGTCGTGAGGCCGCTGGAGAGCACCGCGACCATGCGATCGACGAGGACAGTGGTCTTCCCCGTGCCGGCGGCGGCCTCGATGGCGAGGGTCACATCGAGGGCCGATCGGATCAGGTCGCGGACGTCGCGGTCGGCCATGCCGGTCCGGTCGTCGGTGCCTGGTGTCATCGACATGATCGTCGTCCGCTCACGGCATCCGGCGCAGCTGGACCAGGTCGTCCACGAGAGCGCCGCGCTTGCGGCCGGTCCGCTCCTCCTCGACCGGACCGCAGACGGCCACGAAGTCGCACCAGTCGCTGGCGACGCGGCGCCGCAGGGAGGACGCCGCCGGCCACCGCACGATCGATCGCCTCGATCACACCGAGACCGGCTTCGCGCGAACGGGTGCCGACGAGCGGAATCTCGTGGACGGTGAAGCCGCCGGCTGTCGTGCAGAAGGACAGCCGCGACGTGATGACCGGACGGCCGAGCGCCCGCTCGGCCGCGAGGCTGTAGAGGACCGGCTGGAGCGTTTCTCCCCCACCGACGATCGAGTCACGGGACGTCCGGTTCCGGCCGGTCTTGTGATCGGTCACCCGAAGGTGGCCCGTTTCGCGATGCTCTTCGATCAGATCGATGGATCCCCGCAGACGGAAGTCGCCGTCGAGCCGCACGGGATCGGGGACGCTCTCCTGGTCGTGCGCGGCATCGAGCGGGAGCCCGAAGGCGAGCTCGAAGTAGACGGGCGTCCATTCCTTCCCGTCGTGGACGAGCTCCTCGAGCCAGATCCGCAGGTCGGTGCGGAGGGCCTCGATCTCGTCCTGCCAGACGCGCTCGATGGCCGGCGCGAGCCGCTCACGGTAGTCGCCGGCGACGCGGGCAAAGACCTCGTCGAGCACCGATCGGGCCGGCACGACGCTCGTCTCGGTGACGGGCAGATGTCCGCCCTCCGCGAGCGCGCGCAGGAGCTCCCGCTGGACCTCGTGGAACATCGCCCCGCGCGTGAGCGGATCGAGACGCTCGATGGCGACGGGCGGCTCGAACGGCTGGAGACGGTAGATCGAGCCGAGGAGGAAGCGGTACGGGCACGCGGCGAACCGCTGGAGGGCCGATACCGAGTACGGCCGGGCGGTGGGGCGGTGCGAGCCGAGAAGCTCCCGGGTCTCGTCGGAGACCAGAGCCAGCCCGTCGTGCCTCGACCACCCGGAGCTCCAGCGCGCGAAGCGCGTGCGCAGGGCGCGTCCCAGGTGCGGATTGAGCTCCACCAGGTAGCGGGCGCGGCCGCGCGCGGCCGCGGCATGGCTCGTCGTGCCCTCCGGGCCGTCGCCGTGGAGGAGCGGTCCGAGGGTGGCCAGATCGTGTTCGAAGTCGTCGATCGCGACCTCGGGGTCGCGCGGCGCGGGCCAGGCCAGCCAGGCCTCGCCGCGCTCGGCCGCGTCCTTCGCGAACACCTCATGAGCCGGGACCGTGCCGCGCACCGCCCGCATCACGTCGAGCGCGTAGAACGACGGCACGCGCGGACGCGCCTGCTCGAGCTGCATGCGCGGGTACGAGAGGTAGAGACGCTCCTGCGCGGCGCCGATGGCGACCCGGAGCCAGAAACGCTCGTCGGACGCCCGATCGGCCTGCGTCACGAGCGCCCGGGGATCGACCGCACGCCGAAGCGCATCGAGCAGGAGCGGATCCTCGCGGATCGGCTGCGGAAAGCCCCGCTCGCCGAGGCCCGGCACGAACACGACGCGAAACACGCGGCCCAGGGCCTGCTCGGGTGTCCCGATGAACACCCTTCCGTACCGCGTGTCCGGAGGCTCCTCGGCGACCGTCGTGAGGCGAGGCGTCAGCGCGCCGCGCAGTTCATCGAGCGTGACCGGACCGACCGCGGCCATCGGCCGCAGCTCGGCGAGCACCTCCAGCACCCGATCGGGCCGCTTCAGCACGAGCATGGCGAGCGGCTCGAGCTCGTCGAGCCACTCCCCCCAGCGGGCCTGGTCGGGGAGCGCCGCCAGCCGCTCGACCAGCGGCAGGGCGAAGCGCCGGAGGTGTGTCAGGTGCTCGAGATCGCGACCGAGCCGCACGACCCCCGCCGAGCCGGCCTCGTCCTGCTGGGCGGCCTCCATCCTGAGCGCGAGCTCGGCGGCGAGCCCGTCGAGCCGCCGCGCCCACCTGTCGGCGCCGCCAATCACGGCCGACTCCACGAGCAGCGCTTCCCACTTGCGCGGCGCGCGCAGCGTCCCGCCGAGACCTGCAGGCAACGCATTCAGATCGGGCGCCGTGGGCGCGGCGTCGACCGCCGCCTCCCAATCGAGCGAAAGCTGTCCGGATGCCGGCAACGGATCGGCACGGGCGATGAGCTCGTCCGCCGCCGACTGCCACTGGGCCGCTTGCGCTCGAGCGGAGCCGTCGGACGCCAGACGTGGAATCTGTCCGAGTGAGAGGTACTCGGCGAAGCGTGCGGCCGAGAGGCCCTCCGACCTGCAGGCCAGCACGGCGAGGAACGCGCGGCCCGAGGGATCGGGCCTCCGCGTGCCCTGAGAGAACCGCGCCGGCACGTCGCCGCGCCTGAGCGCATGCTGCAGCACGCTCCAGTACGCCAGGGGGGCGCGAAGGAGCACCGCCATCTCGTCGAACGGCGTTCCCCGCCGCGCCTCGTCGAGGATGCGCCGCACGATCTCCACCGACTCGCGGGCTTCGCCGGGCGCCGAGAACAGCTCGACCGAGTCGTCGAGCGCGCCTTCCGGCGGCGCCTCGTCGGCGAAGACATACCGGCGCACGCGTCCAAGGGACGTGGAGGGTTCCGGCACCCCGACAACCGGGGTGGCGCCGGCGTCCCGCCAGAAATCGAGCGTGCGGGTGTCACCGGAGGGGACCGTCACGAGCAAGGCGGGCGCGTCGCGGGCCAGCACGGTCCACAGCCGGGCAGCAGCGCGGGTCGTGATGCGGACGTCGAGTGCCACGGTCGGGAGTCGTCCGAGCGGCGCACCGCGGTCGAGCGCCGCCGTGGCTGCTGCGAGGAACGCGGCGCGGTCGGCCAGCCTCGCTTCGCCGAGCTCGTCGGCGAACCGTTCGACGAGCGCGCCGAGATCGTCGGCCGCCTCGCCGAGGCCGGTCAGCTGCCCGGGGGTGATGTCCGCGAGCCGTAGCTCGGCAACGGTCGACGCGGCCGCCCGGGCAAATCCGGGTGTCCCGAGCACCGGGGCGAATGCCCGCGCCCGGCCGGTGGACGCCAGCTCGTGGACCGCGCGAGCGGCCAGAGCGTCGGCTCCGAGCGGGGTCGCCGGCGCCAGGCCATCGCGCGACAAGGCTGCGGCGGCGAGCCGTCCGACGAACTGCCACACGCCGAAGCGGTGCATGCCGAAGGCGGCACCGGTCGTGCGCGTCACCCATCGCGCGAGGTCGTCGGCCGCTTCACGCGACGCGGCCACGACGAGTCGCTCGCTGTCGCGCGGGTAGCTGGCCAGAAAGCGACGGGCTTCCGCGAGACGCGTACCAGCGGCCGACGCCGCGACGAGGTGAATCATCTCCAGTGGTGGCGGTGGCGGGACTGGTGGGCAGTATATCCGACGACCTCATCTCCGGACCGCCGGGTCTGGTCGAGGCTCGCTTCGCGGCCGGCGAACATGGGCCGCCTTGCCGTATACACTAGTGGCGTGCCGCCTTCCTCACCCGACGGCCTCGGTCCGGCATATTCGCGCCGGCTCGATCGCGCGATCGTGCTGGCGGCGCTGGCCCACGAGGGCCAGCGGCGCAAGGGCACGGTTGTCCCGTACGTCACCCACCCGTTCAACGTGGCAGTGATCCTCGATCGTCACGGCTTCGCCGCCGATGTCGTCGTCGCCGGCGTCCTGCACGACGTGATCGAGGACCTCGACGGCGCTGACGACGCGACCGCGGCCCGCATCCGGACGATCTTTCCCGCCGCGCCCGAAGGCGCGCAGGCCCTGGGCCCCGAAGAGTACGCGAGCGCGTTCGGGGCCTTCCTGGCCCGCGAGTTCGGGCAGCCCGTCCTCGACCTCGTGTTCTCGGTGACCGAGCAGAAGACGCGAGACGGCCTACCCGTGCCGTGGCGCGAGCGCAAGGAGGAGCGGCTGGCCGCGATGCGCACGGCCTCCGACAACGCTCTGGGCCTCAAGGGCGCAGACCTGCTCCACAACATGCGGGCCATCCTCAACGACGCCGGCGAGATCGGCCCGGCGGTCTTCGCGCGCTTCAAGGCGTCTCCGGCCGAGACCGCCTGGTTCTATGACCAGGCCACGGCGCTCGTTCTGCGACGGCTGGGCCCGCACACGCTGGCCGCGGAGCTGGAGACCGTCGCACGCGAGTTCACCGGGATGATGGAACGGCTGGGCGACCCCGTGGAGTCCGACGTCGCCGGGCGTCGAGACGAGGAACGTGAGGCGTGAAGCGCATCGACTGGAGCTATCACCGGCCGGGGTGAACGACCTGTGCCAGAACGCAGGGGTTCCTTGCGATGCATCGGATCGAACCGGCCAGCACACAGGACGCCCGGAAAGCGCGCGTCGGCGAACGCGATGCGCTGGCCCTCATGAAGGACATCGACGAGATCTACTCGGCACGGGGACGGAAGGTCGTCCACGTCGATCTCCGCAAGGAGCGACCCGATCGCCCCTCGCTCCTCGGCCTGATCCTGGGTCCGACCGGCAACCTGCGTGCGCCCGTCCTGCGCGTGGGCCGCACGCTCGTGGTCGGATTCGACGAAGACACCTACAAGCGCGTCCTCGGCGTTCGCTGACATGGCGATCCTCTCCAGGCCGCGGCCCCCGATCGGCAGCGTGCGGGGTCTCGTCGAAGCCGCGGCTCTCCGGTCGCGCGCCATGCCGCTGTTCGGTCGGGCACCTCGCCCAACGGCGACCCTGACCGCCCTCGTCGCCGCGATCGTGGTGCTCCCGGCGACTCTGGCGACCGCCATCCAGCCCTATGGCTGGCCGCAGGAACCGATCCCCGACGACGTGCGCCGCACGTACTCGGGTCCGATCGACGATCGAACCGAGGTCTCGGTGACGTTCGAGGCGCCCGCACCGGCACCCGACTCCGACCTCCAGCCGACCACCTTCACGATCGTCGC
>Ga0268386_10003933_pt1 | contig 10892 bp, 7 predicted proteins | sample RVTome_15_FD_200260 | JGI IMG/M metagenome (GOLD analysis project Ga0268386, IMG submission 200260) | Soil microbial communities from uranium-contaminated site in the Upper Colorado River Basin, Wyoming, United States - RVT150D86... ... | reverse complement strand
CGCCCCAGCTCGGCGGCCCGGGCGGGGTCGCGGGCGAGGGACAGCAGGGCGTCGGCCAGGCTCCCCGCGTCGTGCGGGTCGAAGAGCAGGCCGCCCCCGGTCCGGCCGATCACCTCGGGGAAGGCGCCGTGGCGGGGCTGGACGACGGGCAGGCCGGTGGCCATGGCCTCGAGCACGTAGAGCCCCTTCGGCTCCGCGTACGGGCTGGGCACGGACAGCACGTCCACCGATCGCAGGAAGTCCGCCTTGCCCGCGCGGTCCAGCGTCCCGTGAAAGCGGAACTCCCCGGCGAGACCCCACTCCCGGAGCTTCTCCTCGACGCCCGAGAGGTAGCCCCTGTGCTCGGGGGCGAGGTAGCCGGCGGCCTCCAGCCGCGACGGCGGCAGGCCGCGCTCGAGGCGCAGGACCCGGTACGCGTCCGCGAGGAGGCTCAGCCCCTTCTCCGGGGCCACCCGGGCGAAGTAGCCGATCGTGAACGGACCCGTGCGCTCGCGGGGCGCCGGGTCGAGGCCGGCGAGGCTCACCCCGAGGGGGACGGTGTGGATCCGGTCGCGGGGCAGGCCCAGGTAGCCGGCCATGAAGTCGGAGTAGTAGTCGCTCGTGGCCACGAAGGCGTCGGCCGCGGGGGCGTGCCGGCGGATCAGCTCGAGGCACTGGCCGCGCCAGGGCTCCCCCAGGCCGTCCAGGAAGAGGTCCTCCCCCTGGAGCGTGCAGACGATGGGCCGGCCCAGCTCGCGCTTCATCGGGGGGGCGAGGCCGAGGAGGAGGGACATCGGGAGGACGATCACCTCGAACGGGGGCTGGTCCTTCAGGAAGCGCAGGAGCTTGCGCACCTCCTTGGCCTGGAAGCCCTCCTCCCCCCGGAGGGTGGAGACGGTCAGCTCACCGAGGAGCTTCGGCTCCACCGACACCCCGCGGCCCGCGAAGGCCCGGATGACCGGGGCCGCGTCCCAGATCCGGTCGAAGACGGCCGGGGTCCGGCGCAGGAGCGGGACGTGCTGCTGGAGGTAGACGCTGATCCCCCCGAAGAACACCTGGTCGCCGGAGACGTTCCGCTCGTCGGTCAGGGTGGGGGTGTAGATCGGGAGGAGGGAGAGGTCGTGGCCGCGCGCCATCATCTCCGCGGCGAGGGCGTTGTCGCGGAGGCAGCTCCCGCAGTACATCCCCCCCGCCCCCGCGGTGATCTGGAGAATGCGCACGGAGCGTCTTCAGGCCACGCCGGCCCGGCCCTGGAGGGCCCGCCGGACGTAGAGGTGCTCGAACAGGTTCCCCTCGTGGGGCTGGTCCCAGCTCACCTGGTAGGTGGGGAGGGGCCCGAGGTTCAGGCGGTGGAGGAGCGGCGAGGCGAGCATCCGGGCGAGCAGCTTCTCGTCGCTCGTCAGCGCGGTCACCGCGAGGGTCGGGCCCAGCCGGGCGGGGATCTCCTCGGGGGCCACCGGCACGACGCTCGCGAACGGGAAGAGGAACTCCCGGTTGGCGAGGGGGTGGTCGGGCGAGTCGCAGGAGACGAGCGTGGGCAGCAGGTACGTCCCGCCGTCCCACGTGGCGACCCGCCGGCCGCCCGGGCGGTGGCGCGCGGTGAGGTCCACCGCCCCCGGCGCCTCCAGCTCCCGGTCGATCATGGCCGAGATCCGCTCGGGCACCCTCGGGTCGGCGAAGGGGGCGAGGCTGGCCTCGGGGTCGTCCTCCGAGCGGGGGACGATGCGGGCCAGGCGCTCCGCGAGGGCCTCGGCCAGCTCCCGGGCGTGCCCGGTCGTCCACACCCCGGAGGCGTTGACGCACGAGCGGCCGCCGTTGTCGGCGATCGAGGCGACCATCACGTCGAGGTGCTTCGCCCACTCGCCCGCGAGGTCGGGGCCGAGCACCACCTTGCTGTAGCCGGGGCCGTGGACCTCCACCCGCGGGTCGTTGACCCAGGGCCGGGTCGAGGCCACGTCGCCGAAGACCATCCCCCGGCCGCACCGTCGCAGGATCTCCCCCGCCCCCCCGTGGTCCGTCGGGTAGAAGCCGAACGCCTCGGGGGGCGCCCCCGCCTTCACGAAGGCCTGGACGAGCCGGTAGGGGGTCCAGGGCTCCGCGCTCCCCGGCTTGAGCACGAGGGCGGTGCGCAGCGCGGTCGTGGGCACCCACAGGGCGTGGACCCCCGGCGAGTTGCTCGGGAGGACGATCCCGAGGGTCGGCGTCCGCGGGACGAAGCTCAGCGCGTGGCCGCCCGCCTCGCCGATCCCCCGGTCGAGGATCCCGAGGTCGAGGTCGCGGGTGAGGCCGCCGAGGATCGTCTCCATCCCCGCGAGGACCCCCCGGATCTTCTCCATGTTCCGCCGGACGAGGACGTGGGGAAGGCCGGTGGTCGCGGAGAGCTGGCGGACGTACTCGTCGGGGGTCTGGGAGGCCTCGCCGAGGGGGAGGGCGTCCTCCATGAAGACGCGGGCGGCCCGGGCGGACAGGTCGATCAGCTCGCGGGTGGTGAACGCGGCGAGGGACTCGCGCATCCGCCACTGGGCCTCCTCGAGGAGGTCGCGGCGCACGAGGCCGGGGTTGGCCTGGCTCACCTCCACGAAGGGCTCCCGGGTCCGGAAGTGGGGGACCCGCACCCGGTCCACGCTCGTGTAGGGGCGGCCCTGGCGCAGGACGGGCAGGTGCAGCATCAGTACACCCCCTCGACGACCGTGGCCTGGAAGCGGGAGAACGGGCGCACGTTGCGCACCCCGTCCCACGGGTAGGGGTCGCAGGGCGCCTCCCGCTCCGCCTCGTCCCGCTCGAGGAAGCGGGGCATGAAGAACTCCTTGGTGAGGGTGGTGAGGCGCACCCGGCCGGTCTCGCCGTAGCCGACCACCCGGTCGGGCCGGTCGGGGTCGACGACCTCGATCATCGCCCGGGGCGACGGCGGGTAGTAGATGATGTCCCAGGAGTCGTCGCGCTTCGTGCGGGGCTTGTGCACGGCGAGGCCCATGAGGGTGTTCCCGTAGGTGGGAGCGAAGTAGACGGAGTCCCCGAGCAGCTCCTCGACCGCGAAGCGGTGGAACTGCGGGGTCATCTCGGTGCCCCCGCAGAAGACCCCGGTGACCCCCAGCCGCGCCAGGGAGACCTTCTCGCTGAGCGCCTCGAGGAGCTTGGGGGTGGTGAACAGGCACTTGATCTCGTGGGCCTTCAGCAGGGTGAGGGCCTGGTCGACCACGTGCTGCTTGTAGCGCTCCATCATCGCCATCTCGCCCCACTTGACGAGCTTGATCACCCAGCGGGGGTCGAGGTCCACCATGAAGCAGATCCCTCCCCGGTGCTGGCAGAGGTGCTCCACCGCGAGACGGAGGCGGCGGGGACCGCTCGGGCCCACGTGGAGCCAGTTGGCCCCCTTCGGGAAGTACGCGTCGGGGAGGGTGGCGCTGAACAGGTCGTAGTCGATCCGGAAGTCCTCGACGCTGATCCGGGACTTGGGGACGCCGGTGGAGCCGCCGGTCTCGAAGGTGTAGACGGGCCGGCCCGCGTAGGCCCGGGGCACCCACCGCTCGACCGGCCCGCCCCGCAGCAACTCGTCCTGGAAGGGGCCGAAGCGGTCGAGGTCCGCGTAGGACTTGACCTCATGGCGGGGATCGAAGCCGGCTCGCTTCGCCCACTCCAGCCAGAAGGGCGCCCCGGTCTCGGGGCTGAAGTGCCACTGGACGACCTCGCGCACCCAGGCGTCGAGGGCCTCGCGCGCGGCGGCCTGTCGGGACTCGAGAGTGGACACGGTCGAGGTCACGGTCGCCTCCCCTGGTTCCTGAAGCCGCGCTCGCCGTGGGAAGCCAGGCCGGCCCGGGCCCTGGACGCGAGTGGGCACCCCCGTCTTCTTTATATCCCATCTCGGGGCGGCTTCCTGGCCGGCGGTGGGCGAGCAGATGGCAAACGCCAGACCTGACCCCCCCTGTCAGTCGGCGAGCGGCTCCTGGAAGACCGCCCGGTCCTCGAGGCGCACTGCCGAGAGCCGGCCGCCCCAGACGCAGCCCGAGTCGAGGGCCACCAGGCCGGGGGCCACGTGCAGGCCGAGGGCGGCCCAGTGACCGCACACCACCGTGGCCTTCCGGCTGCGCCGGCCCGGCACCGCGAACCAGGGCAGGCAGCCCGCGGGAGCGTCCTGGGGGGGACCGCTGAAGCCGCGGCAGGGGCGTCCTCGCGGCGAGCAGGTCCGCATCAGGGTGAAGGCGTAGAGGGCGGCCCGCAGCCGGCGGTCGCGGCTCAGGCTCCGGCTCCAGGGGACGGCGCCGTCGGCCACCCCCGCGACGAGCTCGGGGCCGCGGGGAGAGCCGATCTCCCGTCGGACGGCCCGGGCGAGGGCCTCCGCCTGGCGGGTCGTCCAGGCCGGGTGCAGCCCCGCGTGCACGAGGACCCGCTCGCCCTTCCGGAGCGCCTCGCGGTGGAGGAGGGGCTGGCGGCGGAGCCAGGCCACGAGGGCGGCCCCCTCGCTCGCCCGGAGCACCGGCTCCAGGGTGTCGCTCCGCTTCGGCTCGCGCGTCCCGAGGAAGCGGCCCACGAGGTGCAGGTCGTGGTTGCCGAGGACGACCTGGAGCCGCCGGCCGAGGCGGGCCTTCTCGTCGCGGACGAACCGCAGCACGTCGAGGGAGCGGGGCCCCCGGTTCACGAGGTCGCCGGCCAGCCACAGGCGGTCCCGGCGGGGGTCGAAGGGGAGCCGCCGGAGCAGTCGCCGGAGCGTCCGGTAGCAGCCCTGCACGTCCCCGACCGCGTAGGTGGCGGGCGGCCGCGCCGGCATCAGCGCGACCGCGTCCGGCGCGCTCTTCCCGGCGAGGGGTGGGTCCCGGGGCCGGCCGCCGCCACCTCCTCGAAGTACTTCGCGAAGGCGGCCATCCCCCCCGACGCCTGCCCCCAGTCGTAGTTCTCGTTCGGGGCGTGGTAGCCGTGGTCGGGGAGGGAGAGGCCCATGAACGCGATCGGCGCCTTCAGGATCTGCTCCATGGAGAGCACGGCCCCGATCGTCCCCCCTTCCCGCACGAAGACGGGGTCCTTCCCGAAGGCGAACCGGAACGCCCGGCGGGCCGCCTCCACCCAGGGGCCGGTGGTGACGCCCCGGTAGGGGGCGGCGCTCGATCCCGCCTCCACGACGACGTCGGGGTTGCGCTCCTTGACGAACCTCTTGACGAGGCGGGTCACCTTCTCGCCCTTCATGTCGGGGACGAGCCGGACCGAGAGCTTCAGCTCCCCCCGCGGGGGGACGATCGTCTTGACCCCGGGGCCGGTGTAGCCCCCCACGAGGCCGTGGACCTCGAGGGTCGGCCAGGCCCAGAGCCGCTTCATGACCTCGAGGGGGTCCCTCGTGCGGATCGAGCGGAAGCCGTGGTCCTTCATGAAGCCCTTCACGCTGAACCCTGCCTTGCGGAAGTCAAGGACCTCGCGCCGGGTGAGGGGAGCCACGTCGGCGTAGAAGCCGGGGATCCTCACCCGGCCGGTGCGGGCGTCGTACATCTCGGAGACGAGCTGGCACAGCTCGCCCAGCGGGTTGCGGGCCGCCCCCCCGGTCGTCCCCGAGTGCTGGTCGGTGGCCGCGGTTTCGAGCTTCAGGACGAAGCGCTGGAGGCCGCGCAGGCCGCAGGAGAGCGAGGGCCGGCCCCGGGAGACCCACACCGTGTCCGAGACCACCACCGCGTCGGTGGCGGCGGCGGGGCCCATCGCCTTCAGGGTGGCCGCGAAGTTCGGGGAGCCGATCTCCTCCTCGGTCTCCCACAGGAAGCGGACGTTGACCTTCACTCCCGCGTCGATCGCGGCCCGGGCCCCGAAGAGCGCGGTGAGGGCGGGCCCCTTGTCGTCGGTGGTGCCGCGGCCGTAGTAGGTGTCGCCCCGGCGCGTGAACAGGAAGGGCTCGGTCTCCCAGGGCTCGGTCTCCCGGGAGGCGGGCTGCACGTCCATGTGGTTGTAGACGGTGACGGTGGGCCGCTCGGGGCCGGTGTCGAAGGCCCCGAGCACGATCGGGCTCCCCCCCGGCACCCGGTGAAGCTCGACCCGGGCGCCGAAGGCGCGGAGGACGCGGGCGGCCAGCTCGGCCCCCCGCTCGACGTCGCCCTTCCGCTCGGGATCCGCCGACACCGTCGGCACCTCGACCAGCTCCGCGAGGAGCGACTCGAAGTGCTCGCGTTCCCGCGCCGCGTACGCCGCCAGGCTCGCCCGCGTCAGCTCCATGGGACCCTCCCGGCCCCATCTTGCCACGCCCGGGTTAAGCTTGGTCGATGCCCGTGAAGCCGCGCTGGTGGCCGGCGGTCGTGATCCTGGGCCTCTGGGCGGCGGCGATCACCCGGGCGTGGCTCTTCCAGGACACGATCCGCCAGTTCCGCGTCCTCCAGACCGTCCACGCGACCGTCCTCGCGGTCCTGGCCCTGCTCCTCTGGCTGCTCTTCGCCTCGCGGCTCCCCCGGCGGATCGGCCTGCTGGGCCTCGGCGGGCTGGTGGCCGCCCTCGCCATCGCGGGCGCGCTCTTCCGGGTGCGCGGGGTGACGGGGGACCTCGTGCCGATCCTCGAGCCGCGCTGGGCGAGCCGGGCCGACCTTCCGCGGCCCCCCGAGCTTCCCGTCGAACCGGCGGCCGCGGCCTCCGCGCCGGCGGCCACCGCCCCCGAGCCGGCCGGCGCTTCGGCTCGTCCGGCCGAGAGTGGTCAGCCGCCGCCCCCGGCCGCGGCTCCGGCCTCGCCGGGTCCCGCCCCGACCCCGGCCGGCTCCGTGCCCCCGCTCCCTTCCCCTCCGGCCTTCGCCCGCCTCGTCCGCGACTATCCGCAGTTCCTCGGGCCGAACCGGGACGCCACCCTTCCCGACCTGCGCCTCGCCCGCGACTGGTCGTCCCGCCCCCCGCGCCGGCTCTGGCGTCAGCCGATCGGGGCCGGCTGGTCCGCGTTCGCGGTGGCGGGGGGCCTCGCGGTCACCCAGGAGCAGCGCGGGGGAGAGGAGCTGGTCGTCGCCTACGACCTCGCCACCGGCCGGCCCCGCTGGTCGCACGCCGACCGGACCCGCTACGAGACGGTGATCGCCGGGGTGGGCCCCCGGGCCACCCCCGCGATCGCCGGGGGACGGGTCTTCGCCCTCGGGGCCACCGGGATCCTGAACGCCCTCGACCTCGTGAGCGGCCGCCCCCTCTGGTCGCACCGCGTGGTCGAGGAGGCGGGGGCGACCCTGCCGAGCTGGGGCAAGGCCAACTCCCCCCTGGTCGTGGACGGACGCGTGATCGTGAGCGCGGGGGGCCCCGACGGCCGGTCCCTCGTGGCCTACGACGGCGAGACCGGCGCCCTCGCGTGGAGCGGGGGCAGCGACCGCTCGACCTACAGCTCGCCGGTGCTCGCCACCCTCGCGGGACGGCCGCAGGTCGTGGCCTTCAACCGCGGGGGGGTGGCCGCCCACGACCCGGGGACGGGCGCGGTCCTCTGGGAATACCCCTGGAAGCTCGAGGCCGACGTGGCCGCCACGCCGCTGCCCCTTCCCGGCGACCGGGTGCTCGTGTCGGCCGGCTACGGGATCGGGAGCCGCCTCCTGCAGGTCGAGGCCGGGGAGGACGGCGGCTTGAAGGCGCGCCTCGTCTGGGAGAGCCTGCGCCTCAAGTCCAAGTTCGCGAACCTGGTGGCCCACCAGGGCTTCGTCTACGGCCTCGACGACGGCGTCCTCACCTGCCTCGACCCCGCGACCGGGGAGCGGCGCTGGAAGGGCGGGCGCTACGGCCACGGCCAGATCGTCCTCGCGGGGGACCTGCTGCTCGTGCAGGACGAGCAGGGCGAGCTTGTGCTGGTCGAGGCCACCCCGGAGGCCCACCGCGAGGTCGCGCGCTTCCCCGTCCTCGAGGGGAAGACCTGGAACCCCCCCGCCCTCGCGGGGGCGGTGCTCGTGGTCCGCAACGACCGGGAGGCGGCCGCCTACGAGCTGCCCCTCGCCGACGTGGTGGCGTCGGGAACTCCCGGCGGCGAGTAGGGCCTGGATACGCCTTCCCCGGGGGCGGTCCCGCCCTTCCCTCGCGACCAGCGCATGCAGGAAACGAGGCCGAACAGTGGGGCTCGAAGTCATCCGAGAACGGCTCACTCGGGTCAAGCTAGCGTGGTCTACTACATCTGGGAGGCCAGGTTGCGGCAGTTCAAGATCGTCGTCGAGAAGCATCCGGACGGCTACGTTGCCTATCCGCTGGGTGTTCGTGGCGTCGTGGTCGGGCAGGGTGACACGTACGAAACCGCCCTTCAGGACGTCCGCTCGGCGCTTGCCTTCCACCTCGAGACGTTCGGACCGGAGGCGCTGGACGTCGATCCTCCCGTCCTCGAAGCTCTTGTCGCCGAGGCCGGCGTCGACGGCTGAAGCCGATGGGGAGGTTCCCCGTCGATGCCCCGAAGGCACGCGTCGTGCGAGCCTTCCAGCGTCTCGGCTTCGAGCTCGTCCGCGAGCGCGAGCACGTGGCCATGCGACACACGAGTGCGGACGGTACCGCGACGCCACTCACGATGCCGAATCATTCGACGCTCAGGGCTCGACCCTGAGAGCGATCTGCACGCAGGCCGGCATCGCTCGAGACGACTTCCTCGAGGCGTACGAGCAGTCCTGACGCTCCGGCAACCGAGCTCGGCTCTCGCGAGTCGTCTCCGGGCTGTTTGGGTGATTTGACGATCCGGTTGTGTGCCCAGCGAGGAGCCTCGGCTCGGCCCAGGGGAAATCGCCGCCTCAGCGCGAGCCGACCAGGACCTCGATCCGGCCGAGCACCTCGAAGGGACGGCCCGGGATGGCGGAGGCCGCCCCGAAGCCCCGGGTCGCGTACTCCTCGTCCGCCAGGTTCTTGAGGTTGACGCTCGCCCGGACCCGTCCCCTCCGGTAGGAGACCGACGCGTCGAGGAGCAGGTAGTCGTCGATCGAGTAGGCGTTGTCCTCGGCCACGAACTGCTCCCCCACGAAGCGGGCCCCCGCGGAGAGGCCGAGGCCGTTCTCGAACTGCTTCGACGTCCACACGTTGAAGATGTGGCGGGGGGCGAAGCCCGGGCGGTTGCCCGAGTGGTCGACCACGGCGAAGGAGGTCTCCCCGGCCTGTACGGTCTCCGCGAACCGGGTCAGCTCCGCGTCGGTGAAGGCGTAGGCCGCGTAGGCCACCCAGCCGCGGGCCGGCTCGGCGGACAGCTCCAGCTCGATCCCCCGCGAGCGCTGGTCGCCCTGCTGGCGGGTGACCCCGCTGGAGTCGGGGATCGCGATGTTGCCGCGCTCGAGGTGGTAGACCGAGAGGGCCGCGAAACCCCGGCCGTCGAGGAACGTCCGCTTCACCCCCGTCTCCACCTGCCAGCTCTCCTCGGGCTCCCGGGGACCCACCACCTGGGTGGACGGCGGGGCGAAGGCCTGGCCCCCGCTCACGTAGAGCGACAGGGTCTTCACCGGGCTGAACACGAGGCCCCCGAGGGGAGAGAAGCGCGTCTCGTCGCGCTCGGTGGTCGTGATCTTGTCCTCGAAGTCGAGGATGTCGAGCCGGCCCCCCAGGAAGAGCTGGACCTTGGGCGAGAAGGTCAGGCGGTCCACGACGTAGGGGGCGCACACGATCGCCCGGGCGTCCCCCGCGAGGCCGAACTGGGGGAGGGGGACGATCGGGGGCTGGGCGGTCTCCACCGGGTCGAACACGGCGATCGGGGGGAGGAGCCCCACCTCCTGCACGAACACGTCCGTGTAGCGGCTGAGCTCGAACCCGGCGAGCAGCTCGTGACGGACCGCGCCGGTGTCGAAGGACAGCACGGCCTCGATCTGGTCGCCCAGGAGCTTCTGGCGGTCGTCCAGGAGCGCGAGGGTCCGGAACACGTAGGGCGGGGCCCCGGGCAGGGGGAGGGCGAAGGCTCCGTTGATCAGGGTCCCGTCCGAGGCCCAGGCGAGGTCGGTGAAGTAGAGCCGGTTGCGGAAGAGGAGGTTGGGGGAGACCCGGTGCTCGGCGTCCAGGCGCAGGCGGTAGACGTCCTGCTCGGAGTGGTCGAACGGGGACTGGTAGGACCGCCGCCGGTCCACGCCGGCGAGGGCCTCGCCGAGGAACGGGAGGCCGGTGTCGGGGGGCCACTCGCTCCGGACGTACTCGAAGCTCGCGGTGACCCTCGTGTCCTGGCCGGGGCGCCAGGTGAGCGCCGGGTTGACCGCGGCGATCGAGCCCTCCCCCACGTCGCGGTAGCCGTCCGTCCCCTGGTAGACGCCGTTCAGCCGGAAGGACAGGACGCCGTCCGCCCGGGCCACGTTCGCGTCGGCCGAGCCCTGGTAGGTCCCGAAGCGCCCGTAGGAGAGCGCCAGGTCGGCGAACCGCCGGGACACGGGCTGCTTGCGCACGAGGTGCACCGCCCCCGCGAGGGGGTTGCCCCCGTGGAGGAAGCCGGTGGGACCCTTCACGACCTCGACCTGCCGGACGTTGTAGAGGGGGTAGTAGGTCGCCTCCGGCTCGGCCACGCTGTCGGTGAGGACGAGGCCGCTCGTGAGCGAGTCGAAGCCCCGGATCACGAAGTAGTCGAAGACCCCGAAGCCCGTCCCCACGTTCACCCCGCTGACGTTCTTCAAGGCGTCGCCGAGGACGAAGGCCTCCTGGGCGTCGAGCAGGCTGCGGGGCACCACCGAGGCGCTCACCGGCAGCTCCTGGACGGGGACGGGCATCCTGGTCACGCTCGTCACGGAGGGGGGGATCGCCGGCAGGTCGGCCTCGACGTCCACCGTGTCCGTGTAGGTCGGGGGGTCGGGGGCCGGGTCCTTCTTCTCCGCGGGCTCCTCGCCCGGCGCGGAGAGGGGGGCGAGGAGGAGGGCCACGAGGGGGAGGGCGGCGGCTCGGGGCGTCTGCTTCATGGTCGGACCTCGGCGTAGATAGGGACGGCGATCGGACAGGGGTGCTCGCGGGATCGGACGAGGGCGGCCTCGCGGATGTTGCGTGAAAGTATGTGACAGCTC
>Ga0268386_10003932_pt1 | contig 10894 bp, 12 predicted proteins | sample RVTome_15_FD_200260 | JGI IMG/M metagenome (GOLD analysis project Ga0268386, IMG submission 200260) | Soil microbial communities from uranium-contaminated site in the Upper Colorado River Basin, Wyoming, United States - RVT150D86... ... | reverse complement strand
CGTCGTCCCACCGGTCCGGGTGCGGAATCGGCTCCAGGCTCTCCCAGTAGGGCAGGTGCCGGAGGCGGTCGTCGCAGGCGAGGGTGAAGTGCAGGTGGGTGGTACCGGTGCGGGGCAGGCCCATCACCACCACCGGCGGCGCGAGCGGCTCGTCGAGCGCTTCGGGGTGCTGCCGGCGCAGCTCGGCCAGCCGGAGCCGGGCGACGAGGAGTTGCACGAGGGCCTGGTTCACGAGAACGCGGCCGAGGGCGCTGAGGCCGGCATCGTCGTCGAAACTGGTGACGAGGGCATCGAAACCGGCCTCCGCCGAGGCGGCGCCGCCGAAGACGTCGCCCGCCGAGGCGCCGGGCACCCCGGACCGCTTCACCGCGGTGGCGAGCAGGCGGGAGCGGTCCAGGCGCGCCCGCTCGGCCCAAGGCCGTCCCGCGGCCAGCGCTGCCCGTAGCGGCAGCGGGAGCCGGGGCCGGGCCAGATCGTCGACGGTGCTGCCGTCGTCGCCGTCGCGCGGAGCCATCGGTGCAGCTTGGCCGACGGCTGCGCCCGGCGAAACCACGCCGGGACCATCGGCCCTGGCCCGGTCGTCGCGTCGCGTGCACGCTGGGCAGTGCCCGGGAGGTACGCGAATGCATCCTCGTTGGCGAGTTGCCTGCTGTGCCACGTTGCTGCTGGCCTCCGCGGTGGCCTGCGGTGACTCAGAGGAGGGCGGCGGTGAAAGCAGCGGCGCGACCTCCGCCACCTCGACGACGGGTCCGCCGAGCACGGGCCGTCCCATCGTCGTCGACACCGACCTCGCCGTCGACGACCTCGTCGCCCTGGCGTTCCTGCTGTCGTCGACCGAGGCCGAGGTGCGCGCCGTGACGGTGTCGGGGACCGGGGAGGTCCGGTGCCCGCAGGGGTTGGCGGTGATCCGCGGCCTGCTCGCCGTGACCGGCGACGACGACGTGCCCGTGGCGTGCGGGCGCTCGGCGCCTCTTGCCGGTGATCGCGCCTTCCCGGACGCGTGGCGCGACTCGGCCGACGACGCCTACGGATTGGATCTGCCGGCAGCGCCGTCGTCACCCCCCGAGGATCGTGACGCCGTCGACCTGCTCACCGAGGCACTGGAGCCAGGGGGTGTGACGATGCTCACCCTCGGACCCCTCACCAACCTCGCCGAGGCGTTCCGCTCCGAGCCGGAGCTGGCCTCCCAGGTGGGGTCGGTCGTCGTCATGGGCGGGGCGGTGGACGTTCCCGGCAACGTCTTCGGGGAGGTCCTCGGCGAGGGGGGCCAGACCTCGGACGCCGAGTGGAACCTGTACGTCGACCCCACCGCCGCCGCCGAGGTGGTGGCATCCGGCGCGCCGATCGTGCTGGTCGGCCTCGATGCCACCAACCAGGTGCCGATCACCGCCGACTTCCTCGAGGTGCTCGGCGTGAACGCCCACACGGACGCGGCGATCCTCGTCGACACGGCGCTCGACCAGAACCCGTCCGTCTCCAGCGGCGAGGCCTACTTCTGGGACCCGCTGGCGGCCGCCGTGGTGCTTGATCCCGACGTGGTGACGATCGAGGAGGCCCGGATCGACGTGGTCACCGACGAAGGGCCCGACAGTGGCCGCACCGTTCGCAGCGACGACGGCCACACCGTGTCCCTGGCGGTGGGGGCCGATGTCGGCACCTTCGAGGAGCTCTTCCTTCGCACCCTCGACGGGCTGGAGCCCGGCGAGCTCCTGGCCGCCCCGACCCCGCCGGTGGGTGAGGGCGTCATCCGCTTCGACGGGGCCGCGTGCAGCTACGAGGGTCCGGCGTCGGTGCCCGCGGGCCGGATGCGGTTCACCTTCGACACCAGCGAACCCGGCTGGAGCGGCGCCGTCGTCCACATGACCGGCGAGCTCACCATCCAAGAGGTGCTCGCCTGGATCGAGGCCAACCCGGCCAGCCAGGAGGCGCCTCCTGGTGTCGACGCAGCCACGATCGTCCAAGGGGGCGGCGCCGCCTTCGTCGACGTCGCCCCGCCGACGATGGCGCTGGCGTGCGCGGGCGACGACCCCATCCCGCTCGCGGGTGGGTCCTTCGTCGTCGAGTGAGCGGGCGCGACCGGCGCATCGTCGGGAACCAGCGGTGCTTGTGCCGGCCATGGCCGGCATGATCACCGCACATTGCGGTGGGGTCAGTGGTGGGAGCCGGAAGTGCGGGTGCAGCGCCGCCCGTCGACGAGGTACTGCACGCCGGTGAAGGTCGTGAGGGCAACCGCCAACCAGAGGACGCTGTCGGCCACCCAGAGCTCGTGCTCGAAGGTGGGCAGCAGCGCCAGGCCCACGGCCACCTCCTGCACCACCGTCTTGACCTTCGCCCACCCGCTCGCGGGGACCGACAGGCCCAGGCGACCCCAGTAGGACCGGAACGCCTGGATGCCCAGCTCCCGGATGGTGACGAGCGTGACCGGGACCACGGCGAAGCGGTCGGAGGCGACCAGCGCCCACATGGCGCCGAGCACCATCACCTTGTCGGCCAGGGGGTCGAGGAAGGCACCGGATCGGGTGGTCCCCTGCTTGCGGGCCACCCAGCCGTCGATGCCGTCGGTGATGCAGAGGGCGACCCACATCAGCGTGGCCGCGTACGACAGGGGCGTCGAGGCGATCAGCATCAGGAACGGCACCGTGACGAGCAGGCGCACGAAGCTGATGGCGTTCGCCGGCGTGGCGAGGGCCGAGGGCCCGAAGGTCGACCGGTGGGCGGGAGGCTCGACGAGCGGCTCGGTCACCGGAGCGCCTCTTCGACGGCGACGGCCTCCAGGTCGGGGCCGAGTGCCGCGGTGAGCTCCACCTCGTGGAAGCGGCCGGCGGCGAGGGCGGGGGGAACGGTGATCACCCCGTCGATCTCGGGCGCTTCGCGGTGCGAGCGCCCCACTCCGGGGGCATCCACGAGCACTTGGACCCGCGACCCGACGAGTTCGTCACGTTTGGCTGCCGTGATCCGGTCCTGCAGCTCCGAGAGCTCGGCCAGGCGCTCCCGGACGAGCCCGGCGGGCACCTTGGCATCGAGACCTGCCGCGTAGGTGCCGGCCTCCTCGCTGAACGCGAAGAAGCCGCACCAGTCGAGGCGGGCGTGCGCCACGAACGCGAGCAGCTCGTCGTGGTCGTCCTCGGTCTCGCCGGGGTAGCCGACGATGAAGTTCGACCGGAACGCCGCCTCGGGGCGCTGGGCCCGGATGGACTCGATGCGCGCACCGAAGCGCTCGCCATCGCCCCAGCGGCGCATCCGCCGCAGCAGCGGCTGGGACACGTGCTGGAGCGACAGGTCGACGTAGGGCACCGCGACCTCGCACAGCACCCGCTCCAGCTCGTCGGTGAGATCGATCGGGTACACGTAGAGGAGGCGAACCCAGGGCACAACCGCGGCCACCGCCTCGACGAGCGGGACCACGGCACGCTCACCCACTCCCTGGTCCCTCCCGTAGGCGGCGAGGTCTTGGGCGACCAGCACGATCTCCTGGACGCCGCCGGACGCCAGTGACTCGACCTCGGTGAGCAGGTCGTCGATCGACCGGCTCCGTTGCGGGCCGCGGAAGGTGGGGATGGCACAGAACCCGCAGGCCCGGTCGCAGCCCTCGGCGATCTTCACGTAGGCCCACGGGGCGGTGGGCGCCGGCCGGGGCAGGTGCAGCAGGTCGAGGGCGGACGTCGACGGCGACGGCTTGCGGCCCAGGCTCACCGCGACCGACTGAGCGAAGCCGGCGACGGCGTCGATCTCGGGAATGGCCTCGGCCAGCTCGGCCCCGGAGCGCTCCGCGAGGCATCCGGTGACCACCAGCCGGGCACCGTCGCGACGGGCGCCGGCAAGGGAGAGGATCGCGTCGATCGACTCCTGGCGGGCCTCCTCGACGAAGGCGCAAGTGTTGACCACCACCAAATCGGCGTCGCCGGCCTCCAGGGTGGCCACCATGCCGTCGGCCAGCAGCTGCCCGACCAGCTTGTCGCTGTCGACCTGGTTCTTCGGGCAGCCCAGCGTCTCGACGAAGAAGCTGCGGCCCACGCGGCCAGGCTACTGAGGCCTGCTCCGAGCGGCCGAAGCGGCGAGCTCCCCGGGTCGACGCCCCGGGCTCCCGGCCGGCTGGCGGCCGGGAGCCGTCGTGGGGTCGATCCCGCCCGACTCGGTCGCTGACCGTTCTCGCCTCCCCGCCGGTTCGCACATCACGGCGGATCGGGGCGGCCTCGTTGCCTCACTGTGCTGTGGGGGCAACCTCGTCGGGGTCGGGATCTGGTGGTGGTCTGGGGCCGTGATCGGAACCTCCTCTCGTTGGGGCGATGGGATGCCTGCGGTGCTGTGTCGTTCCTGGCAAGGTGGTCGCCGGCAATGTCGTCGACCGTCTGTCGCCGGCGGAACCCCGTCCGGTTCGCTCCACGCGGAGCCACCGGTGACAACGACGAGCGAGCTCAGGCGGTGAGCACGAAGCCCGGCATCGACCGCACCGGGGCCACCGCGGGGGTGGTGCCGGACCGGGACGCACGGGCGCAGGACGACACCGGGCGCGCGTCGGAGCAGTCGGCTCCGTTGGCGTTGCGGTGGATCTCCTGCATGCGGGCGACAGTACGAGGGGACCCCGGTCCACGGGAAGCGATTTCCGTCACACCCGCTAATCAGGCGTCGAACTGGAGGACGCCGCCTTCGCGGGGCCAGTCGAACGCAACGAGCTGCCCGGTGCCCGACAGCGTGACGTAGGCGGTGCGACCATCGTCGCCGCCGAAGCAGATGTTGGTGGTGAGCGGGTCGGCCATGGCGAAGAACTCGCTCTCGCTGCCGTCGGGCGAGAAGGCGGTGATGCCGGGCATGAGCCCGAGGGTGGCCACGCACACCCATCCCTCCCCGTCGACGGCGAGCGAGTCGAACAGCACCCCGCCGCCGGGGTCGCCGAGCAGCTCGGCACCCTTCGGGGCGAGGATGCCGCTCCCGGACACCTCGCCGTCGCCTTCGACGTTCCACGCCCACACCCGGCCGGTGTGGGTCTCGGCCACGTAGACCCTGCTGCCGTCGGGCGACAGGCCGATGCCGTTGGGCGCGTCGAGGACGGCTACCTCGACGAGGCCGCTACCGTCGGCCTCGCACCAGTGGAACCCCGTGCGGTCGGAGGTTCGCTCGCCCCGCGTGCCGTGGTCGGTGAACCAGATGCCGCCTCCCGCGTCGAACACGAGGTCGTTGGGCGCTCGCAGCGGGTTGCCCCCGCACTCGGTGGCCAGGGTGGTGACCTCGCCGGTGTCGAGGTCGACGCGCTGAAGGGAACCGTGGCCCGGCCAGGCTGCCGGTGGCGGCGACCCCGGGAAGGTGAGGCCCATCAGCTCCCGCCAGTCGAAGCAGCCACCGTTGTTGGTGACGTAGAGCGCGCCATCGGGGCCGATGGCGAGCCCGTTGGGCCCACCGCCGGGCTCGGCGACCGTGGAGGTCGAGCCGTCGGGCTGCACCCGGGTGATCCGGCCGGCCGCGATCTCGACGAGCACGATCGAGCCGTCCTCCATGGCAACGGGCCCCTCCGGGAACTGCAGGCTGCCGGCGATCACGCGCACGTTGGCCGGCTCGACAGTGCGGGAGAAGCTGGGCGCTGGCATGGGGGGCGGTCTAGCAGGTCGTCACCGCTCGGGCGGCTGGACCGGCGTGCTCCACAACGCATCCATCGCGCGCTGGTCGTCGTCGTAGAGCCAGCACTCGGCGAGCTTGCCGTCGCGCACCCGGTAGACGAACACCCGGCGGACCACGCGCCGGTCATCGCCATGACCCACACCCTCGCGGGCGATGATCGCACCGAAGGTCGCCCCCGTCAGCACGTCCTCGATCTCGTCGAGCTGCCGCCCCGAGCGGGCGGTGGCCTCGACCAGCGCTTCGATCGCCGCGGCCTTGCCGACGTGGTCGCCCGCCAGCGGGCTGTCGCCGAAGTAGTGGAGCACGAAGTCGTCGTGATAGGCGTCGAGCACACGGGCGAGGTCGTCGGCCGCCCAGGCATCGGCATAGCGCCGGACGGTCTCGTAGAGGTCCATCGATTGCTCCGTCGCGTGGCTCCGTCGGCGTGGCTCCCGCCGGGCGACACCGACCCTAGCCCTGGCCGGGCGCGACACTGGCGGCGATGTCCGACCTCTCCGTGCGTCCCGATCACGACCTCCGAACGAACGACGGCGGCGATCACGAACGCCTGGCCCACATCGTGGTGCCGGCCTCGGCCGTCACGGAGGCCTACATCACGGGCACGGCCGTCACCGCCCTCTGCGGGAAGACCTGGGTACCCACCCGCGACCCCGGTCGCTACCAGGTGTGCGGCACCTGCAAGGAACTGCTCGAGTCGGCAGGCAAGCTCCGCGGCGACGGCTGAGCGAGCGCGCCGCCACTACAGCGCGTGCTTGACAACCTTCACAGGGTCATCCCATGATCGAGCGGCCCTGGGTGCTCGCGGGTGACGCTCGAGGCGCAGATCGGGGTGCGTCACCATGGCGCGCTTCACGAGCGCAGGCGGTTCGGGCGGACGCCGCGCCAGCGGAAGGAGCCGGTTCGAATGGTGTATCTCGCGCGCCCGGAAACGCTCGGTTGAGGCATGGCTACAGCAGCAGGCATCGTGATCGGGGTCTCGGTGACCGCCACCGGCACCGTGCTCGGACTTCTCGTCGGTGGGACCATCGGCGCCGTGATCCTGGGGGTGATCTCCCTCGGCTTCGCCGTCAGCTTCGGCCGGACCGTCGCGGTCGCCCGGCCCTACGAGGGCGGGTGGGGGATCTGGCGGCTGGTGATCGACGCGACGTGGAGCTCGCTGAACACGTGGGCCGGCGCCGTGTACTTCGGCATCCACCGGCTCACCGGCAACACCTACGACGTGGCGAAGTCGGCGGGCCGGGGCTCGATCTGGCTCAAGAAGGGGGTCGTGGCCAAGTACGCCACGACGATCGGCACGGTGAAGGCGGGCAGCAGCGACTCCATCGACCGCCACGAGGAGATCCACATCTTCCAGGCCCGGCTCTTCGGGCCGTTCTACATGCCCCTGGTCATCCTCAACTACGTGATCGCCACGATCATCCCGTACTGGCTCCTGTTCCGCGACAAGCAGCGCTACCCGATCACCGGGTTCGGCTCGTACTTCGAGAACGGGGTGTACCCCCACGTGTGGAACGAGCTCTGGGCCTACCGCGTCAGCGAAAGCCCGCACTGAGGGGCGATGGCGCTGCTCACCGACGCCGACGATCGCTTCCGCGCGTGGCTGGGGCCTGTCGTCGGCGATGCCACCCTCGTCGCCACGCCGCCGGCCGAGCCGGCGGACGAACCCACCGTCGCCGCGTTCCTCATCGGCATCGAACCCACCACGATCGTGGCCCGCGACCCGCACCAGCGGTCCACCCAGGTCGTGCGCCTGCGCTACCTGGCGTGCGCCGACGCTCCTGACCCGGCCGTGGCGCTCGCCCTCCTCGATGCGGTGCTCACCGCCGCCCTCGACACCCCGGTGCTGCCCAGCGGCGAGCGGCTCCTGCTCGACCTCGAACCGGTCGCCCCGGAGACGTGGTTGGCCCTCCAGGCGAGGGCTCGCCCGAGCATCACGCTGTGCCTCGACGCCGTCCACGCCCGCGACGCTGAGGAAGTGCCGTTCGTCCGCGAGCCGCTCCAGCTGGTGGGCACCACGATCCGGAGCCTCACCGGCCACCTGCTCGACCCCGCCGGCATCCCCCTGGCCGGTGCCCTCGTCACGCTCATCGCCACCGGAGCGGCCCACCGCACCTCCGCCAGTGGCGCCTTCACGTTCCCGACCATCCCAGCCGGCACCGGCCCCGTCCGCCTCGCGGTGCGGGCCAAGGGCCGGCAGTTCACCGCCGATGTCGACCCCGGCAGCGGCGAGCCCATCGTCGTTCGCTGCGATCCCCTGGAGGCCTGACCATGCCGTTCTACGCAGCCCCTGGCGTCTACGTGGAGGAGGTGCCCGGTGGCACCCGACCCATCGGCGCGGTGGGCACCAGCACTGCCGCGTTCGTCGGCACCGCTCCCGATCCGGGCGCCCGGGTGGGTGAGGCGGTCGCCGTGAACTCGTGGACGAACTTCGTGGGCACCTTCGCCGCGGAGGCCACCTCGGCGTCGCCCCTGGCCCTCGCGGTACACGGCTTCTTCGAGAACGGCGGCGGTCGCTGCTACGTCGTGAACGCCCAGGAAGGTGCACCGATCGCCGGGTCGGGCCGGGGACGCAACGGCCTGCGCGCCCTCGAGGCGATCGACGAGGTCGCCATCGTCGCCGCGCCGGGCCACGCCGACGCCGACTCGTGGGACGCCCTCCTCAGCCATTGCGAGCGGCTCGAGGACCGGGTGGCGGTACTCGACACCGTCGCCGAGGTCGACGACGTCGAGCAGCTCACCCGGGTGGCCACCGCGGCGCCGTCGTCGCCACGGCGGCGTGCCGCCGCGGACGCCGACGCGGGCGACACGGGCGCCGGCGACGCCGAGGGCGCCGAGGCCGACACCGGCACCAGCGCGCCAACCCCCTCCGCCGGGCTCCGTCCTCGCCAGTCCGCGTACGGCGCCTGCTACTTCCCCCACCTCGTGGTGCGCGACCCCTTCTCGGGCGAGCGGGTCACGGCACCACCCAGCGGCCACGTCGCCGGCATCTGGGCCCGCACCGACCTCACGCGGGGCGTCCACAAGGCGCCGGCCAACGAGATCGTCCGGGGCGCGCTCGACCTCACCTACCCCGTCACGCGCGAGGAGCAAGCGGTCCTCAACCCGCAAGGGGTGAACTGCATCCGGTTCTTCCCTGGCGCCGGGGTCCTCGTGTGGGGCGCCCGCACCGTCGACGCCGAGGCGAGCGAGTGGCGGTACCTCAGCGTCCGCAGGCTGTTCAACATGCTCAAGGAGTCGATCGCCGAGGGCACTCGCTGGATCGTCTTCGAGCCCAACGACTACATCCTCTGGCGCTCGATCGTCCGGGACATCTCCGCCTTCCTCACCCGGGTCTGGCGCGACGGCGCCCTGTTCGGGCGAACGCCGCAGGAGGCCTTCTTCGTCAAGTGCGACGCCGAGACCAACCCGCCCGATGTGCGTGACGCCGGGCAGGTGGTTGCGATCATCGGCATCGCCCCGGTGAAGCCGGCCGAGTTCGTGGTGTTCAAGCTCAGCCAGTCCGCTGGCGGGGCCGAGATCGAGACGATGGGAGGCTGAGACGATGGCCGAAGCAGTCGCCAAGCCCGCGGCCCAGCCCGGCAACTGGGTCGATCCCTACCGCGCCTACACGTTCAACCTGCTCATCCAGAACGTCAACGCAGGCCACTTCACCGAGGTGAGCGGCCTGGGCGTCCGCATCGAGCAGATCAGCTACCGGGAGGCCGGCCTCAACGCCTCCGTGCGGGCCGTCCCCGGCCGGGTCTCCTACTCGGCGGTCACGCTCCGCTACGGCCTCACCTCCTCCCAGGACCTGTGGAACTGGCTGATGGAGACCGTCGACGGGCGGGTGCGGCGTACCGAGGTGTCGATCGCCATGCTCGACCCCAGCGGCTCGGCCGAGGTGATGCGGTGGAACCTCGCCAACGCCTGGCCCAAGGAGTGGTTGGGCGCTCCGCTGGCGGCGGTCGGCAACGAGCTGGCCATCGAGACCCTCACCATCGCCCACGAGGGCATCACCCGGGACCAGGCCGGTGGCGCTGCGACAGCGGCTCCGACGTCGCCTGGCGTCTGAGGCCCGCCGCGCCGCCGGCGTGTTGCTCCGGGTGGCGCAGCAGGTCGAATCGCCGCGGGGGTCGGACCAGCACGACGACGGGCGGGCAGTCGACGAGCGCTCAGGTGGTCCGCCCGAGCACTGGCTCGCCGTCGTGCGGGCCCGGGCGCCGCAGCTCCTCGAGGGCCGGGGCATCGGCGTGCACAGCGGGGCATCGCCGGCGACCCCCTCCGGCCGCGCCCTGCCGCCGATCGCGGACACCTCCACCGATGGCGGTTGGGCGTCGTCGGCCGGCGTGCCGGGCGTTGGTCCCACCGCTTCCCTGCCGGCACCCGCGCCGTGGGCGCCTCGGGAGCGGCCTGCCCCCGATCGGACGACCCGGGCCAGCCCCCGCTGGGCGACGCCGGCCCCGGCTGCGCCCGACGGCGCGGCCGCGAGCTGGCCCGTCGCGTCCGTGCCGCCCGCTCCCGTGGCCACCTACGCGGACGCGAACGGCACGCGCGCAACGTCCGGCGCGTGGCCCGAGGTCCCTCGACCGTCACCGTGGCCTGCCCTCGAGCGCTGGCCGGTGGTCGCTCCCGCCGCCGCCGCGTCGCCTGGGAGCGACGCCCCCGCCGATCGGCCGGCCGCGACCACGCACCCGGCGTTCCCGCCGAGCCTGGCGCCGGTGCCCCCGACGCTGCAGTGGTCGACGCTCGGGCCGACGCCGGCTCCGGTGCGCGGCGCACCGTCGTCGACGTCCCCAGGTCCGTTGCCGGATCCTTCCCTGCGGATCGAGCAGGCCATCGCGGCGCCGAGTGGCCCACCCGTCGACCTCCACGATTCGGTCACCGGTCCGTGGCCGTCGCTCCCATCGGTCGCCGACGACGACGCTCCTGCCCCCACCACCGCGTTCGACCGCCCGCGGATCGATCGCCTCGACGCCGAGCAGCAGGGCCACTGATGGAACGGGTCGCGTTCGTGGTGGAGCACTCAGGAGCGCGCATCGACTGCCTGCTCAACCCCGAGTCCCTCCAGGTCGAGCGGGCCGCGGGCGTTCGCGCCAAGGGCTCGGCGGCCGGGCGTCTCACGGGTGCCGGCCTCGCCGACGACCCGCTGCACCTCACCGGCGGCGGCCGCACCCAGCTCGAGCTGGACCTGCTCTTCGACGTCGACCTCGTGACCACGCCCGGTGCCTCGCCCGACGTGCGGGCCCTCACCCGTCCGCTCTGGCAGCTCGCGGAGAACAGCGCCGTCGAGCACGGGTCCGTC
>Ga0268386_10003931_pt1 | contig 10896 bp, 10 predicted proteins | sample RVTome_15_FD_200260 | JGI IMG/M metagenome (GOLD analysis project Ga0268386, IMG submission 200260) | Soil microbial communities from uranium-contaminated site in the Upper Colorado River Basin, Wyoming, United States - RVT150D86... ... | reverse complement strand
CCTCGGGCCCTGTCCGCCCGGGGACCTCGAGCTGGTGCCGGTCAGCGACTACGTCAACCGCGTCGGCAACGAGGGGCGGCGGTGCATCGAGCGGATGGAGCCGGTCCAGCCGTCGCTCTTCGGGTGAGGTCGTGAGGGGCTCGCTGATCGCCGTGCTGCTGGCCGCCGCGGCGTGCGCTCCGGCTGGCGTTCCGACGCCCGTGCAGCCCCCGCCGCCGACTCGCGGCTACGTCCTGATCTCGCTCGACACCCTGCGCGCCGACCATCTGTCCGCCTACGGATACGAGCGGGAGACCAGCCCGTTCCTGTCCGAGCTGGCGGAGCGCGCCGCGCTGTTCGAGCGCGTCGTGGCGCCCTATCCCGCGACCCTGGTCTCCCACATGTCGCTGTTCACCGGTCTCTATCCTCAGCAGCACGCGGTCTACCCGCCCAACGGCGTGCTCTCTCCCGAGGTGCCGACCCTGCCGGAGGTCCTGCGCGCCGCAGGGTTCCGCACCGCCGGCTTCACGGAAGGGGGCTTCGTGGCGGGCGGCTTCGGTTTTTCGAGGGGTTTCGAGCGCTTCGCCGATCCGCCGTACGAGGCCGACGACGATATCGAGGCCACCTTCGAGCGCGGGCTTGAGTTCCTGCGCGAGGTGGGACCTGACGAGAGGTTCTTCCTCTTCCTCCACTCCTACTCCGTGCACGATCCCTACGCGCCCCCCGAGCCCTGGCGCGAGCGTTTCGCTCCGGCCGATCCAGGCTCCGCGACCCTGTCGTTGGGCGAGAACCTTCGGGACGCCAACCGCGGCCGGCTCGAGCTCCCGCCCGGCGCGGTCGGGGACTTCCGTCGGCTCTACGACGGCTCCGTCGCCTACGTCGACGGGGTCCTGCGCAGCTTCTTCGTCGCCCTCGAGGCGGCCGGCCTGGCCGACGAGACCACGCTGCTCGTCACCTCCGACCACGGGGAGGAGCTCCGGGAGCACGGCCGGCTGGGCCACACCCAGCTCTATCCGGAGAGCCTCTTCGTGCCCTTGCTCGTGGTCCATCCGCTCCAGCGCGAGGCCGTCCGGGTCGATCGGCTGGTCCGCCTCGTCGACGTCGCGCCGACGGTCTACGACCTGGCTCGGGTCGAGCCCCCTCCCGGGCTGGCCGGGGAGAGCCTGGCGCCCTGTCTCGTGGCCCCGGAGATCTGCGCCGGCCGGCCGGCGTACGCCGAGGTCAGCGACGAGGAGCGCAACCGGACGCTCCTCGTTGAGGAGGACGGCCGGCTCTACCAGTTCCACCTCGTCGTCTACGACGGGGATCCTGAAGGGACGTGGATCTCGCGCCGCGCCACCTTCGACGTCCATGGCCCCGAGCTCACGTTCGAGAGCCGCAGCTTCCACCGTCCGCGCGCGCTGCGGTTTCTCGTCGGGGACGAAGAGATCGGTCGGGCGGAGGTCGGCACCGACTGGGGCCGCTACGCCGTGGCCCTTCCCTCGGTCGGCCGCGTCCGGGTCACGGTCGAGGCCGACGGCTGCGACACGCCCGCCCGCGTCGGGGAGGGTGACGATCATCGCTGCCTGTCCGTCATCCTCAAGGGACTGCTGTTGACCCGCAGCGAGCTCTTCGACCTGGCAGCGGACCCGGGCGCCACCCGCGATCTCTCCGCCGAGCTCCCGGACGTCCACCGGCGCCTCGCCCGGCGTCTCGCCGAGCTCTCCTGGGAGCCGCGGGCGGAGAGCCTGGAGACGACCCTTACCGAGCAGCAGCGCGAGATGCTCGAGGCGCTGGGCTACTTGGACTGAGCCCCCCGCCCGTCCGGCTTGGGGCTTGAGGCTCGTGGCGTGTGGCCTCTTCTATCCTCCAGGCCCCAAGCCTCACGCCCGGGCGGGCGGGGACTCAATCGTACATCCCGTCGGCGAACCACTCGCCACTCTCGCGGTCGCGGAAGATCCGGTAGAGGCCGCCGCCGGCGAGCTCGACGTCCCAGTAGTCGCGGCGCGACGGTTCCTCCTCCCACCAGTCGGTCTCGAGCCGCCAGGGCCCCGAGGCCACCCGCACCGGGCCGTCGATGCGCGGCCTGCGGGCGGTCTCCTCGGTGACCGGGGTATGGAGCCGGCGGGGTCGCTCGTCGCCCAGCACCTCGAGCGGCAAGGGGGGGCGCAACGTCCTCACCGCGAGCAGGCCCCGGGCGGAGCGGGGCTCGACGGCGAGCTTCGGGGGCGCCGGGGGGGCGTAGGGAGCCAGCCGGAAGCGCTCGGGGCGGTGCGAGTCGACGGCCTCGGGGCTGCCGGCGCGGTCGGGGCCGAGGATGGAGAAGAGGCGGGCCAGCGTCGCCGCCAGCAGGTCCGGCGAGAGGGCCTCGGGGCCGAAGAGGGAGAGCTGGGCCTCCCGGGGACGGTCGGGATGGGCGGTGAGGGCGAAGCCGGTGACCGGTGCGCCGGGGGGCGAGCTCTCGAGATCGAGGCGAACCAGGGTCAGGAGCGTCTTCGCGTCGCGTGTCGGGCCGGGGAGGGCGAGGCTGCGCGCCAGGTGCCCCGCCGGCTCGAGACGTAGCTCGATCTCCAGACGGAGGCAGGCGAGGCCGTGGGCTTCGAGGCGCTGCACGAGGCGGTCCAGGGCGCCCCGAGCCATGAAGAGGAAAGGCTCGAGCCGCTCCAGCGGCCAGTCGAGCTCGAGCCCCTCGCGGAAGACCGGCGGCGGGCTGTGCGGCACCAGAGGCCGGCTGTCCAACCCGCGCGCCCGCCGGTGCAGCTCGTGCCCCGTCTCCCCCAGGCGGCTCGCGACCTCGTTGCCGTCGAGCCGGGCGAAGTCTCCAATCGAGCGCACCCCCCAGCGCCGCAGGACCTCGGCGACGTCGCTCTCGGGGGCGAGACGGCGCAGGGGCAGGGGAGCGAGGAAAGCGGCGGCCTCCCCGGTCGCGACGGCGGTCGGCGAGCGCGGCTGCTCGGCGGCGATGCGGGCGGCGAGCTTGCTCTCGGCGATCCCCACCCGGGCCTGCAACCCGACGGCCGCGGCGTCGCGGATCAACGCGTGCCCCAGCTCGAGCTCCGGCTCTGCGTCGCTCCAGAGCAGATCGAGGCCGTCGAGATCCAGATAGACCTCGCCGGGGGCGGCGTCCTCGATCCGGGGCGAGACGCGCTCGGCGACCTCCAGCAGCGCCTGTCGGGCGGCCTCCTCGCAGGTCGGGTCGCGACCGCGGACCGCCAGGTCGGGCACCAGGGCGCGGGCCTGGGCGGGCGACATGCCGGCCGTGAGTCCCGCGCGGCGGCCGCGCCGAGTGGCCGCGACCAGCCGCGCCGCGGCGCCGTTGCCCTGGAAGATCGCCGCCGCCTCGCCGGCGAGCTCGGGCTCGCTGCGCAGACGGGCGGCCAGGGGAAAGAAAGGGACGCGGAGGCAGGCGAGACGCGGGGAGGGGGACGGGCTCATCGGACGGCCGCGCCGGCCGCCGCGCGGCGTCGGGCCCCGGTGGTGGAGGAGGCTGGAACCTTCCCGAGCGCATCCTGGATCGCGGGGAGGAGCGTCGCGCGCAGCAGCAGCTGGGCCCGGCCGAGCTCCTCCCACGCAGCGGTGGCCCGGCACTCCAGCACCCGACCGGCCGCCGTGCCCGTGGCGCGGTAGGGGGCCGAGACCAGCAGCGCCGCGCGGCGGCTACGGGCGGCCCGCGCGAGACGGATCCAGGCCGCCTCGGCGCCCCGGCCCCCGGGGACCGGCGGGCTTCCCAGGTCCACCACGACCAGGGGGAAGCCGCTCTGCAGGGTCATCTCGGCGGCGAGCAGGGCCTCCTTGAGTCGGGTCGGGCGGACCCAGAGGATCCGCCGCAGCTCGGCCCCCGACTCGAGGGCGGCGCGGGGGGCCAGGTGGTCGCCCAGGTCGATCAGGGTCACCGCTTCTCCACGGCCGCTGACGCCGGCCAGGAGGGCGAGGACGGTGGAGAAGCGACCGCTGGAGCGGCTGCCCACGAGCTCGATCAGGTCGCCGCGGGGCAGCCCTCCGCCCAGCAGACGATCCAGCACCTCGACCCCGCTGGCGAGCGCTCCGGCCGGGCGCTCCTTCGCCCTGCGCAGCAGGGTCCTCGCGGTGGAGAGCCGAGGGTGGAGTGCTTCGAGCGCGGCAGGCATGGCGCGTGGAGAGAATAGGCATAAACAAGGCGTAAATCAAGGGGGAAAAAATAGGGCGGGAGCGATCCCGCCCTCTTCAAAGACCGGATCGGGCTCAGCGACCGCCGCCGTCGTCCTCGTCCTCGACCGCCTCCTCGGCGTCCTCCACCATCTCCTCGCCTTCCTCCATCATCTCTTCGCCTTCCTCCATCATCTCCTCGCCTTCCTCCATCATCTCTTCGCCCGCTGCTTCTATCTCCTCGCCGGCCTCTTCCACGGCCTCGCCGGCCTCGTCGACCATCTCGCCCATGGCTTCGCCGGCCTCGTCCATCGCCTCACCGGCCGTGTCGGCGGCATCTTCCATCGCCTGACCGGCGTCGTGGGCGGCGTCCTCCATGGCGTTCCCGGTGCTTTCGGCCTGCTCGCGGCTGCAACCGATGGCGGGTACCACCAGCACGGCCAGCAGGGCAATCATCGTGGAGTGCGCAAGGATCTTTCGCATGAACAGTCCCTCCTCGTCTTGAGATCGAGCCAGAGGTCTCGGTCTGAATGAGGCTGGAGTATACAGCAGAGAGCGGTCGGCCTCCCGGACGAGACTCAGGCCCCGCCGTCGCCGCCGGAGGCTTCCAGGGGCTCGCAGGTGCAGACCAGGTTCCGGTCCCCGTAGACGTTGTCGACGCGAGCCACCGGGGGCCAGAACTTGCGCTCCGCCACCCAGGGCAAGGGCAGCGCCGCCTGTTGCCGGGAGTAGGGGCGGTCCCAGGCGTCGTCGGCGATCGCCCTGGCGGTGTGGGGCGCCCGTTTGAGCGGATTGTCCTCACGGTCGAGACGTCCCTCCTCCACGGCGCGGATCTCCTCGCGGATGGCGATCATCGCCTCGCAGAAGCGGTCGAGCTCCCGCCGGTCCTCGCTCTCGGTGGGCTCGATCATCATCGTGCCGGCCACCGGCCAGGACATGGTGGGAGCGTGGAAGCCGAAATCGATCAGCCGCTTGGCCACGTCCTCGACCTGGATGCCGGAGGTCTCCTTGAGATGGCGCAGGTCGAGGATGAACTCGTGCGCCACCAGGCCGTCGCGCCCCGCGTAGAGGACGGGATAGTGCTCGGCGAGCCGGCGGGCCATGTAGTTGGCGTTCAAGATGGCGACCTGGCTGGCACGGGTGAGCCCATCGGGACCCATCATGGCGATGTACATCCACGAGATCGGCAGGATGCCGGCGCTGCCGTAGGGGGCCGCGGCCACCGGACCGATGGCCGTGTCGCTCGGCGGCAGGAGGGGGTGGCCGGGCAGGAAGGGCGCCAGGTGCTCGGCCACGCAGATCGGCCCGACGCCCGGGCCGCCGCCGCCATGGGGGATGCAGAAGGTCTTGTGCAGGTTGAGGTGGCAGACGTCGGCGCCGTAGTCACCCGGCCGGCACAGGCCCACCTGGGCGTTCATGTTGGCGCCGTCGAGATAGACCTGGCCGCCGTGGCGGTGCACGATCTCGCAGACCTTGCGCACTCCCTCCTCGAAAACGCCGTGGGTCGAGGGGTAGGTGATCATGAGGGCGGCGAGGCGGTCGGCGTGGCGCTCGGCCTCGGCCTCGAGGTCGGCGAGGTCGATCGAGCCGTCCTCGGTGCTGTCGACCACCACGACCTCGAGCCCGGCCATCGTCGCGCTGGCGGGGTTGGTGCCATGCGCCGAGCGGGGGATGAGGCACACGTCGCGATGGCCCTCGCCACGGCTCTCGTGCCAGGCGCGGATGACCAGGAGCCCGGTGTACTCGCCCTGCGAGCCGGCGTTGGGCTGCAGCGAGGTGGCGGTGAAGCCGGTGATCTCGGCCAGCCACGCCTCCAGCTCCCGGTAGAGGGCGGCGTAGCCCTCCATCTGGTCGGCCGGCGCGAAGGGGTGCAGGTGGGCGATCCGCGGCCACGTCACCGGGACCATCTCGGCGGTGGCGTTGAGCTTCATGGTGCACGAGCCGAGGGGGATCATCGAGTGGGCGAGCGAGATGTCGCGCTCCTGGAGGGTGAAGAGGTAGCGCAGCATCTCGTGCTCGGAGTGATGGGAGTTGAAGACGCCCTGGGTGAGATAGGGCGTCGCGCGCTCGAGCCCGGCCGGCAGCGTGCGCCGCTCGCCCGCCTCGAGCTCCGTCAGATCGGGGACCTCGCGATCGCCGGCGAAGCTCGCGAGAACGGCCTCCACCTCCTGGCGGGTGATCCGCTCGTCGAGGGCGATGCCGACGCCGCCGTCCTCCCAGCGCCGCAGGTTGATGCCGCGCTCGAGCGCCGCCGCCAGCACGCGCTCCCGCTCGCCGTCCGGCAGCGCCACCTTCAGGGTGTCGAAGAACGGCGCATCGCCGACGTCGAGCCCCAGCCGCTCGAGGCCGGCGGCGAGCACGGAGGAGGCGCCATGGACCCGGCGAGCGATCCGGCGCAGGCCCTCCGGACCGTGGTAGACGGCGTACATGCCGGCCATGATGGCGAGCAGCACCTGCGCAGTGCAGATGTTGCTGGTCGCCTTTTCGCGGCGGATGTGCTGCTCGCGGGTCTGACGCGCCAGGCGCATGGCGGGCCGTCCCTCGGCGTCGACCGAGATGCCGACGATGCGTCCCGGGAGCAGGCGGTCGAGGGTCTGCCGGACGGCCATGAAGGCGGCGTGCGGCCCCCCCGCAGCGAGCGGCACGCCGAAGCGCTGGCTCGAGCCGACGGCGATGTCAGCGCCCATCTCGGCGGGCGACTTCACCAGGGTGAGCGCCAGCAGATCCGTGGCCACGATGGCGAGGGCGCCGCTCGCGTGGACGCGGGCCACCAGCTCGGTCGCGTCGCGGATCGAGCCGTCCGTCGCCGGTACCTGGAGGAGCGCGCCGCACAGCCTGTCGGTCTCCGGTACGGCCTCCGCCGGCCCACTCTCGATCTCGATGCCGAGGGGACGTGCCCGGGTGGCGAGAACGGCCAGGGTCTGCGGATGGCAGTCCTCGGCGGCGAAGAAGAGATCGCGCTGCCCCCGAGCGTGGGCGTGGGCGATGTGCAGCGCCTCCGCCGCGGCCGTCCCCTCGTCGAGCAGCGACGCGTTGGCGAGCGGCAGGCCGGTGAGCTCCGCCACCATGGTCTGGAAGTTCACAAGGGCCTCCATGCGGCCCTGGGCGATCTCGGATTGGTAGGGCGTGTACTGCGTGTACCAGCCCGGGTTCTCGAGGATGTTGCGCTGGATGACGGGCGGCGTCCACGTGTCGTGGTATCCCATGCCGATCAGCGAGCGCAGGACCCGGTTTCGCTCGGTCTGCCGGAGCAGTCGGTCGAGGGCCTCGGCTTCGGTGAGGGCCGCCGGCAGGGCGAGAGGCCGCTCGACGCGGATGGAGCGCGGCACCGCGGCGTCGACGAGCGCGGAGAGGCTCTCGTAGCCGAGCAGCTCGAGCATCGACGCCACCTCGAGGGGGTCCGGCCCGATGTGTCGGTCGGCGAAACGGTCGGTCGGGGTGTCGAACAGGGAACGGTCCATCGCGCCTCCCGCCGCGGCGTCCAGATCCGCGAGCGGGCGGATTGTAGCGCGTCGATCCGGCCCGCAGGGCGCGCTGGCCTCGGCGCCTGGGGGACGACGACAGGTGTAGGCTCGGATCATGGCGGTCGACGACTGCGACCCTGGGACCCTGATCTCCCTCTTCCCCTTGACCGGCAGTCTCTTGCTGCCCGGGACCTTCCTGCCGCTCAACGTCTTCGAGCCGCGCTACCGGGGGCTGGTCTCCGATGCGCTGGAGGGAGATCGTCGCATCGGCATGATCCAACCTCGCCTGCCCGGTCACGACAATACGGGCTGGCATCCGGGCGATCCCGAGCGGCCCGAGCTCTACGCGGTGGGCTGTCTGGGCGAGCTGGTGGAGTGCGAGCCCCAGCCGGACGGCCGCTTCCTGATCGTTCTCGCCGGCGTCAAGCGATTCCGGGTCGTGCGCGAGCTGGACGAGGAGCGCGCCTACCGGCGGGCCGTGGCCGACGCCGAGGAGTTCGACGCCGATCTGTCGGAGCCGGCGCGGCGGATCGAGGTCGCCGAGCTGCTGGCCGCCGTCGACCGCTACCGCCGGCGGCACGAGCTCTCCTTCGACATGGACGTCCTGGCCGCGCTGGCCGGCGCGCGGCTGGTCAACGCCCTGAGCGTCGCCCTTCCGTTCACCCCTCCCGAGAAGCAGGCCCTGCTCGAGGCGCCGACGCCCCAGGCCCGCCGCGACGTGTTGCTCGACCTGATGGCGATGGGGGTGGAGCAGACCCGGGCAGCCGACCGGTACGCCCCGCCGACAGTCCACTGATGGCCGGCTTGCGGCCCCTGGACGCGCCGCGCGAGGTGCCGCCGCGCTGGACCTCCCGCCCCTTTCCGCCCTACCGCCACGTCCCCGGGCTCACCCCTCACCCGGTGACGGACCCCCGCGGGCACTCGCACGGCGAGCGTGAGCCCGAGGTCGACCTGACGGGGATCTCCCTGCCGGCGGACTGGCGGCGCTGCGAGGAGTACCTGGCGGGCGTCGACCTCTTCAACGCCGCCTACCTCTGGGAGGCCCACGAGGCCTGGGAGGCCGTCTGGCACGCCGCCGGCCACGACACCCCCGTCGGCCGCTTCCTCCAGGGCCTCATCCAGATCGCCGCCGCCCTTCTGCACCACCACCGCGGCACCCGCGAGGGCCACCGCCGCCTCCACGCCCGAGCCCTCCGCCTCCTCGGGGCGCTCGACCCCGGCCCCGACGGCCGCGTCATGGGCGTGCCGGAGGCGGCCTGGCAGGCCACCGTCGACCGCTACCTGAACAACGACGGTGGCTACCCGTTTTTGCGTCTCGGCTAGAGCTAGGATGGTCGAATGAAGCAGCTCGCAAGCGCGAGAGCTCGGGACCGCCGTTCGAGATCGATCTGGACGTTCCGGTCGAATCTTACGGGCCGTTTGAGATCCAGGGCCTCGGCAAGACGAAGGAGGGGTGAGTTCGTCCTGACCGAGCCGGTCATCGTGCGAGCGGTTCCGAGGGCCCGGCTGAGCGCCGTCGATCTGAAGCCCGATGATCCCGTCAGCTGGCGGAGCGGTGCGGGGGGTGTCCAACGGGACTGCCTGGGTGACGGCGGAGTGCCCTGGGCTGAAGGACCCGGTCGAGGTCGTGGTCGTGGATGACCCGGACGCCACGGCCGGATTGGGGGCTCGGATGAGTGGGCTCGAACCTGATGGTGGCGTGGAGGGGACCCGGTCGGCGGAGACCGCGAGCTGGGTCGAGGTGCGCCGGATCGCCAGCCCGGCGGAGCTCCCCCTCGTCAAGACCATCCTGGAGGAGCGGGGCCTGCCGTACTTCCTGCAGGGAGAGAACGCCTTCAACGTCCACCCCGCCGCCATCGAGGCGATCCTCCTGGTGCCGGAGGAGGTCCACGACGAGGTCCTCGAAGCGCTCGCCGATCTCGGCTGATCGGGTCAGCGCCCGCCGCCGACCGGGTCCCGGACCGTCGTGAAGCCGAAGCCCTCGAAGTCGCCGACGTTGCGGGTGGCGAGCTCGTAGACGCCGTGGTGGCGCAGGGTGAGGGCGAGCCGGGCGTTGAAGAGGCTGCGCCGGGCGATGCCCGGGCGCGCGGCGAGGGACCAGACCTCGTCCATCACGGGAGCGCTCTCGATCAGGGCCCACCTCGGGTTGCGGCGGAAGGCCTGGCAGATCTCGGCGGCTTCCGGGGCCTCGAGGGGACGCTCGACGACGGCCGGATTGCGCAGCAGCTGATAGAGCTCGAGGAGGACCAGCTCGCAGATCGCCACGTCGTCGCGCTCCGCGCACTCCTCGAGGAACGCCGAGGCCGCACCGTGCTCGGCGCAGTCCTGGTTCTGTGCGTAGAGGAGGATGTTGGTGTCGATCGAGATCATCGACGGGCCGAGGATCGCTCGTTGGCGAGCTCGCGCCACTGCTCGACGGGTGCGCCGAAGGGCCCGAGGTGACGCGGCGCCGGCGGTCGCCAGCGCGCGCCGTCTCCGTCCCGGGGCGGATAGATCCGCACCATGTGCTCGAGACCCCGCCGCACCACTTCGGCGAGGGTGATCTCCTGCGCCGCGGCCAGCCGCTTGGCGGCGCGGTACAGATCGTCTGGGAGCTGCACCTGGGTTCTTGTCACGATGTAGAATTTACATCTACATCGATTTCATGTCAACCGGCCTACAGGCTCGCGATCCGGATGCTGCCGTTGGTGGTCGAGAGGTCGAGCTGCGGGCCGCCGCCGTTCAGCGTGCCTTCGATGCGGGTGCGGCGGAGGCGGCCGTGGATCTGGAGCGGCAGGTCGGTCTCGATCGAGCCGTTGGTGGTGTGGGCCGAGAGCTCGGCGCCGGCGTCGGCCGGCAGGATCAGGCGGATCCCGCCGTTGGTGGTGCGGAGGGAGAGGTCGTCGACCCCGCTGAGCTCCCCCAGCTCGGCGACGATGCCGCCGTTGGTCGTCGCGGCGTCGACGCTGCCGCCGCCGTCCTCGACGTCGATCCGGCCATTGGTGCTGCGCAGGCGCAGGCGCCCCGAGACGCCGACGATCTCGACGCCGCCGTTGACCGTCGTCACGTCGAGATCGGCGCGCCGCGGAAGGGTGATCCGGTACTCGACCTGGCCGTCACTGCCGCCACCGAAGATCCAGGAGAGGAGACCGTCGGAGGGACGGGGATGCCGTGTCTCGACCGTCAGGCCGCCGCCGGTGGGCTCCATCCGCACCTCGAGGGCGTCGAGCAGATCCTCGGCCCTGCCGCTCGTCGCGGCCCGGGTCTTCTTCTCGGCGACGACACGGATCTCGTCGCGGTCCCAGGTCTCGAGGCGGACCGAGCCGTTGACGTTGTCGAGGGTGAGCAGGGCCCCGGCCTCGAAGGCGAA
>Ga0268386_10003928_pt1 | contig 10901 bp, 8 predicted proteins | sample RVTome_15_FD_200260 | JGI IMG/M metagenome (GOLD analysis project Ga0268386, IMG submission 200260) | Soil microbial communities from uranium-contaminated site in the Upper Colorado River Basin, Wyoming, United States - RVT150D86... ... | reverse complement strand
TCGATCCGCGACGGCACCGAACGGGCCAACGAGGAGCGCGCCCGCCGCGGCTGGGGCAGCGTCCACGTCGTCGGCTGGGAGCGGCCGCCGTTCTACAACGAGGGCACGCACAACCTGGAGTGGGCGATCCGCGGGCGGTCGGACGATGGCGACTCGATCAACTACTCGACCCGGCTGCTCGGCCGCCGCGGCGTGATGAGCGCCGACCTGGTGCTCGGCCCGGACCAGCTCGCGGCGGTCACCCCCGCCTATCAGGAGCTGCTCGGCGGCTTCCGCTTCAGGTCCGGCGAGACCTACGCCGAGTTCACCAAGGGCGACAAGATCGCCACCTACGGCCTGACCGCGCTGGTGGCGGGCGGCGCCGGCGCGGTGGCGGCGAAGACCGGGCTGCTGGCGCGCTTCTGGAAGCTGATCGTCGCCGGCGTCCTGGGCGTGGGCGCGTTCTTCCGGCGGATGTTCTCCCGCCGGCCGCGGCCGGGTCCCGAGGGCGAGCCCCCCGCGATCGCTCCCGGCGGATGATCGAGGGCGGCTCGCTGATCCTGGTCGCGGCGGCGATCTATCTCTTCGAGTGCCTCGTCCCGGTCGGCCGGGAGTCGGTGGCGTTCCTCACCAGGGTGGGCACCCGAGCGCGGCCGGCGTTCGGCAACCGGCTGCCGGGGCTGCGCGCGGCCGGCTGGGCGATGGTCTTTCCGCTGCCCCCCCTGGGGCGGGTCTTCATCTGTCACCGCTGGCCGGCGTCGCTGTCGCCGGAGGCCGCGTTCGCCTACACCGCGCAGGCGCCCAACCCCGGTGTCCGCCCGCCGCAGACCGAGCGTCTGGTCCGCTTCCCCGCCGCCGGCCGGGCGGTCGCCGACGGCGCCGAGGTGCGGCTCGACGGCGACCTCTTCGCGGCCGCCGGGGCGCCGGCGCTGGCCCGCCGGCTGGCCGACCTCCTGCGCGAGCTGGCGGCGCTGCCGGCGGAGCGGCGCGCGGCGGCGATCGAGCGGGCGCTGGAGGCGGCGTTCGACGCCGATGCGATCGCCGAGACCGTCGCCGGCCATCGCGACCGCGTCCGCCCGCTGGCGATCGCCGGCAACGCCGTCTGGCTGTGGCTGTTCGCGGTCGCGCCGGCGGTGCTCGCCTGGCGCGGCCTGGCGGCGTCCTGGCGGGCGCTGCTGATCGGGCTGCTGCTGTTCACCGTCTGGGCGACGGTCGAGTTCTGGCTCGCCCACCGCGGGCTGTACCCGCGCCATCGCGCCGAGCGCTGCCTGGCGGCGATCGGACACCTGTGCGCGCCGCCGATCGCGATCCGCTCGCTCGACCGGCTGACGCGCGACCTGCTCGCCGACCGCGATCCGGTGGCGGCGGCGGCCGTGCTGTGCCCGAGGCCGGAGGCGCTGGCGCTCGCCGAGCGCGCGCTGCGCGACGCCCGCAACCCGCTGCCGCCGGTCTGCCCCGGCGACGACCCCGCGGCCCAGCGCACCGAGCGCTGGTTCCGGGAACGCCGCCTGGCGGCGCTCGAGCGCTTCGTCGAGCGCCGCTTCGGGACGGCCGCCGCCGACCTCGCCGGCCCGCCCGCCCCCGAGACCCCCGCTAGCCGCTTCTACTGCCCGCGCTGCACCGGCCAGTACCTGGTCGAGGCGCCGGAGTGCGCCGGCTGCCCGGGCATCGCGCTGCTGCCGCTGCCGGCCGCCGGCCCGCCGGACGAGCCGGAGGCAGCAGTTTTACGCGCGCCCTAAGGGCGCGTGTGCGGGGCCGCAGGCCCCGGACTCGGGGGAGGGGCCCCGCGCGATTCACTCGCGCGGGGAGGGGGGCTTGAAAAGCCCCCCTGATCAAAAAGCTGCCACATCATGAACAGCCGCGCATCCGCCGCCTCGCGGATGCGGTCCGCGAGCGGCTTGCCGGCGCCGTGGCCGGCGCTGCGGTCGACCCACAGGAGCACCGGCTCGGCGTCGGGATCGCCGGCGGCCACCGCCTGCAGGCGGGCCGCCATCTTGCGCGCGTGCATCGGGTGGACGCGGGCGTCGTTCTCGCCCGCGAGCAGCAGCACCGGCGGGTAGCGGACGCCGTCGCGGACGTTGTGGTACGGCGAGTACTCGAGCAGGTAGCGGAACTGCTCGGCCTGCTCGGCCGAGCCGTACTCGGGGACCCAGTAGCGGGCCATCAGGAAGTGCTGGTAGCGCAGCATGTCGAGCAGCGGCACCGCCGAGATCACCGCCCCGAACAGCTCCGGCCGCTGGGTCAGCGCGGCGCCGGTCAGCAGGCCGCCGTTCGAGCCGCCGGCGATGCCCAGCCGCGCCGGGCGGGTGTAGCGCTCGGCGACCAGCCACTCGGCGGCGGCGATGAAGTCGTCGAAGACGTTCTGCTTGTGCTCGAGCATGCCGGCGCGGTGCCACTCCTCGCCCAGCTCGCCGCCGCCCCGCAGGTTGGCGACCGCCCAGACCCCGCCCGCCTCGAGCCACGGGAACACGGTGGCGCTGAACTCGGGGGTGAGCGAGATGTTGAAGCCGCCGTAGCCGGTGAGGATGGTCGGGTTGTCGCCGTCGCGCTCGAGGCCCCGGCGGTGGACCACGAACATCGGCACCTCGGTGCCGTCGGCCGAGCGGTAGTGCACCCGGCGGACCTCGAACGCGCCGGGATCGACCGGCACCGCGGGGCGCTCCCACTGCTCGAGCCGGCCGCTCGCCAGGTCGGCGCGGTAGAGCGTCGGCGGGTGGTTGAAGCTCTCGAAGTGGATGAGGGCGTCGGCGCGGTCGTGCTCGGTGGCGACGCCGGCGCTGCCCGGCCCCGGCAGCGCCAGCTCGCCGCGCGGCGCGCCGTCGCGGCCGAAGCGCTCGATGCGGGTGGTTGCCCCTTCGAGGTAGTCCGCCACCAGCAGTTCGCGGGCGAGCCGCAGGCCGGAGAGCACCGCCTGCGGGCGCTCGGGCAACACCTCGCGCCAGGCCTCGCGCCGCGGATCGGCGAGGTCGACCGCCACCACCCGCCCTTTCGGCGCGCCGAGGGTGGTGCTCAGGTAGAGGACGTCGCCCTCGGCGACGCCGGTGGTCAGCGCGTCCTCGCCGACCACGATCGGCGTCCACACCGGCTCGCCGTCCGCGGCGAGCCAGCGGCGGAAGTCGGCGGCGTAGAGGTCGTTGGAGTCGGTGCCGGTCCAGTAGGTCAGGATCAGCCAGCGGCCGTCGGTCGACAGCTCCCCGTAGGGTCCCCAGGTGGTCGCCAGCGGCCCCTCCTTCACCTGCGCGTAGAGCAGCGGGTCGTGGCGCGGGTGCTCGCCCACGCGGTGGAAGCGCACCTCGCCCGAGTAGGGATCGTCGACGTCGGCGAGACGGCGGTAGACGAAGCCCGAGCCGTCGCGCAGCCAGCTCGGCTCGCGCACCTTGCCCTCGATCTCGTCGGCCAGCCAGACGCCGCGCTCGACGTCGATCAGGTAGAGGGTGGTGTTCTCGTCGCCGGCGCGGAACAGGCCGAACGCGACCAGGTCGCCGCCCGGGCCGGGCTCGTACCAGCCGAGGCTGGTCAGTCCCTCGGGGTCGAGGGCGTTGGGATCGACCAGCGGCCGCGCCGGGCCGCCGGCGGCGGCGCGGACGTGGAGCACCGCCTGCGCCTGCTCGCCTTCCCGGCGGAGGAAGAACGCGCGCTCGCCGCGCAGCGACGGCGACCCGATCTCGCCCGCCCCGAGCAGCTCGCGCAGCCGCGCCTCGAGCCGCTCGCGGCCGGGCAGCCGGTCGAGCACCGCCCGGGTGTGGGCGTTCTGGGCGTCGGTCCAGGCGTCGACCCGCCGGTCCAGCTCGTCGAGGTCCGCCTCGGGCGCCCGCAGGTCGGGCGCGGCGCTCCCCTCGAGCCAGCGGTAGGGGTCGACGATCTCGACGCCGTGGAGGGTCTCGCGCACCGGCTCGGCGGCGGTGCGCGGCGCGCCGGCGGCGGCCGGCAGGGCCAGGGTCTCAGTCATCGGCACCGCCAGCGCCCCGAGCGCCCCGACTGTCGCCAGCGCGAGCGTCGCCCCGCGGGAAGTCGTCCTGCGTCCCATCATCCGGTCTCCTGTCGGGCATGTCGCGGTGAGTCGCGGCCGGATCGGCCCCTTCGTCCAGGTCCGCGCAGCCTACCGCATCAACCGCCGCCGCGGACCGCCGATTCCGCCTCGAGCTTGGCGAGGACCCGGTCGCGCACCCAGGCCGGGTCCCACCACTCCACCGGGTCGACCGGCAGGCCTTGGAGCAGGATCGCGAAGTGGAGGTGGTCGCCGCCGGCCAGCCCGGTCTCGCCGGTGCGGCCGAGGGTCTCGCCGCGCGCCACCTGCTGCCCCGGCTCGACCGCGATCTCCGAGAGGTGGCCGTAGAGGCTGGTCAGCCCGTAGCCGTGGTCGACGACCACGGTGTTGCCGTAGATCCCGAGGTACTCGGCGAGCGCCACCACCCCGGAGTTGGCGGCCGGCACCGGCGCGCGGCGCACCGAGGCGAGGTCGTAGCCGAGGTGGAACTGCTCGTCGACATTCTCGCCGCCGTAGCGGTAGGCGCGGTGCTCGGCGAACGGCGACATCACCTGGCCGTTGGGCAGCGGCACGAACGCGCCCTCCCAGAGCAGCTCTTGCCGCGAGGTCTCGCCCAGCTCGCGCAGCTCGGCGGCGTTGGCCTCGCGCATCTCGCCGTTGATCGCCAGGTAGGTGGCGAGCAGGTCGCCGCGCTCGCGGAACCCGGGGCTCTCGGAGAGGATCTCGGGCACTACCCGGGCCATGAAGCCGTCGGACAGCTCGATCGTCCCCTCGGCGTAAGGGTGGGGCTTGAAGATGTCGAGGAACGCCCGCTCGGCGCGGTTGCCGAGTGCGTCCTCGGCGACCAGCCGCACCCGCGCCGGGTCGTCGAGGTCGTAGGGGACGGCGTAGAAGGCGAAGCTCTTGCCGCCCGCACGGCCGCCCCCGCCGGCCGGCTCGTCGCCGTCCGCGCCGGGGAGCGGGAAGCCGGGGAACCAGTGCTCGCCGGCGGCGACGCCGCTGCGCTCGGAGCCCTCGCCGGCGCGGTAGACGACCACCCCGCTCCCTCCCTGGGTGGCGTAGTGCTGGCTCGACAGCACCGCCAGCGACGGCGGCGAGAGGCGCACCGGCAAGGTGACCTCCTCGACCGCCGGATCGGGCCGCCGGAGCCAGGTCGGGGCGCGCTCGGCGACCACCCGCAGGGTCGCCTCGCCCTCGGCCAGCCCCTCGACCGTGCGGCCGCCGACCTCGGTTTCGAACGCCTCCTCGGTGGTCCGCGGGCCCCAGAACGCCCACGCCGGCCGCGGCTCGTGCTCGCGGCGGACCAGCACCCGGGGCGGCCGGCCCTCCTGGTGCAGCTCCAGGCGCACCTCGCCGAGACCGCGGCCGCCGGCGCTCACCGCGACCGCCACCGGGGTCGCCGGGCCGATGCCGGGCCGCGCCGGCTCGAGCGCGATCTCCGGCTCGGGCCCGACGCGCAGGGTGATCAGCGCCAGCGCCGCGGCGGCGGCGAGGACGAGCAGGGCGAGCAGCGGGCGGGCGCGGCCGCGGCGGCGGTCGGAGGCGGAGGCTGTGGTCGGCGTGAAGTCTCTCATCGTCGATCCTCGTGGTCGCTCGTGGTCGGAACGGTCTCGGATGCGGTATCTCCGGCCGGCCGGGCCTCGGGCGCTCTCAGTTCACCCACGGCGAACCGGGGCCCGGGCCGCCGCCCTCGCCGGGGATGGACCCGCCGGAGAGGGTGGCGGCGCGCGCCCGCTCCTCCTCGGCCCAGCGCTTGGCCAGCTCGGCGTCGCGCCGCCGGCGGCGCCGGAACGCCCACAGCGCCAGCAGGGTGACCGCCAGCCAGAGCGCGAACGAGCTGGTCAGGAACGGCAGCCAGCGCTGCCAGAAGGTCCGGCGGCGCCAGAACCTCTCCTCGGCCGCCGCCAGCGGTTCGCCGGTAGCCTGGCGGAAGGCGTCCTCGAACGCAACACCCCGGCCGACCCGGCGCAGCACCTCGCCGGTGACGCCCGGGCCGTGGCGGCGCAGCAGGTCGCGCACGAACGCGCCGGAGACCGCGTAGGCGCGCGCCGCCGCCGCCCCGCCGCCTGCGAACAGCCGGTCGGCGTCGGCCAGGCGCACCGGCCTGCCGCGCAGCGTCGCGAGCACGAAGCGCGAGCTGTCCTCGATCCCCCAGGCGCGGCCGGCGGCCATCGCCACCCCCTCGTTGAACCAGCGCGGCACCGGGTGGCCGCGGACGGCGCGCGCGATCAGCACGTGCGCGACCTCGTGATGGACCAGCTCCTCGAGGCTCTCGTCGGGGTAGGTCGGGGTGCGGTCGGGGAAGATGACGATCGGCCCGGCGGCGCCGCGCGCGTAGCCGGCGACCCAGCGATGCGCCGCCCGCGCCTCGGGCGAGTCCTCGCCGGCGAGGACGATGCGGATCGGCGGCCCGGGATGGTCGAGCCCGGCCAGCTCGACCGCGGTCCACAGCCGCTCGCGGTCGAGCGCGGCGAGGCGGTCGGCGGCCGCGCTCAGCCGCGCCGGCGCCTCGATCACCAGCTCCGGCGCCGGCGGGTGCTCCGGCGTGGGGGCGGCCGCGGCCGCGGCCTGCGCGGCGGCGAGCACGGCGGCGACGACCGGGACGCGGACCGGACGGCTCAGCTCGAGGGCTCCCAGACCACTCGGCCGGCGCGGCCGACGTAGCCCCAGGCCTGGCCGCGCTGGACCGCCGCCAGGCCGCCGCGGAACGGGTCGGCGCGATCCCAGACCGGCTCGACGACCGGCGCGCCGTCGGTGTCGATGTAGCCCCACTTCGCCTCTCCCGCCGGCCGGCGGCGGCGCCCCGCGCCCTCGGCGCCGGGCTCGGGCCACTGCCCGCCCGGCACCAGCACCGCCGCCCGGCCCTCCGAGAACGCCTCGGCGCGCTCGAAGAGCGGCTCGACGACCACCGTGCCGGCGGCGTCGACGTAGCCCCAGCGGGCGCCGATCTTGACCGGCGCCAGCCCGTCGCCGAACCCGCCGGCCCAGTAGAAGCGGGGCTCGATCGCCCACGAGCCGTCGGGGCGGACGAAGCCCCAGGTGCCGTCGGCCTCCCGGGCCGGCGCCACGCCCTCGGAGAACGCGTAGGCCTCGCTGAAGCGGGGCGGGATCGCCCAGCCGCCCTCGGGGTCGATGAAGCCGACCTCGCCCTCGCGCTCGGCGACCGCCGCCAGCCCCTCGGAGAACGGTGCGGCGACGACGAACCGCGGCTCGACCGCCCAGGCGCCGGACTCGTCGAGGTAGCCCCACAGCTCCGCCTCGCGCGCCGCCGCCCGCCCCTCGGAGAAGCTGGTCACGCCGTGGAAGCGCGCCTCGATCACGATCTCCCCAGAAGCATCGACATAGCCGCCGCGCCGCGGCGAGATGACGCCGGGGCCGACCACCACCAGCGGGCCCTCCTCGACGGCGGACCCCATCCCCGGGTCGATCGCCACCGCCGCCAGGCCGCCCGAAAACGCCGCCGCATCGGCGAAGCGCAGGGGGATCGCCAGCCGCCCGCTGCGGTCGGCGTAGCCCCACTTGCCGCCTTCTGCGACCGGGATCAGCCCCTCGGACCACGCGCCGGCGACGGCGAAGCGCGGCTCGACCACCATGTTGCCGCCGGTGTCGATCAACCCGACCGGCCCGCCGACCCGCACCGCGAACAGACGATCGGAGGGCAGCGGCCCGTCCTCGGCCGCGGGCCCGCAGGCGGCGAGGGCGGCGGCGAGGGCGAGGGCGGCGAGCGGGCGGGGCGCGGACCGCGGCGCGGGCGGGCCGGGCGGGCGGGTAGGGGTCGGAGCGTCGGTTGCGATCAAGCCGGTCACCTCCGGGCGGCGGGCGCCGCCGCAGGAACGTCGTCGGCGGCGATTGTAGAGGACGCCCGCGGCCCGGGAGCGATGACGCGGTAGAATGAAGCAGTTCCCGAAGTCAACCCATTGACCCGCGGCACCGACCGCGTCCGCCCGCTCCGGGGGCGGGGAAAGGAACGCCATGGCCGCAGCAGCGCGCAGCATCGGCATGATCCTGCTCGCCGTCTACCTGATCATCCAGGGGCTGGTCCTGGTTGGACTGGCGATCCCGTCCGTGAGCATCGTGCTCGGGATCCTGGCGATCGCCGCGGGGATCCTCCTGTTGCTCGGGCGTTAGCGGCGCTCAGCGGGCCGCCTCGGGCGCGGTCAGCCCGCGGCGCAGGGCATAGGCGAGGGCGGCCGCGAACAGCGCCAGGCCGGCGCCGAGCCGGACCAGGTGCGACGCGGTGGCACCCGCAATCGTGCGGGTCGCGCCTGCTTGTCCGCCGGACGGGGTGCGCGGCGCCGGCGGTGCCGCGGCCGGCGCCTCCCCGGCCGGGACGGGTTCGATCGCAGTGGGCCCGATCGCACCGGGAGCGAACACTACGACCTCCCGCACCGGGCGCGCCCCCGGCGTGGCGTAGCCTTCGTCGGGCGGGCCGAGCGCGCTGGCGAGACCCTTGAGCACCTCGGCGCCGCCGTCGGCCTCGAGCCCGGCGATCCAGCGCGCCGCCCGCCCGAGGCTCTCGGGCCGAACCGGCCAGCTCGCCGGGAAGAGCGCCCGGGTGCGCTCGCCGAGGGCGAGGACGTTGAAGGTATCGACCGGCCGCAGGCGCGCCAGCGCGGCGGTCAGCGCCGCCCTCGCCTGCTCGAGCGCCGCGCCGCGCATCGCGTCCGAGACGTCGATCACGAAGATCACCTCGCGCGGCGACGCGGCCGGGTCGCCGGTGCCGGGGACGGTCGCTTCCCGACCCGCCGCCCCGGCCGGCGACGCCTGGATCGAGACCGGCAGCGCGAGGGCCACCACAGCAAGGAGCACCGCCGACGGTGACCTGCTCGATCGCCGATCGCCTGCCTCTCGGACTCGCATCCCGACCTCCCGCGGTCATCCGACCCGCCGTCCGCTCCTCGGTCGAGGCCCGGCGGCGGAGCCGAGTGAACCACGCGCGCCGACCGCCCGCGCGGGCGCGATCGGGGCAGGCCGAGGGTGAATCGTGGCGAAATCGTGGCGGGTCAGCTCCCGCGGCGGCCGCCGCCGACCGCCGCCACCGGATCGCCGGAGAGCACCCAGTCGTCGCGCCGCAGCCGCTCCCAGGCGAACAGCGGCACCAGCTCGCGCGGCGCCGCCGGGCGCGGTCGCTCGATCAGGCCGAGCGTCCAGGCGAGCCAGCCGGTCACCCGCTCGGGCGCGACGCCGACCGCGCGCAGCTCGGCGAGGGTGGCGCCGCCGTCGCGCTTGGAGAGCTTGTCGCCGCGGGCGTTGAGCACCAGCGGCAGGTGGGCGTAGGCGGGCCGGGCCCCGCCGAGGGCGCGGGCGAGCTGGATCTGCCGGCCGGTCGAGGCGAGCAAGTCGGCGCCGCGCACCACCTCGTCGACGCCCATCGCCAGGTCGTCGACCACCACCGCGAGCTGGTAGGCCCACAGCCCGTCGCGGCGGCGGAGCACGAAATCGCCGACCGTCTCGGCCACCCGCTCCTCGACCTCGCCGCGCACCCGGTCGGCGAAGCGCACCGGCTCGTCGTCGACCCGGAAGCGGATCGCCGCATCCGGCCCCGCGGCCGCGTCCGGCTTCGCGGACGCCTCCAGCCGCTCGAACCAGCCCGGCTCGAGCCGCTCCGGCCGCAGGCTCGTCGGATAGGGCGGCACGCCGCCGGTGCCGTGCGGGGCCGAGGCCAGTCCCTCCAGGTCCTTGCGCGAGCGCCCGCAGGGGAACAGCCGGCCGGCGGCGGCGAGCCGCACCAGCGCCCGCCGGTACAGCTCGCCGCGCAGCGACTGGCGGTAGGGGCCGTGCGGCCCGGCCTCGCCGCCGCCGTCCGGCCGCGGCCCCTCGTCCCAGTCGAGCCCCAGCCAGGCGAGGTCGGCGAGCTGCTCTTCCGCGGCGCCGGGGACGGTGCGCGGCGGGTCGAGGTCCTCGATGCGCCAGATCAGCGTCCCGCGCCGGCTGCGCACCGAAAGCCACGCCGCGAGCGCCGTCCGTGCGCTGCCGAGGTGGAGCGGCCCGGTCGGCGACGGCGCCCAGCGGCCGCGGGGCGGTCGCCCGTCGAGCGCGGCAGGATCGGCAACACCCGTCATCGTCGACGCTGGAGTCTAGCGATCACCTCCGGGTCGTGACCCTCCCGGGGCACCGGCACGGCGAATCGTGGCGACGGCCGGGCACGGCGGCCTCGGGGCGGTGAACCGCTTGTCCGCCGGCGGGTTCGTCCTTACACTGACCGCCGGGAGGTCTCATGAGCCAACGCGCACAGGGCCGCATCGCACTGGTCGACGACGAGCAGAACATCCGCGACACGGTCGGCTTCGCGCTCCGCCGCGAGGGTTGGCTGGTCGACGCCTACGCCGACGGCGCCGCCGCCTGGGAGGCGGTCAACCCCACCGCGGGCAAGCCGGGCGCGGGCTTCCCCGACCTCGCGGTGCTCGACGTCCTGATGCCGCGCATGGACGGCCTCGAGCTGTGCCGGCGCCTGCGCGGCCTCTCCGAGGCGATGCCGATCCTGTTCCTGACCTCGAAGGACGAGGAGTTCGACCGCGTGCTCGGCCTCGAGCTGGGCGCCGACGACTACCTGTGCAAGCCGTTCTCGATGCGCGAGCTGGTGGCGCGGATCAAGGTGCTGTTCCGGCGGCTGGCGCTCGCCGGCCGCGCGGCGCCCGAGGCGCAGGTGCTCGCCCTCGGCGCCCTCGAGCTCGATCTCGACCGCTACCAGGCGCGCTGGGACGGCGGCGCCCTGCCGCTGACCGTCACCGAGTTCCTGATCCTGCACTCGCTGGCGCGCCGGCCGGGGCACGTCAAGACCCGCCGCCAGCTCATCGAGGACGGCTACCCGCACGACACCTACGTCTCCGAACGAACGATCGACAGCCACATCAAGCGGCTGCGCAAGAAGCTGGTCGCCGCCGCTCCGGAGAGCGACCCGATCGAGACCGTCTACGGCCTCGGCTACCGCTGG
>Ga0268386_10003927_pt1 | contig 10902 bp, 7 predicted proteins | sample RVTome_15_FD_200260 | JGI IMG/M metagenome (GOLD analysis project Ga0268386, IMG submission 200260) | Soil microbial communities from uranium-contaminated site in the Upper Colorado River Basin, Wyoming, United States - RVT150D86... ... | reverse complement strand
CCGGGAGGTGGCGTCGGCCGTCGTCAAGGTCCCGCACCACGGGAGCCGGAGCAGCAGCAGCCCCGGCTTCGTGGCGGCGGTGGCCCCGTCGGTGGCCGTGATATCGGCGGGCGCGCGCAACCCCTTCGGCCATCCCCACCCCGAGGTGCTGGAGCGTTACCGGCGGGCGGGGGCGCTCGTCCTCCGCACGGACCGCGACGGGGCCATCACCGTCTCGACCGACGGACGCCGCGTGTGGGTGCGGAGCATGGCTCTCGGCCGGGAGCGGCGCGTCCGGTAGGGACGAGGGCACGCGGCGGGCCGCCGGGGCAAGGTCGACGGCTTTGACGAGCGTGGGCGCTGGTACGGCCGGGGAAGAGAGGTCGAGGACGCCCCATGTCCCCGTGCCAGGGGATTCACCCTGTATGATCGCCGGGTCCTCGGCGGGCCGCGAGCGCCGGCAGGGGCGGACGGTTCCCCGGGTCGCGGACAGAGAAATGAGGAGCTGGTTTGGCAAACGCTGGGAAAGGCCGTTGGCATTCCCACTCGTACCTTTTCGAAGGTAGTTCTCGCTACGCGCCAGGCGGCATTGAACCGAATCCTGGCCGGACGGCGGGGCGGCGCCGAACGGCCGACCGTCCCCGCCGGAACTGGATCTTGCCGAGCGGAGCCCGAGACGGCTCTGTCTGGTAGCGCCCGATCATGACCACCTACACTCCTTCCCCACCCTCCACCGGGCCGGGCGCGTGTCCCGACCCCGACGCGCTGACCGCCCTGGCCCTGGGCGACGGAAGCCCCGAGGATCGGGTCCGCCTGGCCGACCACGTCATCGCCTGCGCCGCCTGCGCCGCCGACCTCCGGCTCCTGCGCGAGCTGCACGCGGAGGCCGAACGGTGCCGGAGCCGTCCGTTCCTCCGGTCGCGACGGGCCTGGCTGGGCGCCGGGCTGGTGGCGGCCCTGGTGGGCGCCGTCGGTCTCTTCCCCCTGCTGGAGCGGGGGCGCGTCGGGGACGAGCGCGGCGGGCAGGTGGCGGTGCAGCCGGCCGACGGCATCGTGCTGGAGGCGGCGCCCTGGGAGCTGCGCTGGCCGCCGCAGCTCGGCGCCCGGCGCTACCGGGTGAAGCTGTTCGGCGCCGACGGGACGCCCGTCTGGGAGAGCGGGCCCGAAACCGAGCCCCGGGCGGTCCTCCCGCCGGAGATGCGGGGCGGCCTCCGTCCCGGCGGGAGCTGGTACTGGACGGTCGAGCTCGAAGGCCCCGTCCAGCGCCGGCGGATGGGGCCGTTCTGGTTCGAGGTCCGGACGCCCTGAGGATGCCGTCGGCGCGCGAACGTGGCGCAAGAGCCCCGGCGCGAGGTTGGGGGCCAGTTCGACATCCGGCCAGGGCCCGAGAGGAGGCCGCGGCGGTCGCGACCTCCGTCTCCGGGGAAGGGCGCGATCAGAGGCAAGCGGTTGCTTCTCGGGCCTCGACTCGTCCCTTGAGCGCCTGGCCCGACGACGCGCAGCTCGGTGCAGGATGAACGTCGTCCCGGGCGTCGGGAGCGGCCGGGCTGCCCCGGGGGGACGGCCCGGCCGTCGGGGTCTACCAGACCACGAACGGATCGTCGTAAGGCGGCTCGGGGAGGCCCGCGCATTCGCAGGCGACCCCGCAGACGTAGCGCCAGCACTGGCCGCTGCCGTCCCAATACCAGTTGCAGCTGCAGCTATAGCTGGCCACGCCGCCCTGGGGCACGAGCGGGTTGTTGCACCAGAGCTCGCATTGGTACTCGGCGCCCTCGCAGCTGCCGCTCGGCCCCTGGCAGCGAAGGCCCGCCGAGACGGTCGCCGCGGTCGCCGGGCGGATCTCGAACGCGTAGCTCGCGTCGACCTTGCCCAGGGCCTTGCTGTCGAGCCGATGGCGGGTCGTGCGCGCCTTGTTCGGCTCGATGTCGAGGCTCTGGGCAAAGCTCGCGCGGCGCAGTCGCCGGCCGTCCGGCGAGAGGACGTCGAGCGACCAGCCGCTCGTGGTGACGAGCCTGTCGCTCGTGGTGTTGGTGATCGAGAGTTCGAAGGCCAGGGAGTTCTCTCCCCCGGGCCCGCTGATCAGGCGCGCAGCGGGAACGCTGAGCTTGAACGGCGCCTTCGACGAAGCAACCGCCCGGATCCTGATGGGCTCGGATTCCTCGGCTCCGGCCGCCCCCCCGAGCAGGAGGACGGCAAGGAGCAGCGGCGCCCGGCGGGTGCGGTCGGGCGCTGCGCTCCGGAACGGCGACATCGATGGCGGCATGGTCTCTCGACTCTCTTTCTGGAGGGGACAGCCCGAGTTGCTTCTCGCCGGGGGGGTCTGGCCCGGCTGGCGTCGGTGGCGGGCCCGACGTGCCCCGTCATGAAGGAGAGAGCGAGATGCGGTGCGTTTTTTCCCGCCGGCGGCGCGGGGGTCAGTCTTCGGGGCGGCGTTCCCCCAGGCGCTGCCGGAGCCGCTCGAGGCTCCGGTACACGAGGTGCCGCGCCACCGAGGGCGACCAGCCGTAGAGCTCGGCCAGCTCCCCGTGGTTCAGGCCGGTCAGGTAGCCCCGGAGGGCGCGCGCGGCGTCGGGCTCCAGCTTCCCGATGAGCTCCTCGACGAGGCGGGTGCGCTCGGCCGGCAGCAGGCGGCGCAGCGCGAGCACTTCCTCCCGCCGCTCCGATGGATCGGCCTCCAGCTCCTCGCGCTGGGGCCGGTATCGTCGGATCACGGCCAGGCTCGTGGCGAGGGCGACCTTGTACAGGTACGAGCTGGGATGCCGGATCTCGCTTCCGCCCTGCAGCCGCTTCCAGAGGGCCAGGCGGATCTCCTGCTCGATGTCCGGGAGGAGGACCTGGTAGCGGCGTCCGCAGACGCGCCGAGCCACGGCCGTGAGCAGCCGCGCGTGCTGGTCCACCAGCTGCTCGAACTCGGACACGACGTGAGGCCTCCCTCCGCCGGTGCCGTGCGGGTCGCGGGCGTCCCGCCGTCCACTCGCCTGCGCCTCGGCGGGCGAGTCTAGCACGCGGCTTCCCACCGGGATGGGCGGGCGTTCAGGCTTGCTTCCCGCGCACCCGAAGACGTCGGCGTGGCGCGGCACTCGGGAGGACGTGTAGACGAGCCTCCGTGCGTCCTCACGGGGCTGCGGGCCGCGGATCTCGGAGGAGGAGCGCGCGGGTGAGCAAGTCTCCGTTCGGAGGTCCCGGTTCACTCAGCCGAGCGCACCGAAGAGCTCGAAGGCCGCCCAGTAGTACGGGTGGGACGCGTCGAGGGCGAGGTCCTCGGAGCGGGGGCGCGCCAGGAGCTGGCGCAGGCGACCGGACAGGGAGGGCTCGGCCGGCACCGGCCGCGCGAGCAGCCCGAGCTGGGCTCTTCGCAGGGCATCGACCGGGGACTCGCCCGCGCGCAAGCGCTCGTGGAAGGTGCGCATCAGGGCCGCCGTCGAGCGGTCGGAGACCGGCCACAACGACGCCAGGACCGAACGCGCCCCCGCGAACTGGAAGGCGTAGGTGAGACCGAGGAGCCCGGCGCCGCCCAGCTCCGCGCCCAGCCCGGTGTCGCACGCCGACAGCGCGACCAGGTCGGCGTCGAGCCGGACCTGCTCGCACACCTCCCACGCCTGCAGGAGGCCGTTGTCGCCGGCCGCCCCCTCGGCCGACGGGCTGAGCGCCACGTACGAGTCGAGCGGGAAGCGGTCGTCGGCCAGGCCGTGACAGGCGAAGTGGAGCAAGCGCGCCTGCCCGGCGAGCGCCTTGACGCGCGCCTCGCTCGCGTCCGTACCCACGAAGACGCTCGCCTCGTCCCCGTAGAGCCGCGCAAGGGCTTCGACCTCCCGGCGGGCATGGGGAAGCGGGGGCGCGGCGTCGTGCCGGGTTCCTCCGGGCCCCGGGGCCGGGTCGCCGAACGCCAGCAGCCGCACCCCCGCCCTCCCGGAAGAAGTACGTGGGGGCCGCGACGCGAGCAGCGTGATCCCCGCCGCGCGGGCCACCGCGTGCTCCTCCGCCAGGTGACGGACGCGCGGGGTCCGGGTCGTGACCAGGGCGCCGAAAGGCACCAGGTGGAGCGGGCCGTCGGGCAGGACGAGCAGGCGCCGCCGTCCCTCGAGGCGTCGGCGGGCGGGGGCCAGCAGCATCTCGTACAGCTCGTGGAGGCGGCGCAGGAGCGCGGCCCGTGCCTGGGCCGGAGCCCGCGGCGAGCGCAGGAGGTCGTGCAGGGTCGCGACATCCCGGCGCAGCCGGGCCTCGGAGACGGGGATGGCGTGGGTCTCGAGGGCGGGCGAGCCGCCGCCCGGCAGCACGAAGAGCACGGTGCGCTCGGGCAGCACCGCGAACGAGAGGAGGAGCGTCCCCTCGCCCAGGAGGCGCGCCGACCGGGCGAGGTCGGGAGGACGCGGGTCCTCGAGCGCCGCCAGCTCAGGCTGGACGTCTCGCAGCGAGGCCAGGAGGCCCTGCCGTTCGGCCCGCAGGCCGCGGAGCCGGTCGAGCAGGCCCTCCACCTCCGAGCGGGGAGCGCGGGCGACCTCGATCTCGGCGAGCGCGCCCAGGACGCGGTCGTACTCCCGTCTCAGATGCTCCCGGCGGCGACGCAGCCAGGCCGGCAGGGCGGAGTCCATCCGGACGTCCCGTTGCGCGAGCATCGCCCCCAGGCTGCCCACCCGGTATCGCTCCAGGACGTCGAAGGCCTCGGCGTCCCGCCCCAGCTCCAGCAGCAGGTCGAGCAGCTCCTTGTGCACGTGGGCGTAGGTCGCCGAGAAGCGCGCGCGATCCTCGGGCGTGCCTCCCAGGCGGGCCCTCTGCGCCTCGAGCGCGGCCACCGCCCGGCCGAGGGTCCGCGCGGCCTCGGCGCGCCGGCCCGAACGCCGCTCGATCACGCCCAGGGCGTAGAGCGAGTCGGCCTCGGCGGCGCTTCCCGGAACGAGGCGGCTGCGGATGGCCAGGGCGCGGTGGTGGGCGCCTTCGGCCTCCGGCCATCGGCCGGCCCGGCCCCGCACCTCGCCCAGCCCGTAGAGAGCCAGCGCATGGTCGATGCCCTCGGGGGCACTGCTGGCCGCGAGCCGCACGGCGCGCTCGAGGAGCGTCCGCGCGTCCTCGAAGTCCCCTCGGGCGGCGAGGACCTGGCCCAGGTCGCCAAGGAGCTGGCCTCGGACCTGGGGGAGCGAGCCCTCGACCTCGAGGATCCGCAGGGCCTCCCGGAAGGCCTGCTCCGCCCCCTCGAGGTCGCCCCGCGCCCGAGCCACCAGGCCCACGTATTGGAGGGAGATGGCGTGGTCGGGAGAGCCGGCGCGGATGGCCTCCCGGATCCGGACCGACCTGCGGTAGGTCTGTTCCGCCCCCTCGAGGTCGCCCCGTATCCACTGCACGCTGCCCAGGCCGATCAAGGCCCAGCCCACCTGGACGCTCTCCGGCGAGTCCCGCTCGAAACACGCCAGGGCCGCTCGAAAGTGATCGTCGGCCGCGGCGACGTCGCCGCGGTGGCCCTTGGCGAGGCCCAGCTCCATGTGGACGAGTCCCGCCCCGGTGCCCGTCGCGCCGAGCTCCTCGTAGAGGCGGAGGGCCTCTCGAGCCCAGCGCTGCTGCTCCTCGGGCTGCCCGCGATAGAAAGCGATCGTGGCCAGCTCGCCGATCGCCGCCGCCTCGGCCGCGCCCTGCGGGTCGCTCGACCGCGCCGCGGCCAGCGCGCGCTCGACGAGTGCCACCGCCTCGTCGTAGCGGCCGTGGTTGCGCTCGATGCGGGCGAGCGTGAGCAGCGTTGCCGAGCCGGCCGCGCTCCGTGCCCGGCCTTGCTCCCAGAGGGCCAGGGCTCGCCGCGCGGGGTCGGCCGCCTCCGCGTAGCGGCCGAGGCGGAACACGGCGAGGGCGCGCTTCTGCAGGAGCGCGCCGCGGGCCAGCTGGTCGCCGTCGGGGGTGAGCGCAAGCGCCGACGCGAAGGCTTCGGCGGCGGGCGCGTGCTGGTTCGCCTGGGCGAGGATGTCGCCCGAGGCCTCCCGCACCCAGGTTTCCGTGCCGCGGGCGGCGGACCGGCCCGCCACGGCGGCGGCTTCGAAGGCGGCCCGCGCGGTTTCGAGCCGCCGAGCCCCCAGCAACGCCCGGCCGCGCTGGAGATGGAAATAGGCCACGCCGGCCGGGTCTCCTGCCGCCGCCCGGCGGACCGCCAACGATCCCCAGCGCCGCTCCGCCTCCTCGGGCCGCCGAGCCAGGAAGGCCGTCCGCGCGTCCGCGTGCGCCCGCTCGTCCTCGCGAGGGAGGAAGGGGCGGGCCTCCAGCCCCCACTCGGCCTTCGGCAGCGTGAAATGGAGCGGCGCGGGCAGGACGCGCTCCACGCGCACCGCCTCCCCCGCCGCCGATCGCCGCGCGAGGGAGGCCAGCTCGGGCAGGGAGGCGACCGCGAGCACGTCCCCCTCGCGCAACCCGGCGCGGTGCGCGGCCTGTCCCCCGGCCACGCTCTCGACGACCACGACCTCCCCGCCCCTCGTCCCGGGCCTCGGAGCACAGGCTACGCCCGCAAGCGCGAGGCACGCGAGGCCGCGGGCGACCCACCCCGGGCGGGAAATTGCCGGCGCGGGGCTCCTGCCCATGGCTCCGCTCCTCCCTTCCCCTACAGGTGAGTATGAGCCGGATTGCCGCCCGTCGTTCCCTCCTCGGCGGCGTTTCCCGGGGTGTGTGCCCGGTCACGCCCTCGAGACCGCCGCACCCGCCCGGGCGCCCTCGAGGGCTCCCCGGCGGGAGGGCGTTGGGAAAGGCCGGCCCCTTCGGACCTCTCACGTGAACGATGCGCAGCTCGCGCAGGACAGGAGGTCCGATGCGCCGACTCGAACCGATGGCGAGGCTTCACAGGCTGCTGCTCGCCCTCGGCCCCAGCGCCGTTCTGGCAGCCAGTGCCCAGGCCACCGTCGTCCCCGCGGTGGGGTTCGGCCAGATGATCTCGGAGGCGGAGCTGATCGTCCACGGCAAGGTCACCGAGGTCGAGCCCCGCTGGTCCGACGACGAGTCCACCGTCTACACGTACGTGACGTTCTCCGACGTCACCGTCATCCATGGACGCCACTTCGGCCCGCTCACCCTCCGCTTCGAAGGAGGCGAGATCGGCGAGCACCGCCTGGAAGTGGACGGCATGCCGACCTTCCGGAACGGCGACGAGGAGATCCTCTTCGTGCGCGGCAACGAGGTGTCCGCCTCGCCGGTGGTCGGGCTGTTCCAGGGACGCTTCAAGGTCGTCGACGGCATCGTCCACGACCACGCCGGCGCGCCGCTCGTCGGGATCTCGGGCGGGACGCTGGTCAAGGTGATCGCCGATCCCCCGGCCGAGGCCGCCCGCGGCATCTCCATCGGCTCACCGGACGAGGCCGCCCATGAGTACGTGGAGGATCCCGATCACGACCGGGTCGAGGCGGTCCTGATCGCCGCGGCGGCGGCGGCCGCCACGAAGGGCCGCTACCCGGACTCGGCGCCGGCCAAGGGCACGGGCGTCGACCACACCGCCGGCCCGGACGGGGCCGTCGTCGCGCCCCCCCGCGCCCTCCTGGGGGGAACCGCCGGGGTGTCCGCCCCGAAGCCCGCCGCCCTCTACGTCACCCGATCGCAGGACACGGGCCGACGGCTGACGGCGGGGGCGTTCATCGACGCCATTCGCGCGCGCGTAGGCGAGTGACCGGAGAAAGGAGCGCGAAAATGAGAAGTCCCGGCAGCCGTTCCCTGGCCACCTTCGTGGCCGCGTCCCTGGCCGCTTCCGCCCTGGCCTTCCAGTCCGGCGCCACCTGGTCGGGGTCGGGCACCACCCTCAGCCTCAACCGCACCAGCTTCCCCGCGGGCAACGTGTTCAACTCGAACGCGCAGTTTGCCATGTCGGACTGGAACGCGGTCACGGGCTCGAGCTTCGCGTTCACCACCAACGCCACCAATTGCGGGCGGTCGGCGCTGCCCACCAGCGACAACTGCGTCTTCTTCACCTCCGGGACGAACATCGGGGGCGCCCTCGGCCTCACCAGCCGGAGCTTCATCGGAGGGCTGTTGACCGACGCGGACGTGCGCTTCAACGTGGACGTCTCGTGGACGCCGGACCTGAACGTGGGCGCGTTCACCTTCGGCCCCCCCTTCTCGTTCCGGGGGGTGGCCCGCCACGAGTTCGGCCACGCCCTCGGGCTGTGCCACGAGGACGGCGCGGGCAACGTGGTGCTGATGAACTCCATCTACACCGCGGGCGCCGTCCTGCCCGCCAACCCCCACTGGGACGACCGGAAAGCGGTGCGCACGCTGTACCCCGGCGGCGGCACCGAGCGCGACCTCATCCCCTACATGTGGAAGAAGACGGGCAACGGCCAGGTGGGCTGCGGGCAGTCGTCCAGCACGTTCTCGGTGCCGGTCGCGAACGTCACCGCCCAGGCGGTGCCGGGCGGCACGGCCGTCATCGAGTTCAGCTTCGAGAACGCCGGCAACCTGCCTTCGGGGAGCTTCGACATCGACTTCCTGCTCTCCACCAACAGCTTCATCTCGACGGGCGACACCCTGGTCGGGCGCAACTTCGGCGCCTCCGCCCCGGCGCACAGCCGCGGCACGTTCACGCGCACGGTCACCATCCCGGCCGCCACGCCCCTGGGGACCTTCTTCACGGGGATCTGCCTGGACACCGGCAACGCCGTCGCCGAGTCCCTGGAGTCGAACAACTGCGCCCTCGCGCCGGGACCGCTCCAGGTCGTCGCCTCGCTTCCGCCGCCGCCCCCGCCGCCCCCGGCGACGCTCAGGGTCGTCCGGTTCGGCAGCGGCAGCGGCCGTGTCACGTCCTCACCGGCGGGAATCGACTGCGGCTCGGACTGCCTGCAGTCCTATCCCAACGGGACCGTGGTCACCCTCACGGCCACGCCGGGCGCGGGTTCCGCTGCCAGCTTCACGGGCGACGATCCCGACTGCCTCGACCGCGTCGTCACCATGGACCGCAACAAGACCTGTCGCGTGTTCTTCGAGGACATCTCCCTGTAGAACGCCATTCATCCCGGCACCGGCCGCGGCACGGCAGGCCGCGGCCGGTGCGATGCGCGCTCCGGGATCCCAGTGAGTCGATCGATGGACGACCGTGAGGGCCCCTCGCCCAAGCCGCCCTGATGCGATACGATGTGGTCCCATCGGTCGGGAGAAGCCCCATGAAGCCCATCCGCCGTCGCGACTTGCTGAAGACCGGCCTGATCGCCGGCGCGGCCGTCCGCGCTCCCCTCTCCGCCTGGGCGCAGGTCCCCGGCGCCAACGACGCCGTCCGTGTCGGCGTGGCCGGCGTGAACGGCATGGGCTGGGGACACGTCGGGAGATTCCATGCCTGCGAAGGCGCGCGTGTCGTCGCCATCTGCGATCCCGACCGGAGCCTCCTCGAGCGCCGCCGCGAAGAGTTCTCGAAGAGCAGGCAGAAGCTCCAGACGTTCGTCGACATCCGCAGAATGATCGACGACGGCGATCTCGACGTCGTGGTCGTGGCGACTCCCGATCACTGGCACGCGCTGGCCGGCGTGTGGGCGATGCAGGCGGGCAAGGACGTCTACATCGAGAAGCCGCTGACCTACTGCATCTGGGAAGGCCGGCGCCTCGTGGCGGCGGCGCGCAAGTACGGGCGCATCGCCCAGACCGGCAGCCAGCACCGCAGCTGTCCCGCCACGAAGAGGATCCGCGACTACGTCCAGGGCGGGAAGCTCGGCGAGATCCAGTGGGTGTACGCCCAGGTCTTCAATCGGCGCGAGTCGATCCAGAAGGCGACCCGACGGCTCGAGATCCCCGCCCACGTCGAGTACGACCTCTACGCCGGCCCCGCCACGGACCAGCCGTTGGTGCGCCGGCGGCTGCACTACGATTGGCATTGGCAATGGCCCATGGGCACGGGCGAGGCGGGCAACTGGGGCGCCCACATCATCGACGACGCGCTGAACATCACCGGCGTTGCCGAGGCGCCGAGGTCGGCCCGGGCGGTCGGGGGCCGTCTCGGCTACGACGACGACGGTGAGACGCCGAACACGCTGCTGGTGGCCTTCGACGTCGGGCGGTTCCCGTTCGTCGCACAGCTCCGCGCCCTGCCGACGAAGACCGGCATGAAGGCCATGGACCACTACCGCGGCATCCGCCTGGGCACGGTCGTCCAGTGCGCGAACGGCTACTACGCCGGCGGTCGCGGCGGGGGGTGGATCTACGACAACGACGGCAAGCGCTTGGAGCCGGTCGAGGGCGACGGCGGACGCGGTCACGTCCAGAACTTCCTTGACGCCGTCCGGTCGCGGAAGCCGCAGGACCTCAATGCGCCGATGCAGGTCGGTCACGTCTCGGCGATCTACTGCCACCTCGCCAACATGTCCTACCGCCTGGGCGAGAGGGCCCCGACCGAGGCCTGCCGAAAGGCGATGCAGGGCAGCCCGCTCGCGGGCGAGCGGTTCGACGACATGATCGCCCACCTCGCGGCCAACGGCGTCGGCGCGGGCACGCCGACGCTGACGCTCGGCGACGTGATCCGCATGGACCCCGCCACCGACGCCTGCATCGGGCCCAATGCGGACGCGGCGAACGCCCTGGCGAGGCGCAGCTACCGCGAGCCCTTCGTGCTGCGGGAGGACGTCTAGCTCACGGGCCCCCGGGCGCTGGCGGCTCAGCTCGGGGCATCTCCTCCCGCGGCTCCGCCCGAGAACGCGAGCGCCGCGAACGCGGCGGTCGGGGGAACGGTCCGGCGCGCCGGAGCCGGCTCCCGGGACCCGTCGTGTGTTATCGTCGTCGGGGGTTCTGCGTCATGAGCAGCACGTGGCAAGCCAGGACGCAGTGTCGCCAGTGCTCGGTCCCCCCTGCGCGGAACGGGAGGTGTACGAGCGGACTCCGGACGATCCCGCAGAATTCGCCGCACGGGGACAAGATTGCCGCGATCGCCTTCGCGCTGGGGGGCCGAGGGAGGCGATGAGGAGAGTGTGACGGGGCGAGGGCGGGAGC
>Ga0268386_10003926_pt1 | contig 10902 bp, 7 predicted proteins | sample RVTome_15_FD_200260 | JGI IMG/M metagenome (GOLD analysis project Ga0268386, IMG submission 200260) | Soil microbial communities from uranium-contaminated site in the Upper Colorado River Basin, Wyoming, United States - RVT150D86... ... | reverse complement strand
CGAGGCCTTCCTGACCGGCCCCGGCGGCCGGCGCTGGTTCCGCACCGGCGACCTCGGCCGGCGCGACCCGGCGACCGGCGCCCTCACCCTCCTCGGCCGCCGGCACGAGCTGGTGATCACCGGCGGCTACAACGTCTACCCGCGCGAGGTCGAGGAGGCCCTGGCCGCCCACCCGGGCGTCCGCGAGGCCGCGGTCGCCGGCGTCCCCGACCGCGACCGCGGCGAGGTCCCCGAGGCCTGGTGGGTCGCCGCCCCCGGCGCCCCGCCGCCCGCAGACGACGAGCTCGCCGACTGGTGCCGCGCCCGCCTCGCCCCCTACAAGGTCCCCCGCCGCTTCCACCGCCTCGCCGAGCTCCCCCGCAACGCGCTCGGGAAGGTCGAGACGCGGCGGTTGCCGGCACCGGCGGAGGGATGAGTCAGCCGACCTCGAGCACCTCCGCGAACAGCTCCTCGTACTCCCCCACCCGGCGCTCCCAGGAGTGGTCCTCGGCCATGGCGCGGGCGACGATCGCCGCCCACTCGTCGCGGTCGGCCCAGGCCTCGAGCATGCGGCCGAGCGCCCAGGCGAGGCCGTTCGCGTCGAAGTGCTCGAAGGCGAAGCCGGTGCCGCGGCCCGCGCCGGGCTGCCAGGGGTCGACGGTGTCGGCGAGGCCGCCGGTCGCGCGGACCAGCGGCAGGGTGCCGTAGCGCAGGGCGTACATCTGGGTCAGGCCGCAGGGCTCGTAGCGGGAGGGGACGAGGAGGACGTCGGAGCCGGCCACGATCAGGTGGGCGAGCTCCTCGGAGAAGCCGCGGTAGAAGGAGACCCGGCCGGGGAAGCGCCGCTGGAGGCCGTCGAGGAGCGCCTCGTGGTCGGGCTCGCCGCTGCCGAGGACGACGAGGCGGACGTCGTGCTCCGCGAGGAGGTCGGGCGCCGGGCCGGCGAGGAGGTCGAAGCCCTTCTGCCAGGTCAGCCGGCTCACCGCGCCGAGGACCGGCCCGCCGGGGTCGGGCGGCAGATTCATCCGGACGAGGAGGTCGCGGCGGCAGGCGGCCTTTCCCGAGGGATCGCCGGCGTCGAAGGGGGCGGCGGTGTACGGGTCGGCGGCCGGGTCCCAGACCCGCGCGTCGATCCCGTTGAGGATGCCGCGCAGCCGTCCGGCCCGCGAGCGGAGCAGCCCGTCGAGCCCGGCGCCGTACTCCAGGGTCTGGATCTCGCGGGCGTGGGTGGGGCTGACCGTCGTGATCCGGTCGGCGTGGACGATCGCCGCCGCGAGCGGGTTGACCCGGCCGGCGGCGAGGTCCTCGCCACGGAGCACCCCCTCGTGGCCGGCGAGCCCGAGGGCGGGCAGCAGGTGCGTCCCCGACTCGCCCTGGAAGCCGACGTTGTGGAGCGTGACCACCGTGCGCGCGCCGCGGAACAGCTCGTCCCAGCGGTAGACCGTGCGCGCGAGGAGCGCGACGTAGGCGGCGTGCCAGTCGTGCAGGTGGAAGAGGTCGGGAGCGAAGCCCATCCGCTGGCAGCTTTCGAGGACGGCGCGGCCCAAGACGGCGTAGCGCACCGCGTCGTCGTCGCCGCCGCGGTAGATCTCCGGGCCGCCGAAGAGGTCCGGGCAGTCGACCAGGTAGACGGACGGGCCGCTGTCCGGCAGCGGCCCGGTCCACAACGAGACGCGGACCGTCTCCTGCCCCACCGGCAGCTCGACGCCCTGGACGAAGTCGACCGGCACCAGCCCGTGGCGCTCGCGGTCGATCCGGCCGTAGAGCGGCAGGAAGGTGCGGACGTCGTGGCCGCGGGCGGCGAGGTGGGCCGTCAGCGCGCCGGCGACGTCGCCCAGGCCGCCGGTCTTGGCGAACGGGGTGACCTCCGCGGAGACGGCGCAGACGCGGAAGGTGCGGGCGGGTGCTGGGCGGTCGGCGGGAGCGGGGGCCGGGGAGATCCCTCGCGTCGCCCGGGACGACGGAGGGGCGGGCGCGCGGGGCGGCGGAGGGGCCGGCGCGCGGGGTGAGGCCGGGCCGGGCGCGCGGGTGGACATCGCGTCAGACGACGGTGCCCGGGGCGATCTCGGCGCCGCGGTAGACGACGACGATCCCGTCGCGGATGCACCAGCCGTCGCCGTCGGCCGACTCGACGCCGTGCTCGTTGACCAGCCGGCAGCCGTCGCCGATCCGGGCGTCCATGTCGACGATCGCGTTGAGGATCCGGCAGTCGCGCCCGATCCCGAGCGGGACCCCCGGGTCGTCGCGGTGGCCGAAGCGCTTGGCGCCCATCAGCACGCTGTCCTCGACGACGCTGCCTTCGCGGATCACCGCGCGCACGCCGACGATCGACCGCCGGACCGCGCCGCCCGAGACGATCGACCCGTCGCAGAGGATCGCCCGCTCGACCGTCGCCAGGTTCACCTTGCTCCCGGGCAGGAAGCGGGCGTGGGTGTAGATGGGGCGGTCGGCGCTGTAGAGGTCGAGCGCGGGCACGGTCGCCGTCAGCTCGAGGTTGGCCTCGTGGAAGGCGGCGATCGTCCCGATGTCGCGCCAGTACCCCGAGTGGGCGAACGAGAACACCCGGTGGCCGTCGATCGCGCCGGGGATCACCTCGCGGCCGAAGTCGGTCGTCGTCGTCCCGTCGAGGAGCTCGCGCAGGACCTCGGGGCGGAAGACGTAGATCCCCATGCTGGCGAGCAGCTCCCCCGGCGCCGCGCCGAGCCGGAGCCGGTCGATCGTCGGCGGGTCGAGGGCGAGGTGCTCGACGAGCGACGGCTCCTTCGGCTTCTCGACGAACTCGACGATCCGCCCGTCGTCCTCGATCCGCATGATCCCCAGCCCGCTCGCCTCCCGCGGCGGCACCGGCTTGACCGCCACCGTCAGGTCCGCCCCGCGCTCGCGGTGCTCGCCGATCATCCGGTCGAGGTCCATCAGGTAGAGCTGATCGCCCGAGAGGATCAGGATCTCGGAGGCGTCGCTCTCGAGCAGCCGCCGCAGGTTCTGGCGCACCGCGTCCGCCGTCCCCTGGTACCAGTCGCGGTTCTCGAGGCTCTGCTCGGCCGCGAGGATGTTGACGAAGCCGCTGCTGAAGGTGTCGAAGCGGTACGTCTGGGCGATGTGGCGGTGGAGCGACGCCGAGTTGAACTGGGTCAGCACGTAGACCCGGTCGATCCCGGCGTGCAGGCTGTTGGACACCGGCACGTCGATCAGCCGGAACTTCCCGGCCACCGGCACCGCCGGCTTCGCCCGCTCCCGGGTCAACGGCCACAGCCGCGTCCCCTGCCCGCCGCCGAGGATGGCGGTCACCACCTGCTGCACCGCGCTGCCTCCTTCCGTGCCGTGGACGACGGTCGGAGGATAGCTCAGGGAAAAGAAAAAGGATCTGGCGAAAAGAAAGAGGCTGACGCGGTGGCCCGGGCGCGGAGCGCCCGGGATCAGGACTGCGGGTCGCGGGTCGCATCGACGAGGTTCCACACCCCTGCGATGCGCTCCCGCTCGCCGGCGACCCACAGCCGCGCCTCCTTCAGCCGATCTTTGTCTCTTCCCGACCCAGGCGCCCCCGGGGCGCCGAGGTGGGTGCGATGGCGCCAGGTCTCCGAGGGGGACGAGGCCGTCTCGCGCACCGCCGCGGCCGCGTCCTCGGCGACGGCGCGGTAGGCGTCGCGGAAGGGGGTGCCGGAGGCGACGCGGCGGTAGACCTCGTCGGTCGCGGCGGTCGTCGGGAGGACGGCGTCGCGGCAGCGCTCGGCGTCGACGGTGAGCCCGTCGAGGGCGGCGCGGGTGGCGCGGAAGACGTCGGCCGCCAGCTCCACGCCCTCGATGAAGGGTCCCTTGGTGAGCTGGAGGTCGCGGTGGTAGCCGGACGGGAGGGGCGCGTAGACGGCGGCGACCTCGGCGGCGCGGGCGCGCAGGCGAGCGGCGGCGGCGCGGACCAGCTCGAGGACGTCGGGGTTGCGCTTCTGCGGCATGATGCTCGACCCGGTGGTGACCTCGGGCGCGAGCTCGAGGAAGCGGTGCTCGTCGGACGAGAAGGCGATCAGGTCGGCGGCGAGCCGGCCGGCGTCGGACGCCGGGACCGCGAGCGCGGAGAGCACCAGGTGCTCGGTCCGGCCGCGGTCGTTCTGGACGGCGAGGGTGTTCTCCTGGACGGAGGAGAACCGCAGGAGCCCGGCGACCCGCTCGCGGTCGATCGGCAGGGGCACGCCGTAGCCCGAGGCGCTGCCGAGCGGCGAGCGGTCGAGGTGGTCGAAGGCGGCGCGCAGCCAGGGGACCGCGTCGAGGAGACCGTCGGCGTGGGCGGCGAACAGGTGCCCGAGGGTCGAGGGCATCGCCTGGCGGGTGTGGGTGTAGCCGGGGAGCGAAGTCTCGCGGTGCTCGCGGGCCAGCTCGAGCAGCCGCTCCGCGAGGTCGAGCAGCGCGCCGGCGGCGTCGAGCAGGGCCTCGCGCCCCCACAGCCGGAGCGCGGCGATCACCTGGTCGTTGCGGCTGCGGCCGGTGTGGATCTTCCGGCCGGCCTCGCCGAGCGCACGCGTCAGCCGATTCTCGATCGCGGTGTGGCCGTCCTCGTCGGCCCGGGCGATCTCGAAGCGCCCTTCCCGCGCCTCGGCGGCGATCGCGGCGAGCTCGCGCCGCAGCCCGGCGAGCTCCGCCTCGTCGAGGACGCCGATCTCGCGCAGCATCGTCGCGTGGGCGAGGCTCGCCGCCGCGTCGTAGGCGACGAGCCGGCGGTCGAGCTCGGGGTCGTCGCCGGCCGTGAAGCGCTCGATCCGCGGGTCGAGCGCGTCGCCCCGCTCCCACAGGCGGGTCACGCCCCGCCGGCCTCCTCGTCGGCTCGGGTCTCCTCGTCCGCCCCCGCCCGCCGGAGAATCAGCTTGTGGGCCTGGAGCCTGAGGGCGTTGATCCGGATGAAGCCGCGGGCGTCGGAGGGGTCGTAGCCGCCCTCGACGTCCATCGACGAGAGCTCCCGGTCGTAGAGCGACGAGGGGGACTCGCGGCCGGTCACGGTGACGTTCCCCTTGTACAGCTCGAGGCGGACCCGCCCGTCGATCAGCGCCTCGCTCCGCGCGAAGGCGGCGCGGATGAAGTCCATCTCGGGGCTGAACCAGAAGCCGTTGTAGATGAGCTGGGCGAACTTCGGCGACAGCATGTCGCGCAGCCGCAGCACCTCGCGGTCCATCGCGATCCCCTCGAGGTCGCGTAGCGCGTGGTGGAGGACCGTCCCGCCCGGCGTCTCGTAGACCCCGCGCGACTTGATGCCGACGAAGCGGTTCTCGACCATGTCGACGCGGCCCACCCCGTGGCGCCCGCCGACCTCGTTGAGGAAGCGGAAGAGCTCGAGCGGGTCCTCGTGCTCCTCGCCGGTGTCGACGTCGACGACCCGCACGGGGATCGCGTCCTTGAACCGGATCTCGAGCCGGGCCGGCTCGCCCGGGGCGTCGCGCGGCGAGCGGGTCAGCCGGAAGATGTCCGGCGGCGGCGCGGCCCACGGGTCCTCGAGCAGGCCCGCCTCGTAGCTCTTGTGCATCAGGTTCTCGTCGGAGCTGTACGGCTTGTCCGCCGTCGCCTCGACCGGCAGCCCGTGCTCGGCGGCGTAGCGCAGGAGGTCGGGCCGCCCCTGGAAGCGGCCGGTGAACTCGCGGTCCTTCCACGGCGCGATGACCTCGAGCCCCGGCGCCAGCGCGGCGTAGGCGAGCTCGAAGCGGACCTGGTCGTTGCCCTTGCCGGTCGCCCCGTGGGCCACCGCGCCGGCCCCCTCGGCGAGCGCGATCTCGACCTGGCGCCGGGCGATCGCGGGCCGCGCCAGCGCGGTCCCCAGCAGATAGCGGCTCTCGTAGATCGCGTTGCCGGCGATCGCCGGGTAGACGAACTCGGTGACCAGCTCGCGCTGGAGGTCCTCGACGAAGACCTCGAGCGCGCCCCCCTCGCGGGCCCGTCGCGCGACGTCGTCGAAGTCCTCCCGCTGGCCCACGTCGGCGATCATCGCGATCACCTCGTGCCCCCGCTCCCGCAGCCAGCGGAGGATGCAGACCGTGTCCAGCCCCCCGCTGTACGCGAGGACGACCCGCCGTTCCGCCTCTCCCCCTGCGCTCATCCGGCGAGACTACCTGACCGCCGCCCCCTATACTTCGGCCATGGCCAAGACGACCGAGCTCCTGATCGACTGCCACGTCCACCTCAACAACTACCACGAGACGGAACGGCGGCCGACCAAGGAGAACGTGGCGGAGCTGTTCGCCAAGATGGCCCAGTACCAGGTCGACCATGCGGTCGTCCTCACCTCGTACAAGGCCGACCCCGACCGCCCGAGCACCGAGGAGATCCTCGAGATCCTCGCCGGCGACCCGCGGACCACCGTCGTCGAGGGCCTGCGCTGGCGCGGCGAGAACCGCACCGATCTGTTCTCGATGGAGGAGCGGATCCGCGACGGCGTGGTCAAGGGGATCAAGCTCTACCCGGGCTACGACCGCTATCCGATCAACGACCCCTCCCTCGAGTCGGTCTTCCGGATCGCGGCGAAGCACGACGTCCCGATGATGATCCACACCGGCGACACCTACTCGAAGCAGGCCAAGGTCCGCCACGCCCACCCGCTGCTGGTCGACGACGTCGCCGTCGACCACCCCGACGTCCAGATCATCATGTGCCACCTCGGCAACCCGTGGTTCTTCGACACCGCCGAGGTCCTCTACAAGAACGACAACGTCTTCGCCGACATCTCCGGGCTCACCCTCGGCGAGTTCACCTACGACTTCGAGCGCTACATGGCCAAGCGCGTGCGCGAGATGATCCTCTACATGGGCGACCCCGGCGAGCAGCTCCTCTACGGCACCGACTGGCCCCTCGTCGCCATGGGCCCCTACGTCGACTTCCTCGACGAGCTCGACCTCGACCCCGAGCAGCTCGAGAACGTCGCCTGGCGCACCGCGGCCCGGCTGTTCAAGATCGACGTCGAGGCGCTCAAGCGCGCAACGCCGGTCGATTCGACGGGGACGGCCGTCCAGTCGGTCGGCTGAGCCCGACTCCCGCCGGCAGGGTCGCAGCCGGCCGCGCCGCCGCGGACGACCGGCCACCCTTCGCTGTGATATATCTCCTACGTACCTGAATCGTAGTTCCAGTCAAGTCACGGCCCGGGCTCGACCCGGGCGATCGCGGGCGATGCCGCGATCCCATTAGGAGGAATCCCATGCATGGAATGAACAGGCTCCTGTTCACCGCGGTCGTCCTCGCGCTCGGCGCGCTCGTCGTCCCGGCCGGCGCGCTCGCCGACGGCGACATCGACGCCCAGCTCGCCGACGCCATGGACGCGATCAACGCGGCCCTCGCCGCCGACGGCGCGGACTACCGCGCGGCGATGGCCGAGTACCTCGACACGACCGTGGGCGGCGAGGACCAGGCGAACACCGTCATCGCGAAGGACGTCGGGAACAAGCAGCTCTCGACCGACTTCGTCCCGAACGACACCCGCCGCGCCTGGAGTGCGCCGTTCGGCGGGCCGTTCGACGACATCACGTACGCGATCGACACGACCGGCGACGCGGTGCCCGTCTTCGGCGGCCTGACCGGGGCGCAGACCGATGCGGCGATCGTCCGAGCGATGAACTCCTGGGACGCGCTGACCTGCTCGCATCTGCCGATCGTGCGGAACCCGGACTTCGGGCTCGACATCGGGGTCGTCGCGTTCCTGAACGGTCTCGGCGGCAGCCCCTTCGTCTTCGCCGACGTCCAGCACGCGGGCTGGCGCGACATCAACTTCGCCGGCGGCATCCTCGGGGTCACCTTCACCTTCATCTTCGTCGACGGCGGCGGGAACCCGACCGACGTCGACGGCGACGGCCGGATCGACACCGCGTTCCGCGAGATCTACTACGACCCGAGCTTCAGCTGGGCCGACGACGGGGTCACCAACGTCGACGTCGAGACCGTCGCGCTGCACGAGGCCGGCCACGGGCTGAGCCAGGCGCACTTCGGCTTCGTCTTCATCGACGAGAACGGCGACCTCAAGTTCGCGCCCAAGGCGGTGATGAACGCGGTCTACGTCGACCCGCAGCGGACCCTGCTCGGCACCGACGACGCCGGTCACTGCAGCCTGTGGGCGGACTGGCCGAACAACTGACCGAGCCGTCGCCGCCCGGCGGGCGCCGGGCGGCGCGCTCCGCCCTCCTCGCGGTAGTCCTCAGGCGTAGAGCGACTGGATCTCCCCGCCGTACTTCTCGGCGATCACGCGCCGCTTGAGCTTCAGCGTCGGCGTGAGCTCGCCTCCCTCCACCGAGAACGCCTCGGGCAGCACCCGGAAGGTCTTGATCGTCTCGTAGCGGGCGAGGGTCTGGTTGACCGCCTCGACCTGCCGCTCGAGGTGCGCGCGGAAGACCGGGCAGCGGGCGAGCTCGGCGGGGGTACGCGCCGGGCTGCCGGCGGCCTCGGCCTCGGCGGCGGCGCGGGCGGGCTCGAGGGTGAGGAGCGCCGCGAGGTACTTGCGGCGGTCGCCGAGGACGACGGCCTGCTCGACGGCGGCGAGACCCTTGAGCTTCGCCTCGATCGGCGCCGGGGCGACGTTCTTGCCGCCCGAGGTGACGAGGATCTCCTTCTTGCGGTCGGTGATCCTGAGGAACCCCTCGTGGTCGATCTCGCCGACGTCGCCGGTCTGAAACCAGCCGTCCTCGTCGAGCACCTCGGCGGTCGCCCCCGGGTCATGGTAGTAGCCGAGGAAGACGTGCGGTCCGCGGATCAGGATCTCGCCGTCGCCGGCGATCCGCATCTCGGTGCCGGGGATCGGGTAGCCGGCCCGGCCGGTACGGTAGCGGTCCATCCGCGACAGGGTCGCCGGGGCGCTCGTCTCGGACAGGCCGTAGAACTCGTAGATCGGGATGCCGAGCGAGAGGAAGAACTCCGCGGTGTCGAGCGCGATCGGCGCCGCGCCGGTGGCGCACACCCCCGCGCGGTCGAGCCCCAGCTTCCGGCGCACCTTGGAGAAGACCAGCCGGTCGGCGATCGGCCAGGTCCAGGGCCTGGTCTCTCCGTGCTGCTCGGCGTAGCCGCCCTCGAGGCCCACCCGGCGGGCCCAGGCCGCGATCTTCTTCTTGAGCGGCGGGTTCTTCGCCCCGGCCTCCTGGATCGCCGCCTGGATCTTCTCCCACACCCGCGGCACCGCGAAGAGGACGTGCGGCCGGATCTCGCGCAGGTTCTCGGGCAGCTTCTCGAGGCTCTCGGCGAACTGGGTGGTCAGGCCGAGGGTCATCGGGATGTAGATCGACACCATCTGCTCGGCACTGTGCGACAGCGGCAGGTAGGAGATCACCACGTGCCCGGCCGGGAAGTCGAACGCCTCGCGCACCGCGGCGGCGGTCCACAGGAGGTTGCGATGGCTGAGCATCACGCCCTTCGGCGGCCCGGTCGTGCCCGAGGTGTAGATCAGGGTGCACAGGTCGTCGGGCCGCTGGTGGGCGATCCGGGAGGCGAGCTCGGCGTCGGGCACCGCGTCGCCGCGGTCGAGAAGCTCCTGCCAGGAGAGCACCCCCTCCCGGCCGCCGCCCTCGCCGTCCATCAGGACGATCGCGCGGAGCTCGGGCAGCTCGCCGCGGACGGCGAGGAGCGTGCTCAGGTACTCGGCGTTCTCGACCACCGCGACCCGGGCGCCGCAGTGGCCGACCACGTACGCGACCTGCTCCGGCGTGAGGTTCGTGTAGATGCCGGTCGGCACGCCGCCCGCGACGATCGCCCCGACGTCGGCGAGGAGCCACTCGGGCCGGTTGTAGCCCATGATCGCGACCCCGCTCCCCGGCTCGACGCCGAGGGCCATCAGCCCGCGGCCGACGCGGTGGGCGGTGTCGCGGTACTCGCGCCAGGTCAGGGTGTGCCAGCGCCCGTCGCGCTTGCCGACCAGCGCCGGAACCTCCCCGTGGGCGGACGCACGCTCGTCGAGCAGCTCGGCGACGATCTCTGCCATGGCCCCTTCTCCCCGCCCCTCGCGGGGCGCATCGAGCTCGCCCCGGGCTCGGTCGCCCGCGAGCGGTGGTCGGAAACGGTCGCCGCCTTCCTATACCCGGCCGCGGCGGGGTGTCAACTGGCCGCCGCGGGGACGGGCGGCCCGGGCGGCGGACGGACCCGCGGCCGGGCGAGCGAGATCCGCCGGCGCGGCTCCGCGGACGCCGCCGCCGCTGCTACGATCGCCGCGACCCGGAGGACACGCATGCCGAGACCCCGCCGATCGCTCCTCGCCGCCACCGCGCTCGCCGCGCTCGCCGCCTCCGCCCCCGCGTCCGCCGGCGAGCCGCCGGCCCCGCCGGGGACCGCCGCCGAGGAGGTGGTGGTCCTCGACACCACCATGGGCCGGATGGTCCTCGAGCTCCTGCCCGAGGTCGCGCCGCAGACGGTCGCGAGCTTCCGGCGGCTGGTCGAGGCGGGCTTCTACGACGGGCTCCGCTTCTACCGCGTCGTCGCCGGGCACGTGGCGCAGGCGGGCGACGGCGGCGAGAACGACCGGCCGAAGGTGCCGGGGGAGTTCGGCGGGCCGCCCCACGAGACCGGCGTCGTGGGGCTCGCGCGCGACGAGGACCCCGACTCGGGGAGCACGGAGTTCTACATCACGCTGGCGCCGCGCCACCATCTCGACGGGCGCTACGCCGTCTTCGGGCGGGTCGTCGAAGGGCTCGACGTCCTCGAGCGGATCGGCGCCGTCGAGGTGACCGAGAAGTGGGTCGGCGACGAGAGCCCGGTCGCCTTCCACGAGCCGAAGACGCCGATCGTCATCGAGCGCGCCCGGATCGAGAGGCGACCGGTCGTGATGCGCGCCCCCGAGCCGCCCGGGCTCCCGCACTCGGCCCCCGAGTCGATCGCGGTGCCGCCGGCGGCGGACGACGGCGAGGCGGCGCCGGAGGCGGACCCTTCCGCCGGACCGGACCCGGACGGCTCCGGGGAGCCGCCGGACCCGGGTCGGGCCGGCGG
>Ga0268386_10003925_pt1 | contig 10902 bp, 11 predicted proteins | sample RVTome_15_FD_200260 | JGI IMG/M metagenome (GOLD analysis project Ga0268386, IMG submission 200260) | Soil microbial communities from uranium-contaminated site in the Upper Colorado River Basin, Wyoming, United States - RVT150D86... ... | reverse complement strand
GTGGTCGTCGTGCGCGGCGCGGACACGAGGTCGGTCGAGGAGGTCGACGCCGAGATCCGCCGTCTCGCGGAGAAGGCCCGGGCGGGCTCGCTCTCGCCGGAGGACGTTCGCGACTCGACCTTCACGATCACGAGCGCCGGCAAGCTGGCCGGCCTCTTCCAGACTCCCATCGTCCACCATCCCGAGGTCGCGATTCTCAGCATCGGCCGGATCGCGCCCAGGCCGGTCGTCCGCGACGGCGGGGTCGTCGTCCGCAGAACGGGGACGATCGCAGTCTCGTTCGACCACCGCGTCGTGGACGGTGCGCGGGCCGCCGAGTTCGGGCTCGCCGTCATCGACAGGATCGAGCGAGGCCCGGCGGCGTGACGCCGCGCGGGCCCCGCTGCTTCGACTCCTCTCCCCGAGGGTCGCTCTTCTAGTCGCGCTGGTTCCGATCGTTGATCTGGGCGCGGATCTCGCCCCCCGGGAACAGGCTCGAGTGCACGTTCGCGTAGGCGTGCCCGGCGCGGAGCGCGGCGGCGAGCTCGTCGAACTCGCCTGCGGCGATCCCTTGCGCGGCCAGCGCGACCATGTCCCCTGCACCGACCGTGCGCGACACGGTTCCCGACGGCGGACACGCAGGCGTTCCCGCTGGACCGTTCCCCAGGTTCGAGCACAGGAAGACGGTGATGCCGCCGTTGACCGCGCGCTTGCCGAAGTGGATGTGCGCCTGGAGGACGTTGCCCTCGAGCCCGCCGTAGCTGAGCTCGTACGTCAACTCTTGTGCGGCGTCGTCGATCGAGACCTCGAACGAGCCGGATGCAGCGCTCGAGACGTCGGGGTTCTCCTCGTAGCCGTTGAGCTCACCGGCCTTGAGGTTCGCCTTCCCGCCTTGGGCGGTGGCATACGAGGCGACCGCGAGGACGAGCACAGCTCCGAGCACGACCCCGCTGACGACGAAAGCTACGCGCTTGCGCATGGTGAATCCTCCCCTCTCGTGGGTTCATCTCACCAATACGCCGCTTTGCGGTGCGGCGGTTTCCCGGCGATCTAGACTGGCTCGATGGGCGCCTGGTACACGATCGGGCTCTGCCTGGGGCTGGGGCTTGCATTCGGGCTCATGCTCGCCGGGCTTCTCTCCGTGAACGCTGCCGGCACGGCGGTCGCGACCGTCGCCGGCGCAGCTGCGGGCGCCGCCGTCGGATTCGCCATCTCCGAGTTCCCCGAGACGATCGCCGGCTGCATCGGAGGCGTGGTCGGCGCGATCTCGGCCAGCGCGGTCGTCCAGGGAGCGCTCCGGCGCGGCGCGACCCGGCTCGGGCTCGTTGCATACCTGGGCGCGGTGGGCGTTCTCGTGCTTCTTCTCGCCTTCATCCCGGTGGTCGGCTACCTGGCCGTGGTCGCGCTCCCCGCGCTCGCGTTCCGCATGCGCGGGCGCCAGGCGACGCGGTACGCCGGTCTGCGGACGCTCGCGAAATGAGCGCGGGGCCGGCAACGCCCCTCTCCTCGGCCGACCTGAGCGAAGCCCGTGCGCGGATGGTCGAGCGCCAGCTCCGGCGCCGAGGAATCACGGACGAGCGCGTGCTCGAGGCGATGAGCCGGGTGCCGCGCGAGCTGTTCGTCCCGGAGGGCCTCCGTCACCTCGCCTACGCGGACGGCGCGCTCCCGATCGGGTACGGGCAGACGATCTCGCAGCCGTTCATCGTGGCGACGATCTGCTCGCTCCTCGGTCTCTCCGGCGACGAGCGCGCGCTCGACGTCGGGACCGGGTCCGGGTATCAGGCCGCGGTGCTGGCCGAGCTGGCCGACGAGGTCGTCACGATCGAGCGCGTGCCGGAGCTTGCGGAGCGCGCGCGCGCGGCGCTCGCCGCGGCGGGTCATCCCGAAGTGGACGTCCGCGTCGGGGACGGATCGCTCGGCGTGCCCGACAGGGCTCCGTACGACGTGATCGCAGTGGCCGCGGCGGCGCCGACGGTGCCGCCCGCGCTGTACGAGCAGGTCGCGGACAGCGGGAGGCTCGTCGTGCCGCGCGGTGGCCGCGCCGGTCAGGACCTCGTCCTCGTCGAGCGAACGCCGTCGGGGCCGGTCGAGCGACGGTCGGTCTCGTGCCGGTTCGTGCCGCTCCTGGGCGAGGAGGGCTTCTCGAGTGGCTGACCCGTCCGGGGGTGGCCCGGGCCGCACTCCTGCGTACCCTCCGACCCCTGTGGACTCGACGGCGGAGCTGAGGGCCGGTCTCTCGCGTGCGCGCATGGGCGCCGCCATGCGCCGGCGCCACAACTGGGACCAGCTCGTCAAGTTCTGCGTCGTCGGGGGTACGGGCTACGTCGTGAACCTCGCCGTCTTCACGCTGCTCGTCACGGTGGTCGACCTGCACTACATCCCGGCGGCCGTCTGCTCGTTCCTCGTGGCGGTGACGAACAACTACACGTGGAACCGGCTCTGGACGTTCCGCGCGCAGCGCGGCCACGTCGCCTGGCAGGGCATGAGATTCCTCGTCGTCTCTACTCTCGCCCTCGGTGCGAACCTCGTCGTTCTCCACCTGCTCGTCACCGTCGGCCTCGACGAGAGGTTGGCGCAGGCGATCGCGATCGTGCTCGTCACGCCGATCAACTTCGTCGGCAACAAGCTCTGGTCGTTCGGCCGCTAGCGCGGCCGCGGCGCTTCTCCTCGCGCTCGTCCTCGCCGCCCCGGCCGCGGCTCAGGACGACCGCCTTGCGCGGCTGACGCCGGAGACCGCGACCGCGCGGGCGCTCGCACACCCGAAGGTCGCAGCGTGGCTCGAGCGCTACCCGCCCGACCCGACGACCGACGCGGAGTACCGGGCGGAGACGAAGGACTGGCTCGTCAAGGCGCGGTCCGGGGAGGCGGGCCAGATCGCCCAGGCGGTCGTCGAGGACCCGACGGGCGCCGTCAGTGAGGCGTGGACCGGGCCGCAGGTCGCGTGGAAGATGGCACGCGGCAGCGACGGCGCCTTCGGCGGGGACACGCTGATGACGCCCTGGGTCTGGGCCGGCCTCTGCCTCGCGTTCTTCGTCGGGCTGGCCGACCTGCGACGGCCGCTCTCCCTGCGGAACCTCGACCTGCTCGCGCTCCTCGGCTTCTCGGCCTCGCTTCTCTGGTTCAGCTGGGGAGACGTCTTCACGAGCGTCCCGCTCGCGTATCCCTTCCTCGCGTACCTGCTCGTGCGCGGCCTCGTCGTCGGGCTTCGGCCCGGCGAGAACGGACTGCGCCCCGTCTGGCCGACGTGGGCGTTCGCGGCTGCGGCCGTCTTCCTGCTCGGGTTCCGCGTCGGGCTGAACGTCGAGGACCCGCGGGGAGTCATCGACGTGGGCCTCGCAGGAGTCGTCGGCGCGAGCCGGATCGTCGACGGCCAGGCGCCGTACGGGAACATGCCGCAACGCGGCGACCTCGAGCCCTGCGGCCCAGCGGACTCCGAGGGCGACGTCCGCGAGCGCATCCAGACGGACGGGCGCTGTGAGGCGGCCATCGAGCGTGGCGACACCTACGGCCCGGTCTCCTACCTCGCGTACGTGCCGGCGACGCTGGCCTTCCCGTGGAGCGGGAAGTGGGACTCGCTGCCGGCCGCGCACATCACGTCGATCGCGTTCGACGTGCTCACGATCCTCGCGCTCGTCCTCGTCGGGCTCCGCTTCGGCGGGGTCCGGCTCGCGGCGGTGCTCGCCTTTGCGTGGACCACCTACCCCTTCACGGCCTACGCGCTGAACGCGAACACGAACGACACGATCATGCCGGCGCTCCTCGTCTTCGGCTTCTGGCTCGCGTCGTCGGCGTGGGCGCGCGGGGGCGCCGTCGCGCTCGCGGGCTGGGCGAAGTTCGGTGCACTCCTCGTCGCCCCGCTGTGGGCGAGCTACCCGACCCTCACACGCGCGCGCGTTCTCCGCTTCGCGGCCGCGTTCGCCGCGGCGACGGCGGTCTCGTTGGCGATCCTCCTGCTCGAGCCGAGCCTTTGGGATGCGGCGCGCACATTCTGGGACCGGACGATCGGCTACCAGTCGGGGCGCGACTCACCGTTCTCGCTCTGGGGCTGGGGCCAGTACCGGGCGGAGGGGATCCCCGACCTGGGCTTCCTGCAGCCAGCGTTCGCGGTGCTCGCGGTCGTGATCGCGCTCGCGGTCGCGATCGTGCCGCGTGAGAAAGGGCCCGTGCAGCTCGCCGCGCTGACGGCCGCGGTCCTCGTCGCGTTCCAGCTCTCGCTGACCCACTGGTTCTACCTCTACCTCCCGTGGATCGCGCCCTTCGTGCTCCTCTGGCTCCTCCTCCCGCGCGATCAGGAGACGAAGACGCGGAACGCCTCGATCGAGGTCGCCTTCCCCGAGACCTCGTCGCAGTCGATGACCGCGCCCTCGATTCGCACGTCGCCCTGAGCCGTCGCGAAGCGGACGGGCATCCCGGTCCGCATTCGCCGGATCGCGAGGTCGGCCTCGACGCCGATCACGGACTCGTGCGGCCCCGTCATGCCTGCGTCGGTGATGAACGCGGTGCCCTTCCCGAGCATGCGGGCGTCGGAGGTCTGCACGTGCGTATGCGTCCCGACGACGGCCGTGACGCGCCCGTCCAGCCAGCGGGCGAGCGCCGCCTTCTCGCTCGTCGCCTCGGCGTGGACGTCCACGACCACGAGCGGCGTCGCCGCTGTCGCCTCCTCCACGAGCTCGTCGACGATCTCGAACATCGACGTCGCGGGGTGCAGGAAGAGCGATCCGAGGACGTTGACGACCGCCAGGCGGGCCCCGTTCGCCGCCGTGACCACGGTCGAGCCCCGGCCGGGAGTCAGCGTCGACGTGTTGGCGGGCCGCACGACTCGCTCGGAGCTCTCGAGGTAGACGGCGATCTCGGAGCGCCGGAAGGCGTGGTTGCCGAGCGTGATGGCGTCCACTCCGGCCGCCAGCAGACGGTCGGCCAGGCGCGGCGTGATCCCGACGCCGTCGGCGACGTTCTCCCCGTTGGCCACGACCGCGTCGATCCCGAGCTCCGCGCGGATCGTCGGGAGACGCGCTTCGAGCGCGCTCCGGCCGGGTGATCCCACGACGTCTGCGATGAAGAGAATGCGCAGGGCGCGCAGACTCTAGAGAAGTCAGGTCAGGTTGAGAGTCGCGGACGTGTAGACCTGGATCGACACGTTGTTGCCGCCGTCCGGGGCGTGTCGCGCGAGCGCCTGCTGCTCGAACCGGCTGATGTCGGTCACGCGGCCGAGCTTCGACGACCCGGCCGCGACGTTCGCGCCCACGTCGAGCGCCCGGTCCGGGCGGACGTTCTGGAGGAGGACGACGAGCGAGGGGGCGGACGTCGGGCGAAGCTCGATCTCCGCGCCGACGACGCGCCCGGACACGACGTGATCCCGGATGGCGACGATCGTTCCGTCGACCGGCGAGTAGACGTCCGTTCCCGCGACCGCGCCGACGTCGAGCGTGCGGAGGTCGCCGCTCTCGAGCTGGTACCAGACGAGCCCGCGCTTGCTCGACCCCGTGATCCGGCGCCACAGCCGCGCGACGAGCCCCTCGTTCGCCTGCGGGCCGACGGGGTGGAGGACGAGCGGGCCCTCCTTCGAGCCGTGGAAGCCGACTGCAGTGACCCCGCCCTGCGCGACCGGCGACTGCAGGCGGAGGTTCCCGACCGTCGCGAGCACCTGCGGCTCGGGCGGCGCCGAGGTCACGGGCAGCGGCGCCGGGACGGGGGCTCCGGACGACCGCTCGACGGCGGACCCGTCGAACGCCGTCAGGAGCAGCGTGCCGACGCCCACGACCCCGATAGCGATCGCGAGCGCGAACCAGCGGGCGCGAGCCTGAGCCCGTCGCCTCGATGCGCGCAACCGCGCCGCGTGGCGTGAGCGCGGAGTCGTCATTGAGCGGACCGTAGCAAGCCCGTCCGCGTGCTTCCGGGGCCGGCCAGCGGCAGCGGTACGATCACGCGCGATGGGCGCCCCGAGCCCGACGATCCAGATCCCGCGTTGGATCCAGCTCGTCGGACTCCCCGTGCTCCTGGTGCTCGCGTTCCTGCTGGCCGGAACGCTCGGGCACGTCCTCTTCCTGTTCCTGACCGCGTCCGTGATCGCGTTCATGCTGAACCCGCTCGTCCGAGACGTCACGCGGCTCAAGGTCCCGCGGGCGCTCTCCGTCACGTTCGTCTACGCGCTCTTCGCGGCGACCGTAACCGCGCTCCTCATCGCGATCGGGGTCATCGCGTTCGATCAGGCGCGCAACGCGGGCGAGCGCATCGACGACTACGTCACGGACGAGGACGCGGGCGGGCAGACCGCGGCGGAGCGGGACATCGACGGCCTCCAGGCCTGGCTCGACGACCACGGCCTGGAGCGGATCCAGGTCCGCGAGCAGATCACCGACTGGGTCGACTCGCTCGGCGCCGGAGACGTGTCCGGCTACGTCGAGGACGGCATCTCGTTCGCGCAGGGAGCGGCGCTCTCGTTCGTGCTCTTCCTGTTCTCGGTGATCCTCATCGTCGTCATCTCGATCTACATGCTCCTCGACATGCCGCGGCTCGAGCGCGCGATCGACTCGCGCTTCCCGCCGCACGGCGGCCCGCCCCTGACGCAGCAGATCGAGAGCGCGCTCTGGGGCTACGTGAAGGGCCAGGCGATCCTCTCGACGGTCATCGGCACGAGCGCGGGCGTCGGCATGTGGATCCTCGGCGAGACCGGGCTCGTCGAGGGCGCCGCGGAGTACGCGCTCCTCTTCGGACTGTGGACGGCGTTCATCGAGGTGATCCCGTACATCGGCCCGTGGCTCTCGGCCGTGCCGCCGGTGATCTACGCGCTGTTCGTCGACCCGATCGGCGTGCTCTGGGTCGCGGCGCTCTTCCTCTTCATCTACCAGGTCGAGGGCCACATCGTCGTCCCGAACGTGATGGCGAGCGCGCTCCGGCTGCACCCGCTGCTCGTGATCTTCGGGCTGCTCGCAGGCGCCGACCTGTACGGGATCGCGGGCGTGCTCGTCGCGCTGCCGACGATGGCCGGGCTGCGGGCGATCTGGGGCTTCTTCCGCCCCCGCGTCGCGCTCGAGCCGTGGGGCGAGGGCACGCCCGACGTTCCCGTGGAGGTCGAGCTCCAACCGCCGGAGGTCGAGCCGCCGCGGGCTGCGAGCGGGCGGCGGTAGTCGTGTGGGAGACGATCGCCCACGAGGCGGCCGCGGAGAGCCCGGTCTGGGCCGACGTGCTCCTGCCCGGCGACGAGCGACGGCCGCAGCCCGTCTTCTCTGAGCTCGCCCCGGCCGAGCTCGGGCTCGGGCTCGAGACGGTGTACGAGGGCTATCTCGTGCACTACGGCCGGTCGAGGCTCTTCGCGCAGCGCGACACCGACACGTCGTTGCTGCTGGGCGACTATCTGTACGCGCACGGGCTCGTGCGAGTCGCGGCGACCGGGAACGTGAGCGCGGTCGCCGACCTCGCCGAGCTCATCTCGCTGTGCGCGCAGGTGCGCGCAGAGGGACGGGACGGCGACGGCGCCGCGTGGGCCGCAACCGCGGCGAGCCTCGGCGGCGGCGCGCTCGCCGGCGCCCGCGAGACGCTTCGGCTGCGCCGCGACTCCGGCCCGCTCGACGCGAGCGCCAGGGCGGCGGCAGGCGACGCGCCGGTCGACCGCGCGCTCGCCGCGCACGCTCGGCTCGTCGGCTAGAGTCGCGCCGATGAGCTCCCCGCTCGCCGCGCTCCTGGCCAACGCCGCCGAGGAAGGCCGCAACGTCATCGTCTCGATGCTCGTCGTCGGGCTCGTCTTCCTCGCCGTAATCGTGCTCGGAGAGCTGAACGACTGGCGCGCGCGGCGCCGTCACCACCGCAGGGCCACGGCGCGCAACTACTAGCCTTTCCGCTCACGGGGCGCGATGCTTCGCGCGTGCGCGAGGAGCTCCCGCGCGGCACGGTTACGTTCCTCTTCACCGACGTCGAGGGCTCGACGCGCCTGCTGCACGAGCTCGGCGCGGAGGGCTACGCGCAGGCGCTCGCCGAGCACCGCCGTGTCATCCGCGGCGCGTGCACGGCCCAGGGCGGCGTCGAGGTCGACACGCAGGGCGACGCCTTCTTCTTCGCCTTCCCGACGGCGCCCGGTGCTCTGGCCGCGGCCGAGGCGTTCACGCAGGAGCTCGCGTTCGGCCCCATTCGCGTGCGCGTCGGGCTGCACGCGGGGACGCCGCTCGTCACCGACGAGGGCTACGTCGGCGACGACGTGCACTTTGCGGCCCGAGTCGCGGCGAGCGCGCACGGCGGACAAGTCGTCGTCTCGCAAGCGACTCGCGACGCCGTCGGCGCCGACCATTCGCTCACCGATCTCGGCGAGCACCGCCTCAAGGACATCGCAGAGGCTGTGTCGATCCACCAGCTCGGGGACGGCGCGTTCCCGCCGCTCAAGACCATCTCGAACACGAACCTGCCCCAACCGGCGAGCTCCTTCGTGGGCCGCGAGCGCGAGCTCGAAGAGGTGCTCGCGCGGATCGACGGTGGCGCGCGGCTCCTGACGCTCACCGGCCCCGGCGGATCGGGGAAGACGCGGCTCGCGCTCGAGGCGGCGGCGAGCCTCGTTCCCGGATACAAGGCCGGGGTCTTCTGGGTCGGCCTCTCGTCCCTTCGCGATCCCGCGCTCGTCACCGAGACGATCTCCCAGACGCTCGGCGCGAAGGACGACCTCGCCGACCACATCGGCGAGCGGGACATGCTCCTGCTGCTCGACAACCTCGAGCAGGTGATCGACGCCGCCCCCGAGCTCTCGGCTCTGTTGGAGGCATGTCCCAACCTCACGCTTCTCGTCACGAGCCGGGAGCTTTTGCGCGTCCAGGGCGAGGTCGAGTACCCGGTCCCTCCGCTCGCCCCGCAGGACGCAATCGAGCTCTTCTGTGCGCGCTCGCAGCTCGAGTCCTCCGAGGACATCACCGAGCTCTGTCGTCGCCTCGACAACCTTCCCCTCGCGGTCGAGCTCGCGGCCGCCCGCACGACGGCCGTCTCTCCCGCCCAGATAGTCGAGCGCCTCTCCAAGCGCCTCGACTTGCTGAAGGGCGGTCGCGACGCCGACCCACGCCAGCAGACCCTGCGTGCGACGATCGAGTGGTCCTACGAACTCCTCTCCCCCGAGGAGCAGCGCCTCTTCGCGCGCCTCGCCGTGTTCGCCGGCGGCTGCACGCTCGAGGCGGCGGAAGAGGTCGCGGACGCCGACCTCGACACCCTGCAGGCGCTCGTCGAGAAGAGCCTCGTGCGTTTCACCGACGGGCGCTACTGGATGCTGGAGACGATCCGGGAGTACGCGGCGGCGCAGCTCGCGGGCGCCTGCGAGCTGGACGCCATGTTCGACCGCGTCGGACGCTTCTTGCTCGACCTCGTGGAGAGCTCACCTGCCGCGCGTGGCGCCGGTCCCGGCCAGATCGAGGTCTTCGAGCGGTTGGAGGCGGAGCATGCGAACGTCCGCACGGTCGTCGAGAACGCCTTCGTGCGCGAGAAGTACGGTCTCGTCGTCCAGCTTGCGTATCGCGAGTGGCATTTCCTTGCGAGCAGAGGTCACGGCGCCGAGGCCGACGCGTGGTTTCGCCGCGCCTTGCCACAGGCCGTCGACGTCTCAGCCGGGGACATCTCGCTGGCAGCGGCGGCGGCCAGCGAGATCGCGCGCGAGCTGCGCGACTTCGATCGGAGCGAAGCCTTGAAGTCGAGCGTCGTCGAGGCCGCCCGGGAAGGCGAGCCCGAGGCAAAGCGGTTGCTCGCCTCCACGCTCGCCGAGCTGTCCGACATCGCGCTTGCGCGAAGCGACGTCAGCGCTGCCCGTGAGTTTGCCGAGGAGGCGCTTCGCGCCTCCCTGGATCCCGGCCGGCGAACACGTGCCATCAGCTCGCTGGCATCCGCGACACTGGCTGCCGGTGATCTGGACAAGGCCGAGGAGCTGCTGATGGAAGTGGCCGAGGCCTGGAAGGGCCGCCACGACTTCAACTACGCAGTCGCACTCACATTCCTCGGCGAGGTCGCGGAGCGCAAAGGAGACCGCGTCGAGGCGGGTCGCCGCTACCGCAGTGCGCTGCGCGGGTTCGCCGACCTGAGAGTTGTTGAGCGCGCGATCGAGTGCTTCGTCCACCTCGCTCGTCTCGACGCGGAGGCCGGGAACGTCGAGCGCGCGGGCCGCCTTCTCGGTGCGTCCTCCGCCCTCCGCGAGAAGCATGCAACCATCGCCGAAGCGATCGAAGTTCCGGCTACGATTCCGCGCCCTGCTCTCGACGTGGGCGCGGCCATGGATTTCGACGAAGCGGTGGAGTACGCGCTCACGTCCCTAGACTGACCGCGCCGTGGCGGGGCCGCCGAAAGACCTGCGCGCGTGGATCGCGCTCCTCGAGCGCGAGGGCGAGCTTCAGCGGGTGGCGGTTGAGGTCGACCCGGATCTCGAGATCACGGAGATCGTCGACCGCGTCGTCAAGGCCGGCGGGCCTGCGCTCCTCTTCGAGCGCCCGAAAGGCTCGACCCACCCGCTGCTGATCAACCAGTTCGGCACCGAGCGGCGGATGTGCCTCGCACTGGGGGTCGAGAGGCTCGACGACGCGGCAGCGAAGCTCGGCGACGTGCTCGACCTGCAGCCGCCGAAGGGCGTCGTCGAGAAGGTGAAGGGCCTGCTGAAGCTCAAGTCGGTCGCGGACTCGCTGCCGAAGACGGTCTCGAAGGGCGCATGCCAGGAGGTCGTGCTCGAGGGCGACGACGTCGACCTCGGCCTGCTCCCGATCCAGCGCTGCTGGCCGGGCGACCCGGCCCCGTTCATCACGCTGCCCGCGGTGATCACGAAGGACCCGAGCGGCGACATCCGCAACGTCGGCATGTACCGGATGCAGGTCATCGACGGCGGCTCGACGTTCATGCACTGGCAGATGCACAAGGACGGGCGCGCGGACCTGCTCGCGGCCGAGGACGGGCGGATCCCCGTCGCGGTCGCGATCG
>Ga0268386_10003924_pt1 | contig 10909 bp, 7 predicted proteins | sample RVTome_15_FD_200260 | JGI IMG/M metagenome (GOLD analysis project Ga0268386, IMG submission 200260) | Soil microbial communities from uranium-contaminated site in the Upper Colorado River Basin, Wyoming, United States - RVT150D86... ... | reverse complement strand
AACACGTTCACACGGACGGACGAACGGATAGGAGCCAGGCAAACCCCTAATCGGACGGGTCGTCGGTGAGATCTGTCTGTGCCTGTTCCTGCTCCAGCCCGGGATGCTCTTCCTCCGGTGATAACTGCATCCCTTCGGTTGGGGATCGCTTCGGTTCGAACCCGGCAACCGGTGGTTCTGCTTCGATGTGGGTGGAGATCCGCCTGGCGAAGCGGAACCCCTGTCGATGCGGTCCCGGCTCGGCGGGTTCGTTGTTGGGGGTATCCAGATACCTGCGCATCCCGTTGGCGAACTGGATGCCCTCGCGCTGGTTGTCCGTCAGCATGTCTCCATCGACCTCCTTCGCAGCCAGAACCTCTCGCACCATCGAGGCCAGTTCCGGATACTCGAGCGATCCGGGGTCCCAGTGCTCGTCGCCGGGGATCTCGACGTGGCCGTACGCGAACGGAGCGTCCCAGATCTCGTGGCGACGGTAGTACGTATCCACGGCCGCCGGGAGTCGGTCGAGCCGGATCGGCCATCGATCGGGTCGCCGCAGCGCGGTTGCGACGAAACCACGCCGATGGAGCAGTGAGAGAACCGCGACGAGTGGCGGGAGGCTCGATGGCGTCGGTAGCCACGGGTCGAGCCTCGAGAACCCCACGATCTCGATCTGGAGGAGATCATGATCGTGCTCGTCGACAGCCGCCCCCCTGGCCCACAGCGGTCGGTGTTGGCCGATGACGTCCTCGCCCACCTGGAACTCGGTCGGGAACCTTAGATGCTCCACGTAACCGTGCGTCTCGGTGGTGTGAAGGCAGACCAGTGGGTGGCTCCGTCGTCGTCGTTCGTACGGACCTTGTGGGAAGTGTTTGACGGGGATGAGCTTGTCGTTCGGCCCGCGAAGCTTCCCGACGATCCAGCCGTTGATGATCTCGTACGTCATCGGACTCGGGATCGTGTCCCAACCACGGTCTCCACATAGTGTCACGGGTTCGCAGCGATATCCGCTCAGCTGAGGAATCAGCGGCTGACCGAACAGATCTCGAGCGTGGGCGGTCGGTCGGCGTGGGCAGTATTCAGGTCGATGTCGCCATCGGGTGCCGTCGTCAGGAGCCCGGCAACCCTCGGAACATCGAGGCGATGTCGGTACCCGCGGCGAACACGAGGATCAGGACCGCAACCGCCACCGCCGCGACGCCGAGCAACGAGGCCAGCCGCCCCATCCTGGTCTCGATCGTCCCCTCAACATCGGCGGGTGCCCAGTCGAGCAGCTCGCCGATCGGCACGATCTCCTCGCTCTCGACCTCCGGCTCCGTGACCACGCTGGGTGGCCGGTCGGGGAGGCCGAGCATCGCCTCCGCCGGGAGCCCGGTCGCCGTAGCTCCGTCATCGAGGGCGAGCTGGGGGTCCGCCACGAGGCCCCGGTGATACCCGCCGCGTGATCCACCAAACGGCGCGGCCCCGATCACCCCACCGGCTCGACCGGGTCCCCCACCCGAGCCTCGCCGGGCTCGAGGACCTCGGCGTACACGCCGAACTCGAGCTCGTTCTCGGCGTTCACGCCGCGGTAGTCGCGGATCACTCTGAGCGTGGGGAAGTCCCGGCGGCCGGTCGCGGGGTCGAGCGTCGTCACCACGCATCTAGGGACCGGCGCTCCCACACGGAGAAGGACCTCGCCGACCCTGACCTCTCGGCCCGCCCACGAATCCTCCTCGTGCGGCCGCGAGACGCCCTCGATCTCGATGGTCATCCGGAACCGACCCGGGTCGAGTGTTCCGTCGTGGCCTCCCTGCCGGGCGAGCTCGGCGACCGACTCGAGGGAGACCAGCGTCACCGGGCGAACGTCGAGTGCGTCGCCCGGGCGGTCGGGCCGAGCGAGCCGGACCTCGTGCCCCGCGTAGCGAGAAAGCGCCTCGGTGAAGTCTCCGTCGACCACGCGCGCCGGCACCTCGCGACCGTAGAAGTCGACGAAGAGCGCCTCGCCATCGGGCTCGGGCCTGCCGGCGACCACGACGCCGTCGGGGAGTCGCAGCTCGAGCTCGTCGCGCTCCTCGTCGTAGTCCGCGACGACCGGGAGGATCGGCGCCTTCGTAGCGCCCGAGAACCTCTTGCCGTTCCCGTCGACGAGGAAGAAGCGGCGGTCCCCGAGCGCCCCCCGCACGTCGAATCGCAGCCGGTCGGGGTGCTGCAGCGCGGTCGACTTCACCGGCGTAACGTTGAATCCAGCGACCCTAGCCATCGAGCTCACGCTACCAAGCTGGAGCGCTCCGGGATGCAACGTGGTGCGTGGTAGCGTTCGGCCGTGGAGCCCGTCGCGCGTTCGGATGCGTTCGCCGCTTCGTCGGAGATCCATCCCGACCTCGGCGAAGTGGTGTTCCTGCTCGGCACCTGGAGGGGCGAGGGCGACGGCGAATGGCCCGGGACCGAGCCGTTCCGCTACGGCGAGGAGGTGGCCTTCGAGGACGTGGGCGACGATTACCTCGTGTACACGCACCGGTCGTGGTCCCTCCACGACGGCTCGCCGGTGCACCTGGAGCGCGGGTTCCTCCGCCCCGCAGGACCCGGCCGCGTCGAGCTCGTACTGGCGCATCCGCTCGGGATCACGGAGATCGCCGAGGGGACGGTGGTGGCGGGGGAGGCCGTCGAGGTGGCGTCTACGGTTGTGGGGCTCACCTCGACCGCAGGCCCCGTGACCGAGCTGCGCAGGCGGATCGAGGTTCGGGGCGACGCGATGCTGAACGAGACCCACATGGCGATGCGCGACGTACCGCTCATGTCCCACGTCCGTGCGCGCCTCGCACGAGCGTGAGGCCCCGGTGACCCGCGGGCCGTCCCTCAGCTCGATCTTTCTCGCGCTCGCCGTCGCCGGCATCATCGGCGGCGGCGTGCTCTGGTTCGCGGGCGACCGCGACGCGGCGAACGCGGTGTGGGCGCTCACGACCGCGATCGGGCTCGTCCCGATCGGCTGGGAGGTGGTCTCCGGGATCTGGCGTCGTCAGCCCGGCGTCGACCTGATCGCCCTGCTCGCGATGGCGGGCGCGCTCGCGCTGGAGGAATACCTCGCCGGCGCCGTGATCGCGTTCATGTTGGCGACCGGCCGGACGCTCGAGGACTTCGCGGAAGGTCGGGCGCATCGGGAACTCTCGGCGCTGCTTGAGCGTGCCCCGCGGGTGGCTCACCGCTACGAGCACGGTGCGCTGGCGTCGGTCCCGGTCGAGGAGGTGGTCCCCGGCGACACCCTGCTCGTCAAGCAGGGCGAGGTCCTGCCGGTGGACGGCATCGTCGCGCAGGGTGGAGCGGTCCTCGACGAGTCCGCCCTCACGGGTGAGTCGCGGCCGATCGAACGGGCCGAGGGCGAGCCGGTGCGTTCGGGTGCGCTGAACGCGGGCGGAGCGTTCGACCTTCGAGCGATCGCGACCGCTGAGCGGAGCACGTACGCCGGGATCGTCCGGCTCGTCGAGCAGGCAGAGAGGGAGCGGGCCCCCTTCGTCCGGCTCGCCGACCGCTACGCGCTGATCTTCATCCCCCTCACGCTCGTGATCGCCGGGACGGCGTGGGCGGTGACGGGGGACCCGGTGCGTGCGCTCGCCGTGCTGGTCGCCGCGACGCCGTGTCCCTTGATCCTGGCGGCGCCGATCGCGATCGTGGCCGGCATCTCCCGCGCCGCCAAGCGAGGGGTGATCGTCAAGGGTGGGAGCGCTTTGGAGGCCCTGGCGCGTGGGCGCGTCCTGCTGTTCGACAAGACCGGCACGCTCACGAGCGGCTCGCCCGAGCTCGCCGACGTCGAGGCGTTCGGCCCGCACCATCCCGAGGAGGTCCTGCGTCTGGCCGCCTCGCTGGATCAGCTGTCGCCGCACGTGCTGGCGACGGCGATCGTGGCGGCCGCTCGCGCCCGAAGCCTCGAGCTCTCGTTCCCCGAGCGGGTCGAGGAGGAGCCCGGCGCGGGGATACGGGGATCGGTCGACGGGCGCGTGGTGGCGCTCGGGAAGGCCGCGTGGGTCGCAAGGGAGCAGCCGCTCCCGGCTCGCGCCCGGGACGTGCGACGGCGGAGCGCGATGGAGGGCTCCTCGTGCGTGATCGTCGCGATCGACGGAGAGGTAGCGGGCGCGCTGGTGCTGGACGATCCCGTCAGGCCCGACGCCCCCAGGGTGATCCGCTCGCTCCGTCGAGCCGGGATCGAGCGGGTCGTGATGGTCACCGGCGACCATCCCGACGTCGCGGAGTCCGTGGGGATCGCGATCGGGGTCGATCGGATCCTGTCCGAGCGGGACCCGGCGGACAAGGTCGACGCGGTCAAGGCCGAGCGAGAGGGCGGGCTCACGATCATGGTGGGTGACGGCGTGAACGACGCGCCGGCCCTCGCCGCCGCGGACGTCGGTGTGGCCATGGGCGCGCGCGGCGCGACCGCGTCGTCGGAGGCGGCGGACGTGGTGCTCGCGGTCGATCGCCTCGACCGGGTGGCGGAGGCGATGCGGATCGCGCGGAGGTCGCGAGGGATCGCGGTCGAGAGCGTGCTGGTCGGGATGGGCCTCTCGCTCGCGGCGATGCTGCTCGGCGCGTTCGGCGTGCTCAAGCCGATCGGCGGCGCGCTCGCGCAGGAGGTGATCGACGTCGCGGTCATCCTGAACGCGCTTCGGGCCCTCCGTCCGGGTCGAGGGACGCTCGGCCGGCCGGGGCCCGGGTCGAACGTCGGGGAACGCTTCCGCGACGAGCACCGCGAGTTCACGCCGCATCTGCAGCGGATCCGCACCGTCGCGGATCGCCTGGAGACGTACTCGGCGGACGAGGTCATGACGGAGCTCGAGCAGATCCGGTGGTTCCTGTTGGAACGCCTCGTGCAGCACGAGCAGGAGGAGGAGGCGGCCGTCTACCCGGTGGTGGCCGAGCTCCTGGGCGGCGAGGACCCGATGGGGTCGATGGAACGCGCCCACATGGAGATCGAGCACCTCGCCCGCGTCTTCGGCCACCTGCTCTCCGATCTCCCGCCGGAGGGGCCCGGACCCGAGGACCTGATCGACCTCCGTCGCGTGCTCTACGGGCTGCACGCGATCCTGCGCCTGCATTTCGCGCAGGAAGAGGAGGCGTACTCGTGGCTCGCGGCGGAGACCGACCGCGAACCGGTGGGCGCGGCCGGGTGACGCGGACGAGTCCTCGCGACCGGGGCGGGATCACCCTCGAAGGACGAGGCCCCGGTAGCCCTCGACGAACCCGGCGGTCCGCAGAGCATCGGCGAACGGCGACTCCACGGCGGGGGCGCCGTCGATCCTGGTGAGCTCGATCCGGCGCAGCCGCCCGTCCTTGACGAGGGAGGCGAGCGCGTCCACCCACGCTCCGTCCGAACCGGCCGGGAAGGCGAGGAGCGTTCGACCGCCCCGCTCGAGGTATGCGGCCGCCTCCCCGTCCGCGAGGACGACGTAGGCGCCCGAGACCCGGGCTGGCCGCCCCGCGCTCTCGGGCCACGCGAGCGCAGCCCCGTACGGCTGCGCCGGGTCGGCGGCGCCCAGGACGGAGACCGACGTCTCGGCGGCGACGTCGCGGAGCTCGCGGATCCGGTCGACGGCGCCCGGCAACGCGAACTGCGCGGCGCCCAGCCCGTCGACGAAGTAGCCGCGCCGGACCCTGCCGGACTCCTCGAGGGCGCGAAGCACCGCATAGACGCCCGCGTACCCGCCGGGGACCCCTTCGGCCACCACCGCCTCGCGCGTCACGACCCCGTGGCGCTCGAGCAACTGCGTGGCCCGGGCGTGGGCGAGCTCGGTGGGCGTGGGCTCGGGACTGAGCAGCGAGGCGGCGAGTGACCAGCGGCCGGCGCCCGCGGGCGGCCCGACCCGCCGGAGGGCCCCAGGCCGCGGTTTCGCGCCCGTTCGCGCCGCCTTGCGCCGGTGCCTCGTGGGGTACGAACGGAGCGGCGCCATCGTGTCGTTGCTGACTTCGCCGGCCCAGACGAGGTCCCAGAGCGCGTCGAGGACGACCCGTTCGTTGGGGAGCCGGGCCGCCGCGTACAGGTCGGGCCAGAAGGAGGCGCCCCGCCCCTCGAGCCTCGCACGGAGCGCGTCGTGGACCGGGCCGGAGGGCGAGTCCGCCGGCGACGTGACGAGCCTGCGGAGATCGTCGCGGAAACCCAGCGCGATCCGTCCGTCGTCCGCGCCGATCCCTCCGGCGCCGATCCACACGACGTCGCCGCTCGCACACAGGGCGTCCAGGTCCGCCGGCCGGTAGCCACGCACCCTCGAGGGCAGCACGTCGGTTTCGAGTATCGATGCCGGGATGGCCGCCCCCTGGAGCTGGCCGATCGTCTCCAGCAGGGCCGACGGTCCGCTCCGCGGCCGGGTGGCCGCCTGCCACTCGGGCAGGAAGCGCCCGAGCGCCGCCGCGTCGACCGGTTCCACCTCCCGGCGAAGCGCGGCCAGCGACCGCCGTCGCAACATCCTCAGCACGTCCGCGTCGCACCACTCGCGTTCGAGGCCGCCGGGCCTGAACTCGCCGCGCACGACCCGCTCCCGTGCTTCGAGCGCCGCCAGGGCGCCGGCCACGCGCTCCTCCGTGACGCCGAGGCGGGCGGAGACGTCCCGGGCCCGGAACGGCCCGTGTGTCCTCGCGTACCGGGCGACGAGGGACTCGAGCGGCGCCGGCTCGGGCTCGGTGAACGCGGCGGGGATGCCGACCGGCAGCGCCGCGCCGAGCGCGTCCCGGTACCGGGACGCGTCCTCGATCGCCACCCACCGTTCCTCGCCGGCAACGTGCAGACGGATCGCCCGCGTGCCGTGCTCGAGGTCGTCGAGCCAGGTCGCCGCGTGGCCGACCCCGCGAGCCACGACCTCCTGATTCGTGAGATCGCCGAGCCGCCGGAGGAGATCGTGCACGTCGTCTGCGTTGCGCGCGCGACGCGACGCGGCCAGGTGCTGCAGCTCGAGCTCCAGCGCGTCGAGCGCCTCGGGATCGATGAGCTCGCGCAGGTCCTCTGCCCCGAGCAGCTCGCGCAACAGGTCGCGGTCGAGAGCCAGCGCGGCCGCTCGGCGCTCTGCGAGCGGCGCGTCGTACTCGTACATGTAGACCGCGATCCACGTGAACAGGAGCGACTGGGCGAACGGCGACGACCGCGCCGTGTCCACGGAGACGACGCGGATCTTCCGAGACCGGATGTCCGCGAGGATCTGCTTCAGCGAGGGGACGTCGAACACGTCGCGGAGGCACTCGCGCGTCGCCTCGAGCAAGATCGGGAACGACGGATGCTGCGACGCGACCTCGAGCAGGTCGGCGCCCCGTCGTCGCTGCTGCCACAGCGGCGTCCGGCGGCCGGGCGTGCGGCGGGGGAGCAGCAGCGCCCGGGCTGCCGCCTCCCGGAAGATGGTGGTGAACATCGCGGTCGCCGGGAGGCGTTCGACGATCAGCGGCTCGACGTCCTCGGGGTCGAACAGCAGGTCCTCCAGCCGGATCCGTTCCTCGGACTCGGGGAGCCGGATCGCGATCCCGTCGTCGCTCCAGAGCACCTGGACGTCGAGCCCCGAGTGCTCGGAGAGCCGGGCCTCGATCGCCATCGCCCACGGCGCGTGCACCCGCGCGCCGAACGGCGACAACACGCACACGCGCCAGTCGCCGAGCTCGTCGGGGAACCGCTCGACGACGATCGTGCGATCGTCCGGGACGACGCCGGTCGCGTCCTTCTGATCCTCGAGGTAGGAGGTGAGGTTCTCCGAGGCGAGCTCGTCGAGCCCGAACTCCGATCGCAGCCGTTCGATCGCGCGATCGCGGGGCGCCGCGGCGAGCTCCCGCGTGATCTCGCCCACCGCGCGGCCGAGCTCGATCGGCCGGCCGGGCTTGTCGCCGTGCCAGAACGGCATCTTCCCTGGCTGTCCCGGCGCGGGCGAGACGATCACCCTGTCGAGCGTGATGTCCTCGATCCGCCACGAGCTCGCGCCGAGCACGAACACCTCGCCCCGGCGGCTCTCGTACACCCATTCCTCGTCGAGCTCGCCCACGCGGCGGCCGTCGGTCGTGAACGCGCCGAACAGGCCTCGGTCGGGGATCGTGCCGGCGGACGCGATCGCGATCCGCCCAGCGCCCTCGCGCGCCCGGAGCCGGTCCGTCTTCCGGTCCCACACGACCCGGGGCCGCAGCTCGGCGAACCCATCCGCCGGGTACTTACCGCTCAGGAGGTCGAGGACGCCGTGGAGCAGCTCGTCGCCGAGCTCCGCGAAGTTGGCCGCCCGCCGGACGACCGCTCCGAGGTCCTCGAGCGACCACTCGTCCACCGCGCACATCGCGACGATCTGTTGCGCGAGCACGTCGAGCGGGTTGCGAGGGTAGCGCGTCTCCTCGATCGCGCCCTCGAGCATGCGCCGGACCACGACCGTCGCCTCCAGCAGGTCACCCCGGTACTTCGGGAACACCGTCCCGCGGGACGGCTCGCCCACCCGGTGCCCGGCACGCCCGATCCGTTGGAGTCCGCGGCTGACCGATCCCGGCGACTCGACCTGGATCACGAGATCCACGGCGCCCATGTCGATGCCGAGCTCGAGCGAGCTCGTCGCGACGATCGCCCTCAGCGTGCCGCGCTTCAGGGCGTCCTCGATCTCGAGCCGCTGCTCCCGCGCGATCGAGCCGTGATGGGCGCGGACCAGCTCCTCGTCCGCCAGCTCGTTCAACCGCGCCGCGAGCCGTTCGGCCAGGCGCCGGGCGTTCACGAAGACGATCGTCGAGCGGTGCGCGCGGATCAGCTCGAGGAGCCGAGGGTGGATCGCCGGCCAGATCGACGCCCGCGGCGGCGCGGTGCCGGGGGTCGCGGGTCCCTCCATCGCCGGCATCCGCTGGGGCGTCTCCGCCACGTCGGACAGCTCGGCCATGTCCTCGACCGGGACGACGACCTCGACCTCCATCGGTTTCCGGTGCCCGGCGTCGACGATCGTGACCTCGCGCGGACCGTGCTCGGTCTGCCCCCCGAGGAACCGCGCGATCTCCTCGAGCGGCCGCTGCGTGGCCGACAGGCCGATCCGCTGTGGGGGCTCGTGCGCGATCTCCTCGAGGCGCTCGAGCGACAGCGCGAGGTGGGCGCCGCGCTTGCCGCCCGCGAGCGCGTGGATCTCGTCGACGATCACCCACCGGACGCTCCGGAGCACCTCGCGCGCCTGCGAGGTCAACATCAGGTACAGGGACTCGGGCGTCGTGATGAGGATGTCCGGCGGTCGGGCCTGGATCCTTCGCCGTTCGTTCGCCGGGGTGTCGCCGGTCCGCATGGCCGCCCTCGGCTCGTGCACACGGCCGCCGAGGCGTTCGGCCGCGAGCGAGATGCCGGCGAGCGGCGCCCGCAGGTTCTTCTCGATGTCGACCGCCAGCGCTCGCAGCGGCGACACGTACAGCACCCGGCACCGCCGGTCGGCCGGCGGCGGCGGGTCGGTCATCAGCCGGTCGAGCGCCCACAGGAAGGCCGCGAGTGTCTTGCCCGAGCCCGTGGGCGCGAGGATCAGCGAGTGGCCGCCGTCCGCGATCGCCGGCCACCCCTGCGCCTGCGCGGGGGTCGGCGCGTCGAAGGTCGCCTCGAACCAGGCGCGGACGGCGGGGGAGAAGCGGTCGAGGCTCACGGCTCCACGGTATCGCGAAGACCGGACACGGCCCGACCGGGAACGGCGGAGCACCGAGGGGCCGCCGGTAGGATGCGCACCGTGTCGTGTCTCCGCAGAGCATCGGCCGCCGTCGTCGGCGCGCTCGCCCTCTGGGTTGGGGGCCCCGCGGCCGCGCAACCCGGCCCGGCCGCCGAGGACCCCGGCGATCTGATCGTGCTCGCCGGGGACGTGTCCGTGCGTCGGGGCGAGGAGGTCGGCGAGGTCGTCGTGCTGCACGGGACCGCGACGGTGAGCGGCCTCGCCCGCGGCGACGTGATCGTGCTCGATGGTCGGATCGCGGTCACCGGCCAGGTGAGCGGGTCGGTCGTGAGCGTCAACGGACCCGTCACGCTCGGCCCCTCGGCACACGTGGGCGGCGACGTGCTCGCGCACGGACGGGTCCGCACCGAGGCGGGCGCGCTGGTGGACGGTGATCTCCGTGGGGGCGCGACGTTCACCCTGCGCGAGCCCATCCAGGCGTTGGGGCGATTCGCCTCCTGGCTGGCCGTCTGGGTCTCGGTCCTGGGCCTGGGACTCCTGCTCCTGCTGTTCGCGCCGAGGGGCGCCGACGCCGTGGCGAGCGTCGCCCGTGCGCGGCCCTGGGGCTCGCTCGGCTGGGGCGCGCTGACCTTCGTCGTCCTGCCGCTCGCAGGCGGGATCGCGGTCGTGACGCTCGTGGGGCTCCCGCTGGGGCTCGGGCTGCTCATGGCACTGTTCTTCGTCTACTCGATCGGTGTCTCGTGGAGCGCCTTCGCGCTCGGGCGCCGGCTGTGGCCGGAGCCCCACGGCCGGGTGACGGCGCTCGCGATCGGGTGGGCGATCCTTGCCGCCGTCGCCGCGATCCCGTTCCTCGGTGGGGTCGTCTGGGTCGCGGGCGCGGTGTTCGGTCTCGGCGCGGCGCTCCTCGCGACGTGGCAGGCGCGCGGCGCCGGCGGGCGCCACCGTCCGGGTGGGAAGATGCCCGTCGAACGCAGGATCGAGGCGGAGATCGGCGCGTCGACGGCGGACGGCGCGCTCGTCGAGCGGGAGGCGGGACAGGAGGGGGTGGGGTTGTGAGCGATCCGCAAGCGGTCGAACGGCTCCGGAGTTGTCCCCTGCTCGTGGGGCTCGACGACTCGGCGCTCGAGCTCGTCGCCGACCTCGCGACCGAGTTCGACGTGCCGGCTGGACACGTCCTCGCCGAGCACGGGCAGCCCGGCTCGGGCATGTTCGTGATCACCGAGGGCACCGTGGCTGTCGAGCTGCCGGCGGGGCCGGTCGCGCTCGGCCCTGGTGAGTTCGTGGGCGAGCTGGCGCTGCTCGCCGACGTGGACAGGGTCGCCCGGGTT
>Ga0268386_10003923_pt1 | contig 10912 bp, 9 predicted proteins | sample RVTome_15_FD_200260 | JGI IMG/M metagenome (GOLD analysis project Ga0268386, IMG submission 200260) | Soil microbial communities from uranium-contaminated site in the Upper Colorado River Basin, Wyoming, United States - RVT150D86... ... | reverse complement strand
CCGCGCGCGCTCCAGCGCTGCGTCGGGGTCGGAGAGTGCCGGCGCGCCAAGGGCGGCGTGATGTGCCCGAGCTTCATGGTCACGCGGGAGGAGAAGCACACGACGCGCGGGCGCGCGCGACTCTTGGACGAGATGATCCGAGGCGAAGTCCTGACCGGCGGCTGGAAGGAAGACGCGGTGCGCGAGTCGCTCGACCTCTGCCTCGCGTGCAAGGGGTGCAAGTCGGACTGCCCCGTCGGCGTGGACGTCGCGGCGTGGAAGGCGGAGTTCCTCTCCCGCTACTACCGTGGGCGGTTGCGCCCCGCGGCGGCGTACTCGATGGGACTGATCCACCGGTGGGCAGCCGCCGCGTCGGCCGCGCCCGCGCTCGCGAACTTCCTCATCCAGACGCCCGGACTCTCCGCCGTCGCGAAAGCGCTCGGCGGGATCGCGCCGGAGAGGCGGGTGCCTCCGTTCGCGTCGCAGACCTTTCGCGCGTGGTTCGAGCGGCACCGGCGGGCGCGACGCGCGGAGCGGTCCAGTCGTCCCGTCCTGCTCTTCCCCGACACGTTCACGAACCACTTCTCGCCCGGGATCGGGCGCGCGGCGGTCGACGTCCTGGAGAGCGCGGGCTTCGGTGTCGAGATACCCCGACGCCGGGTCTGCTGCGGCCGGCCGCTCTACGACTGGGGGATGCTCGGCTCCGCGCGGCGGCTCCTGGCGAGCGCGCTCGACGTCCTCTCCGAGCCGATCGAGCGCGGCGTTCCCCTCGTCGTGCTCGAGCCGAGCTGCGCGGCGGTCTTTCGTGACGAGCTGCCGGAGCTCTTCCCCCGCGACGAGCGCGCCGCACGACTTTCCGGGAGCACGCACCTTCTCGGCGGCTTTCTCGAGGCGGAGGCGGCGGACCAAACCGTTCCGACCCTGCCTCGCAAAGCGCTCCTCCAGTTTCACTGCCATCAGCGCGCGCTCTTCGGGATCGACGCGGACCGGCGCCTCCTCTCGCGCATGGGCGTCGAGGCCGAGATTCCCGACTCGGGCTGCTGCGGCATGGCGGGCGCGTTCGGGTTCGAGAAGTCGCGCTACGAGGTCTCCATGGCGATCGGCGAGCGTGTCCTGCTGCCGGAAGTCCGCCGTGCCGACCCCGAGACGCTCCTCGTCGCGGATGGGTTCAGCTGCCGCGAGCAGATCGCGCAGGGGACCGGACGACGCGCGCTGCACCTCGCCGAGGTCATCCGCCGCGCGATGGAGGAAGAGCACGCCTGAGCGCGTTGCCGTGGCAAGTGGAGACCTGACCCCATATAGACTACCGGCGCGCTACGATGCAGATCTTCCATCGGAGCACGAACTTCCTCTCTCGGGTCTCGATCTTCGGGGCGGTCTTCTTCATTGGCATCCTGCTCTGGCTCTTCTACGACCTCGAGGCTTCGCCCTACACGACCCAGCAGACGACGGCGCGCGAGCAACCGATTCAGTTCTCCCACGCACACCACGTCGGGGCGATCGGGATCGACTGCCGCTACTGCCACACGTCCGTCGAGAAGGCGGCGTTCGCCGGGATTCCGCCGACGAAAACGTGCATGAACTGCCACTCGCAGATCTGGGCGCAGAGCCCGTATCTCGAGCCGGTCCGGGAGAGCTTCCGGACGGACAAGTCGCTCGAGTGGACGCGCGTCAACGACCTGCCGGACTTCGTCTACTTCGACCACTCCGTCCACGTGAACAAGGGAATCGGCTGCGAGACGTGCCACGGCCGCGTGGACCAGATGCCGCTCATGTACCAGGCGGAGTCCCTCCAGATGCGGTGGTGCCTCGACTGCCACCGCAACCCGGAGAACTACCTGCGGCCCAAGGAGGAAGTCTTCACGATGGGCTGGAAGCCGCCCGTCGAACAGGCGGTCATGGGCGAGAAGCTCAAACGCGAGTACCAGATCCGCAGCCGCGCCGTGCTCGAGAGCTGCTCGACGTGTCACCGATGAGGCTGCCGGTCCACCCGGGCGCAGCGCGGGAGCCCGGGCACGCGACGGGGATGCCCGACGGGCTCGACCGCCGGGAGCTCTTCCGGTACGTCGGCGCGTCGCTCGCGCTCGCCGGCGCGACCGCGTGCACGCGCCAGCCCGCCGAGAAGATCGTGCCGTACGTCCGCCAGCCGGAGGAGATCGTTCCCGGCAAGCCGCTCTTCTACGCCACCGCGATGAGCATCGGCGGGCTCGCGACCGGGCTTCTCGTCGAGAGCCACATGGGCCGGCCGACCAAGGTGGAGGGCAACCCGCTCCACCCCGCGAGCCTCGGCGGGACCGACGCGTTCGCCCAGGCGGCCGTGTATGGGCTCTACGACCCGGACCGCTCGCAGACGATTCTCCATCTGGGCGAGATCCGTCCCTGGTCCGGCTTCCTGGGCGAGATGCGCACCGTCCTCCAGGAGGAGCTCCCGCGTCGCGGCGCCGGCCTGCGCATCCTGACGGAGACCGTCTCCTCGCCGACGCTCGCCCGGCAGCTCGCGGCGCTCCTGGCGGCGCTTCCCGCCGCGCGGTGGCACCAGTGGGAGCCGGCGTCGCGCGACAACGCGGTGAACGGCGCGCGGATCGCCTTCGGATCGCCCGTCAACACGATCCACCGCCTGGCGGACGCGGACGTGATCCTCTCCCTCGACTCGGACTTCCTCGCGTGCGGGCCCGCGCAGTCGCGACTCGCGCGAGAGTTCGCGGCGCGTCGGCGCGCCATCGCCTCCGGCGGCGCGATGAACCGGCTCTACGTCGTCGAGAGCGCCATGACCGCGACGGGCGCGCGCGCGGACCACCGCATGCCGCTCAAGGCGGCGGAGGTCGAGGCGTTCGCGCGGTCGGTGGCGACGAAGCTCGGCGTCGGCGCTGCCTCGGGAACCGCGGAGTCGGGCGGGCCCTTCGCGACCGACCCGCTCGCCCGGGCGCTGGCGGCCGACCTCGTGCGGCACCGGGGGCGCTCCGTCGTCATCGCCGGCGACGCGCAGCCGCCCGCGGTCCACGCGATCGCCCACGCGATGAACGGCATGCTCGCGAACGCGGGGCGGACCGTCGTCTACACGGATCCGGTCGAAGCGAACCCGGAGGACCAGCTCGAGTCGCTCCGCGCGCTCGTCCACGACATGAGGAGCGGCGTGGTCTCGACGGTGCTCGTCCTCGGCGGGAACCCGGTGTTCAACGCGCCGGCCGACCTGGGGTTCCGCGACGCATTCCGGAAGGTCGCGCGCCGCATGCATCTCTCGCTCGAGAGCGACGAGACGTCGGTCGAATGCCAGTGGCACGTGGCCGAGGCGCACTTTCTCGAATCCTGGAGCGACGCGCGCGCGTTCGACGGGACGGTGTCGATCGTGCAGCCGCTCATCGCGCCGCTGTACGGCGGCCACTCCGCGCACGAAGTCCTCGCGGCGCTGTCCGATCAGCCGGAGCGTTCCGCGTACGAGGCCGTCCGCGAGACCTGGAGCGGACACCTGCCCGGCAATTTCGAGGAGTCGTGGCGGCGCGCGCTCCACGACGGGGTCATCCCCGGCACGGCGCTGCCCGTGCGGACCGTGACCGGGGCCGCGCTTCCAGCGGCGATGCCCCCGTCCCCGTCGGGACTGGAGCTCACTTTCCGGCCCGATCCCACGATCCACGACGGGCGCTTCGCCAACAACGGCTGGCTCCAGGAGCTGCCCAAGCCCGTGACGACCGTGACCTGGGACAACGTCGCGGCGATGTCGGCCGCGACGGCCGTCCGGCTCGGCGTCGCGAACGAGGAGGTCATCGAGCTCTCGGTCCCGGGACGCCGCGTCCGCGCCCCGGTCTGGATCGTCGCCGGCCAACCGGACGGGTCGATCGGCGTCACTTTCGGCTACGGCCGCACGGCGGCGGGCCGGCTCGGCTCGGGGGCGGGTTTCGACGCGTACGCGATCCGAACCTCCGCCGGTCTCTGGCGGTCGGACGCCGTCCAAGTGCGAAAGACCGGCGAGCGATGGCGGGTCGCAGTCACCCAGGAGCATCACTCGATGGAGGGACGGCAGCTGGCCCGGTCGGTCTCGGCGGACGAGCTCTCCCGGAATCCGGCCGTGGTGCAGGAGATGGGGGAAGCGCCGTCACCCGGTCAGACTCTCTACCCGGAGCATCCCTCGCACGACTATGCGTGGGGGATGGCGATCGACCTCGGCAGCTGCGTCGGGTGCAACGCGTGCGTGATCGCGTGCACGGCGGAGAACAACATTCCGATCGTCGGCAAGGACCAGGTCCTCCGCGGCCGCGAGATGCACTGGCTGCGCGTCGATCACTACGCCGACGGCGAGCCCGCGAACCCACGACACGCGTTCCAGCCGGTGCCGTGCATGCACTGCGAGACCGCGCCCTGCGAGCTCGTCTGCCCCGTCGAAGCGACCGTACACAGCGCCGAGGGGCTGAACGACATGGTCTACAACCGGTGCGTCGGGACGAAGTATTGCGCGAACAACTGTCCGTACAAGGTGCGGCGCTTCAACTTCTACCACTGGTCCACGCAGTTCCGCGCGCCGAGCATGCGGATGCTCGCCAACCCCGACGTGACCGTGCGCTGGCGCGGCGTCATGGAGAAGTGCACGTACTGCGTCCAGCGCATCAACGAGGGGAAGATCAAGGCGAAGCTCGAGAACCGGCGAGTCCGCGACGGGGAGGTCGTCACCGCGTGCCAGCAGGCGTGCCCCGCGGAGGCGATCGTCTTCGGCGACCTCGCCGACTCCAACAGCCGGGTCTCACATCGCCGCCGGTCGCCGCTCTCCTACGGCCTGCTGGCGGAGCTCGGCACGCGTCCGCGGACGACTTACATGGCCTCCGTCGAGAATCCGAGCGCACAGCTCGTGGAGGAGGGCCGCGCGTGAAGGAGGACGCCGCGCGGCGCGCCCGGGGCGGACCTCCGGTGATCGAGCCGGGGCACACGTACGCCTCGGTCACCGACAAGATCAGCTCGATCGTCCTCGCGCGTCGGACGCCGCTCTTCTGGGTCCTCGGCTTCTTCGTCTCTTTCCTGGTGACGATGGCCTTGCTCGTCGCGATCTCGTACCTGCTCGCGAGAGGGCTCGGGATCTGGGGCATCAACCAGCCGGTCGAGTGGGCGTTCGACATCATCAACTTCGTCTGGTGGATCGGGATCGGCCACGCCGGGACGCTCATCTCCGCGATCCTCCTGCTGCTTCGACAGGAGTGGCGGACGTCGATCAACCGCTTCGCCGAGGCGATGACTCTCTTCGCGGTCGCGTGCGCCGGGCTCTTCCCGCTCCTCCACCTGGGCCGCCCGTGGCTGGCGTACTGGCTCCTGCCGTACCCGAACACGATGGCGCTGTGGCCTCAGTGGCGAAGCCCGCTCGTGTGGGACGTATTCGCGGTCGGAACGTACGCGACCGTCTCGTTCCTCTTCTGGTTCGTCGGCATGATCCCGGACCTCGCGACGCTGCGCGATCGCGCCAGAAGGAAGGGCTTCCAGATCTTCTACGGAATGCTCGCGATGGGGTGGCGGGGATCCGCGCTCCACTGGCACCGCTACGAGATGGCGTACCTGCTGCTCGCCGGGCTCGCGACGCCGCTCGTCATCTCGGTCCATACGGTGGTCTCGTTCGATTTCGCTGTCGGGATCATCCCCGGGTGGCACTCGACGATCTTTCCGCCGTACTTCGTCGCCGGCGCGATCTACGCGGGCTTTGCGATGGTCCTGCTTCTGGCGATCCCGCTCCGCAAGGTCTACGGCCTCGAGGACTTCATCACGATGCGCCACCTGCAGAACATGGCGAAGGTCATGCTCGCGACGGGCCTCGTCGTGGGCTACGGCTATGTCATGGAAGCGTTCATGGCCTGGTACAGCGCGAACCCCTACGAGACGTACATGATCACCAACCGGATGCGCGGCCCCTACGCCCCGGTTTACTGGTCCCTCATGCTCTGCAACATCGTCGCGCCGCAGTTCCTCTGGTTGAAGCGCGTGCGCGGAAGCCCCGTGGCGCTGTTCGTGATCGCGGTCATCGTTTCGATCGGGATGTGGCTCGAGCGGTTCGTCATCGTCGTGACGAGCCTCCACCGCGACTTCCTCCCCTCGTCATGGGGGATGTACTCGCCCACCCTCTGGGACTGGACGACGTTCCTCGGAACGATCGGGCTCTTCCTCGCCCTGATGTTCCTCTTCATCCGGTTCCTGCCGATGATCTCGATCTTCGAGATGCGGACGCTGGTGCCGCAGGCCGGGCCGCTCGCGATGCAGCCGATCCCCGAAAAATCCGTGGCCGGGGAGGAGGGATGACGGCGCCCGCGGTCGTTCGCCCGCGGCTCTATGGTCTGCTCGCGGAATTCGAGCGCCCGGAGGAGCTCGTCACGGCCGCGACGCGGGCGCGCGAGGCGGGCTACCGGAAGATGGACGCCTACACGCCGTTCCCCATCCACGGCCTCTCCGACGCGATGGGATTCCGACCCACGAAGCTTCCCCTGGTCGTGCTGGCGGGCGGCCTCATCGGGTGCGTGAGCGCGCTCGCCATGATGTGGTACTCCACGACGATTCACTATCCGCTGAACGTCGGCGGGAGGCCGTTCGCGAGCTGGCCGGCGTTCATACCGATCACGTTCGAGTTGACGGTCCTCTTCGCGTCGCTCTCTGCCGTGTTCGGGATGCTCGGCATGAACGGCCTCCCGATGCCGTACCACCCGGTGTTCAACGCGCCGCGCTTCGCGTTCGCGTCGCGGGATCGGTTCTTTCTCTGTATCGAGGCGCGGGATTCGAAGTTCGACGAAGACGGCGTCCGGACGTTCCTGCACGGCCTGGGGGCTCGCGAAGTCGTGGCGGTCGAGGAATGAAAGCCGTTTTTCTCGGAGCGGCAGTCCTCCTCGTGACGAGCATCGGCTGTCGACAAGAAATGTACGACCAGCCCCGATACGAGCCGCTCGAGAGAAGCGGCTTCTACGCCGACACACGCAGCTCGAGACCGCTCGTCGAGGGGACCGTCGCGCGCGGAACGCTCGACGCGGCGGCCGTGTCGCTCCCGCCGGCAGGCGCGCCCGGCGCGGCCGCCCTCGCGACCGCGCTGCCGGTGCCGCTGACGCGCGAGCTCGTCGCCCGCGGTCGCGAGCGCTTCGAGATCTTCTGCACGCCGTGCCACGACCGGACGGGATCGGGCCAGGGAATGGTGGTGCGCCGGGGTTACCGCCAGCCGCCGTCGTACCACATCGATCGCCTTCGGGACGCTCCGGTCGGTCATTTCTACGACGTCATGACGCGTGGCCTCGGGGCGATGCCGGACTACTCGCAGCAGATCCCGCCGTCGGATCGCTGGGCCATCGCCGCATACGTGAAGGCGCTGCAGCTGTCGCAACGGGCGCCCGTCGCCGAGCTGCCGGCGGAAGATCGAGCGCGCCTGGAAGTCGGGCGCTGATGGCGCAGTCGCACGGGTTGGAGCGTTTTCTGCGGCCGGCTCTCTTCGTCGGCGTGGCGGCGCTCGCGATCTGCGCCATCGGCGGTTTCTTCGCGCCCGCGCAGTTTTTCCGCTCGTACCTCTTCGCGTTCCTCTTCTGGACCGGCGTCGCGCTCGGATGCATGGCCGTCGCGATGCTCCACCACGTGACGGGAGGCGCGTGGGGCCTGCCGATCCGGCGGCCGCTCGAGTCCGGAACTCGGACGCTGCCCCTCATGCTCGTTCTCTTCCTCCCGATCGTCCTCGGCGCGCGGAAGATCTACGAGTGGGCCGACCCCGCGGCGGTCGCGCACGACCCGATCCTCCGCCAGAAGAGCCCGTATCTGAATCTCCCGTTCTTCACGGGCCGCGCGCTCTTCTACTTCGCGGCGTGGCTCGCCTTCGCTTACTTCCTGAACCGGTGGTCCCTCGAGCAGGACGCGACCGGCGAACGTCCGATCGCGAGGCGCCTGCAGCTCCTCTCCTCCGCCGGACTGGTGACCTACGGGCTGACGGTCACGTTTGCGTCGATCGACTGGGCGATGTCGCTCGAGCCGCACTGGTTCTCGACGATGTACGGCGTGCTTTTCATCGCCGGCCAGGCGCTGACGGGGTTCGCGTTCATCGTGGTCGTTCTCGTGCTGCTGTCGGACGCGCCGCCGCTGGCCGGATACGTCGGGCACCGTCACTACCACGATCTGGGCAAGCTGATGCTCGCGTTCGTGATGTTCTGGGCGTACGTCTCGTTCTCCCAGTACCTGATCATCTGGGCGGGAAACCTTCCGGAGGAGATCCCGTGGTACCTGCGGCGGCTGCAGGGCGGCTGGGGCTGGGTCGGCGTCGGGCTCATCCTCTTCCACTTCCTGCTGCCTTTCCTCCTCCTGCTGCCCGCGTCTGCCAACCGCAACCCGCGGGTCCTGGCGGCGGTCGCGGGGCTCATCGTCTTCATGCGGCTCGTGGACGTCTTCTGGCTGACCCGGCCGGCGTTCGCGGGGTCGGGCTTCCGCCTTCACTGGATGGATCTCCTCGCCCCGATCGGAATCGGAGGCCTCTGGCTCGCCGTCTTTCTCTGGCAGCTCGGCAAACGGCCGCTCCTGCCGCTCAACGACCCGGAATTGCAGCAGGCGCTGGCGCATGGACCACACTGAGAGGCCAAGAGACTCCGCCGTCGGCCCCGGCGGCGACCGATCCAGGCCGGAGCACGGGCACGAGACGAGCGACGTCTCGATCAGCGCGATCGTCAAGTTCGGCGTCGCACTCGCAATCGCCACGGCCGTCGTCGGCGTCGGGATGTGGGGACTCCTGCGGTTTTTCGAGGTGAGACGGGACGAGCGCGAAGTGCCGGTGCCTTCGATGGTCGCGGCGAACCTCCAGCGGACGCCGAGCGGGCCGCGGCTGGAGGCAGATCCTCTCGCGCCGCGCCGCGCGGTCCAGGCGCGCGAGGACGCGGTGCTGACGAGCTATGGGTGGGTGGACCCGAAGGCCGGGGTCGCGCGGATTCCGATCGACCGCGCGATGGAGCTGCTGGTCGAGCGCGGGCTGCCGCCGCCGAAACCGACGGCGGGTAGGGTCAACGCTGAATCGCTGTATCTGACCGGTCAGACGCAGGAATTCAGCGTTGACCCCAGGACGCCGACGCCATGAAGCGCGCCGGGCTGTTTCTCGCGGCGGCGGCAACGGCTCTGCCGCTCTTCGCCCAGGCGACGCCCGACGGACGGCCGCCGATTCTTCGCAACGTGGCGATCGAGCAGCGCCTCGACCGGCCGTTGCCGCTCGACCTCCGTTTCCGCGACGAGGCGGGGCGCGCCGTTGCCCTCGGCGACTACTTCGGCAGCCGTCCCGTCGTCCTCGTCCTCGCCTACTACGACTGCCCGATGCTCTGCACGCAGGTGCTGAACGGTCTCGTCGCGGCGATGGGAGTTCTCTCGTTCGATGTCGGCCGGGAGTACGAAGTCGTGACCGTCAGCTTCGATCCGCGGGACGATCCGACGGACGCCCGGGCGAAAAAGGAGCCGTACGTGGCGAGATACGGCCGCGCCGGCGCCTCCGAGGGCTGGCACTTCCTGACGGGCGAGCCGGCCGCGATTGCGGCCCTGGCCGACGCCGTCGGCTTCCGTTACGCCTGGGACGAGCGGCTCGAGCAGTTCGCTCACGCGAGCGCCATCTACGTGGCAACGCCGGAGGGGCGTCTCTCGCGCTACCTCTACGGGATCGAGTACGCGCCGCGCGACCTGCGTCTGGCGCTCGTCGAGGCTTCACGCGGAAAGATCGGGACTCCGGTCGACGAGCTCCTCCTCTACTGCTACCACTACGACCCGGCTGCCGGGCGCTACGGCGCGGTCGTCATGAACATGGTACGAATCGCGGGCGGGGCGTTCGTCCTCGTTCTCTCGGCCTTCCTCTTCCTGATGTGGCGCCGGGAACGGCGTCGGCAGGAGCGCCGGCCGGTGGAAGCGCAATGAAAGAGACCTTCCCGCTCTTTCCTCAACAGGCGTCGTCGCTCGCGGGTCGCGTGGACGCCCTCTACTTCTACCTGATCGCGGTGAGCGTCGTCTTCACGCTCATCATCGCGTTCTCGATCCTCTATTTCGCCATCAAGTACCGCCGGCGCTCGGAGGCGGAGCTTCCGCACGGCGTAGAAGGATCGCTCAAGCTCGAGATCGCATGGTCGGTCATTCCGCTTCTCATCGCGCTCTCCTTCTTCTTCTGGGGCGCGAGCGTCTTCTTCGCAATCAACCGTCCGCCCAACGATGCGATCGAGGTCTCCGTCGTCGGAAAGCAGTGGATGTGGAAGTTCCAGCACTCCGACGGACAGCGGGAGATCAACGAGCTCCACGTGCCGATCGGCCGCCCCGTACGGCTCACGATGGCGTCCGAGGACACGATCCACAGCTTCTACGTGCCGGCGTTCCGCTTGAAGCGGGACGTTCTGCCCGGACGCGTCGCGACGATGTGGTTCGAGGCGACCCGCAAGGGGCGCTATCACCTCTTCTGCGCGGAGTACTGCGGGACGAAGCATTCCGGAATGATCGGCTGGCTCGAGGTGATGGATCCCGTCGACTTCCAGGCCTGGCTCGCGGGCGGGACGGGGAGCGAGTCGCTCGCGTCGACGGGAGCGAAGCTCTTCGCGCAGCACGCGTGCAGCACGTGCCATCGCCCCGACTCTCTCGCCCGCGGTCCGAACCTGGAAGGACTCTTCGGGCAGACCGTCCGGCTCCAGGACGGCCGCACGATCGTGGCGGACGAGAGCTACATCCGGGAGTCCATCGTGATGCCGAATGCGAAGCTCGTCATGGGATTTCAGCCGATCATGCCCACGTTCCAGGGCCTGATCAGCGAGGAGGGCCTCCTTCAGCTCGTCGCCTACGTGAAGTCGCTGTCCAAAGCGGCGCCGTCGCCCGGAGGGATCGCGCCGCCGGTGAAGGAATCCGCGCCGGAACGGGAGGCGCCCAAGTGAGTCCACCGGAAGCCGCCGTCACACCGCCTGAGACCGTTGCCGAGCCGCGCGTGAACTATTTGAACGCG